>Ga0224508_10004588_pt1 | contig 11233 bp, 10 predicted proteins | sample SF_Jan12_sed_USG_4_FD_170157 | JGI IMG/M metagenome (GOLD analysis project Ga0224508, IMG submission 170157) | Sediment microbial communities from San Francisco Bay, California, United States - SF_Jan12_sed_USGS_21 | ecosystem: Environmental > Aquatic > Marine > Sediment | place: USA...
GCCTCGATCTATCGTCCGATCCACATGATCGGCCTCGAGCTCGGCATCAGCGTGGCGTCGGCGGCGCTGCGCGGCGAGCCGACCGGCTGTCCCATGAGCTTCGAGGCCGATGTGATCGCAACCGCCAAGAAGGACATGCCGGCGGGGACCATGCTCGACGGCGAGGGAGGGGAATGCGTCTGGGGCAAGCTCATGCCGGCGGGGGCATCGATCACCGGCGACCATCTGCCGATCGGGCTTGCGCACAATGTCGAGCTGACGCGCCCGGTCGCGGCCGGCGCTGGTCTCACCATGGCCGACGTCGCCATCGACCCCGGCGACCAGCTGCTCGCGCTTCGGCGCACCATGACCGGCGCCGCTCCCTGACCTTCGGCGAACGCCGAATCCACCCAGAGCATTTCCGATCATACGGAACCAGACCGCACCCCCTCCCGACCACCCACAGGGTACCCTCGCATTGGGTGGTCGGGAGGGGGTGCGGGCTGGTTCCGACTTCAATAGAACGGAAAATGCTCCAGCCGTCCGGGGGCATGCTGCGAGAAGGACCGGGGCGTTAAGGTTATCTTAAGGCTTTTTTGGCATCATCCTCTGGCGCAGCATGACGAGAGCGAGCGAGAGGAGATGGCATGGCTGGTCCGCAATCAGGAGCGCTTGTCGAGAGAGCCCCCGCGCTCTCCCATGATGAGGACGTACGCTTGTCGCTGCCGGAAGCGACGATGTTCATCGTCGGCACATCCGGGGCACTCTGGGCGCTGTTATATGGCGCGTTCAGAGCTCTGTTCGGCTAAGAGCAGTTTCCGATCATACGGAGCTGACTTCGTTTGGTAGGAACAGGCTCCAAGAGCAAGCTGTGCACACGGGCCCTTCGCCGGTGATTGCTCGGCGAATATAGGTATTCGCTCATACGCAAGAGTGAGATCGACTGAATGCACCTCACTCTTCTGTCGATCGACGCAGCCATCGAAACGATCGCCGCACCACGACGAGGTCGCGGCAAGGCGCTGCATTTTCTATGATATATCGCCAGGTGGCGCGCCGGACAGCATCGCCGGGTCGATCGTTCGCCTGGTGGAACGCCCCCGACCATTGACTGCCCAATCGCTTAGACCGGATCCCGGTATGATGGAATCGATCTGAGTTTTCCGCATATCTCAGAACTCAAACAGTGCCAGCAAATTCGCGGATCAGCGAAGCGCGAGGGTGGTTCCACCTCATCGGGATCCGGTCTAGGTGATCAGCGACGTCATATCGATTGGTCGCACGGTTTTCTCCGGGGCACGGCTGTTCGAGGACCATGACGGCATGTGCATGCCATGAGTTCGTTCTCGGATGCCACAAAAAAAGAAAGGAGGCCGAAGCCTCCAGTCCTGAATGTAGCTCTCAAGAGCACGCTGCATTTGCAGCTTATTCTTGTAAAAAGCTTATTATCGTTTTTCAGCGCTACATTCAAGTCTTTTCCGCAATGACGGTGTTGAAGTCTGTTTCGGGATTTTCCAAAACGGGTCTCAGAGCTTGCGCTCGACCATCAACTTCTTGATCTCGGCGATCGCTTTTGCCGGGTTCAGGCCCTTGGGACAGGTGTTGGCGCAGTTCATGATGGTGTGGCAGCGAAAGAGGCGAAAGGGGTCCTCTAGACTGTCCAGGCGTTCGCCGGTGTGGTCGTCGCGGCTGTCGATCAGCCAGCGATAGGACTGGAGCAGCACGGCCGGCCCGAGATACCGATCGCTGTTCCACCAATAGCTCGGGCAGCTGGTGCTGCAGCAGGCGCAGAGGATGCACTCGTAAAGGCCATCGAGCTTTTCGCGATCGTCGGGGTCCTGCAGCTGCTCCTTCTCCGGTGCCGCCGACGATGTCTGCAGCCAGGGCTGGATCGATTCATACTGCGCCCAGAACTGCGTGAAATCAGTGACCAGATCCTTGATCACATCCTGATGGGGCAGTGGGTAGACATTGACGTCGTCCTCGACGTCGTCGATCGCCTTCAGGCAAGCGAGCGTGTTGCCGCCATCGACGTTCATGGCGCAGGAGCCGCAGATTCCTTCGCGGCAGGACCGCCTGAAGGTGAGACTGGAATCCATTTCCGATTTGATTTTGATCAGAGCGTCCAGAATCATCGGACCGCAGGTATCCAGGTCGACCTCGAAGCTGTCGATCGTCGGGTTGCTGTCGTCGTCGGGGTTGTAGCGATAGATTTTGAACGTCTTGGTCCGCTTGGCGCCTTCAGGTGCTCGGTGATGCTTGCCGTCCTGCATGCGGGAGTTGGCGGGAAGGGTGAATTCGGCCATAGGGGCTTTTCTCCTAACGGGGCGCTACGCACTTCGCGCTCGAGACGGCGGCAAACGATCGGCGGGGTCCATCGGGGCCGACCGAAAGGTTCAGTAAACGCGTTTTTGCGGCGGCACCGGCTCGACCTCATTGGTGAGCGGCGTGCTGTGCACGGGCCGATCGTCGATTTTCGGCTGATGCTGCTCGGCATCGACCCAGCAAAGGGTGTGCTTCATCCAATTCTCGTCGTCGCGATCGGGGTAATCCTCGCGCGCATGGGCGCCGCGGCTCTCAGTGCGCTGACCGGCCGACGCCATGGTCGCCACGGCCTGCAGCATCAGGTTCTCCAGCTCCAACGCTTCCACCAGATCCGTGTTCCAGATCATCGAACGATCGGTGATCTTGAGTTCGCTCAAGGAGACAGCGACGTCGCTGATTTTATTGCTACCCACCTCCAGCAGCTCGCCGGTGCGGAACACGCTGGCATGGCGCTGCATGGCGCGCTGCATGTTGAGTCTTATTTCGCCGGCACCCATGCTTCCGTCCGCATGACGGACCCGGTCCAGCCGGGCGATTGCGGCGTCACCGGCGTCCACGGCAAGCGGTTTCTGGGTGGCGCCGGGCGTGATGATCTCGGCGGCACGGTGGGCGGCGGCACGGCCGAACACCACCAGGTCGATCAGCGAATTGCCGCCGAGGCGGTTGGCGCCGTGCACCGAGGTGCAACCAGCCTCGCCCACCGCCATCAGGCCGGGAACCACGGCATCGCCGTCACCACTGGGCTTCACCACCTCGGTGCGGTAATTGGTGGGAATGCCGCCCATATTGTAGTGACAAGTGGGCACGACGGGGATCGGCGTTTTGGTGACGTCGACGCCTGCGAAAATCTTGGCGGTTTCGGAAATGCCGGGCAGCTTGGTATGCAGCACGGATGGATCGAGATGCTCCAGATGCAGGTCGATATACTCGCCTTCCGCTCCGCAGCCCCGGCCTTCGTTGATCTCGATGGTCATCGCGCGGCTGACCACGTCGCGCGAGGCGAGATCCTTGGCGGTCGGCGCATAGCGCTCCATGAAACGCTCACCGTCCTTGTTGGTGAGATAGCCGCCTTCGCCTCGGGCCCCCTCGGTGATCAGGCAGCCGGCGCCGTAGATGCCGGAGGGGTGGAACTGCACGAATTCCATGTCCTGCAACGGCAGACCGGCGCGTAGCGCCATGGCGTTGCCGTCCCCGGTGCAGGTATGGGCGGACGTGCAGGAGAAATACACGCGGCCATAACCGCCAGTCGCCAGTACGGTGAGCTGCGCTTGGAAACGATGGAGCGTGCCATCCTCTAGGCAAAGCGCCATGATGCCCTGGCAAGCCCCCTCGTCATCCATGATCAGATCGAGGGCGAAATATTCGTTGAAAAACTGCACGTGGTGACGCAGTGACTGCTGGAACAGCGTGTGCAGGATCACATGGCCGGTGCGATCGGCGGCGGCACAGGTGCGATAGGCCTGGTTCTTGCCGTAGTCGGTCGATTGGCCGCCGAAGGCGCGTTGATAGATCTTGCCCTCTGGCGTGCGCGAGAATGGCACCCCGTAATGCTCAAGCTCGATCACCGCGGCCGGCGCGTTCTTGGTCATGTATTCGATCGCGTCCTGGTCACCCAGCCAGTCCGAACCCTTGACCGTGTCGAACATATGAAAGCGCCAATCGTCAGCGCCCATATTGCCGAGTGCGGCATTGATCCCGCCCTGGGCGGCGACCGTATGGGAGCGCGTCGGATAGACCTTGGAAATGCAGGCGGTGTTCAGGCCGGCTTCGACCAGACCGACGGCGGCGCGCAGGCCCGAGCCGCCGGCGCCGACGACCAGGGCATCGAATGTGTGATCGATGATCGGATAGGCCTTTGCCATGGATTTCCGTTCCGGTTCGCTAGGCGTTGATCCTGCAGGCTCGGACGATGGCTGTCTTCAGCCGGCAATCGAGGTTTTCAGGACGGCGACGGCCGAGATGACGCCGAGCCCGATGGTGGCGAGCGTGACCGCGATCAGCGCCGCGATCTTCAGACCTTCGTGATGGACGTAGTCTTCGATCACCACCTGCAAGCCCAACTTGGCGTGATAGAATGCAGAAGCGATCAACAGTAGCATCAGGCCGGCACTGATCGGCGAGGCCAGCCAAGCTCTGGTCTCTTGATAGTCGGCGCCCGCGAGGGACATGGCGCTGATCAAGAACCAGGCGATCAGCACCACATTGGCGATCGCCGTCAGGCGCTGCATGGTCCAATGACCAAGGCCTTCCTTGGCGGATCCGAGACCTCTGATATGGGAAATCGGGGTTCTGAGCTGCATGGCGCTGTCCTCAGCCGGCGATCAGGATGACGAGCCAGATCAACAAGGTGGCGGCACCGGCAAAGGCCAAGACGGCGATGCCCGAATTCTTCGCCACTTCCGGCTCGAATCCATAGCCCAGGTCCCAGACCAGATGACGGATGCCGTTGGCGAGATGATAGGTGAGTGCGAGCGTCATGCCGAACAGGAACAGCCAGCCCAAAAAACTGTCCTTCCACCATTCGACGCGGGCGAAGGACTCGTCGCCGCCGGCGAGCGCCACCAGCCACCATGTGAGGAAAATCAGCCCCACCGAAAGGCCGACGCCGCTGGCGCGATGCAGAATCGACAACGCCATCGTCAAATACCAGCGGTAGATCTGCAGATGGGGCGACAGGGGTCGATCCACCTTGGCCATCAGCTTCTCCGAACGTACTGTCATGGCGTCACTTTTTTCACAGGCTGGAGCATAGTACGCACCGGTGGCGTGTCAACGCTGCCGCCTGCGCGCCCATCGCCGTCAACGTGACGACCGGTATAGTCCACCCATGGTTAATAAATCGTTAGCGTTTGCAACTGTCTTTGCAGGGCGCAAATGCCGCAGGCAGCTCCGACGACCGGACGCTGGGACTGAACAGTTGGCATATCGTTAAATTCGCTCGCGTCCCCGGCGGGCGCCGCGCGCATGAAAAATATGCTGGTCTCGATCAGGGAAGGCGGAAAAAGCAGGCGTTCCAGCCGCTGAGATCGAGAATGCCGTAGCCAGCCTGGCGCAGGGCCTCGATCTGATTCTGGATGCGCGCCGTCGCGCCGTCGTCCAGTGGCTGGTTGCCTTCGTCGAACTCGACCAGGAGGAGGGCAGGAAGGAGGTTGGCGTCGAGCATCGCGCCGAGCGCCTGGTATTCGGCGCCCTCGACGTCCAGCTTGACCAGATCCGGCAGGTCGTGGCCGAGGTCTCTCATGATCTGGTCGAGCGGCTGCACTTCGGCCTCGAAAAAGCTGGCGGTGCGCTGCAGGTTGACCGCGGAATGGGAGACGTGCTCGGGATTGGCAGGGGCGTAGAAGCGAAGTCTCTCGGCCTTCGACCAGATGCCGATGCCGTGAAAATGCAGCTTCTCCAGGTCAGCGGTCTCGATCTCGTAGCTGATCCCGGGATCGTTGTTGACGGAGAAGGGACGGCCTGCGCGCGTCGCCTCGATCAACCCTTCGACATGGGTTTTGGCGCGCGGCGTGGGGTCGAACACGTGGGCTTCGACGCCGAATCGTCGAATGAGGGCGACGTCGAAGCTGATGTCCTCGCCGGCGCCGAACAGATAGCAGCGACTGCCTTCACTGATAGCCGGTTCCGGGATCGTCCAGCTGCCATAGCGACTGCCGAGGGTAACCGTTGAGACCCGATGATCGATGGTCACAAGGTCGGCAAGCCCTGCCAGCGCCGGCGGGCGGAAGGTTCGTCGTAGCTTCGACTTGATCTTCTGCAGCATCGTCTTCCCCCGGATCAGGCCGCTTCCGCATGGGCCGAATGGGGCTCGATCAGCGTCGAGAACTCCCGGTGATAACGCTCGGCGGCAACGCATGCGCTGCACTCGCGCTCCACCAGGCGCCGGCCGTTTCGGCCCAGTATCGCCAGCTGCTCGGGGTGCGCGAGAAGGCTCTTGGCCGCCAGAGCGAGGGCTTCGCCATCCTCGCACGGCGCAAGCGCTCCGGTTTCGCCCGGACGCACGAAATCCGGAATGCCGCCGACGTCGAACGCGACCACCGGCGTTGCCGCGGCCAGGGATTCGAGCATGGTGTTCGGCAGGTTATCCTGCAGTGAGGGCAGGATGAACAGGTCGACCGCGGCGAACACGCTCGCCAGGCGGTCCTCGTCGTCGATCACGCCCAGGCGATGCACGCGCGGGTGATCGATCGGCGCCCGACCGCCGCCGACCGCCACCAGATCGACCGCGCCGACATCGGCGAGCTCGGCCATAGCGCGCCCCAGGAAGCGGCCGCCCTTCCTCATGCTCGAAAGGTCGTCGGCGACGAACAACAGGAGCCTTCGATCTTCGGGCAGGCCGAGGGCCGCACGGCCGGCCCGCCGGTCTCGCGGCCGGTAGCGTTCGAGGTCGATGGCATTGGGAATGACGGTGATCGGGAAACGCCGCAAGGACGGGCTGGAGCGCGCCTGCTCGGCGAGCCAGCGGCTCGGGGTCACCAGGCGCAGCCGTCCTTCGGGGACCGCGGCGAACGCCCCGCTCTTGCGCCGCCAGTTGGTCGCGGAGGCGTCGTTAGCCTTGCTCGAACCGAGCTGCGGGCAAGCGCCGCAGCCGTCTCGCCAGCGATCGCAGCCATGGTCGTAATGGCAGCCGCCGGTGAAGGGCAGCATGTCGTGGAGAGTCCAAAGCAGGGGGACGCGTTCGGCGAGCCGGGGGATGGCCTCGATCGGCAGAAAGCGCGCGACCCAATTGAGATGAAGCACGTCGACATCGGCGAGATGCGGCTCCAGCGCATAGCCGTCGGGCTCGCGGTCGTCCTGAAACGGCTCATAGCCTCTCGGTCGGAACCGATTGCGCCAGCGGTTCCAAGCGATGCGACGGCACGCAGCCCATCGCGCGCGCAGGCGCAGGCCGGCGACATCGGCAAGGTCGACGCATTCGACGGTCGGATCACCGGTGCGGTTGCGCCCCGGCGCCACCAACATGGTCGAGCTTAGACGATCGTCGGCGCGAAAGGCGTGGTGCAGGCGATTGGCGGCGCGGCCGGCCCCGCCGCGCGCATTCGCGGTGCTGATGACCGCGACGCGGATCTTGCCGGGCCGGGCCGGCGTTTTAGGCGCCTCACTTGAGCCGGCGGTCAAGACCATCTCCGTGACTGATCATGGAACCGACGGCGGCGCGCAGCATCGAATTGACGCGGCCGCGCCACGAGCGCGGCGGCAGGAGCAGGTCGAGCAGCTGGCCGAGCGCGCGCTTGATCAGGAGCTGCCTAAGCCGTGCGCGCTGCTGGCTCGGTGCGTGGCGGCCGATGAAGCGCCAATGATCGACGACATTGTGGCGCGAGCGCCGATCGACCAGGGAACGCGCCCAATCGGCGAAGCTTTGGTCCTGGATCGTCGGGTCGAGGCCGCTTTCCGCGATCATCATGCCGATCATGGCTTTCTGGTGGATACCGAGGCGAAAGCCGCAAACGCGCAGGCGGCAGAAAAAGTCGTAATCCGCGATGTAGTGCGGGAAGGCGGCATCGTCGACATTGCCGGCTTCCTTGATCATGGCGAGCGGCACCAGAACACCGCGGCCATTGAGCACATCGACGTCGTCGTCGAACAGCTCGTCATCGGCGAGCGCAGGGTTCGGTTGGCCGTTCGTCGGCTTCGCCGGGAAGCTGTAGGTCAGCCAGTCGATCTTGACGCCGGCATTGATCGGCGTGGTCATGTCCTGGCTGTCGACATTGACCCCGCCGACGGCGGCGTTTTCACGCAGCGAAAGCTCGACCAGATCCTCGACATAAGAGGGGCCGAATGTCGTGTCGTTGTTCAGGAGGAGGACGAAGGACGTCGGATCAGCGTTCTCCAGCACCCAGTCGATGCCGAGACGGGTGGCGCCGGCCCAGTAGAGCGGTTGTTCCGAGGTCATCAGCACGACCTCGGGATGGTCTCGACGGAGGGTGGCGACGGTGTCGTCGGTCGAGCCGCCGTCGACGACGATGGCAGTGATCGGCCGGTAGGTCTGACGCGCCAGCTGGGCGAGGCAATCCAGGGTCAGCGCCAGACGGTTATAGACGGGTATCACCGCGCAGACGTGGCGAGGCGCAGCCGGCGTTGCCGTTTTCCGGCTGCCGATCGATCCAGATCTTTCTATCGCTTCACCCAGGGCCGAAATCCGTCATGGCTGTCTTGGTAGCGAAAACGCATCAATAGACGCCCTGGCGGTTTGCGACAACCACTGGTTCATCACGCGGCGGTGGTTGACATCACCAGGCACTATGGATTTAAGAGGCGACATTCAAACTCGCCCCTTGCCCGCGAGGCCCCCGACCATGGGAGCAAAGGCTCCAGTCGCCATTTTCGTCTACAACCGACCCGATCACACCCGGCGGTTGTTGCAAAGTTTGGCGCGCAATCCCGAGTTCGCCGAAAGCCCGATCACGGTTTTCTGTGACGGCCCGAAGCCCGGTGACGATCTCCAGGCGATCGAGCGCACGCGTGCGACCGTGCGGGAACTGGTTCCCGGATCGGCGACGCTGGTCGAGCGTGACGTCAACCATGGCTTGGCCAGGTCGATCATCGACGGCGTGACTAGGCTCACCGACGAGCACGAGCGGGTGATCGTCTGCGAGGACGATCTGATTTTCTCGCCGCATGCGCTGGGATTTCTGAACCGGGCGCTTCTGCACTATCGGGATGAGCCGCGGGTCATGCATGTGGCGGCCTATATGTACCCAGTCGACGCCGAGCTGCCATCGGCGCATTTCTATCGCGAGGCGACTTGCTGGGGATGGGCGACATGGGATCGTGCCTGGCGTCGGTTCGATCCGGATGCCAAAGGCCTCCTCGACCATGTCGACGATCGCGCACGAAAAAATCGGTTCAACATCGAGGGGTCGATGTATTTTCATGAAATGCTGCGCCAGCAGGCGACAGGCGCCATCGATAGCTGGGCGATTCGCTGGTACGCCAGCATGTTCCGGGCTGATGGCCTCGCCCTGCATCCCGGTCGCTCGCTGGTGCAGAACGAGGGATTTGACGGCACCGGTGTGCATTGCGGTCGAACCGACGTTTTCGATGTCGAGTTAGCCGATGATGCGCCGGATGCGCTGCCCGACGACATCCAGGAATGCGCGGAGACGGTGCAGGCGATGATCGCCTATCGCGCACCTCTTCGCGAGAAGCTGGCGCCGCGCAGTGGGATGAAGCATCGCGTGTTCAGCCTGGCCAAGCACCTTGCCCGACGCCTGCAGCTTTGGAGGACGGCGGCATGAGCGCTCCCGATCTCACGGCACTCCTGAAAAAAGCGGCCTGCCGTCCCGTCCTGGTCGACGTCGGTTCGGCGAATTCCCGTCACAAGATCTGGGACAGGATCGGCGAGGAGGCTGTCGTGCTCGGCTTCGATCCCGATCAGCGCAAGGTCGACGCCACCTTCCAAAAGGTGTTTCCCAACGCCCTGTTCGTGCCGCGCGCCGTGACGCCGAGAGCTGATGAAGACGAGCTGGAGTTCATCCTGACCCGCTATCCTTCCTGCTCCTCCGTGCTGGAGCCGGATCTGGAGGCGGTCTCGAGCTTTGCCTTTCGCGATTTGTTCCAGCCGGAGCGCCGAGTCAAAGTGCCGGCGATCACGCTCGATCAGGCGATCGAGCAGCAGGGTCTCGCTGGCATCGACTGGCTGAAGCTGGACGCCCAAGGGCTGGATCTGGCCCTGATCAGGAGCTTGTCGCAGGCCAACCAGGACAAGCTTTTGGCGATCGAGATCGAGCCTGGCTTCATCCACGCCTACAAGGGCGAGAGCCTGTTTCCGGAATGCCATGGCTGGATGCTGGAGAACGGCTTTTGGCTGGCTGACTTGAACATGCAGCGCTTTCCCAAGATCAGGCCCGAAACCCAAGCGCGGCTGGCCAAGAGCCACGGCATCAACCCGAGCCCGTTCGCGCGCCAGATTCCGGGTGCTCCGACCGCGGCTGAGGCGACATATCTGCGCGAGATTTCCTGGTTCGAGGCAAGAACGCCGTCACGCGAAACCCTCGCCAAGGCCTTCGTGTTTTCGGCGCTGACCGGGCAGATCGGCCACGCCTTCGATCTGTCGCTGCTCTACGAGACCCGCCATGGCATGGACGACCTCGGCCAGTTGATGCGCGAGCTCGCAAATGCGCCGTTTGCCAGGCTAAGGCGTCATCCCGGCGAGCGCATCCTCACGCTGGCCGATCGCGTCAAGCGCCGGATTCGCAAGATCGCCTGAGCGCGTCGGCGGCGAGACCGGATCCCGGTATGATGGAATTGGTCTGAGCTTTGCGCATATCGCAGAACTCAAACAGTGCCGGCAAATTCGCGGATCAGCGAAGCCCGAGGGTGGTTCCACCTAATCGGGATACGCTCGAGCCCGATCGTTGTCAGATCACACGTTCGCGTCGCACGCGTTCCAAGAACCGGTATTCGTTCTCGAGCAACGCCTCCAGCCTTTGCCGCTGGCTGTCGTCCGGGCGGAAGGGATTGCTGGCCTTGCGCGTATGGATCGGTGCCAGGTTCAGCTGGAACTCGTCGTTGATGTCGGCAACCAGACTATCCAGGTTGGCGAGCACCTTCACGTTCGAAACTCTTGCTACACCATCAAGCGCCTTGTCCAGATCGCAATCCGGATCGAATGTGTAGACTTGGCGCTCCAGATGCGCGCGCGGCACGCGCTCCAGAAACCTGTCGAAGCCGTCCGCGGCCCAATGGCCCTCGGTTTTCAAGCACGGATGCGCAATGTCGTTGTCGATGAAATAGCGAAGCATCGAATAGTGGGAGAGGACGCGTGCCGCGGGATCGCGCAACAGCAGAAAGGTGTAGGTGCCGCGCGGTAGGTCGAGCTCATGAAAGGGAATATGGGAAAACCCATAACCGAACGCGCCGCTTTCGATCTGGGCTTTGCTCCAGGCGACGATGGGAACGCCTGAACACTCGACGCGATGGGTAGGAT
>Ga0224508_10004589_pt1 | contig 11233 bp, 13 predicted proteins | sample SF_Jan12_sed_USG_4_FD_170157 | JGI IMG/M metagenome (GOLD analysis project Ga0224508, IMG submission 170157) | Sediment microbial communities from San Francisco Bay, California, United States - SF_Jan12_sed_USGS_21 | ecosystem: Environmental > Aquatic > Marine > Sediment | place: USA...
GTCCTCGGTGGCCGCCCTCGTCAACCGGAAGTGATGGATGGCGTCACGATCGTAGGTGGCCAGACCCTGCTCGACGGCCGCCGCCGTCGACACGGTGCCGGCCAGGCCGACGAACTGGCGAGCGCCAGCCAGCACCGGCAGCTCCCGCATGGCCTCGTCCAAGTGAGCTTCGGTGATGCTCAGGCAGGCCAGCAGCTCCTCGGGCCGGGGCGGATCGTGCTCGACGTACCTCTCGGTCAGGCGCACGCAGCCGATGTCGAGCGATCGTGCCGCTTCGCAGCGGTCGGCCCCGACGGCCAGCTCGGTGGACCCGCCTCCGATGTCGACCACCAGGAACGGCCCGTCGAGCGGATCGAGCTCGGCCGTGGCGCCGTCGAACGACAGCTGCGCCTCCTCGGGTCCCGACAACAGCTCGGGCCGCACGCCGACGGCGGCCTCGGCGACAGCGAAGAAGTCGTCGCGGTTGTCGGCGTCCCGAGCAGCGCTGGTGGCAGTCATGCGGACCTTCGACACTCCGTGGGTCTGCATGGCCGCGGCGTACTGGTCGAGCACGAGCCGCACCCGCTCGATGGCATCGTCTCGCAGACGTCCCGAGGCGTCGACCCCTTCGCCCAGGCGGGTGATGTGCATCCGCCGGTCGACCTGATGGGTGCCATCGCCGATCAGCAACCGCGTCGAGTTCGTGCCACAGTCGATGGCCGCCACCAGTTCGGTCACGGCGTCTCCGAGTCGAGCTGGTGCTGCACCCACTCGCCGACTGGATCGTCCCCACCAACGAGGTACCAGGCATAGTGGGCATGCAGGCACTTGACCCCGCGACGAGTGCCGCCGACCCCACCCGACGGTCGCGGACCCTGATGCCCGGCGGGTACGGCCGCATCGCGCTCGTCCTGGTACCGACGATGGGCGTCGACCAGCCGATCGGGATCGACCGCGGCCTCGGCCCGGCGCACACCGCCGTCGCTCTCGAGCCGGCCGACGCGCTGGCGTTCGACTGCTCCCACCAGCCAGTAGCGGGTGGGCATCGGCTCGCCATCGACGAGCAACGGCTCGTTGCGAATGACCACCGGGTCGCCGTCGGCCCGACGCAGCACGATCTCGTACGTGCCGGCTGGCTCCCGACCCAGCAGCTCGGTCACCCGCTGGTGATCCGAGGCAACAGCCGGATCAGTCGGCAAGAACCCGCCGCAGGATCAAGATGAGGACGACGACGGCGACCAGCGGGGCCACCCGTTTGAGCACCGGCACCCCGGCCGTCTCGAGGAGGTCGACGGCCTCGGGTTCGGGCGAGTCGATGCGTCGCACCTCGGGCTGGGCCGACTCGACGGGTTCGTCGATGGCCGGGAGCCCGGCCTCCGCATCGGTCGCACCTTCTGCCCCAGCAGCCGAGGCAATGGGCTCGGCGGCGACGCCCTCGACGCTCTGTTCGAGCAGGGTCTCGAGGTTGTCGGCGAACTGGCCCATGAGCTTGGCGCTCACGTCGGCCATCACACCCCGGCCGAACTGGGCGACCTTGCCGGTCAGGGTCAGGTCGGTCTCGACGGTGACCTTGGTGGTGTGGTCGTCCACGCTCTCGAGCGCAGCGGTGATGAGAGCCGAGGCGTTGCCGTTGCGGTTGTCTCGGCCGTCGCCTTTCAGCACGGCGCGGTAGTTGTCATCGTCCTTCTCGACGAACGACGCCGCTCCCTTGTAGTTGGCCGTGATGGGGCCGACCTTGACCTTGACCTGCCCCCGGAACTCCTCGCCCTCGATCTCTTGGAGCTGGGCACCCGGTAGGCACGGCGCGATCCGCTCGACGTCGGTGAGTACGGACCAGGTTCGATCGATCGGAGCCTTCACTTCGAAGTCATTGCTCAATTCCACTGCGCCAGATCCTCCAGCGTGTCGATGTCGATCGGCTCGCCCTCGCAAGCTACCTCGCGAACCCGTTGCGGCCACGTCCGAAACAACACCCGGGCCCCCTCGTCACCGTCGGCGGGGAGATCGGACCACACTGCGGCGGCCAGTCGGGTGGGCGGGCGTCGACGGCCGTCGAAGGTGGCGGTGACGATGTCGCCGTCGGTTCGAGCCACGGCGTCCCACGCCGCCGCCGGCACGAGCGGACTGTCGGCCAGGCCCACCACAACCACATCGTGTCCAGCGGTTCGGGCCGCCGCCACCCCGACCTGCAACGACGACGCCTGGCCCGATCGCCACGCCGGGTTCTCGACCACGGTCACGTCGGCCGGCACCAGGTCCGACAGATCGACGGCGCCAGTGACCACGATCACCTCCGACAGCGCCGACGCGGCACGGGCTGCCTCGATGGCCCACGTCGACAGCGGCCGCCCCCTGAACGGCGTCCGGAGCTTGGGCGCAGACCCGGCGAAACGTTCACCGGCACCGGCCGCCAACACGACTCCAGCCGTGGTCATGGGGCCAGTGTGCCCCAACGGGCGGTTCGCTCCACCCCGATAGGGTGAGCGCTCGTGAGCTCGATCCCCACCTCACCTCCGCCGGTCGACGCCATGGTGATGCTGTGCGATGCGGCCCAGGTGGTCGACTCGAAGCTGTACATCCTCGGCGGCGGAATCCACGCAGTGGGGCCCCGTCCACAGCCGCTGTCGGTCGCCATCCGCATCGAGGTGCCCTGGGACCGGGCCAACATCAGCCATCACTGGCGACTCGATCTGCTCGACCAGGACGGTCACCAGGTGCCTTCACCCGAGAACCCGGTGCACGTGGCCGGTCGCTTCGAAGCCGGCCGACCCGCCGGCGCCCGGCCCGGCCATCCGCTCGGCGTGCCGCTGGCCATCAACTTCGCCACCCTGCCACTCGAGCCGGGACAGAGCTACACGTGGCAGCTCTCGATCGACGAGCAGACCCGGCTCGACTGGCGCACCAGCTTCTTCGTGCGACCCCAGACCTGAGCCTCGGCTCAACGATGGATGGCGCCTTCGCCGTGGGCGAGCGACGGGGCGTCCCTGCCCGTGTGCAGCGCGATGATCTCGGCCACGATCGAGATCGCGGTCTCCTCGGGTGTTCGGGCGCCGATGTCGAGCCCGATGGGCGAGAGCAACCGGTCGAGCCCGGCCTGGTCGACCCCGGCCTCGCGTAGTCGTTCGGTTCGGTCGGCGTGGGTGCGGCGAGATCCCATCACGCCGATGTAGCCGACGTCGGTGGCCAACGACGAGAGCACTGCGGGCACGTCGAACTTGGCGTCGTGGGTGAGGATGCACACGGCGTCACGGAGCCCCAGCTGGGGTCCGACCTCGGCCAGCAGACGGTCGGGCCAGTCGACCACGACCTCGTCGGCCATGGGGAAGCGCTGACGGGTGGCGAACACCTCGCGGGCATCACATACCGTCACCCGGTAACCCAGCACCTTGGCCACCCGGGCGAGGGCGGCGGTGAAGTCGACGGCGCCGAAGATCAGCATCTGGGGCGGTGGGGCGAACGACTCGACGAAGACGGATACGGCCTCTTCGCGGGCCTCCCCGTGGGCACCGTAGTGACGCACACTGGTACGCCCGGCAGCCAACTCGCCGGCGGTGTCGCGGGCTACCACCCGATCGAGGTTCTCATCACCGAGTGTGCCCTCGTGGTCGCCCCCCGGGCCCACGAGCATCTTGGCCCCCACACCAGGCCCGTCGATCACCGTGGCCAGCGCGATGGGTCGCTCGTCACGCAGCGCGGCGCGGAGCTCGTCGAACAGCGGCGTGGTCATCTACCAGTCGAGCGGTTCGATGAACAGGTGGATGGTGCCACCACAGGTCAGGCCCACCGCGAACGCCTCGTCGTCGCTGTAGCCGAAGGTGACCACGCGCCGGCGACCGGTCTCGATGGACTCCAGCGCCTCGACCACCACAGCCCCCTCGACGCAGCCACCCGACACCGAGCCGGCCACTTCACCGTCCTCGTTGACCGCCATGGATGCGCCCGGCAAGCGGGGTCCCGAGCCTTCGGTGTTGACCACGCGGGCGACTGCGATGCGCTTGCCGTCGCGCTGCCACCGCTCGAGGTCGTCGAGGATCTCTCGCATGGTCCCAGTGTGCCCGATCAGGCGGTGATCACCTCGGCCAGGGTCTCGAGCGACTCGAGGTTGTGGCCCTCGACGAACTGATCGACGTGGGGCAGGGCTGCGGCCATCCCCCGGGCCAGCGGGGCGTAGCCGGGTGATGCCTTCAGCGGGTTGACCCACACCACCCGGTTGGCCACCCGGGCCAGGCGTGCCATCTCGGTGGCCATCACCTCGGGGTCACCGCGATCCCATCCGTCGGACAGCACGACAACCACTGCACCCCTGGCCATGCCGCGGACTCCCCACTGGTCGTTGAAGGACCGCAGCCCGTCGCCCAGCCGCGTGCCGCCCGACCAGTCGGTCACGGCCTCGGCCGCTCGGAGCAACGCCGCGTCGGGGTCACGCGACGACAGCTCACGGGTGAGACGAGTCAGCCGGGTACCCACGGCGAATGCCTCGACCCGCCCGCGTCCCACCACGGCCGCGTGCACGAAGCGCAGCAAGGCCCTGGCGTAGGCCTCCATCGACCCGCTCACGTCGACCAGCAACACCAGTCGGCGGGGCCGGACCCCGGGCCGGCGATACCGCAGCGCGATCGGCTCACCACCCGCGCCGAGCGCGGCCTGCACGGTGTGGCGCAGATCGAGACGCCCCGAATCGTGGGCGGTGGTCCGCAGGCGGCGCGACCGGCGGAATGGCCCGGCCACCGCGAGCTCGGCCAGCAGCCGGTGCAGCACAGCCAGCTCGTCGTCGGAGCACTCGGCGAAGTCCTTCTCGCGCAGCACCTCGGCCGCGCTGTAGCGCACCGACAGCACCGGACCGCCCTCGTCGGCCGGGTCGCTCGTCTCAGGCAGGGCGTCGGGGTCGTCGAGCCCGAGGGTCAGGTGTTCGATGTCGGCCGAGCGATCGCGCAGCGCGATCCGATCTCGCTCCCACCACGCCCGAAACAGGCGATCGAACACCTCGATGTCCTCGGGTCGGTGGATCAGCGTCGTACGCGCCGCCCAGTACACCGACGTTCGGTCGCCGACCCCCACCTCTCCGAGCGCCTGCAGGAACAGCACCGACGAGCCGACCGGCACATCGAGGCCGCCGAGACGCAGCGCCCGCAGGAACCCGGCCACGTGACGATCGAGGCTCAAGAGGCAGCGAGCGCCTTCTCGATGGCCTCCTCGAGCAGCGAGCCGCGTACCCGATCCTGGTCCTCGCGGTACTTCAGCAGGGCTCCGAGAGTGGCGTCGACCATGGCCGCGTCGAGCTGGTCGACCCCTACCAGGGCAAGCGCATGGGCCCAATCGAGGGTCTCGGCGATGCCCGGCGGCTTGTAGAGCCCCGATTCGCGCAGGTGGCCAGTGACCGACGCGATCTGGCGGGCCAGTCGCTGATCGACATCGGGCGCACGCAGCCCCAGGATGGCAACTTCACGCTCGAAGTCGGGGTGTTCGACCCAGTGGTACAGGCAGCGCCGCTTGAGGGCATCGTGCACGTCGCGGGTGCGGTTCGAGGTGACCACCACGAACGGCGGCTCGGTCGCTCGGATCTCACCCAGCTCGGGCACGGTGACGGCGTACTCCGACAGCGCCTCGAGCAGGAAGGCCTCGAACTCGTCATCGGCCCGGTCGACCTCGTCGACCAGCAGCACCGGCGGCTGGCCATCGTGATCGATGGCCTGTAGCAGCGGGCGCCGCACCAGGAAACGCTCGTCGTAGAGCTCGGCCTCGAGCCTGTCGGTGTCGGTGCCGGCCGTGCCGGTGGCCTCGGCCGCCCGCAGGTGCAGCAGCTGCTTGCTGTAGTCCCACTCGTACAGGGCCTGGGCGGCGTCGATGCCCTCGTAGCACTGGAGACGCACCAGCTCGGCACCGGCCCATGCCGCGACCGTCTTGGCCACCTCGGTCTTGCCCACACCTGCCTCGCCCTCCAACAGCAGCGGGCGCTGCAGGCGCATGGCGAGGAAGACGGCTGTGGCCAAGCCCTCGTCGGCCAGGTAGTCATGGCGGGCCAGGCCCCGTCGGACGTCGTCGACCGAGCTCACCGATGCCGCGAACGATGTCATGACCAGCCAGGGTACGGCCCGACCACGTCGTTGGGGCTCAGGCGGTGGCCTCTTCGAGCCCTCGCCGGGTCAGCACCCGGGCCAGATGCTGGCGGTATTCGACGCTCGCGTTGAGATCGGCCGGCGGCTCGGCTCCTTCGGCGGCCGACTCGGCTGCGCTGGCCGGATCGCCACCGCCGGTGACGGCGGCCTCGACCCCAGCGGCTCGGATCGGCCGGCTGTCCATGTTGACCAGGCCCACGCCGCACACGCCGTCGGCGACCAGCACCGATGCGCCGACGATGGCCCAGTCCTGCGCCCGCCGGTTGAACTTCTGGAACGACCAGCCGGCGTCGGGCACCTTCGGCACCCGGATCTCGGTCAGCAGCTCGTCGTCGCCGATGGCCGTCTCGAGGAAACCGGTGAAGAAGTCGTCGCTCGACACCTCGCGGGTGCCGTCGGGACCGTCGATCACCATGGTGGCCCGCAGTGCCAGCAACGCTGACGGGATGTCGGAGGCCGGGTCGCCGTGCGCGATCGAACCCCCGATGGTGCCGCGGTGGCGAACCTGGGGATCACCGACCTGGCTGGTGGCGGCGGCGAGCAGCGGCACTTGGCTGGTGACCAGCGTGTCGGTCTCGACGTCGCGGTGACGAGTGAGGGCCCCGATGTGGAGCTGGTCGCCCTCGTCGCGTACGTAGGACAGGTCATCGAGCCGGCCGATGTCGACCAGCACGGCGGGTGCCGCCAACCGGAACTTCATCAGCGGGATCAGCGAGTGGCCGCCGGCGAGGAGCTTGGCTTCGTCGCCGTGCTCGGCCAGCAGGGCCAGGGCCTGCTCGGCCGACTCGGCTCGCTCGTAGTCGAAGGCGACGGGGATCACTGCCCACCTCCCGCAGCCTGGAGCACAGCTTTGACGATGTTGTGGTACCCGGTGCAGCGACACAGGTTGCCCTCGAGCCCCTCACGCACATCGGTCTCGGACGGGTCGGGCACCTCGTCGAGCAGCGAGACGGCGGCCATCACCATCCCGGGGGTGCAGTAGCCGCATTGGAGCGCATGGCACTCGTGGAAGGCCTGCTGCATCGGGTGCAGCTCGTCAGCGCTCGGGGCGAGCCCCTCGATGGTGGTGACGTCGTGGCCGTCGGCCTGGACGGCGAACATGGTGCAGCTCTTCACCGCCTCACCGTCGAGATGGACAGTGCAGGCGCCACACGACGAGCTGTCGCAGCCGACGTTGGTGCCGGTGAGCCCGCACTGATCGCGCAGGTAGTGCACCAGCAGCGTTCGAGCCTCGACATCATGGGACTGACTGGTCCCGTTGACCTTGACGCTGACCTCCACGAGCTCTCCCCTCGGATTCACGATCGCCGACGAACATAGTGGGTCATGGCGCCATCCGGCGAAGCTGGAACCACGCGGGCACACCAAACACGGTGATGAGTGCAGCGATCGCCACCAGACCGGGCCAGGTGGACTCCCATGTGACCCCGTCGAGGAACCCCTGCCGCAGCATCTCGAGGATCGGCGTGATCGGATTGAGCTCGCTGGCCCGGCGCAGCCAGCCGGTCTGGAAGTCGAGCGGTACCTGACCGATCGACAGGAACGTCAGCGCGAAGATCGGTACCTGGATGGCCAAGAGCGCCCGCATGCTCTGCAGGCGGTAGATCGCGAGCAGCCCCAGGCAGGCGAACCCGGCCGCAGTGCCGAGGGCCCCCACGTAGAGGATCAACACACCGAGGGCGCCACCGTTGAGATCAGCACCGCCCACGACGAGCGCGGTGATGAGCACGAGGGTGGTGGGGATCAGGGCTCGGATCATTGCGTAACCGATGGCACCCAGCATGAGCGGGAGCTTGGGGCCTGGTGTGAGCAGGAGGCGGTCGAAGAACCCGTTCTCGATGTCCTCACCGGTCATACCAGCGGCGCCGACACCGGCGAAGGACACGCCCTGCAGCACTGCGTACGGCGTCATCCAGTTGAAGACGTTGTCGGTGCCGTATCCCTCGATGTTGGTGATACCCGAGAACGATCCGGTGAAGGCCACCAGGAAGAACACCGGCATCACGATGGTGGGGATGATCAACGACGGCCGGCGGATGATGCGGACCATGCCACGGGCGGCCAGCGAGCCGATCACACCCGCGCTGTGGGCCGGTCCGGTGATGGCGGTCACAACGTCGCCAGCCGTCGTCGCAGGGCGAACGTGGCCCACGAGATGGTGGCCACGGCGAAGGCGAAGGTCAGCCCGATGGCACTCAGCGAGTCGGACCAGCTCCACCCCTCGATCACCAGTCGTCGAACCGGGTCGATGATCCACGTGATCGGGTTGTTCTCGGCGATGGTCTGGTACCAGCCCTCCATGAGCTCGGTGGGAAAGAACGCCGAGCTCACGAACAGCACCGAGAACACCAGCGGGAACGAGGCGTTGACCGCCTCCTGGCTGCCGGTGCGCAGCGCCAGCACCAGGCTCACCCCACCGATCGCCATGGCCAGCAGCACGCTGACGACGAGGATCACCAGCACACCGGGAACGCTGCTCTTCACCGACGCTCCGAACAGCAGGAAGATGCCGAGGATGATGACGAACTTGATGGCTGCCTCGACGGCGCTTCCCGCCAGTCGAGCCGACAGGATCGAGGGCCGGCTCACCGGCGAGGTGAGCAGCCGGTCGAAGAAGCCATTCTCCATGTCGAGGGCCATGTCGGCGCCTGCGGCAGTGGCGCCGAAGGCCACCGCCTGGAGAATGCTCGCCGGCAGGATGAAGTCGAGGAACGAGTCGACTTCGGGGAAGCCGGGCAGACCCAGAGCCCGCTGGAACTGGGCCGAGTACACGGCGGCCAGCATCAGGGGGAAGACCAGTCCCGGCACGAACGAGACCGGGTTGCGGAAGCTGGTCCTGATCGAGCGCAGGCTCAGCGCAGCCGCCTGATCGAGGGCCGACCGCAGCCGGGAACGTTGGTCGGCCGCTGCTGCCGTCGCCGTCATTCGAGTGCACCCTCGAGTCGACGCCCGGTGGCGTCGGCGAACACGTCATCGAGGCTGGGGGCGTCGAGCTCGAGGTGGGCGAACGCGATCGAGGCCTCGTCGAGGGCTCTGACCACGTCGGCCATGCGACTCGATCCACCGTCGAGGCCGATGGCCACTCGACCCTCTCGGCAGGGCCGATCGGGACCGAACTGGCCGAGTACCTCGTGGGCTGCGTCGCGTTGCTCGGCGGCGACATCGAGGCGCAGGGTCGGCGACCCGACGGCGGCCTTCAGCGGTCCGGGCGCACCCTCGCGCACGATGGCACCACCGTCGATGATGGCGAGCCGTCCGGCCAGTTGGTCGGCCTCTTCCAGGTACTGCGTGGTCAGAAACACAGTGGTGCCGTCGTCGTTGAGACGCCGCACCTCTTCCCACAGCGATTGCCGGCTGGTCGGGTCGAGCCCGGTGGTGGGCTCATCGAGGAACAGCACCGATGGCTCGTGCACGAGCGACAGGGCCAGATCGAGGCGCCGGCGCATACCGCCGCTGTAGGTGCCCACTCGCCGATCGGCTGCTGCCGTCAGCCCCACCCGCTCGAGCAGCTCGGGCCCTCGCCTGCGGATGACGCTGCGGGGCAGACCGTGGAGCACCGATTGGAGCTGGAGCAGCTCGTTGCCGGTCATCATGGGGTCGATGGCGGCGTCCTGGAGGGCGACGCCGATGGCCTGGCGCACCTCGCCGGCATGTTCGACCACGTCGAAGCCGGCCACCCGAGCGCTACCTTCGGTGGGCTGCAGCAGGGTCACCAGCATGCGCACGGTGGTCGACTTCCCAGCCCCGTTGGGGCCCAGGAAGGCGAAGATCTCACCGTGATCGACGTGCAGGTCGATTCCGTCGACCGCAGTCAGCTCACCGAAGCGCTTGACGAGACCGGTCGCTTCGACCGGCCGGCTCACCCCTGTGCGTCCTGGATGGCCCGCCACACCCGCTCGGGGGTCATGGGCAGATCGATGTGGCGGATTCCCATCGGCGCCAGGGCGTCGACCACGGCCGACTGCACAGCAGGCGTCGAGCCGATGGCGCCCGACTCGCCGATGCCCTTGGCCCCCAACGGGTTGTTGGGTGATGCCGTCTCTAGGGGCACCAGCTCGAACGACGGCAGCTCGGCCATCGAGATGATGCCGTAGTCGGCGAAGTTCGAGGTGACGGGGTTGCCGTCCTCGTCGTAGCGGACCTCTTCGTAGAGCGCCTGGGCCACACCCTGGGCGATGCCGCCATGGCGCTGGCCCTCGACGATCATCGGGTTGATGAGCGAGCCCGAGTCGTCGCAGGTGATGTGGCGCTGGAGTCGGACGTCGCCAGTCTCGGTGTCGACCTCGACCACCGCCACGTGGGCTCCGAACGGGAAGCTGCACTGCGCGTTGAAGTCCTGCTCGGCCTCGAGGGGCTCGTCGGCGGCCGCCGCCACGTCGGCCCAGGTCTTGGTGACCGCCGGGGTGCCGGCCACGTGGAAGGCGCCCTGGTCGGCGTCGACCACGATGTCGTCGGCGCTCGCTTCGAGCAGGTCAGCGGCGATCTGCTTGGCCTTGTCGACCACCTCGCCGGCGGCCACGTGCACGGCCGATCCGCCGAGCTGGGTCGAGCGCGAGCCGAAGGTGCCAACGCCCTGGCTGACGAGGTCGGTGTTGCCCTGGATGATCTCGACGTCGTCGATGCCCATGCCGAGCTGATCGGCGGCGATCTGGGCGAAGGTGGTGGCGTGGCTCTGGCCGTGCGAGAAGGCCCCCGAGTACACGGTGGCCTTGCCGTCGGCGCCGATGGCCACCTTGGCGAACTCGTTGCCGCCCGGCGCCGGCCCCGCGGTGATCTCGACGTAGGCGATCACACCGATACCCAGCTGCTTCGTGTCGCCTGCATCGCGACGACGAGCCTGCTCGGCCCGGAGGCTGTCGAGGTCGGCTGCCTCGATGGCCTTGTCGAGGGCGCCGCCGTAGTCACCCGAGTCGTAGGTGGAACCCAGACCGGTGTCGTGGGGGAACTCGGTGATGAAATTCTTGCGCCGCAGATCGATGGGATCCATGCCGATCTCGGCGGCGAAGATGTCCATGGCCCGTTCGATGCTGACGGTGGCTTCGGGTCGACCCGCGCCGCGGTAGGCCTCGGTGGGCGTGGTGTTGGTGATGACCGCCTTGGCGGCCGTCTCGATGTTGGGGATGGCGTAGTTACCGGCT
>Ga0224508_10004590_pt1 | contig 11231 bp, 8 predicted proteins | sample SF_Jan12_sed_USG_4_FD_170157 | JGI IMG/M metagenome (GOLD analysis project Ga0224508, IMG submission 170157) | Sediment microbial communities from San Francisco Bay, California, United States - SF_Jan12_sed_USGS_21 | ecosystem: Environmental > Aquatic > Marine > Sediment | place: USA: California...
AATAATTCTGCAGATGCGAAGATATTGTGCCATGGAAGAATCTTCCAGTCCGGCAGATTGGAACAATATGTTTGCCAATATTGAGACCAACTTTGCCCCCTGGAAATTTGCTCCTACCGACCGATTTAACTGGGGGAAAGAATTTAATGAAACAACACATGAGTGAAAATCAATATATGGTTCCGACCATGGCTGAAATGGCTGCTAAAGGCGAACAGCCAGAGATCTTGTTTTGGGTGGGATGTGCGGGTTCCTATGATGAACGTTATAAGAATGTAACCAAGGCTTTCGCCCGCATTTTAAATAAGGTTGGCATCTCATTTGCGGTTTTGGGCACTGAAGAAACCTGTACCGGCGACCCTGCCCGGCGCGCTGGAAATGAGTTCCTTTTTCAGATGCAGGCCATGGCCAATATTCAGGTTTTGGAAGGCTATCAGATCAAAAAAATTGTAACGGCCTGCCCGCACTGTTTCAATACCTTGAAAAATGAATACCCCGAGCTGGGAGGCCACTATCAGGTTATCCATCACAGCACTTTTTTGCAGCAACTTATTAACGAAGGCCGGGTCACGCTCAAGAACGGCGGTAGTTTTAAAGGAAAGCGCATTACCTATCACGATTCCTGCTACCTGGGCAGGGCCAATAACGTCTACCAGGCGCCCCGCGCGGTGCTGGAAGCCTTAGATGCCGAATTGGTGGAAATGAAGCGCTGTCGAACCAAAGGCTTGTGTTGTGGCGCCGGTGGTGCTCAAATGTTCAAAGATGCGGAAGCCGGGAATAAGGAGGTCAATATCGAGCGCACGGAGGAAGCGTTAGCCACTGGAGCAGACATCATAGCCTCCGCATGCCCTTTCTGCATGACTATGCTCTCCGATGGGGTGAAGAATAAAGAAAAAGAAGATCAGGTAAAAGTGCTGGACCTGGCCGAACTAATTGACGGCAGCGGAAGTTAATTATTAGATAAATATAGGTAGAGATGTTTGTACCATTTGAAGACTTAGCAACAGATGCCAGGATTTGGATTTACCAGTCCAGTCGTCCATTGAGTGAAACCGAGCAACGTAATGTCGACCTTCAAGGACGTGAATTTATTGAGCAATGGGCCGCCCATGGCCAACCGCTAAAGGCTTCAATCAAGACCTTTTACAATCATTTTGTAGTGGTAGGGGTTGATGAACACACGCACTTACCAAGCGGCTGTTCCATCGATCAATCAGTAGCTTTCATAAGAAGTCTGGAGTCACAAATGGGAGTGGATTTTTTTGACCGCAGCAAAGTCAGCGTTTTCCATGATAATTCCGTCATGTTAAAAGGCCTATCGGAAATTAAGTCCTTGATAAAGGATGGAAAAATGTCCGAGAACACATTGGTCTTTGACAACCTGATCCAAAGTAAGGGGTCAATGGATCAATGGATCAAACCCATAAGGAGATCCTGGTTGGGCAGATATTTTACCCAAACTGCCGGTAATTTGGGTTCCTAAAATTCGTTAAGAAGTTAACCGTTGCTTAACTTACAGTTAGCTTGTAATAAGACTCTTTGAATAATGAAGTAATTGTTGCAGTATGAAACCACTACAATTAATATTCCTTGGCATACTGGGAGGTCTGGCAATCTCCTGCAGCCAACGTGTAGCCGGGCCTAAGGGGCCGGACGGGATGTTTGAGCAGGCTGAATACCAAGAAGCCATTTCCGCCTACCAAAAGATTTTGGAGGATCGACCCAATGATCCTGAGGTCAACTACAAGATCGCGGAAAGCTACCGCCGATCCAATCGGATGAAAATGGCCTCCTCTTACTATGAAACAGCTCTGAGTAACGGCTTGGTCAATGATACGGCCCGCTATTATTATGCTTTTGCTTTAAAGGCTCAAAAAGATTACGATGCCGCTAATGAAGTACTGGAAGCCCTGGTCGACCAAACCAATAACAGCTCATTGGCTAACCTGGCTAGGGTAGAAATGCAAAATCTCAAGGAACTGGGAGTCATCCAAGAGAGAAATTATTATGAGATCTCGACTGCTGGTCCTATTAATACCGCGGCAGCGGAATACTCTCCCATGGTCAGCAAAGGCGAGATCTACTTTACCTCCAACCGGGATGACAATAAGATATTCAAAACCACCGGCACCCCTTTCTCCGATATCTACAAAGCTAAAATCAATGGTATGGATGTAGATGTCACTTCCGTGGAGGTTCTAGGTGATCTAATCAATACACCCGGGGTCAATGAGGGTACTATCACATTTACTCGCGATGGTAATACGGTGGTATTTGCCAGGGGCAGTGACGGAGGCAAAAAGAGTGCTAAAGAGGTGAATCTTTATATAAGCCGGTACCGCAACGGCGACTGGACCGAGCCCGAGCTCATGACTGGTATCAACCATCCCGATTTTTGGGATTCTTCACCGGCCTTTAATCGTAGCGGACGCACTATTTACTTTGCCAGCAATCGCCCACGACCGGACGGTAGCAGCGGGGGTATTGATTTATACGCTGCCTCTGTAGACGCTAACGGAAGATTTGGAAATCCCCGTTATATGGGCAATGATATTAATACCCGGGGCGATGAGATGTTTCCTTATGTTGATGACGAAGGCCGGCTGTTTTTTGCTTCCAGTGGACACCCTGGCTTTGGAGGACTTGATCTCTTTGTTGCGGAAAGAAAAGCCGGAAAAACCTCCATTCGCAATTTAGGCATCCCAGTCAACAGCAGCGACGACGACTTTAGTATGATTTATACGGACCGGACTCATGGATTCTTTTCCTCCAATCGAGACGGTGGACAAGGTGATGATGATATCTATGCTTTCATCGACAACTCACCCGATCGTAAGATCATCAACTACAACTTGACACTACTTACCCTAACTCCCGACTCGATAACCGCAGCCAATGTAGCCCTCAATGAGGTAGTAATAAAAGTGATGGACAATGAGGAGAAAGTACTGCAAGAAGTAACTACCGATGAAAACGGTTCCTTGACTATAAGTGTGGAGCCGGAAAAAGAATATTTACTGATCGGGGAAAAAGAGAACTTCTTCACCACCAGATTGAGCTTTAGTACTATCGGTGAGACCATAGATCCCGGAGCCGTTACCGAAGAGGTGACCAATAAGGACTACAGTCGAGAAATGGTCTTGGACAGGGCAGAAGAAGGTGCCAAGTTTGTGCTGGAAAATATTTTCTATGACTTCGATAAGGACGATATCCGGTCAGATGCGGCATTGGAACTCGATAAGCTAGTTCAATTTCTGCAAGACAACCCTGAAATAAAAATTGAACTGGGTTCACATACCGACAGCAAAGGGGATGATGACTACAACATGGACCTGTCTCGTCGCAGGGCGGAATCGGCAGTAAATTATGTGGTAGCCAATGGTATTGCCAAAAACCGCATTCGAGCACGTGGCTATGGAGAATCTCAACCCAGAGCCTCCAATACCAATCCCGACGGCTCCGATAATCCGGAAGGCCGGCAAAAGAACCGCCGTACCGAGATTAAGGTCTTCGAATACAACAAAGATACCGGCAAGATGGAAGAGCTGAAGGAAATAAAACAGGAACAAGAAAACCCAAATCCTGAAGAGCAATAGAAAAGATCCTAATATTTTAAATGTAGAAGCCCCCAAAAGGGGGGCTTTTCTTATTTTTGTAGCATGAGTGACCGCTACCGGCAAAGGGGCGTCTCGGCCGCCAAGGAAGATGTACATGCGGCCATTGCCTCCATCGACAAGGGCCTTTTCCCAAAAGCATTTTGTAAAGTGGTTCCGGATCTACTAGGTAATGACCCGGACTATTGCAATATCATGCATGCCGATGGCGCCGGTACCAAATCGAGTCTGGCCTATCTGTATTGGAAAGAAACCGGCGATCTAAGCGTTTGGAAGGGTATCGCCCAAGACGCTATTGTCATGAATATTGACGATCTCCTTTGTGTTGGTGCTACGAACAATATCCTAATTTCTTCCACCATTGGACGTAACAAGCATCTCATTCCAGGTGAAGTGATCAAGGCTATAATCGAAGGAACAGAGGAGTTTCTGCAATTACTACGAGATCATGGATTAGAGATTCAAAGTACCGGTGGTGAAACGGCCGATGTAGGTGATCTGGTACGTACTATAATAGTAGATAGCACGGTTACCGTCAGGTTAAAACGGTCTGAGGTGATCACCAATGAGCAAATAGCTGCCGGTGATGTGATCGTGGGTTTAGCCTCTTTCGGGCAGGCTACTTATGAAAATGCCTACAACGGAGGCATGGGCAGTAACGGCCTCACCTCGGCTCGCCATGATGTTTTCTCCAAGTATTTAAGGCAGTACCCTGAAAGCTTTGATCCGGGAATGCCCGATGATTTGATTTACAGCGGTTCGCAGAAATTGACTGATCCGGTGCCGGATTCGGAGGTAAATGCCGGCCAGTTGGTGTTGGCGCCTACCCGTACCTATGCGCCGGTTCTAAAACAGGTGTTCCGTGAACTTAAGGACCAGATCCATGGAATGATCCACTGTACGGGTGGAGCGCAAACCAAAGTGCTTCATTTTGTTGATAAGCTACACGTGATTAAGGACCAACTCTTTGATACCCCGCCCCTGTTTAAACTCATACAAGACGAAAGTGGGACTTCCTGGGGAGAAATGTATGAGGTTTTTAACATGGGACACCGCATGGAAATCTACATACCGGAGGATTGGGCCTCACAAGTCGTGGACATTGCGGCAACCTTTCAAATTCCTGCCCAAATTATCGGGCGTGTAGAGCATAGCCCCCGTAAAAAACTAACCATCTCCTCCACCCACGGCACTTTTCATTATTAAAAAATATCAGCTTTTCCTGCTTTTTGGATTATTTGTGACTGGCGAGTAGTGGTAAAGGTACCCTTCACCCTTTGTGAAATCAGAAAATCGTCCTTTCTCAGAGAGGATTTCAAGTCACTTTGTTCAGTAAATGCAAATCATCACCCATTTAGGACACCATTCATTAATGAATTTTTTCTATTTTTGAGTTCAACCTGATCCTGGATCAAAAATGAATGCGATTTTTAGAATTTTTTTACTCTCGGCCCTTTTTTTAATACTATCCACCGGGCTTTTCTCTCAGCAAGTTGCCCTGACATTTGATGATGCCCCCCGCAGCGATGGTGCCCTTTATACAGGATTGAAAAGGAGTGAGATCCTAATAAAAAAACTCAAGGAATATGGTATCCCTCAAGTGGCCTTCTTTTCAAACTCCATAAATATGGACGATGTGGGGACCTTGCGCATCAAAATGTACGGTCAGGCCGGTCACATTATCGGAAATCACACTCATAGCCATTCCCGGATCAACGACCTGGGGGTTGAAGCCTACATCCAGGATATTCAAAAAGCCCATGATGTTTTACAGGATTTGCCGGGTTTTCATCCATGGTTTCGATTCCCTTTTTTGGACGAGGGCAAGGATGAGTCATCTCGTGACCAGTTGCGCAAGGCGCTTGGCGAAATGGGCTATCTCAATGGATACGTGACTATAGATAATTACGATTATTACCTGGAGTATATGTATCAACAGGCCATGAAAGAAAATAAGAAGATCAACTATGATTTGCTTAAGGATCTGTACATAGAGCACATTTGGGAAAGTATGCAGTTTTACGAAGAAATGGGCCGGAAACTGCTGGGTAGATCGCCAAAGCATGTATTGTTGTTGCACGAAAATGATCTGGCGGCCCTCTTCCTGGACGATCTGATCTCATTTATCAGGGGTGAAGGTTGGGAAATCATCTCACCTGTAGATGCTTATAAAGACCCTATTGCCCAGCAATCCCCTGACGTGCTCATGAACAACCAGGGCAGAATTGCAGCTTTAGCCCTGGAAGACGGCTGGAAGCCGCAATCACTAGTGCAAAAGTCTGAAAGCGAGGCTTACCTGAAGGACTATTTCGCCCGAAAAAAAGTATTTCGTTAGACCTTGGATCAAAGCAATCAAGTTACCGAACTTAAGTGGATAACCAAGGTCTCTCATTGGATGGACGAGGCCTTTCGCATTCCCGGTACCAATATACGCTTTGGACTTGATCCTATCCTGGGCCTTATTCCCTTCATAGGTGATCTCATTTCCTATGGGATCTCCGGCACTATGGTCCTATCTATGGTGCGCCATGGGGTCAGCGGTAAGGCGTTGTTAATGATGCTTGGTAATATAACCCTGGACTACCTTATCAGCAGTATTCCCATACTTGGAGATATTTTTGACTTTGGTTTCAAGGCCAATCAACGAAACCTTCGCATCCTGCATAAACATCAACTTGAAGGCAAATACCGGGGATCCGGTTGGGGTTATATTGTAGCGATAGTGATCCTTTTCATTTTACTCATGGTAGCACTTACGGTGGTAATATGGAAAGCCCTACTTTACTGGTACCAGTGGCTGGGATCTGCTACTTAACCTCAACCCCCAACATTATCAATCGCATATTGGGTTACCTCCCCTTGAATAGAACATAAACAACACTAGAGTATATCACTATTTCAATATATAGTGTAACATATTCGATTTCGGCATACTTATTTAAATCCTTTCAACCATGAAACAAAGTGGCGCATTCCTTTTGTTTATGGCGTTAAGCCTATTTGATTGTATTGAAACCAAATCCCAGTCCTGGACCTGGTCCCGTAATTTCGGGGGGCAGGAATATGACCAGGTGCATGAAGTAGCTATCGATTCCTTTGGTAATAGTTACATCACCGGAAGCTTCACCCATAGTGTATCTTTTGGAGATGTAGAACTCCAGGCCCAAGGAAAGGCCGACCTGTTTCTGGCAAAATTTGACCCACAAGGTAATTCACTTTGGGCCATCAGCGCTGGCGGGCCGGGAGAAGACGAGGGTAAACACCTTTGCCTAGATCCTGAAGGATTCATCTATGTAACTGGGACATTTTCGGATAATGCCTTATTTGGCGATCAGCTAATAACTTCACACGGTAACCTTGATATATTTCTGGCTAAGTACAATAGCGAAGGGAATTTGGTCAAGGTAATTAATGCCATGGGCAGCGCCAGCAGGGACAATGTCGCTGGGATTAGCCATGATCCCAACGGTTCCATCTTTGTTGTTGGAGATTATCAAGCGGGTGTCAGCCAGGAGGATGTTTTCATTACAAATTTTGACCAGAAGCGACTGGGATTACAATGGATGCAGTTTGCAGGTGGGCCTGGAAGTCAGAAAGCCGCGGGAATTGTATCGGACGCCCAAGGTAATTGCTTCCTTACAGGATCGTTCGGCGGTACCATATACATGGGCGGGGCTTCTTTGAAAGCAGTTGGCAGCAACGATCTTTTCATTGCAAAGTTCCGAAATAATGGCTCAGAAGATTGGTTAAAACAAGTGAAAGTAGAAGGATCGGCTCACAATGCCGGTTTGAGCTTGGATGCCATGGGCAACTGCTATTTGTCAGGAAGTTTTGATTTCTCTGTCTACTTTGAAGATGTTTCCATTTCGGCCGACGGGGAGCGTGAAGCATTTATAGCCAAGTACGACCAGCACGGTGTCCTAAAATGGGCTAAGTCCTCAGAAAACCATGGCTATGTTAATGCCACCGCCATGCATACTACGCCACAAGGTTTCACCTATTTAGCCGGCAGCATTTCCGGATCACAGGCCTTTGGAACTGTGAATCTTAGCTATACCCAAGAGTATCGACCTTACGTAGTAAAAGTCGGTTCGAATGGAGAATTCATATGGGGTACGACCCATGAAAATGTAAGTTCTCGCAATGTTTCCGAAATAGTGGCCGATTCCAAGGGTAACTGCTGGATGACTGGAAAGCTGTATGGAGAAAACGGCATTGAGGGAACTGCCGTACTTACTTCATCTCGGGAATTCGACGGATTTCTAAGTCAATTGCAGGAAGATCAATCATGTTCCAATAGAGATATAAATTTGGCCGTAGCCAATACCAATACAGAAGGAGTAACCATAAATTGGGAAGGGTTTTCCGGCATGGAATATCAATACCGTTATAGAATGCTTCCTAATGGACATTGGGAGCCTTTGGTCTCTACTTCTATGAATGAAGTGACCTTGACGGAGTTGCAACCGGAAAGCGACTACGTGTTCCATGTAAGAGGATATTGTAACGGCAATCTTAATAATAATGTCACTATACAATTTCAAACTGCCAGCCCGGGAAGTTGCGCCTCCGCCCCTCAAAATGTAAGAGCCATCAACCTAACCAGCTCCAGTGCTACCTTGATCTGGGAAACAAAAAATCAGGTAGACCTGACGGGGTATCAATTTCGAATTCGTAAGCCCGATGGCAGTTGGTCCAGAGGGTTTGCCAATGATGCTTATTTGGAGTTAACCGGTTTGGATGCGGGCTCAACCTATGAGTTCATTGTAACCAGCTCATGTTTGGAAAACCGGTCAAAACCCACCACTGTAAACTTCACCACCGAAGTCAATGCCTTTGCTAACCTTCAACTGGCACCGAATCATGAAAAAAACACCCTGTTCATAACCCCTTCTGAACCCATGTTGGTTAGAATATACGATTCACGACAAGCCTTGAAAAGCGAGGTCTATGTGCACAAGCACGGGATGGAAATAAGTCTATCTGCTTTGGAAAAGGGATCTTACCAGGTAAAAGGGGTCCACCCTCTAGGTACTATTACCCGGAGTTTGGTCAAGGAATAACCCGTTGGGTCTCAGTACAGCGGGTTAAACCTTCCCACTGCACATGAAACAACGACTTTATAGAATATTAGCATGTAATAAATACATCGAACAATAAAACTCAACAAATCATGAAAAACCTATTCACAATTTTGCTACTAACACTGTGCTTTTACTCACTTCAACATGATGTTCTCGTGGCTCAATCCTGGTTCTGGTCCGCACCAATTGGCGGCTTGGACGCCGATGAAGCCCACGGAGTGGCTGCCGATAGCGAGGGTAATTCCTATGTAACTGGTAGTTATTCGGGTACGGCTACCATGGGATCTACTGTACTGAATTCTGCAGGTGAAACTGATATATACCTGGCCAAATTCGATAACAATGGAAATGTGATTTGGGCTGTAAGCGCTGGTGGCCTGGGAGCGGACAACGGTAAACAAGTAAGTCTGGATGCGGATGGCAATGTCTATGTGGCGGGAGAAATCTCAGGCAATGCAAATTTCCAGGGTAGCGCTATTATTTCAGGAGGAGGTTTAGATGTGTTTTTAGCTAAGTACGATAGTGATGGGAATTTCATTTCCGTTATTAATGCCTTCAGTACCTCCCTTGATGATGAGGTCAGTGGCATGGACAACGACGCCAATGGTAATGTGTACCTCACTGGGGAGTATGATACAGGAGTGGATCTTTCCGATATTTTTGTATCTAAACATGAGGACTCGGGTCTTACTAACCAATGGACGGAATTTATCAGCGGGACCGGCACTCAATTCGATCCCAGTATGGCCGTAGATGATGCCGGTAACAGTTTTGTAACGGGAAATTTTGACGGCAGTACTGATATAGGAGACACTACCCTTATGGCATCAAGCAGCGTTGATCTGTTGGTAGCCAAATTTCTGACAAGCGGAGAACTTGAATGGGTATCGCAAATATTGATTACGGGATTTAGCAGGATTAAAGACGTATCGGTGGATCAGGCCGGTTCGCCCTATGTAGTGGGACAGGTAGATTTCATCGCAGATTTCGGATCCGTTATTATCAATTCTAATGCCGATATGGACGCATTTTATGCTAAGTACAATACAGGTGGTATAGTACAATGGGCAGGAAGCTCCGACAATGCCGAATTCATTACTGGAGAATCCATAACCGTTAATCCAGACGGAACCAGTTATATTGGTGGAATACTGGAAGGCTTTAATGCTTTCGGCAGCTTAAACTTAGCCTCCATCGGAGAAGACGATTCCTATGTGGTTAAACTTGACAGTACGGGAACCCCCGTTTGGGGTAAAAATATTGTTGAAATTGACAATGGTGGTTTTCATCTGATAACGGATATGGCTGTAGGATTGGATGATGAGCCTGTAGTGGTAGGCTACTTTAATGGTGAACTTGGTTTTGATGATACTTCGTTATTCCCAACATCTGATGAGAATGATGGTTTTCTGGCAAAGCTTGGAGAGGCTTTATGCGAAGACATCGAGCTGGTATTAAATACCTCTGATATCACTACCACAGAAGCTACAGTGTTCTGGGATGGCGCTGTAGCTGATGAGTTCCTCTACCGTTATCGAGAACTTCCAAATGGAACTTGGGAACCTACTGAAACAACCACAGCCAGCAGTATCACTTTAACCGGTTTAGATCCTGGCACTGAATATGTCGTGAGGGTAAGGGCCTTTTGCGATGGAGCATCCATTGCCGCACGCTCTATAACTTTTACCACAGAAATGGGTACCACCACCAGTTGTAACCTGCCTCCTCAGAACTTAAGTACATCGGCAATCACAACTACGGGTGCCACTATCACTTGGGATGCGGTAGACCCCACCTCTTTGATCAATCATCAATACCGATATCGAACTGCGGGGACTCCCTGGATTACCGGCACCACTACCAGTAATTCCCTGGTGCTCACAGGCCTCACTCCAGGCTCACATTACGAATTCAGAGTAAGAAACCAATGTGATTCTGGAAACTCTCCACCATCCAGTATTTCCTTCTCCACCACCGCGGCTGTTAGCAACACGCAAATATCACCCAACCCGGTGGTCAATGAATTACTGATTTCATCATCGGAGGCCACAGTAGTGAGGATTTATGATCTTACCGGAGCTTTAAGAAAAGAAATGCAACTTACTAAGGACGCCAAAATGGATGTTTCCGCCTTAGAGCCCGGAATATATATATTAAAAGCGTTCTCTTCATCTGGAATTAATACCCAGAGAATAATTAAAGAATAAGATTGCCCTGCTTTTAGTATCTGAACAGCCCCTATTATACAGGGGCTGTTTTAATTTAGTAGACGGTACCGGTTTTCTGGTACCAGTATGAGCGTATCATATCTCCATAAAAACCCCGTGAAGCTTTATAGCTTAAGGGAAACTTCTGGAAATAACTGCTGAAATCCTGCAGTTCTCGACTTTCCAGATTTGTCGAAAACCAGAAGAAATAATACATACTTTTTAGTAGCCATTGCTGCCAACGAGGACTCTGGTCGTGGACATAAAAGTCGCAATGCAACCAGTGCCCCTGTGGCTTTATTTTATTGAAGAGTAATGTCATAACT
>Ga0224508_10004591_pt1 | contig 11228 bp, 11 predicted proteins | sample SF_Jan12_sed_USG_4_FD_170157 | JGI IMG/M metagenome (GOLD analysis project Ga0224508, IMG submission 170157) | Sediment microbial communities from San Francisco Bay, California, United States - SF_Jan12_sed_USGS_21 | ecosystem: Environmental > Aquatic > Marine > Sediment | place: USA...
AAGATGCTGCCTGACGGCGGCCGGCAGGTGATCAATTTTTCGGTGCCGGGTGACTTCATGGGTCTGCGCAGCGTGCTCCTGCGCACCTCGGACCATGCTTTTGCCGCTATTGGCGACATCGTTGCCGCCGAGGTGTCGGCAGCGCAGATGATCGACACCTTTCAGCGACTGCCGCGATTGGGTGCGGCGATCCTGTGGGCGGCCTCGCGGGACGAGGCCATGGTGGTCGAGCATCTCGTTAATATCGGCCGGCGCAGCGCTCTGGTCCGAACAGCCCATCTCCTGCTCGAGCTGGGTTTGCGCCTGCAACTGGTGGGGCTTGGCTCAGACAGCGGCTACGTCTGCCCGCTCAACCAGTATCTGCTGGCCGATGCGCTTGGGCTGACCGCAATCCACGTGAACCGCGTACTGCGACAGCTCCGCGAGCGCGGCCTGGTGACGTTTCGGGATGGTCATGTCGAGTTTCACGATCTTGAAGGATTGCGCATCCTCGCCGACTACCACAGTGGCTATCTCGATCAGAGCAATGGACTGGGACTTTGAGGACCTGCCACGGCTGGCTCGATCGATCGGCTGATCGAAGTTAGCAGGACAGAGCACGCGGCCGTGTAGATTGCCCTTCAGCGACAAATCGCTGAAGGAGCATGCCGATGTTGAGGCCCCCAACGCATTTGACCTTAGTGCCTGCGTCAGCCCCTCGGCCCAAAGAAGGCCGGGAAGGAGACCGTTATCGGCAAGAGTTTGATCAGGTAGAGACAGGAAAGAGGCCACAACCGATGGAGGGCGTGCGCGTCCTGGATCATCCGCAGGCCGATGTCGTCGCGACGACGATCAGCAAGCTGTTCCCGCGCAACTCGGACATCATTAAAGTGGATTTCGGTGACTATCTGCGGGATCTTCGTGATGATCTGGCCGCTGTGTTCGGCAGACCGGGCGGCCCCGAATTTACCTGGTCAGCAACTGAAACAGATCTTCCAACAAACGTCGCCATCACCTTTGTTCGGATCGCCGATCTCCTCATTACCAAGTCGTTCGTCCATGCCTTTTCGCCCGGCGAGGGCGGGCATGTCGACGTGTCCTTTACGGTCGATCATGACGCTTGGAGGCTCACGATCGAAGATAGCGGCATGCCTATCCAATCCTTTGTTGACCGACGCTGCGCCGGTCTGGAAACCGCGCGGTTGCTCGTTCTGAGGCATCGTGGCTGGCTGGAGACGTCTGGCGAGACCGGAGGCAGCTGCTCCATCGTTACAATTCCAAGATCCGATCCAGAAAGCACCAGAGATGTCGAAGCTAAATCGATACTTGGCAGCCTGAAGGCATCGGATTGGCATCGCCACCAAGTGTGATGGGTGACCGCTGCATAGACGACGACGCGATATCGTTCATACCTTTGTAGTTCCGAGTTATATATCGAACGGCGCTGATCGAGATTAGCTGTGAAGGTTCATTCGAAGCCTACAGTCAATCTTAAGTGAGTTCCCGGCGACACCGGCATGTTCGATGCAAAGCGTGCGATGTGCGAGCGACTGGCCATCTGGTTTCGATGGTGGGCCGGCCGCTCTGCAGCTGCCCGCAGCAAATCGGCAGGGGTCGGACGGGGATCAGTATGGATCTGCCTCAGTGAGAGGCAGACCAATCCGGAGAGATCACTATGGTAATGAATCAGTATCGGACTTTATCGCAATGCTTCCAACAGTATCAGGCGAGCAAGACGGTGCTTTTTTGGGCCTCTACCGGGTGCGCCGTCCTTGCCACCGTCGTTGGCTTCTCCTGGGGCGGTTGGGTGACGGGCGGAAGTGCCCAGAAAATGGCGGATGAGAAAGCCGCACAGGCGCGCCAAGAACTGGCTGCGGTCGTGTGTGTCGATCGCTTCATGGCGGCATCGGATGCCGGCGTTCAACTTACCGCACTCAAGGAGATCACGAGCTCCTATCAGCAGGCCAAGTTCGTCGCGGAAGGCGGCTGGGCCGTGATCCTGCCCGTTAGTGATCCGGTTGACCGCGCGGCCAGTGCCAACGACCGCAAGGCTGCAGCGCTGTGTGCCGAGGACCTTGCAAAGCGCGCGACTCCTGCGGCCGAGAGTGCTGCACAGACAGAGATCAATGATGAGGTCATCGTCGCGCAATAGGCAGAGTGCCACAGCATACGAGGCAGCGTTTGCGCATCGACGACCGTTAGCTGGCAGACGGGCTGCATGTCGATGAAGAGGACTGGGGGACTGCAGGCGCTGCAGAAGTTTCTTGGCGCCTGGCTTCCCCCATCTGACATCGGGCCTGGCATCGTCATCGCGGGACATGTCCAACCGACTTACGAGGACCTCGCGAAAACTTCAGGACCGTGGTGGTGGTGATCGACCATTCATGCAGCATGATCAAGCGTCAGTAGAAACCGCGCCGAAGCCCAAGCCGTGGACGTCGATACAGAGTGTGACGCCGATTCTTCATCATCAGTTTGCAATCGGCAGAGATTGCCGCGCCAGAGGTGCATCCGATGACAATACGCACGACGCAATCGACGGTGATCTTCAGGAGGCCCTTTGTCCTGGCCGGATTGGATGAGGAGCAGCCGGCTGGCAACTATGACATCGAGACGGACGAGGAGCGTCTGGAAGGCCTCTCGTTTTCGGCTTACCGGCGTGTGCAGACCTTGATCCACCTCCACCCAAAAACCGGCAATCCCAGCCTGACCCAAACCATGAGGATCGATTCCGACGCGTTGGACGTGGCTTTGCAGCGAGACCGAATGCCAGCGAACATTCTGGCCATCCAGGACGGCCGTCAAAACACGGAGGAAGCAGCAGAGGAAGCGAGCCAGAAAGACGCCGATCTTGAAGCCATCGAACGAGGCGAAGACGAAGGAATGATCGTTCTTCAGCGGAGGCAATGGACCCGCGGCGCAAGCACAAAGTCCGGCCGTCAACGCCCAGGCAGTCGAGATGATGAACCCGATTAATGATCAAGATGCAGCCACGCTGAAAACACTGAATGTGACCTCGCACTCACACACGAAAGAGCGCACCCATGCCATCGAACAACGGTAACGGCCCCCAAGGCGGCCCCTGGGGCCAAGGGAACAAATCCGCCCCCGACCTCGAGGAGGTGCTTCGGCGCGGCCAGGCCAGCCTCAGGCAGATCATGCCGGGCGGCGGCTCGTACGGTGTCATCATTCTCGCCGTCCTGGCTCTGGCAGCCTTGGGGGCATGGACGGCCTACTACACCGTGCCGAGCGACTCGGTGGCGGTGGTGCAGCGCTTCGGCAAATATCTGAAGGAAGTCCCGCCTGGCCTGCATTTCAAGCTGCCGCTCGGAATCGATGCTGCGACCATCGTGCCGGTCAAACGGCAATTGAAGCAGGAATTCGGTTTCACGACGCCTGGCGTCAGCGATCCGTTTCAGAGCCCAAGCGACGGCAAGAAGGAGACCGAAATGGTGACCGGTGACCTGAACGCAGCGCTGGTCGAATGGGTGGTTCAGTACCGTATCTCGGATCCGGTGAAGTATCTGTTCGAGGTCAGGGAACCGAGCGCGACGCTCCGCTACGTCTCGGAATCCGTCATGCGCGAAGTGGTCGGCGATCGCACTGTGGATGAGGTCATCACCATCGGGCGGCAGGAAATCGAGACCGAGGCGCTCACCAAGATGCAGGCGCTCTCGACCAAATATGCGATGGGAATAAGCATCGATCAGGTGCAGCTCAAAAACATCAACCCGCCCCAGCCGGTGCAGGAATCGTTCAACGAGGTCAACCAGGCCCAGCAGGAAAAAGAGAAGCTGATCAATGAGGCCAGGCGCGACTACAACAAGGTAATCCCGCTCGCCGAGGGCGAGAAGGACCAGCGCATCCGCGAGGCCGACGGCTACCGGCTGAAGCGGATCAATGAAGCCGAGGGCGATGCCGCAAGGTTCAGTGCCCTCTTGACCGAATACAACAAGGCGCCGGAGGTCACCCGCCGCCGCATCTATATCGAGACCCTGCAAGACGTCATGCCGGGCATTCGGTCCAAGATCGTGGTCGACGAGCAGACCCGTGGCATCCTGCCTTTCCTCAATCTCAACGCCGAGACCGGTGAACGGCCCGATCTGGGAGTCAAGCCATGAACAAGACCATGCGCATCGCCGTCCTCGCGGTCCTGGCCGTCGGCGGCTATCTCCTCGCCAGTTCGGTCTACACGGTGAACGAGGTCGAGCAGATGATCATCACCCAGTTCGGCAAGCCAGTCGGCGAGCCCGTGACCACGGCCGGCCTCAAGGTCAAACTGCCGTTCATCCAGGACGTCAATCCGATCGACAAGCGGGTGCTTGAGTGGGACGGCAATCCCTCGGATATGCCGACCAAGGACAAGCTCTACATCTCGGTCGACCTGTTCGCCCGCTGGCGGATTACCGATCCTCTCCAATACTTTTTGCGGTTGCGCGACGAGCGCAGCGCCCAGTCCCGCCTGGACGACATCCTCGGCAGCGAGACGCGCAACGCGGTCGCCAAGCATGAACTGATCGAGATCATTCGGACCACCAAGGGTCGTTCGCCTCTGCGTGACGCCCTCCTTCAGGATATCGAGGGCGACGTGGGCGCGCTGGTGCCGATCCGGAAGGGGCGTCAGCTGGTCGAGCAGGAGATCTTCACAGCCGCAGCCGAGAAGGTTCGCGTGTTCGGCATCGACCTTCTGGATATCCGCTTCAAGCGGATCAACTACAATGAAAGCGTGCGCCCGAAGATCTACGATCGCATGATCAGTGAACGCCGCCAGATCGCTGAGCGCTTCCTCTCCGAAGGCAATGGCGAGGCCGCTCGGATCCGTGGAAATCGCGTGCGCGACCTGAACAAGATCCAGTCCGAAGCCTACCGGGAAGTCGAGGAGATCCGGGGCATGGCGGATGCGAAGGCCACGGAGATTTACGCGCGGGCCTACAATCAGGGTCCCGAAGCCGTGGCATTCTACGAGTTCACGCGGACGATGCAGGCTTACCAGTCCCTGATCGCCGACAATACGACCTTGGTTCTCTCCACGGACAGCGATCTCTTCAAGTTTCTGAAGGGCATGAGCCCGGATGGCGATATCGGCCCGATCGAGATTGAGCCTGCAACCGATGACGATGTGCCCAACGCGGCGGCGTCGATCCAATGACGTTCGTGAATCATCAGTGTCGTCATCCATCATCAAGAGAAAGGCAAGAGGCTATGTCGGAGGAGCCGGTCGACCTGGACGAGCATCGCGGCATGATGGCCCAGCAAGCCACGGAAGTTCGCCGTGAGCGCATTCAGGAATTCCAGGCCGATCAGATTGCCTTGCAACGCCGACAGGAGGAACTGGAGCGGCAGCTCCTGGCGGCACCGGCGGCGACTTGGTCGGAGGCTGCCGCCAAGGCGGAGTATCTGATCCAGCTGTTCGCCGCCACGCCCTATGGCCAAACGCCACGCTGCAAGGATCTCATCGCCCATACGCTCGACGATCTGAGCCGGCTGAGCGGCCAGGTGGAGGAGCTTCCATGACCATTCTCCCGAACAGGGATGCACCAAGCCATCAGCCATCCTGGGATGTGCCGAAGTTACGCCAGTGCTTGAGTTGCGAAGCCACCTTCCAGAGTGAGTGGTCCGGCGAGAGGATTTGTCCTCACTGCAAGAGCAAAGCCGCGTGGCGAAAAGGTGCGCCGCGGCAAGCACATTCAGCGGGCAGGAGAGGATGATGCAAATTGCTGAATGCCCAGCTCGATTGATCCGGGCAGATCAAAGGGCATTGATTCTCCGGCGCTGCTTTCTCGCCAAGATCCGGTGCGACCAGTTCGAGACGCTGCGTTGGACAGGATTTCGTCGAGCCGATCCGAAACGATCACGATGACAGGACTTGGTCCAACATTCGAGAACAACCACGGCGTTCCGGAGATCCGCATAAACGTGAGAGAATTCAGCTGCATTGGCGCGTCTCCGCCGCAAGATCATCCGCGTGTTTATATCAACATGAGCGAACAGGGCATGGCTCAGATACCCCGTCCCTCGGGGGGCACAAGACAATCAACCCGACTCCCGACGCTACGTTTGGGGGCCGAAGGGAGATGGTGGCATGGCCAGCTCACGGAAATCCGATCTGGAGCGGCGCTCCAACCGGCTCACCCTCTATCTCACCGGCGCGGAAATGACCGAGCGGAAGCCAAAGCGCGAAAAATCAACCGGCAGCTCGCCGTCTATGCGCGCGACACGGCTCTCAAGAAAAACAAAGGCTATGATGTAAACGGCTATGACAGCAATGCGGACCATAGCGCTCCTTCAACGCCGGCGCGTTTGCGCATGCACGGCCGCAGGTGAAGGTCGGGCTATTTGCGCTCGTGGCATTACGTCGGCGTCATCTGCCGAGGCTAACGGCATATCGGCCGCATCTATCCAACTGAGCTAATGAAGCGCTACGCTGCCGGCACGCGCATTGCTGACATTACCCGTCACTTCAAGTGCATGCGATGCGAGTTTAGAGGCACCCAGCTCTGGGATGCGGAAGATAGCCAGGAACGTTTGACCATGTGCGGCCGGTACCTCCTCACCTCATCGCTTGATGTCGTCCGGCAGCTGGCCATGTTCGATCAGTCGCCGACGCTGCACCCCAATTACAATGTCGCGCCCGCCGATGAGATGCCGATCATCAGGCGGAAGAAGGGCGATCGCCGCTGTGAGCTGGCGATCGCACGCTGGGGGCTCATTCCCCATTGGGCCAAAGACGACAAGATCGCCAATTCGACGATCAACGCACGCGCCGAAACGGCAGCGAGCGAGCGCGCCTTTCGTAACGCGTTCAAGAGACAACGCTGCCTGATCCCAGCGAACGGCTATTACGAATGGGCGCGCGACGGCAAGATCCATCAGCCGTATCTTATCAGGATGAAAGGCGGCGGCGTGTTTGCTTTTGCTGGCCTCTGGTCGTTCTGGCGCGACGTCACGAGCTTCACCATCATGACGGCCGAGCCGAATGACCTTGTGGCGAAGATCCATGACCGAATGCCGGTGATTCTCGGCCGGGACGACTACGACCGCTGGCTTGATCTTGATGCAGATCCGACGGAGGTATTGAAGCCGTGCCCGTCCGATTGGCTTGAAGCCTATCCGGTCGACAAAAGGGTTGGGAACGTGCGGAACAATGATGAGGGGTTGATAGAACAGATCATGGTCGTACCGTAATCGGGATCTCTTGGCTCAGGAAGCGCGGGGTGTTGAACGCGAGGATGATCAAGCCGATCCAAAACAGCCAATTCATAGATTTCACCGGGCGGTACCAGGAACGCTCGTCCCCCAAGATGAAACGTATTGGCAGGTCAGCCCAGCTCGATCGTTTTAGAATGCGAATACCATCGACAGACGTTGTCGATGCGAAGGGCTACGAACGTGATGACGAGCCTATGGAGGTCCCATCCGGCTTGCCAATTTGAACCGCCGCTCCAGATTTATCTTCCGAAGGCGCTCCAAAGTGAGGCTGCACCGTGCTCTCGACACCAAAGCATGAGATGGAGGCCGAAAAGAGCCTGTCCCGTTTCCGACTAGTGCTCGCATCTTTGGCCGGCATTGGCATGTTGGCTGCTCTGCTCTTCCTTCCGGCGGGCCGCTTGGATTGGGTTGCCGGCTGGCTCTATCTGGTGATTATCACCATCAACATGGCGATCAACTATGGCTGTCTCCGCCACTGGAACCCTGACCTAATCCGCCATCGCATGCGGATTGGCAAGGGAACGAAGACGTGGGATCTGACTTGGATGATCCTGTTCACACCGGTCTTTTTGGCTATCTACGTGGTCGGAGGGCTCGATGCCGGTCGCTTCCAGTGGTCCGATTCGCCGCTCTGGCTCTGGCCGATTGGCCTCACCTTATTTTCGGCGGGTACCGCGGTCTTGACGTGGTCCATGGTTGTAAACCCTTTCTTCGAGAAGACCGTTCGGATCCAAACTGAACGACATCACCGGGTCATCGATGCGGGACCGTATCGACATGTCCGCCATCCAGGCTACCTTGGCTTTCTTTGCTGGATCCTCGCCACACCGCTGCTTCTTGGCTCATGGTGGGCTTTTGTTCCCTCGTTCATTGCGGTCGTTGCGCTGATGGTGCGAACAGGACTTGAGGACCGCACGCTTCTCGACGAATTGCCGGGCTATGTCGACTACGCGAGCGGTGTTCGCCCCAAACTGATTCCTGGCGTATGGTGAACACGTTGACTGCTCGGCTAGACGTCATCCCTCGGGCTCAAATCAGGAGGACGATGTCGCGGAAGCCGCTGGGAAGCGCCGAGCCGAGCACGAGATGGTGCCGCATCCTGATCAGCGGTGCACTGGTCGGCTTTGGCGCGCTGGCAATATCCCCATCGACAAAGGCGGATGAGACTCTGGTGCCGGAATCAATCGGCTATCTTGAGAACGAATCGGCCTGCGGCTTCTTCAAGGAGCGGCTGCTAGGAATGATATGGAGCCTCCTCGCCGGCCCCACCAATCCAGCAAGAGTTCAGGATCTGCCCGGAATCGAGGCCGTCTCATTCGACTCCATCGACGGCCGGCGTCTTGGTGGCTACAAGCTTAATTCCGATGGGCAAGCACATGGCTACATCCTGATCGGCCTCGGCAACGCCATGCTTGCCGATCAAGTCATCGGCGAGTTCCGGTTCCTCCAAGATGCAGGCTTCGACGTATACGCTTACGATCATCGCGGCTACGGGCTTTCGGAGGGCAGAAGCCGATTTGCAGCGTTGCGCGCCGACTTCGTGGCCTTGATCGATCATCTCAATCACGAAGACTACAAACAGGGCTTTGTCTACGGCATGTCGTTTGGCGGCGTGATGGCGATGAATGCGCTCGGCGCAGGGGCAGAGGTCGATGCAGCGCTTATCGATTCGCCGCCAAGCCGGGTCTCGGCCTACGGTTGCCCGCGCTCCTTCGACCCGGTCGAGAATTTGCCTGAGCGCGCTGGACATCTCGGCTTTATCTTCGGCCAGGATGACAGGATGGTGCCGCCGGCTCAATGGCGCGAGCTTGCTGATGCAGCCCGTCAACGCGGTGCGGCAGTGATCGAGCGCGCCGACTTCGGGCACCCGTTTCAGGATCGTCGGCCCGGCGCCCGGGAGGCCCGCCGCGACATCATTCGTGGCTTCTTTCGCAAGCAACTCAGCCAAGACACGTCTCCTTAGGATTGCCGGCTGGCTGCATGCCCAACCCGATGGCATGTCGTGTCAGCTATGCACCGGGATCTTGCTCCCGAAGGATTGAATGGCTTCGGCCGATAGCCTCCCAGCTAGAGGAAAACCGTATCGACACTGCTCACGAACCAACTGTCGCTTTCTAACGCGAATTTTGGCTTATACGGGAACAGATTCCCCCCCTGCCGGCATGACCATCGTCTAGGCAGCTGACATTGGGATTTGGCTTGCTCACCAGCTGACAGCTGGACGACTCAGCTAAATCGTCGAGCATATTTCAAAGGGCATTTATGTTCGGTTTGAGCTGTGCTAGTCGAAGCCATCGAGATGGCGACTTTGCATCAAGCGACACTAACCGCAGACGAACTCCGCACTCGTGACTTGGATCTGCGCTTTACGGCGATTTCGACATCTCGATCAAGACCATCAAGCAGGGTCTTTTTTTTATGCCGATTCACAGGCCAGGTGATGCTCGGGCGGATCACAATTGATCGACCTGGGACCAGCGGTCTCCAAACGCAATCATCAAATGTACGCCGTCGGCACATAGCGCCTTTCGGTCGCGAGAAATTCATGTAGCTGCGTCGGCGCCATCGCATTCCAACGATGCCCCAAGGCGACCGCGAAGGCCGCCGGGCCGGCCATGAACAGCGAGATCGATTGCGGCCGCAGCCGCGCTGCAGCGGTGTCTACCGCGCGCTTAATGAGCCCGACGCCAACCTGCGCAGCATGAGCGGATGTAATGGGCTCCGGCAGATGCGCGCTCAGGATGGCGCCCGCCGGCACCCCTGCTGTACTAGGCAGCTCCGGAGCAGGATCACGAAGCACGCCGACGCTGACCACCAGCTTATTGCCGTCGAGCGTCTCAGGTTCGACAATCTGCCAAGCAGGGTAGCACTCCTCGGCGTGGGACCGATCGTCAGTCGCCCAAATCCCGTCTCGAGTAGGGATCTCCAACTCGAATCCGGTTGCGGCCCGAAGGGACCATCCCACGGCTATTGCAGTCGTCAAACGATAGGATCCGCCAAGCACCACACGCGATATGCCGGTCTCCAGCAGCCAACGTGCGACGCGATCAAGCGGGATCAGGAGGCCGTCTTGCCAGCCCGCAGACTTCGGATAGCCAACAGCTCCGCCAGAAAAGGCGCTCGCATCGACCTCCAGCGCCGTCTCGTCAGACCCGTTCCGATCAGAACGAATGCGCAGAGGAAAGCTCGATGGCGGCGCCAGCGGCCTGCCAAGCCTGTTCTCGATCGTTTGGATCAGCGTCTGACGCGGCAACGGTACCCCGATCGAGCGATGTCCCAGATTGCTCAGCGCATCAAATGCATCGCTGATGTGCCGTGGGCTCGCTTCCAAGCTCGGAAGCGTACGGTCGAGGGCAATACCGAACGCATTCAAGGCACTGTCCCGGTCGGCAAAACTTCGTTGGTCGAACTCAACCGATTGGGCGACAAAGCCGCCAAGTTGCTCGCCGTAGGCATCAACGAGGCGTTCGCGCAACCTCGCATCGCACGCCGCTGCAACGTCGTCGAAGGGAGCATAGAACGGGCGCGCGCGCCTCACCCGCAAGGGATCGCGACGAAGCCAGGCGATCGTTGAAGGCAGGCTCGGCGTCACAAGCGTCTGCACACGAGCTGCGTGCGGATAGGCAGCCTCAAAATTCTGAAACGAGATCAGGACATCTCGCACTTCCGCCGGCGTCAACGCGCCAGATTTCGCCTGATATCGCTCAAGGAGCCGTCCCCTCGGCGCATGGGGTGTGAAGAAGCGTGCCTCAAGGTCCTCAAGGCCCTCGAAGATCAAGCTCTCGAATGCCGGGTTGGCGAGCCACGCCGGGAGTCGGACGAGGCTATCCCACAGCTGATAGTCGAAGCCGTCCTGTGCGATGACACCGCCCATTCCCTTGGCGTCGGTTAGGGTCGGTAGCCGACCTTCATCGCTCATCGCTTATCTCCAAGATGACGCCGCCCTCCCTGCGGTTCCGTCGCAAATTTAGCTTGAGTCCAGGATCTGACTTTGGTTTGGACACAGTTATGCTGCGAGCGCCGCGAATTGCTGGAAAGGT
>Ga0224508_10004592_pt1 | contig 11227 bp, 10 predicted proteins | sample SF_Jan12_sed_USG_4_FD_170157 | JGI IMG/M metagenome (GOLD analysis project Ga0224508, IMG submission 170157) | Sediment microbial communities from San Francisco Bay, California, United States - SF_Jan12_sed_USGS_21 | ecosystem: Environmental > Aquatic > Marine > Sediment | place: USA...
TTCCCTTTAGCGCGGTGCTCGGAGGTGTGCCGGAGCTTCGAAAGATCATCGCCGCCGCAAAAGAGCAGAAGAACTACTACGGCAAGAAGACGATTCTATTCATCGACGAGATTCACCGATTCAACAAGGCGCAGCAGGATGCGCTCCTCCCCCATGTGGAGAACGGCACGGTGACCCTGATCGGGGCGACCACGGAGAACCCATCGTTTGCGGTGAACTCCGCTTTGCTGTCTCGCGCCCGAGTCTTCGACCTGAAGCCACTCGAAGCCGCCGATTTGCGCCAGCTGCTCGAACGCGCCCTCGCGGACCAAGAGCTCGGAATCGGGCACGCCCCACAGTCGGTCGATGACGAGGCGCTCGCTGCAATCTCTCAAAACGCGCAGGGCGATGCCCGACGCGCATTGTCGGCGCTCGAGCTAGCCAGTGATTTCGCGCAATCTGCCGGCGTCGAAGCAGTCACCGTGGCCATCGTCCAAGAAGCGTTGGCGACCCAGACGCTGCTCTACGACAAGTCCGGCGAAGAGCACTACAACGTCATCAGTGCGTTCATCAAGTCGATGCGCGGCAGCGACCCCGACGCGGCCGTCTATTGGCTGATGCGCATGCTCGAGGCAGGCGAAGAACCGCTGTTCGTTCTTCGACGGATGTTGATCTTTGCAAGCGAGGACGTCGGAAACGCCGACCCGCAAGCATTGGAGGTCGCGGTGGGCGCGGACGCTGCGTTTCGGCGGCTGGGAATGCCCGAGGGCATCTTTCCGATCGCGCAGTGCTGCACCTATTTGGCAAGCGCGCCGAAGAGCAATGCGAGTTACAAAGCCTGGAAGATGGCCCAAGCCGACGTGCGAGAGCACGGAGCCTTGCCGGTCCCAATGAAGCTCCGCAACGCGCCCACCGAAGCAATGGAATCCTGGGGATACGGCGACGGCTATCGATACCCACACGACGAAGGTGGTTTCAGCGCGGAGGAGACCTATCTTCCGGACGCGCTGGTCGACCGCAAATACTACCGTCCGACGGACCAGGGCTTCGAGGCGCGCATTCGCGAACGGCTTCTGGGGCTCCGGGGTGCGCCTAAGGCGAAGGGGGACGGGTCGGGCGGGCCCCAGGGAGGAAAACCCTGAAAATCGCTGCGCCCTTTTCCCCGTCGGCCTCGATCGTGCCGCCCACGCCGTCCAGCACCACTGCGGCTGCGAAGAGCCCCACGAACCGGCTGTAGCGGCCGTCGACCCTGCCCTTGAGCGCCTGCTGTCCCTCGAGGGTGAACGCGGCTTTGCGAAGCTCAGGGGCGATGGCTTCACCGGCATCGTGAACTTCGATGACCACACGGTTGCCTCGCTGGTAGACGCGAACCGTCGCGTGTGGATCGGGCACGTTGGCGCGCGTGTTGTGAAGCAGAAGGTCGACGACCTCCACGGCAACCTGTGCGCCATGCGCGTGGAGCTGACCTTCCCTGGCGATCTCGACTGTCACCGGAACCGGTGTGTCGGCCCGCTCGAGCCGCTCCAAGAACACGCCCACATCTCCGTTGGCGGCCTCCAGGGGCACATGACCCGTGAGCCAACGGCTGACCCAAGCCAGCATGTCGAGGCCACGGCGCAGCTCTCCCACGCCGAGCCTCACGTCCTGCAGGGCATCGTCCGAATCGTCGTCGGCTAAACCAACCTCTTGGAGAAAATCCACGTTGGCGCTGATCGTCGCCGCCGGGTTGCGGAGGTCATGAACGAGCAGACCCAACACATGGCCCATCTCGTTCGCATCGATCTCCTTGGGCTTCACCACCCGTTGCCCTTACCACGGCGTATAACTCAAGGGAAGAAGAGCACTTCAGCCTCGCCGTGCTCTTGGATGAGCGCGGCGATGTACGAGAGAATTGCGCTCCGGCGGTTTAGAACCTCGGCGATCTGGGCGTCACTCAAGAGGGGGATCGACTGCTGACTCGGGTCTCGGGCCAGCTCGTTGCGGATCGATGCTTCGTCGAGGGCTGCCAGATGAAGGATCAGATCCTTCGAGAATCGCTTGGTGCCCGTGAAGCCTTTGAGCAGCTTCTCATAGCGTCCTCTCAAGAGCGGCGTTGAAAACGCGCGATCGTTGTCTCGCAAAAAGGCTCGCTGACGCTCTCGATCGGTCGGTAGGTTGCCACCGCTGACCCGATCCCAGTTTCCGATGAGCAAGTCAAAGACGGTCATGGTCGACAGGTCCCGGGCGAGCGCGGTTTTGCCTCGAGGAATGTCTCCATCCTGGAGCCAGCTCTGCCAGCTTGCTTTGTTTTCGAGCCCGACCGACCGGAGACCCTTGATCCAATAGACGGCCGCAGCGGGCGCCGAGCCGTCTTCGTCCCACAAGACCGCACGTCGAATCGCCCTTCGCCGATCGAGCATGTCTTCGTGAAACCGCTGATTGATCTCTTTCCAGGTCGCGCGTCGGTAAACCGCGGGGGGCACGTTGTCGAGGCCGAGCAGCCGGCTGATCCGATACGCGGCAATCTCGTAGCGGTAGCCGTCCTGAATCTCGTGGCTCCTGATCCTCAGGGCGGCGGTCACTCGCTCGACGGTCCGCATCCGCAGGACGACGGAGCTGTGACCGACGGGCTTGAAGCTCCGCGAATCAGCGGACGAAATGACTTCGAGAATCTCGTCTTGTTCGAGGTCGGTTCCAACGAACCTCGGCAGCGGCCCGGGCTCGGCAATTGCCACCGAGCCCAGCCAAATGACCGCGGCCGCCGTGAGCGTGACGCTAGCGGACGCCTGCAAACAGGTTCTTCGCAATGACCATCCGTTGGATCTGAGAAGTGCCTTCGTAGATCTGGAGGATCTTCGCATCGCGCATCAGCTTCTCGACCGGGTACTCGGTGATGTAGCCGTTGCCGCCGAAGACCTGAACCGCGTCGGTAGCGACTTGCATTGCACTGTCTGCGCCGAACGCCTTGCTATATGATGCCACGAGCGAGTTTCGGCCGCCCTGGTCGATCTGCCAGGCCGCCTTCCAGACGAGGAGTCGAGTCGCCTCGTACTTGATCCCCATCTCGGCGATCATCGCCTGAACCATCTGATGTTCGGCGATTGGGACGCCAAATGTCTTTCGCTCGAGCGCGTAGGCGATCGATTCTTCGAGGGCGCGCCGCATGAGTCCGCAAGCGCCGGCACCGATGTCGGGTCGAGTGCGGTCGAAGGTCTGCATGGCCAGCTTGAAGCCGTGCCCTTGCTCAGCGAGCACGTTGTCGGACGAAACGCGGACGTCTTCGAAGTTGACGACGGCGGTGTTGCTGGCGCGCTGGCCGAGTTTGTCTTCGGTCTTTCCGATGGTGACGCCGTTCGCATCGCGGTCGACGACGAACCCCATGATCCCACTGTGGCGGAGCGACGGGTCGACCGTCGCGAATACGATGTACCAGCTGGCCCAGGCGGCGTTGGTGATGTAGACCTTCTCCCCGTTGAGGATCCAATCATTGCCGTCTTTGCGGCAACGCATTTGGATCCCCGCGGAATCGCTTCCCGCGACGGATTCCGTGATCGCATACGACGCAAAAATGGGCTCCGAGGTCAGCATCCCGAGGTACTTCTTCTTTTGCGCTTCGTTACCCGCGATGAGGAGCGGCGTTGCGGCAAGCACGTTGGCCGTCATGCTGGTCTGGATGCCCGTGCAGCCGAACGCGAGCTCTTCGGTGAGAAGCACGTGATCGACTTCGCCCATGCCCGCGCCGCCATACGCCTCTGGGATGTTCGGCGCGACGAAGCCGAGCTCCCACGCCTCTTTGAAGACGTCCATTGGGAACTCGTGGGTCTTGTCCGCCGCGCCGGCGACGGGGATGATTTTCTCGCGTGTGAAGCGGCGGCTCGCCTCGACGAGGGCCTTCTGTTCGGGGGTCAACTCGAAATCCAACATGTTGCTACCTCTCGATCAACGTCGCCGTTCTTGCTCGCGACGCTCCAGCTCGGCCCTCACGGCCTTCGCTCCCATTCGAAACCCGAGCGCAAAGCCGATCAGCAATATGCCCGGAATGTAAATGACATGGGCGATGGATGGCATCAGCTGCCACCGCTGGCTCGAATCTCGGCACTGAGCCGTTCGAGCTCCTCCGCCGTATTGCGCTGCAGGCCGCGCATTCGCATCAGATAAAGAAACAGCAGCGCCCAAACGATCGCGTAAGCAGCCAGCATGAGCGCACCGCCGGGAACGCTTTCGGCTTCGGGCCCGCGGACTCCGACGAATTGTGCGGCCCTCTCCTCGGCGGCATCTTCCTTCGTTTCGGCAGACCCACCATCCGGCTCGGCCGACTGCTCATCCGCAAAAGCGAAGGGAGTGATGAGCATCGTGCATCCCAGCACGAGCGCAGCGATCAGAGCTTGCATGTCAATTCCTTCATCGGTGCATCAACTCGAACCGTAGCTTGGCGGTTTGTTCCCGTTGTCGTTCCGCAGACGCCCGCGCCCAAATCAAGAGTACGGCCAGGCCAGTGAACGCGATGAAGCTGAGTCCAAGCGCCCAGTACATCTCGGACTCGAGCCCGCCCCCCTTGCCGGTGATCACAGTCGGGTGAACGCCCCTCCAACGCTGCACGCTGAAGTGAATCAACGGCAGGTCCACCAGCCCGAAAAGCGCCAAGCCGGCGGCGAAACGCTTCTCGACTTCCCCCGCGTTGCCCATGGATCGAAGCGAGAGGTAAGCGGCGAAGATCATTCCAGCTAACAGAGTCGTCGTGAGTCGCGGGTCCCAAGTCCACCAAACGCCCCAGGCCTTGCGGGCCCAGAGGGGACCGGTGAGCAAAACGATGAGACAGAACAGCGAGCCGACTTCCGCCCCAGCGACTCCCAAGGCGTCCCACTTGGGGTCACGCTTGAGGAGGTACACCGCGCTGCCGACGGCCGATACGCCGAAGCCGATGTACATCGCGTAGGCGCTCGGAACGTGGAAATAGAAGATCTTCTGCACGATCCCCATCTGTTGCTCGACCGGGGCAACGACGAAAATCGTGTAAAGGGTCACGGCGAATAGCGCCAGGGTCGCGAACGAGATCAGCGACCAGGCGGTCGAGCTACCGGATTGGCGTGTACGGTCCATGATTGTGCCGGGTCGAACGCTAGCATGCAGCCGTGAGGCCGTCAGCCTCCTTAGCCCGTCAATTACTGGAATAGATTAGGGCGGGCTTGCTGCTTTTGCAGTGCGCCGCTAAAGACGGCGCTGATGGATTTGCTCGACCGGCGGTTCCTTTTCGTTGTGGGTAAGGGCGGCGTCGGAAAGACGACCGTCGCGACCGGGCTCGCGCTCGCGGCAAGTCGCCGCGGCAAGAAAGTCCTGCTCGCGCTCGTCAACTGCCAGGAGCGCGTCAGCGAGCTCCTCGACACCGATCCGATCGGCCCGGAAATCGTCACGATCCGCGAGAACCTCGACGCGGTGAACATGACCCCGGACGCGGCCCTCGAGGAATACGGGCTGATGATCTTGAAGGTGAAGGCAGTCTTCAATGCGGTCTTCAGAAATCGACTCGTGCGCGCCTTCCTGAAGGGCACCCCTGGCCTGGAAGCTTGGTCGATGCTCGGGAAGGCATTTTATCATGCCTGCCCGCCGAGGGGAGAGCCGGACTACGACCTGGTGATCGTCGACGCGCCGGCGACTGGACACGCGCTCGACATGCTTCGGGTGCCGTTCGTCATCGAAAGCGTCGCACCGCCGGGGCTTTTGCGACGGGATGCGGCGCGCGCGGTCGATATGTTCCGCGATCCCGAACGATCGGGCGCCGTCCTGGTCACCCTCCCCGAGTACATGCCCGCGAGTGAAACCATCGAGCTCTCGGACGCCCTGTCGAACGAGCTACGGATCCCGGTCCTGCAACTCGTCATCAACCGTGTGCTCAACGTGCTCTTTGCCGAAAAGGAGCGCCCGGTTCTCGAAAGCCTCCCGTCGGAGCTCGCAGACGATAGCCAGATCCGCGGACTGGCTATAGCCGGCAAGCGACGCGTCCTTCGCGAAACCGTTCAGTCGCGCGCGGTGCGGCAGGTGTGCACCCACATCGACGCCCCTTGCAGCGAGCTGCCCTACTACAATGGTCTGGAAAAAGACCCGGCCATCATCGAGGCGCTGAGCGAAGCCCTCCTGCAGACGGTGTGATCGCTTGCGGGCAGTCGACAATCCAGTAGCTTGCGCGTCGAGGTGATCATGCCCGGCTCGGCTACGTCAGGTCTTTCCTTTCAGACACCGCTCATTTTCGAGCAAGGCTCGCCCGGTCGCAGCGGTGCGTCGCTCAGCGCCGACGACCTTCCGGAGGTCGACCCAAAGCGTGCATTCGGCGACATGGCGCGACAGAGCCCGCCGCAGCTTCCCGAGGTGTCCGAGCCCGAGGTCGTCCGCCACTACGTGCGCTTGAGCCAGCAGAACTTCGCGATCGACATCGGGATGTACCCGCTTGGCAGTTGCACGATGAAGTACAACCCCAAGGTCAACGAGTGGGCGGCGCGCTTGACTGGTTTCGCCAACCTGCACCCTTACATGCCCGATGAGCTCGTCCAGGGCGCCCTGGAGCTGATGTGGCGGCTCGAACAGGGGTTGGCCGAGGTTTGCGGGATGGATCGCGTGTCGCTGCATCCCGCCGCTGGTGCGCAAGGCGAGCTGACGGGCCTGATGATGATTCGAGCGTACCACCGAGCTCAGGGTCGCGACCCGAAGAAGGTGCTGATCCCGGACACGGCCCATGGAACCAATCCAGCTTCCTGCGCGCTCAATGGCTTGCAGGCGGTGTCCTTTCCGGTCGGGGAGGAGGGGATCGTCACAACCGAAGCCCTCGCGCCGTTCGTCGACGACGACGTCGCGGCCGTCATGGCAACCAACCCGAACACCGTCGGGCTTTTCGAATCGGAGATGGCCGCGATCTCCGAGCTCGTGCACAGCAAGGGCGGCCTCGTCTACGGCGATGGCGCGAACCTCAATGCCTTGATGGGCAAAGCTCGGCCAGGCGACCTGGGGATCGACGTCATGCAGTTCAATCTGCACAAGACCTTCACGACCCCTCACGGCGGCGGCGGCCCCGGATGCGGTCCGGTTGGATACAAGGCGCTTCTCGATCCCTTTGCGCCGGTCCCGGTCGTCGAGCAGCGGGACGGGCGTTTCGTCCTCGACTACGACAGCCGGCCGGCTTCGGTCGGCAGGCTGCGCTCTTTCCAAGGCAACTTCGGCATGATGGTGCGAGCCTATGCCTACCTCAGGGAGATGGGCGCCGAAGGCTTGAAGCAGGCCACTGAGCTAGCCGTGCTCAACGCGAACTACCTGCGAGTCCGCCTGGGCGAGGTCTGGCACGTCCCTTACGAGCGAATCTGCATGCACGAAGTGGTGATCAGCGATCGCCATCTCAAAGATTCGCACGTGACCACGATGGACGTCGCAAAACGGCTCATGGATTACGGTTTCCACCCGCCGACGGTGTACTTCCCGCTGGTGGTGAAGGGGGCCATGCTCATCGAGCCAACCGAGACCGAGAGCTTGCAAACCCTGGACGAGTTCGTAGACGTCATGAAGACGATCAGCGACGAGGCGAACGCTGAGCCCGACCGTGCCAAGTCGGCGCCCCAGGTCACGCGTTTGCGTCGGCTCGACGAGACCCAGGCTGCTCGGAAGCCTGTGCTGCGCTGGACAGCTCCCGAAACACCGCCCGAACCATAGTCTGCTTCTGGTGAAACGGCAGGAACGCCGCCTTGAAGCCGTTGATGACCATTCGGTGAATGTCTTCGCGATCCATGCCCATTCGGCTATGGCAAAGCCAGAGCTCACGCGACACGGTCGTGTCCGCGATTAGTCGGTTATCGGTGTTGATCGTCACACGTAAGCCGAGGTCGTGATAGAGCTTGAGTGGGTGCGTTCGAAGATCTTTGACCGCGCCCGTCTGCACGTTCGAGGACGGACAGCATTCGAGCGCAATGCGATGGTCATTGACGTAGTGCAGCAGGTCGCCGTCCTCGCGAAGCCGGCAACCATGGCCGATGCGGTGCGCGCCGCAAACGTGGATAGCTTGGTGAATCGATGCGGGACCATAGGCCTCACCGGCATGGATCGTCACCGCGATGTTGTTGTCGCGAACCAGCTTGAACGCGCGAAGATGATGTTTGGCCGGATGATCGTACTCCGCGCCCGCCAGGTCGAACGCGACCACGCCACGGTTCTTGTAGGCGACGGCCAGCTGGGCCATTTCAAACGACGACTCGGGCGAGATGTTTCGAATGCCACAGAGGATGACGTTCGCGATGATGCCGTGGTCCTTTTGCGCGTCCCAGAGCCCTGCAAGCACGGCTTCGACCACCGTCGTGAGCCGGAGCCCACCGCGCGCGTGAAGGATGGGCGAGTAACGCACCTCCATGTAACGAACGTTTTCGGCAGCCGCGTCCTCGCTCAGCTCGTAGGCAACCCGGTACAGAGCGTCGGCGCTTTGCAGAACCTTGAGCGTCGTGTCGAACGCCTTCAGGTATTCGACCAAGGAGCCCGCATGCTCGCCGCAGTGTAGAGCCCTCTTCAGATCGTCCGGATTGTCTGCGGGCAGCTTGATCTTCTGCGCCTCCGCGAGCTCGAGCATCGTGGACAGCCGCAGCGAACCGTCGAGGTGAACGTGCAGGTCCGTCTTTGGAAGGGCTTGAATCTGGGAGAGCGTCAGCTCCATCCCGTTCATTATACCGCGTTTGAACGACCTTAACCCGCGGACTCGAGACGGCCCAAAACCTCAATGACTTCGCCGAGTCGCTTCGCCGCGACACTAACCCGTGTGGGCATGCCCCCGTTGAGGCCCAGGGCCCGCACCAGGTCGATTCCACTGTCGAAGCGTGCCGCCACGGTAACCGTGGTCTCGTCGTGCACCAGGGAAATCGGCGCCAGTCGCTGGCCGATCAGGAGCAGTTCGGTCTTATCGTACGGGCCGTCGCGCCGCGTCGCGTCGCAGATTGCGAGGCGGCCACGAACTTCGTAGCGGGCCGAAAGCCGCTTGGCCTCGCGTTCCCTCTCTTCGAGGGCTTCGGCCACGACTTGGAACTCGCGGTAAATCGCCGCGTCGTGTGCGCCGTCGGCCAAGTAGCGCACCATCAAGCCTCGAAGGCCTTCGTCGCGCGGCCTTGCGCGCAGCGCTCGGTCTAGCACGCGCGCGCGTTCACTCGGCTCGCCTAGGCGTGTGTCGATCGCACGGGCATCGTCATCCGCTCCTTCATAGGGCTCGACGCCGCGGCGAATCCACTTGGCCGCCGAGCAGAGGCCGTCGAAGTCCACGTGGCAGCAGATCGTGTCGACGTCACCTGCGGCCGCGACGCGCTCCGGCGTAACCAATTCCGGACACGCCCCGTGCTGGGCTTTGGTCGTCAGAATGAATCGGGCATCGTCGGCATAGTCCGCGTGTCGATCGTGGTCATGGTGGTCGATCCACATCGCTAGCCGAGAGCCGAGGCCCGAGATGAACGGCAGCGTCGTCTTTTCGTAGCTTGCACCGCCTGCATTCGCGGCAAACGCCACATCCAGCACCACGACGCGCCCAGGCAAACTGCCGGGCTTGGGCAGCTTGCGGGGCGTTCCGTACGCCAAATGCGGGAAACTATTCACGATCTGAGCATGCGGCCCAGCCGACACGGACGCAACTCGCGGATAGCTGGATCGGTTTTTCCCAAACCGATGCCTTGGGGAAACACATCGGAAATATGGCGCAGCCATAGATCCCCCCGTGCCGCTGCCGAGGGTGCGCCGCGGCCATGACTAAGAGGTGCAAAGATCATGGAAGAACAACTTTCGGAACTGACAACGTATGCAAACGCATTGTGGGTTCTCGTTAGCGCCGCACTCGTTTTCTTCATGCATGCGGGCTTCGCTCTCGTCGAGAGCGGGTTCTGCCGCAAGAAAAATGCGGTGATGGTGTTGATGAAGAACTTCGGTGTGGTCGCGATTTCGTCGATCATCTTTTATTTGGTTGGCTACGGCGTGATGTTTGGGGAAGGCAACGCCTTCGTGGGGCTCGCGAGCTTTTTTCCGAACAACGGGGGAGCCGACGCGGATCTGCCGCCCTATGTCTTTCTCTTCTTTCAGCTCGTCTTCGCGGCGACCGCCTGCACGATCGTGTCGGGCGCAGTGGCCGAGCGCGCTCGGTTGCTGACCTTCTTCTTCTTCACCGCGATCGCGACCGTCATCATCTACCCGGTGGTCGGTCACTGGGTCTGGGGCGGTGGCTGGCTCTCTGAAATGGGCTTCATCGACTTTGCCGGAAGCACGGTCGTTCACGGTGTCGGCGGAGGCATGGCCTTGGCAGGCGCCCTGGTCGTCGGCCCGCGAATTGGGAAGTACAAGCGGGATGGCTCGGTCAACCCGATGCCCGCGCACAACTTCCCGCTCGCCGCGCTCGGTGTGCTCATCCTATGGCTCGGATGGTTTGGGTTCAACGGCGGCTCCGAGCTCGCGATCGACGCCGAGGTTGGCCGAATCGTCCTGGTGACCAACCTCGCCGCGGCCGCCGGCTTCTGCGCCGCCCTGACCTGGATTCGGATCCGCAGCGGCCTGCTGGACCTTTCGATGGCCCTGAACGGCGCGCTCGCCGGCCTCGTGGGCATCACCGCGGGTTGCTACAACATCACCGGCGGTTGGTCGATCGTGGTTGGCATCGTTGCGGGCATGCTCTGCGTCGAAGGCGTCCTGCTGATCGACAAGATGAAAGTCGACGACCCGGTCGGTGCGATCACCGTTCACGGCGTCTGCGGCATCTTCGGCACGCTTGCCGTCGGCCTCGTCGGCTACGGCAGCGCGGGGACGGGCGAAGAGCCGATCGGCTTGCTGGTCGGTGGCGGTGCCTCGCAGTTGGTGAATCAGGCAATTGGCGCCGGAGCGGGCGTGGCGTTCGCGTTCGGCGTCGGTTCCGTCGTTTGGCTTGCGCTGAAGTTCCTCGTGCCTGGCGGCGTCCGCGTCTCCGAAGCGCACGAGCTCGAGGGCCTCGACATCGCTGAGTGCGGGGTCGAAGCGTACAACGAGGAGCTCAAGGGCTATCACACCGGTGCCGGGACGGGCATGTCGGCAGCGCCCGCGGAGTAGTGAGCTTCGAGAGGAGGGGTGGAGCGGCTCCCCGGTCTGCTTTGCCCCTCTTCTCGACCCTTTTTTTCAATGTTGAATTTTTGGATACGGATTTTGAGCGTGGCGACACGCTGGGAGTGGAGGTAGTGATGAGGAAGTTTCTTTCCCTGGCGGTGATGTGCAGTTTGGCATTTCCCGCAATGGCCCTTGGGCAGCC
>Ga0224508_10004593_pt1 | contig 11227 bp, 12 predicted proteins | sample SF_Jan12_sed_USG_4_FD_170157 | JGI IMG/M metagenome (GOLD analysis project Ga0224508, IMG submission 170157) | Sediment microbial communities from San Francisco Bay, California, United States - SF_Jan12_sed_USGS_21 | ecosystem: Environmental > Aquatic > Marine > Sediment | place: USA...
GATGGCGATCGGGCTGTAGACGCTGTGGGGTCCGTGGCTCCAAGTGAGCGAGCCGAAGGTCCATTCGTCGACAGGTGCCGTCGTTGTCGTGAACGTCACCGTGTAGGCGGCGGACTCACCGTAGCTCAGGGTGAGCTGCTCGGGATCAACGACGACGTCGATACCCGCCGGGGCATCCACCGACACCGTGTACGTGTGATCCGCTGAACCCTCGGCGACGTTGGTCACCGTGCGGGTGATGGTCTGGAACCCGGCCAGCTCAGCGACGCTGATCGACGCCAGGTTCAGGTCACTCGGGTCGATGCCGTCGAAGAGGAAGTCCAGATAGTCACCGAACCCTGCGTTGTAGGCCAATCCCGGATCGGCCGCCGACGTCGGCACGATGTGCCCCGCACCCATGTCGAAGGGGTCGGCGTCGGTCGAGCCATCTTCCTTGAAGACGTCCTGACGAGCCGTCGTCATCAGGGCCGACTTGGCCATCGCCGGGCTCCACTCGGGGTGGAGCTCCTTCAGCAAGGCGAACGCCCCAGCTACGTGCGGGCTCGACATCGATGTTCCGCTGATGGCCTGGAACAGCTGTCCGGGCGCACCGAGGAACGGTGTCGGCGAGTTGCCGGCCAGGACGTTGACTCCCGGCGCCGTGACGTCGGGCTTGATGATGTCAAATGCTCCGCCGTTGGGTCCTCGTGACGAGAAGCCGGCCATGGCCGAACCCAGGGTGGGAGCGCCACCCGGCACGGCCCCGCCCGTGACGGTTGCCGTCGGGTCAGCCGTGGCAGCGATGTAGGCCTTTATCGTCAGGCCGTTTGTGTTGTTGATGTGCACCGAAGGCACATGGTGGTTATCGGTTACCTCCGACTGGGTGTCGCTGGCGTTGTACAAGATCATCCCGGCGCCGCCGGCCAGGTACACGGACAGGCTCTTGTCAACACGAGCGATGGCGCCTCGCATACAGAGGACGATGTTGCCGGATACCACCGCTGGGTCCAGCTCACCGGGGATGCACAGCTCTGAGCCGGCATCGGCGGAGTCAACGAGCGGGAGCGGTCCCGCGCTCGGCGTCACCGACGCCCCGAAGAACTCCCAACCGTCGGCCGAGGAGGCCGTGCCTTCGAAGGTGCGGTCCGAGGTGCTGGCACCGACGGTCGTCACCCACGGCACCACCGCCGGGTTGCCAATCGTCGATGCTCCAGGGCCGCTGTTGCCGGCCGAGGTGGCGATGTAGACGCCGGCATCTTCGGCGAACAGGAACGAGATTGAGTCGGGCGTCAGCAGCGCTGTCGCGCCGCCACCGATCGAGTAGTTGATCACGTCGACGCCGTCGGCGACGGCCTGATCGATGGCCATCGTGAGGTCGGATCCGGCGCAGCCGGCGTCCGCCCAGCACGCCTTGTACACGGCCACGCGGGCCCGCGGGGCGATGCCACTGATGGTGCCGAGGTCGGCGCCCAAGATGGAAGCCGAGACTCCGGCATTGCCGGCCGCCGTTGAGGCGGTGTGCGTCCCGTGTCCGTCGCCGTCACGGGCGGACAGGTAGTCGCCCGAGATGTTGATCTCGTTGTTGGTGAAGCCGTCCTTGTAGTAGCGGGCTCCGATCAGCTTGTTGTTGCAGTCCTGCTGCGAGAACTGCTCACCGGACTGGCACGATCCGAACCAGCCGCTGGGGCGGTCGTAGGCCAGGTTGCGCTTGCCACTCTTACCGGAAGGATCGGACAGATCGTTCTGGTCGGAGAAGCTGGGGTGTTCTGGCCAGATGCCCGTGTCGATGACGCCAACGATGACGTCTTCGCCGTAGACGCCCATGTCGTGGAGCCCGCCGTCGGCGGTGAGGCCGAGGAAGTCGGGCGTGTTGTCGGTATCGGGGAACTTCAGGAAGTCCTCCTGCACTGAGAGAACGCCGGGCGCCGAAGCGAGTGCCGCGGCCTGCTGTCCCGTCAAAACCGCGGCAAAGCCGTTGAAGGCATAGGTGTAGTTGTAGAAAGGCGAAGCCCCGACGGATGCTGCTGTCGCTGTCTGCGCGTCGGTCAGATGGGCGACATAGTCGCGCACCGTCTTGGTCCGCGGGTTGATCTTCTTGCCGTCGGCGGGCTTGGTTGCCCTGAGGCCGTTCCCGCCTTCGTAGGCGAGCACTGGCTCCTCGGCGAGACGGATGATGTACACCCCGTCGGCCTTGTCCGCCACTGCGGTTGCGTGCAGCGACGGTGTCTCGGTTTCGGCTGCGGCACCTACCGGTGCCAGCATTGCCATGGCTACGGCGAAGACGCCGAGGATGGCCAAAAGGCGGCGATTCACGATTGTTCCTCCAGGTTGACGGAGCGCGACAGCGCAAACATTCGGCGGCGGACTCTAGCGGCAGTTCTCCGGCCACGCCAGGTGGCAACTGACGCAGAGCGCGAAATCTGTTCTTGCGGGCTCGGCCCAGATTTCTGTAAGCCTCTGCTGGGTTGAGACGATTCTGCGCTGTGACCGGAGCCACCCGCAGTGGTCTCGGGGGCGGTGGCGTAGTGCATGCGGGCAGATACCATTTCTCTATGCATCGCAACAACTTCAAGACGCTCGTCCTGCTTGCCGGGTTGGGGGCGCTGTTCGTTCTCGTCGGCCAGCTTCTTGGTGGCACGTCGGGGGCGATCATCGCGCTCGGCATTGCCGCGCTGATGAACGGCGCCATGTACTTCTTTTCCGACAAGCTTGCGCTCCGCTCGGCAAAGGCGGTCGCCGTCGAGGAGCATCAGCTCCCAGATGTCTACGCCATCGTGCGCTCGCTGGCACAGCGCGAGAACATGCCGATGCCGAAGATCTACCTGATCAACTCACAACAGCCCAACGCTTTCGCCACCGGGCGCAACCCCCAGCACGCGGCCGTTGCGGTGACCAGCGGGATCATGGAGCTGATGACCCATCAGGAGCTCGAGGGTGTACTCGCCCACGAGTTGGCTCACGTGCGTAACCGGGACATCCTCATCGCGACCATCGCCGCCACCATCGCCGCCGCCCTCTCGTTCTTCGCACGGATGGCTCTGTGGGGAGGCATGGGGGGTCGGCGACGAGGCAGCGACGGCTTGTCGACGATCATCGGCTTGGCCTCTCTCATCCTCGCCCCCATCGGTGCCGCCGTCATCCAGATGGCCATCAGCCGGGCCCGGGAGTATCAAGCCGACCGGTCCGGGTCCGAGATCACGGGTTCGCCGATGGCGCTCGCCTCGGCCCTGCAGAAGCTGGAGGCGGGCACCGCCCGGATTCCGATGCAGCTGAATCCTGCAACCAGCCAGCTCTTCATCGCCGATCCGCTCAAGGCATTCGGACGCCGCGGCGGAGGCGGGATGATGCGCATGTTCTCGACTCACCCGCCGATCTCCGAGCGCGTCGAGCGCCTCGAGAAGATGGCCATGGGAATCCGCTGACAGATCGCAGCCGAGGCGTCGTCGTTGTCATCCATTCTGATGGCAAGTTCCTGTGGATCAAGCGCGGCTCGGAAACTGTCATGCCCGGTTACTGGGCGTTCCCGAGCGGCGGAATCGAGGATGGGGAATCGCCCGCCGAGACGGCCGTGCGCGAGATGGTCGAGGAACTGGACATCGTGGTTCGCCCTGTTCGCCAGGTGTGGCAGTGCCCAACCGAGGATGGCAAGATCATGCTCGAGTGGTGGCTGGCTGAGATCGAGTCCGGGGAACCGCGGGCAGCGGATCACGAGGTCGCTGAAGTGCGATGGGTGATTCCTCAGGAGATTCACCTTCTATCGCCGACCTTCGTCGACCACGTCAAGTTCGTCGACGAGGTGTGGCCGTCGCTCGACTAGCCGGCGGTCGGCGGCTCAGGCGGCTGCGACTCGGTCGGAGGGTCCGCTGGGAGATCGGGCTCCAGGTCGGGTAGCGAAGGGGGCGTCGTGACGTCGGCCTCCGGCATTCGCATCGCCGACGCCGCAACGGTGTCGGAGCGGACGATGACGGCGGCCAAGGCAGCCGCCCCCGCCAGCAGCATCACGATGCCGGCCGACAGGATGCTGTCTTCGAACAGCAGGTCCAGGAGGCCTGCCAACCCATAGACGATGAAGACGGTGCCGATCGCCATGAGCAGAGTGCGCGATTTCCAGACCCCGGTGAGGGTGAGGAAGATGCCGATGCCGAGCATGACGACGACCCATCCCTGGGCGATGTTGGGAAAGAACGCGGCTCCCACCAGGGCAACCCAACCGCCAAGGACGTATCCGAGATTGCGGGGCACGAGGTGTCCCCGATCGGCGAGGTGGAGCCACCCAAGGCCGAAGGCTGTGAACAACAACCCGCCCACCAAGAAGAACGTGGTGTCGGAAGAGGAGCCGAAGGCCACCCCGAAGACGTCTTCGGAGTCGAAGAGGATCACGAGCACTCCAACGATGGTGACCACGCTGGCTATGGCCAGAGCCAGCTGCGCGGGGGCGCCGGGCCGCCACAGGTAGATCGGCAGCGCAATGGCGAGCGCGGCGAGGCCAACCATGAGGGTTGACGCCTGCCCGAAGTCGACGAGGTCGACGACGAGCACGACCTCCGCCACGAGGAAGGCCACCCACGCTGCCAACGCTGTCAAGCCGACGCCTCGGTCGGTGGCTGGGTCAGAGGAGCGCTCCGAGATCATCCACGCGGCTAACCCGAGTGCTATCGCGGCAGCGAGAGACAGCAGGAAGAGGCCCCAGCTGTTGCTATCGCCGCCGTCGAAGAGGATGTCATCGGGTAGGCCGACGTCGAAGGCGACGATGAGGGAGCCGATGAGGAACAGCACTGCTCCGATGTAGGTGAGAGCCTCCAGCATCCGCCGATCCGTGGCCATGACGTCGGCGGCTCCCTCGCTGCGAGCAATGGCCTCCTCCTGGTCGATGCTCAGGTGGCCCTGGGCTCGCCATTCCGCCAAACGGGCGCGTAGTTCTTCCATGAAGCACCTCCGTAGAGGGAACGGTACGTGACGAACGCACCGAGGTGGGGATTGTCAAAGAGAGAAGTCAGAGGTCAGAAGTCAGCCTGGGCCGGGCGCCGTTTGATATTTGACATCTGATTGCGGGTGCTGGGCCTATTAGCGAAGCCGTCCCCTCAGTAACCTCACGGTCGCGCCGGGATGCCTGAGCGGTCAAAAGGAGCAGACTGTAAATCTGCCGGCTAAGCCTTCGGAGGTTCGAATCCTTCTCCCGGCACGGCGCGATAACCTTGCGGCCGCGCCCCCTTAGCTCAGTTGGTAGAGCGTATCCATGGTAAGGATGAGGTCTCCGGTTCGAATCCGGAAGGGGGCTCGCTGTCTCGGCCGCCGGGGCGGTATCTTTTCAAGGATGGCGGCGTAGCTCAGAGGTAGAGCACCCGGCTCATAATCGGGTTGTCGGTGGTTCGAGTCCACCCGCCGCTACGACCCACAGAACCAAAGGATCACAAATGGCCAAGGAAAAGTTCGAGCGGAATAAGCCCCACATCAACGTGGGAACGATGGGCCATATCGACCATGGCAAGACAACGCTGACCGCTGCCATCACCAGGGTTCTCGCCGAGGACAACCCCAACGTGACGGTCACCGCCTTCGACGAGATCGACAAGGCCCCCGAAGAGCGCGAGCGCGGCATCACCATTGCCATTGCCCACGTCGAGTACGAGACGGAGGAGCGTCACTACGCCCACGTCGACATGCCCGGTCACGCCGACTACATCAAGAACATGATCACCGGCGCCGCCCAGATCGACGGTGCCATCTTGGTGGTATCGGCCGCAGACGGCCCCATGCCCCAGACCCGAGAGCACGTGCTGTTGGCCCGCCAGGTCGGGGTCCCCTACATCGTTGTCTTCTTGAACAAGGTCGACATGGTCGATGATCCCGAGCTGTTGGAGCTGGTGGAGCTCGAGGTGCGCGAACTGCTCACCGAGTACGAGTTCCCAGGAGACGAGATCCCGGTAATCCAGGGCTCTGCCCTCAAGGCCCTCGAAGGTGACGAAGACGCCAAGACCGGCATCCACGAGCTGATGGCAGCCGTCGACTCCTACATCCCCCAGCCCCAGCGTGACGTCGACAAGCCCTTCCAGATGCCCATCGAGGACGTCTTCTCCATCACCGGCCGTGGCACCGTGGTCACCGGTCGTGTTGAGCAGGGACAGCTCGAGACCGGCACCGAGGTCGAGATCGTTGGCATCCGCGACACCCAAAAGACCATCGTCACCGGGGTCGAGATGTTCCGCAAGCTCTTGGACCACGCCGAGGCCGGCGACAACGTTGGCCTGTTGCTGCGCGGTACCGGCAAAGACGACGTGGAGCGGGGCCAGGTGGTCACCGTCCCCGGCGCCATCACCCCCCATACCCGCTTCGAGGCCCAGACCTACGTGCTGACCAAAGAAGAGGGTGGGCGTCACAACCCCTTCTTCCCCGGTTACCGCCCCCAGTTCTATTTCCGGACCACAGACGTCACCGGCAACATCACCCTGCCCGAAGGCACCGAGATGGTCATGCCTGGCGACAACACCGAGATGGAAGTCGAGCTCATCGCTCCCATCGCCATGGATGAGGGTCTGCGCTTTGCCATCCGTGAGGGTGGCCGCACTGTCGGTGCCGGACGCGTGACGAAGATCCTCGAGTAGCGATTGGCTTCTAGCAGCTAGCTACTAGCTGCTAGCCAGAAAGAAACACCGAGATGGCCTCAGACAAGCGACCGACGCTCAACCTGGCGTGCGAAGACTGCAAGCGACGCAACTACGTGACGACCAAGAACCGGTCCAACACCCAGGACCGGCTGGAGCTGAAGAAGTTCTGCCCGTGGTGCCGCCAGCACACGCTGCACCGCGAACACCGCTAGGCACACTTGGGCGCCCTCGCTGCGGACAGCTTCGGGCCGGTTTCACACACAGTCACGCCGCAGGGTGTTGCCGCGTTCGTGGCAGCCACGGGCGACGACGCTGAGCGCTGGTCTGATCACGCTCCGCCGAGCTATGCCGCGGTCGGCCTGCTGACGGTCGCCGGACAACTTCTGACGGCGGCGATGGACGACTTCGCTGCCATCGTTCACACCAAGCAGCGCTTCAGTTGGGAGGGCCCGCTCCCGCTCGGCTCCGAGATCGAAGTGAGCGGAATGGTGTCGAGTAGCAGGGAGCGCTCCGGCATGACCATGGTTGAGTTCTCTGCCGCGGCTCCCGGCTGGATGAAGTCAACGTCGAGCTTTCTGATGTCCGGTGCCGTAAGCGATCGTGCAGATGAGTTGGCCGAGCCTCCGCCGGCAACGAGAACCACTGCTGACGTGCCGCTGGCGGCTGCCCTCCCCGCCGCTGCCGGGGAGGCTGTTGCTCCTCTGGCCAAGTCTGCGAGCCGGCTCGACATCCTGCAATATGCGGCTGCCTCCGGCGACTGGAATCCGATTCATTGGGACCACGAGTCGGCAGCCGCCGTTGGCCTCGGCGGAGTTGTCGCTCACGGGCTCCTGGCTGCGGCCTGGTTGGCCCAGGCAGCTGCTCGCTACTCGCCCCGAACAGACCCTCTGGCTTCCATCGATATCCGATTCCGCCATCCATTGCGTCCCGGCGCCGCTGCGACCGTCACCGGCACGGCGCGTGAACTGTCACCACTCAGGTTTGACTTGTCGCTTATGGTCGGGGGCGATGCATTGGTCACGGCGACAGCCGAAGTGAATGAGTAACGACATGACGCTCCGTGGGGTCGAACCATCAGGTGAGGAAGAACTGGTGCGTAGGGCTCGTCTCGGCGACGAGCAGGCTTTCAGCGCACTGGTGAGAGGCCATCAGAACGACGTGTTCACACTTGCAAACCGACTGTTAGGGAACCGGGATCTCGCCGCCGATGTGGCGCAGGAATCCTTCATTCGCGCATGGAAGGCCATGCCGAACTTCAGGGGCGACGCCAAGTTCTCGACGTGGATGCACCGCATCACCGTGAACACATCTTGGACCTGGCGAGAGCGCGCCAATCGCAAAGCGACCTACACCCTCGACGACGAGTTCGACATCGCTGATGAGCATCAACTCACTCCGGAGCTGGCCGGCGAGCGAGCCGAGCTGCGATCGCTCATCGGCGCTCACATGGCAGCCCTGCCGACGAGCTTGCGAGCCGTCATCGTGCTCAAGGATGTCTACGGGTGGTCGCACCAGGAGGTGGCCGACGAGCTCGGTATCACCGTCTCGGCCGCCAAGGTCCGTCTACATAGGGCTCGCGCTCGACTGCGCCGAGTGCTGGGGGAGAAGTCATGAGAGTGCTCCATCACATGGCTCAGCGCGCCATGCCATCGTTCGTCGACGTCGAGGCGCGCGGCAAGCTCAAGGACCACATCGACAGTTGCATCAGTTGCCAGGCCGAAGCCTCGCGCTACCGGTCGCTGTCGCGGATCATCGGGAGCTTCTCCTCGGAGGTGTACGAACCTCCATTCGATCTCGTGCCAGGAGTGATGGCCTCGCTTGACAGGCCGTACCACGAGGCCAAGCGCCGCGTGAAGGCCGGTGCCGCCGCTGGTGCGGCCGTAGCAGTTGCGGGCGCGGTCGTTATCGCCCGGCTGGCACGCCGTCGAGCCGCCTGACCGCTGTAATCGGCCTAACATTGACGATGGCTCGCCCGTATACTCCCTCGGTTTCTAGGGGCGTAGCTCAATTTGGCTAGAGCACTGGTCTCCAAAACCAGAGGTTGTGGGTTCGAGTCCCGCCGCCCCTGCTCGGCCCGTAGGAGGGCGTCGTGACGAACCGACAGATCCGACGGATCACTGAAAAGGAAGAGCGCCGCAGCAAAGGCAAGCGGCCAGATAAGCGCGCCGGCAAAGACCGGGCGAGCCTGCTCGAGTTCCTCAGCGAGGTGCGCCAGGAGCTGAAGCGCGTTTCGTGGCCGAGTCGACAAGAGATCATCACCTTCACCACGGTCACCCTCATCACCACCATCTCTCTGACGCTGATCGTCTTCGCGATGGACATCGTCTTCAAGCGCACCATCCTCGAACTGATCAGGAACCTCTAATGGCCGACCTCCAGGACCTGCTTGCCGGCCTCACCAAGACCGGCGAAGAAGCGACCGACGCTGAGGAAGCCGTCGAGGGTGACGCCGTGGTCGATGAAGCATCGGCGGTCGAGGACGTGGGCGTGAACGCCGAAGCCGACGCCGGGGAAGGCGATACTCCCGAAACTCTCGAAGAGGTAGTGGCCGTCATCGACGAGGAACGGGTCGTCGACTCGCCGCTGGCGGCGGCCCTCAGCGCGGCGTTCACCAAGTCCGAACCGGAGCCAGAGCCCGTTGCTGAGGCTGAGGCTGAGGCTGCCGTTGAAGCTGAAGAAGCTTCCGAAGAGGAGAGCGCTCCCGAAGCGGACGACGATGGCGACGAAGAAGCCGACGCCGAGGCAGAAGCCGCAGCCGCAATAGAGGCGATTAGCCCCTACGACCTCCCTGGGGCCTGGTTCGTCATCCACTCGTATTCGGGTTACGAGAACAAGGTCAAGGCCAACCTCGAGTCCCGCATCAGCTCGATGCACATGGAGGATCGCATCTTCGATGTCGTGATTCCGATGGAAGACGTCATCGAGTTCAAGGGCGGCCGCAAGGTGACTGTTAAGAAGAAGGTCTTCCCTGGGTACATCCTGGCTCGCCTCTACATGGATGACGATGCCTGGTTCGTGGTGCGCAACACGCCGGGCGTGACGGGGTTCGTCGGTTCCGGCACCAAGCCGACTCCGCTGTCGAGACGCGAGGTCGAGCGCATTCTTGGCGTTGCCAAGCCCGAAGAGGGCGACAAGAAGAAGGAGCCTCGCTTCAAGCCGGAGTGGGAAGTCGGGGAGACCGTTCGGGTGGTCGAGGGGCCGTTCGCCGACTTCAACGGGCTCATCGAGGACATCAACATCGATCAGCAGAAGGTCCGCGTTCTCGTTGACATCTTCGGCCGTGAGACACCGGTCGAACTCAGCTTCGAGCAGATCCAGAAGTACTAGAGGTAAGCGATGGCCAAGAAAGTCTCAACCGTTCTCAAGCTCCAGATCCCTGCCGGCCAGGCAAGCCCTGCGCCTCCGGTTGGCCCTGCACTCGGCCAGTACGGGCTCAACATCATGGACTTCGTCAACGCCTACAACCAGGCGACGCAGAGCCAGACCGGGACGATCGTCCCCGTGGAGATCACGATCTACGAGGATCGGACGTTCAGCTTCATCACCAAGACGCCTCCGGCAGCAGTGCTGCTGCGCCAGGCTGCCAAGATCCCCAAGGGTTCTCCCGAGTCCAATCGCGAGAAGGTGGGTTCGGTGACGAGGGCTCAGATTCGAGACATCGCCGAGATCAAGATGCCGGACCTCAATGCCAACGACATCGATGCTGCCATGAAGATCGTCGAGGGTACGGCCCGTTCCATGGGACTGTTGATCGCGGGCCAGGACGACCTGAGCGTCATTCAGACCCAAGAAGAGGAACCTGTAGCAAGCGAGTAGATCCGAGCGTGGGAGGCTGACAAGCCGTCTGCACCACGAGGAGGCATTATGGGAAAGCAATTCAAGACCGCGGCGGACAGCTACGACAAAGAGGCCACTTTCGCCCCGACCGAAGCGGTCGACATGGTCAAGGAAATGGCGTTCGCCAAGTTCGATGAGTCGGTCGACGCCGTGTTCTTCCTTGGCATCGACCCCAAGAACGCCGACCAGGCAGTTCGAGGAACCGTGTCTCTGCCCCACGGCACCGGCAAATCCCTTCGCATTGCCGTGTTCGCAGAAGGCGACACCGCCAAAGCGGCGACCGAGGCAGGCGCCGACATCGTTGGCGGCAAGGAGCTCGCCGCGGAAATCGCTGGCGGTCGAGATCTCGACTTCGATCTCGTGATAGCGGCCCCCGAGTTCATGTCCGAAGTTGGCAAGCTGGGCAAGGTGCTTGGACCGCGCGGGCTGATGCCCAACCCCAAGGCGGGCACCGTTACCCCCGACGTGGCCAAAGCCGTCCAGGAGTTCAAGGCAGGCAAGGTCGAGTACCGCAACGATCGCTACGGCAACGTCCACGTGTCGGTTGGCAGGATCTCGTTCCAGCCAGAGCAGCTCCGGGTCAATCTGGCGACCATTACCGACGAGGTCTTGCGCGCCAAGCCCGCCTCGACCAAAGGCCGCTATGTCAAGCGGCTGACCCTGTCTTCCACGATGGGCCCCGGGGTCCACATCGACACCGGTGCCCTCGACGAACTGGTGGAAACCGTTCGGTGAGCTGGCTCATCAAGCGTCTCGACGACCCAGACGAGACGACCCACTTCGAGAAGGGCAGACTGGATGTGGTC
>Ga0224508_10004594_pt1 | contig 11224 bp, 5 predicted proteins | sample SF_Jan12_sed_USG_4_FD_170157 | JGI IMG/M metagenome (GOLD analysis project Ga0224508, IMG submission 170157) | Sediment microbial communities from San Francisco Bay, California, United States - SF_Jan12_sed_USGS_21 | ecosystem: Environmental > Aquatic > Marine > Sediment | place: USA: California...
ATTGCCGGCAGAACGCGCCTTACCACACGCTTTGTGCTACACGCTGACAGTATGCGACACATCAAGCAGGACACTAGTACTCCGCCAGGGCGGGGCGCGAATCAGGAGGCCCATGTGGCGAAACGGATAGCAATCGTTGAAGACGAGGCGGCGATTCGGGATAACTACGCGGCGGCGTTTCGCCGTGAAGGCTATGTCGTCGATGCTTTCGAAGCCCGGGCACCGGCCCTTAACGCTTTCGAGAGTCGGCTGCCGGACCTGGTCGTCATCGACATCAACCTCAAAGACGATGTCGAGGGCGGCTTTGAGTTGTGTCGTGAACTTCGGGCGCGCGCGGCGGAATTACCTATCATCTTCCTGACGGCCCGCGACAGCGAGTTCGACGCCGTATCGGGGCTGCGGCTTGGCGCGGACGATTACCTGACCAAGGACATCAGCCTGCCGCACCTTATGGCTCGGATCGCGGCGCTGTTCCGGCGACTCGACGCCCTGCAGAAACCTCAAGGCGCCGCAAGCCGTATCACGCGCGGCGACCTCGTTATTGATACGGAGCGCATGACGATACACTGGCAAGACAAGCCCGTTGGCCTGACGCTTACGGAGTTCTGGCTCGTACACGCACTAGCCCGATTCCCGGGCCACGTAAAGAACCGGCAACAGTTGATGGATGCTGCACAAGCGGTACTCGACGACAATACGATTACCTCGCATGTAAAGCGCATTCGTCGAAAGTTTCAGAGTATCGACGCCGGCTTTGACGCTATCGAAACGGTTTACGGTATGGGCTACCGCTGGCTGTCCGACTAACAAGCGCCGGGCGATGAATCTCAGGCGCCAACTGCTACTTATCAGCCTTCTGACGCTGATGCTCCCCTGGGCCGGGTGCGAGTTCATTCGCGAAACGGAGTCCGCGCTGCGAACAGGGCAGCAGCAAATGCTCGCGGCCACGGCCCGCGCGCTCGCCAACTCCATGGCGCAATACCGCGAAGAGTTTCCGCGGCCGGATGCTGCGCTTGGCACGGATGACCAGCTGTTCATACACGAACTCGCAAGGCGGCCGAAGATTGACGGCTACTTCGACGATTGGCCGCTGCGGCCCGCATCGCTCGAGTCCATGCGCGGCGTGGATGGCCCGGTGCTCTTTGCCGTTGGCTCATTCGGTCAGATGATCTACCTCTATGTTGAAGTCAGCGACCGCAATGTCATCTATACGACACCACAGTCTCCCCTCCGGGACGATGGGTCGCGACAAGCCGATCACGTCAACCTGATCAGCAGCAATCCGCCCTACCTGCAGGAGACGATCGTTTTCGCCGCGGAAGCGCCCGGTAAGATTCTCAGCTACAAACAGAACGCGTACGGCATTGCACAGGAACCCACAATCACGGCGCACTGGCAGGACATTCCAGGCGGATACCGGCTGGAAGCAGGCATTCCCGCAGCACTCCTGGGAACGCATTTGGGCCTCGTGGTCAACAACACCGACGCCGCGGCCCGGCCGGTTACACGCAGCAGCAGCTTTTCGGGGATTGCGCCGGGTCCGGCCGCGCGTCTATCTCCCGAAGTCGACGCGGTAGCCGCCAGGCTCGTGCAGCCGGGCATGCGGCTCCTGATTACCGACGCCAGCGGCTGGCGGATCGCGGCCGCAGGTGAACTAGGCGACGACTCGGCCGCCAGTACGCGTCCTGGCGTTGCCCGTCGGCTATACGACTTGTTGGTTGAATCCGGCAAAGAGGCTGTATTCGCGGAACCCGACCCGCTCGGACGCGAACAGCAAAGCTACGTCGGCGCGGCGTTGCAGGGCCGCGAAATGGCAAGCTGGTTTCGCAGTGACAGGAGTGGCAAGGCCATCGTCGCGGTCGCCGCCCCAATCAAGTCGGGTACCGACACGCTGGGCGCGGTCGTACTGCAACAAGACACCGACGCCATACTGAGCCTGACGAACGAGGGGCTTGCTCGCCTTATCAACGTCACCTTGATCGCGACCCTGCTGGTCGCCGGTACGCTGCTGGGATACGCCACCTGGCTGTCACGTCGTATTCGTCAACTGTCCGTCGCAGCCGAAGCAGCCCTCGAGAACGAGGTGCTGCAATCGTCTTTGCCCAGTGCGCTTGCAAGCGATGAAATCGGTGATCTCTCTCGCAGCTTCTCGAGCGTTTTGCAACAGCTCGGCGACTACAACGAGTACCTCAAATCACTAGCGTCGAAGCTCTCGCACGAGCTGCGTACCCCTCTGGCTATCGTCACCTCGTCCCTTGAAAACCTCGAACACGAACCGCTCAACGAAGCCGGCATCGGTTACACGACACGCGCAAGGGATGGCGCCGACCGGTTGCGGCGAATCCTGAGCGCCATGAGCGAAGCTAACCGAGTCGAAGAATCGATGGCTAATGTCGAACCTGAGTTGTTCGATTTTCGGAAAGCCCTCGACTCGACTGTGACCGCTTATCGTGACGTTTACAAGGAGCGGTCGTTCGATATCGACTGCGACCTGACAAGTCTGAACACGACCGGATCGCCCGAATTGCTGATCCAGATGCTCGACAAACTGGTTGATAATGCGGTTGACTTTAGTAACGAGGGCGACACGATTACAATTCGCCTGCTTGCGAGGCAAGGCGAACTCGAATTATCTGTCACGAATCCAGGACCACCGTTGCCGGACCGAATGCGCACGCAGATGTTCGATTCGATGGTTTCCATGCGTTCGGGGGACAACACACGTCATCTTGGTCTGGGCCTGTATGTCGCCCGTCTGATCGCCGCCGGACATGGCGGCCGCATCGACGCCGACAACGTCGACGGAGGCGTCATGTTCCGGGTGGTGTTACCGATGAAGACGAGAGAATAAAGAGGAAAAAATATGGCGACACGACATTGCTACGCGTTCGGGCTTCCCTTACTCGTACTGAGCGGCATTCTATCCGTGCCTGCAGTCGCAGAGCTGCGGCCCGTTAAGGTCTGGCAATGCACAGTCGCAACTTTGGATCCGGTGTCAGAAACCGAAGGCCCGCCTGACAGGACAATCACACTGTATGAGTACAGGTCGCCCGAGAATTGCCGGGATGAAGCGCTGCCGCCGGGTGGCACACATGTATGCCGCGGGGACTATACGAAAGACGGGGCTACCGAGACGCTGTGGCACGCCAGGAATAACCGCAATTTCTGCCGGCCCCGCGCCGAAGCTCTCGTACGCGATCTTGTTAATGCAAGTTTTTTCTGTAGGACCCTCGATGTCGAGGGGTGTGAAGGGCCGGCGCACGTCCGAGACGACGCGGCGCCCGCAGTCGATGCTCAGCCCGTACCGGAAGCTGAGGTCGTAGGTGATGCTGAGCCCGCACTCGAAGCTAAATCCTTACCGGCGGCCGCGCCGGCTGCAGACACAAACAAAATCAAGACCCCGGCCGCAAGCACAGTTCGAAACGCGGTGCCCATCGATAAGACGGCAAGCCGCCAAAAGCAACTAGTCACGTTTTTCAATGGCTTGTTCGACGCCTCGTTGGCGCAGGCCATGGCAGATGCAGCGATTCCCGACAGTTTTGGCGTGTATGACGACAGCACGCTGTCAGCCGAAAACGGTAAGACCCTTCGTTTTACAAGAGGTACACATGCATGGGAGACGCGGAGAGATGAGGGAGTATTGGTCATCAACGCCGATTTCCAGCACGGAACGTCCTTCAACGATGTTTTCTTCGGCTTCAAATTTGATCGAAGTCATTCCACGAGTGAATCGGATCGTTACCAAATACAGTATCTGGGTGTCGTGAGCCCGGAGACTGCGAGCGAAGTAGTCTACGCGGGAGAGGACAAAATCATCGTCTCCTCCAAATGGTATACGGAGTCCAGCGACTGTTACTCATCTCATACGACGGACGAATATCGCTGGTCCGACTCAATCTACGGTACGCTGCAAATGCGCACTATCAGCGTGGTGGAAAATCCGGATTGCGCAGACAAATAGAATTCGAGAAGCGCCAACAATGACCCAAAACAGGCTTACCGCCGCCTCTTTGTCGTCAGTCTGGGCACGAAGCGTCCGGTTTTCTTCTTATACTCAAGATACGCTTCGCCAAAAATATCAATCATCAGTTTTTCTTCAGGCCTTACGAGGTAAGCCCATATCGGGTGCAACAGCACAGCCCATAAGATGTAGATATAGCTGTTGAGGTAAATAGCCAACCCAAAGCTGAATACTGTCAAGAACGCGGCGTAGAGAGGATGGCGAACATACTTGAAGGCGCCGGTGGTACAAAGCGTATTGCCTCTCTTGGCCACCGGTAGTGATTTCAAACTCCAGACAACGATGACTAATGTCGCCAGAACCGAAACGAGAAATATCGTTCTCAGGAGGAGCTCGTTGTTTGAGATGGGAGGAAGATCGATTCGCTGATTTAACCATCGGGCAATGACGAGCAGCAACACGCTAAGCAAGAATCCAGCCGGGCCGCTGCCAAAGATTTTATTGAAGCTTGTTGTATTCATCGCAATGCCCGCTTCGGCTCGGTAGCCGGCGTTCGATATTTTATCATCCGAGCGGCGACTGACGGCCAAATGCGCCCGTTCACTCCATGATAGACTCCGACGCATCCCGGACCGGAACCCCCGCGGGAGAGGACGCCCCCCACTCTATGGCCAATAAACTCAACATTGCTCAACTCAAAAGCTTCTCCCCATTGGACGGGCTCAAGAAGGATAACCTCCTCGCAATTCTCGACAAGATCGAACTGCTGGAAGCAAAACGCGGCCAGGTTCTGTTCAAGACAGGCGATACCGACAAGCGCTCGGTCTATGTGCTGTCCGGGACGATCGCACTCACGGAGGGTGCCAAAGTCGTTCAGAGCATCGCCGGTGGCACGGATGAAGCACGCAACCCGATCGCCCCCATGCTGCCACGCCATCAGACTGCCGTAGCAGCAGGCGACGTCAAGTACATAAGCATAGATAGCGACCTTCTGGATGTCACGTTGACCTGGGATCAAACCGGTATCTATGAAGTTGGTGATTTCAGCGCCAAACAAGGTAATGAGACCGGAGACTGGATGGCCGCCTTTCTTCATATCAAAGCTTTCCAGCAGATCCCGCCGGCGAATATTCAGTCGATTTTCATGCGCCTGCAGCAGGTCGTCGTCAAAGCGGGAGATACCATTATCCAGCAAGGCAACGAAGGCGATTATTTCTATGTCATCAGTCATGGCCGCTGCTTGGTGACGCGCGAGACGCCGTTGAGCGACGTGGGCATCGACCTGGCTGAGCTAACTGTCGGCGACACATTCGGTGAAGAAGCATTGCTCGCTGATACAAAGTGCAACGCGACAATAAAAATGCAGACGGACGGCGTCCTTATGCGTTTGGGTAAGGACGACTTTCAGGCTCTTCTAAAAGAGCCGATGCTCGAGTGGGTTGACCAGGACGAAGCGAACAAGGTCGTTGCCGACGGAGGTCAATGGCTCGACGTTCGCTTGCCGAGTGAATTCAAGGCCTTCCACAAGGACGACGCCGCGAATATACCGCTTTACGTTCTTCGCCATAAGCTCAATATGCTCGACCGCGGAAAACAATACGTCGTCTGTTGCGATACCGGCCGGCGCAGCTCAGCGGCGGCCTTCGTGCTGAAACAGAAAGATTTTCAGGTCGTTGTTTTAAAAGGTGGACTAAACCAGGGCGAACTCTAAGGTCAACGACTGGCTCCAGATTGGGCCTCGGCCTTCCGCAGACTGGCCGGCAGTTCCGTCCGAATCGAAAGCACCAACAACAAGGGGTAAACTACGAATACCTCAATGAAGAATCGCGGCGCTTGCAGTTGCCCTGGTAGTACTCGCCGCTTGCGCGCCTGATGTAATGGAAGATCCGGCCGTTAGCGCCATGCGTGCCGCCGCTTCAAACCTCGAGGTAGCGCACAATGCCCCTGGCAGCTTCGCGACCTTCGTGTACCGCCGTCACGACGAGGTCGGAGCCGCGCACCATATCGCCGCCCGCAAATATTTTCGGATTCGTCGTCTGGTAAGGGTAGGCGCCTAATGACGCAACGCGGACGCGCCCGCTTTGTAAGGTCTCTACCTTGAACTCGTCGAACCAGTCGGGCGGATCTGGCCGAAAACCAAAGGCAATGACAACGGCGTCGGCAGGCAGGATTTCTTCGGAACCGGGAATGATCTCCGGCTGCCGGCGACCGTCTGATCCCGCCGCGCCCATGCGAGTTTCCACAAGCCTGACGCCAGTAACCTCGTTGTCGCCAAGAATCTCCACGGGCTGGCGGTTGAACAGGAAGCGAATACCCTCTTCCTTGCTGTTGGCAACCTCACGTCGCGAGCCCGGCATATTCGTCTCGTCGCGACGATAAGCACAGGTAACACTTTCCGCACCCTGACGTATCGCCGTGCGATTGCAGTCCATGCCCGTGTCGCCGCCGCCAAGAACAACAACATTCTTGCCTTCAAGGTCGATATACGGCGCCGCCGACTCGTCGTGACCGAGTTCCCGGTATACGTTGCCCACAAGGTAGGGCAACGCCTCGTATACACCCGCAAGATCTTCGCCGGGGAATCCGCCGCGCACGTACCTGTAAGTACCCATGCCAAGAAAAACCGCGTCATACTCATCCAGCAGGTCCTGGAACGGCTTGTCCTCGCCAATGCGCGTGTTGAGAACAAAACTGACGCCCATGCCTTCGAGAATTTCGCGACGCTGATCGACGATGTGCTTCTCGAGCTTGAAGGGCGGGATGCCGTAAGTCAGCAGGCCACCGATCTCCGGGTATGAATCGTAGACGACCGAACCGATGCCGTTGCGGGCGAGCACGTCGGCAGCCGCAAGTCCGGCCGGGCCCGCACCAACGATACCGACGCACTTGCCGGTAGCGACTACGTTGGACAAATCCGGGCGCCAGCCCTGCTTCACGGCTTCGTCGGTAATGTAGCGCTCGATATTGCCAATACTGACCGCACCAATGCCGTCGTTGAGCGTGCAGGCGCCTTCGCAAAGGCGGTCCTGCGGACAAATGCGGCCGCAAATCTCGGGCAGTGAGTTCGTCTGGTGCGACAGCTCAGCCGCCTCGAACAGGCGCCCTTCTTCGATGAGCGCCAGCCAGTTCGGTATATAGTTATGAACCGGGCACTTCCATTCGCAGTACGGATTTCCGCAGGAGAGGCAGCGGCCCGCCTGCGCAGCCGCATTCGCGCCGTCATAGTGCCCGTAAATTTCACCGAAGTGCTTTATGCGCACTTCGGCGGGCTCCTTGTCCGGATCACGCCGTGGCACTTCCAGGAATTGCAGTGGGTGTTTTGCCATTACGCGGCCCGCCGCAGCGATTCGAGAAGCGAACCCAGCTCGCTGGCTTTTGGTTTGATCATCCAGAACTTCGGCAAGAAAGTGCGGTAGTCATCCAGGATCGCCGATCCCCATTCACTGCCTGTCGCCTCGACGTGCGCCGTAATCAGCGAACGTAGATGATGCAAATGCGCCTCCATGCTTTCCGGAGTAATGCGGTGAATGTCGATGAGCTCATGATTGTAGCGATCAACGAAATCACGGTCGAGGTCGAGGACGTAGGCGAAACCGCCGGTCATACCAGCGCCGAAATTAACGCCGGTGCTACCGAGCACGACGACAACGCCGTCCGTCATGTATTCGCAGCAGTGATCGCCGGAACCCTCGATAACGGCAGTAGCCCCCGAGTTTCTTACAGCGAAACGCTCACCGGCGCGGCCTGCTGCGAACAGCTTGCCGCCGGTGGCACCGTAAAGACAGGTGTTGCCGATGATAGCGGTGTCGTGCGCAATATAGCCTGCCTCGGCGGGCGGATGAATCGTGATTTGTCCGCCGCACATTCCCTTGCCCACGTAATCGTTCGCATCGCCGCTCAGCGTCAGGTTCAGCCCCGACAGGTTCCATGCACCGAAGCTCTGGCCCGCCGTGCCGCGTAGCTTGATGTCCAGCGGCGCGTTGCGCATGCCATGGTTACCGTGTCGGCGGGCTATTTCTCCCGCGAGTCGTGCGCCGATCGAACGATTGAAGTTTCTCACCTCAAACTCGAATCGGCCGCCCGTCATTGACTCGATCGCCGGCATGGTCGCGGCGACCATCCTTTCAGCAAGCTCACCTTTGTCAAATGGTTCGTTGCGCAAATCGGTACAAAACTGCGGTCCGTCCTTTGCAAGGCCATCGCTCGATACGATAGGGCTGAGGTCGAGGCGCGACTGCCGCTCTGTTTCGCCCGGCTGCAACTCCAGCAGGTCCACGCGACCAATCAGCTCTTCGAGCCTGCGAACACCAAGCTCTGCCATGAGACGGCGCACCTCTTCAGCAATGAAGTGGAAAAAGTTAATCACCATCTCGGGAAGACCAACGAAATACTCGCTGCGGAGAACGTTATTCTGCGTCGCGACACCGGTCGCACAGTTATTCAGGTGACAAATACGAAGGTACTTGCAGCCCAGCGCTACCATCGGTCCGGTGCCGAAGCCGAAACTCTCGGCGCCCAGCATGGCGGCTTTGACAACATCGAGACCGGTTTTCAGGCCACCGTCTGTTTGCAGCCGCACTATGTGGCGCATGTTCTGCATTCGCAGGACCTGGTGCGTCTCGGATAAACCCAGCTCCCAGGGGCTGCCTGCATACTTGACGGAACTCAAGGGGCTGGCGCCCGTGCCGCCGTCGTATCCCGAAATAGTAATGAGATCCGCGTAGGCTTTGACGACACCGGCCGCAATCGTGCCGACGCCCGGCTCGGCCACGAGCTTGACGGATACCAGCGCATCGGGATTAACCTGCTTGAGGTCGAAGATGAGCTGCGCCAGGTCCTCGATCGAATAGATGTCGTGATGCGGCGGCGGCGATATAAGGCCAACGCCAGGCTTCGCATAACGAAGCTTCGCAATCATTTCGTTTACCTTGTGGCCCGGCAGCTGCCCGCCCTCGCCGGGTTTCGCACCCTGGGCGATCTTGATCTGGATGACTTCGGCGTTGATGAGGTACTCGGCCGTCACGCCGAATCGTCCCGACGCGACCTGCTTGATCTTCGACATTCGTTCATTGCCGTAGCGCGCGGGATCTTCGCCACCCTCGCCCGAGTTGGAACGTCCGCCCATGCGGTTCATGGCAATCGCAAGCGCTTCGTGGGCTTCCGGGGACAGCGCACCCAGCGACATCCCCGCGCTATCAAAGCGCGGCAGTATTTCCTCCACGGCCTCTACTTCATCAAGCGGAATCGCCGGGCCGGCCGGCGCGATTTTCATCAGGTCGCGAAGCGTCGCGACGGGCCGCTCATTAACGAGCCTCGCGTACTCCTGGTAGTGCGCATAGTCGCCCGATCGCACCGCCGCCTGCAGCGTTGCAATAACATCCGGGTTGTAGCAGTGGTACTCGCCGCCGTGGACATACTTGAACAAGCCACCCTGCTCGATCGACAGTCGCGCATCCCATGCCGCCGTTGCCAGCGCTTTCTGATCTTCGATCAGGTCGTCAAAGTTAGTACCCTGGATGCGTGACGTCGTGCCCGCGAAGCACTTTTCGACGACTTCGCTGTGCAAGCCGACAATTTCGAACAGTTGTGCGCCGCGATAACTCGAGATCGACGAAATGCCCATCTTGGACATGATCTTGAACAGACCCTTGCGAATTCCGCGCCGGTAACTGCGGCCCAGCTGCTGTTGCTTGCCGACGTTACCGCGCCTCGCGATTTCATGCAGCGACTGGTAAACAAGGTACGGATAGACCGTAGTGGCCCCGTAACCGATCAGGCAAGCAACATGATGCGCATCACGCGCGACAGCGGTCTCGACAATAATATTGGTGTCGCATCTCAAGCCCACTCTGACCAGGTGATGATGCACGGCGCCGGTCGCTAGCAGTGCGTGTACCGGGATCTTGCCCTGTTCGAGATATCGATCGCTCAGCAGCAGCAGCAATCTGCCATCACGCACACCTTGCTCGGCCTCACTGCATATTTTGTCGAGAGCGTCGGACAGGCTCAGGCTTTCGTCCACATTGAGATCGATGAACGTATGGCTGTCCTCGAACATATCGGTGCCCAGCAACTGGCGCAGTTTTGCCTGCGATAATACCGGCGAGTTGATAATCACATGTTCGGCATGATGCGGACCAATATCGAACAAGCTCGACTCTCGACCGATATTGGTCTGCAGTGACATGACGATGCGTTCGCGCAATGAATCGATGGGCGGGTTTGTTACCTGCGCAAACTGCTGCCTGAAGTAGTCAAATGGCGAGCGTATTTTCTTCGACAGCACGGCCATCGGCGTGTCATCGCCCATCGAACCAACCGCTTCCATTTCGGCCTTGGCAAGAACGGCAACGATCTCAGCGAGTTCTTCGCGCGTCAGATTGAACATCTTCTGGTATGTCGCAAGGACTTCGGGTTCCATGGGCTCGGCGGCCGTCGCCGTGTCGACGAGCTGGGAATCGAGATACCTGATGCCTTTCTTTAGCCATTTCTTGTAAGGTGCGCGCGTCTTCAATATGTCGTGGATGTCGTCGTTATCCAGCAAGACGCCGTTTACAAGGTCTACGGCGAGCATTTCACCGGGGCCGAGTCGACCTTTGGTGACGATGTCTTTTTCGTCGTAGTCATACACGCCAACCTCCGATGCAACCGTGAGATGGCGGTCTTTGGATATCACGTAGCGAGCCGGACGCAGCCCGTTGCGATCAAGACAGCAGGCCGCGTAACGGCCGTCAGTCAGCACGATGCCCGCCGGCCCGTCCCAGGGTTCCATCTGGCAGTCGTAAAACTCATAGAAAGCCCGCACATCCGGGTCAATATTGTCGACCGTTTGCCAGGCCGGTGGCAGCAAGATACGCATGGCTTGTATGACGTCCATGCCACCGGCTCGCAGCACTTCGAGCATGTTGTCGAGGCTCGATGAATCGGATCCGGTCAGCGAGATGATCGGATCAAGATCGGAAATGTCGTCGAGTTTGTCGGAGCGGAAGTTCTTGGCGCGTGCCACCGCCCAATTGCGGTTTCCCTGGATAGTGTTGATTTCACCGTTGTGGGCGAGAAAGCGAAACGGTTGTGCCAGGCGCCATTCGGGCAGCGTGTTCGTTGAAAAACGTTGGTGAAATACGCAAACGGATGACTCAAGTCGCGAATCCCTGAGGTCCGGATAAAACACGGGCAACGCTGCAGGCATGATCATGCCCTTATAGCTGATCGTCACCGACGACAGGCTGGCTATATAGGTCTCGCGATCGGCGAGCCGATTCT
>Ga0224508_10004595_pt1 | contig 11219 bp, 10 predicted proteins | sample SF_Jan12_sed_USG_4_FD_170157 | JGI IMG/M metagenome (GOLD analysis project Ga0224508, IMG submission 170157) | Sediment microbial communities from San Francisco Bay, California, United States - SF_Jan12_sed_USGS_21 | ecosystem: Environmental > Aquatic > Marine > Sediment | place: USA...
GATGCAGCTCGAGAATTTCGCCGAGCGCGACCGCATCTGGTACCACCCGACCCTCGGCCTGCGCTACGAGACCAGCCCCGACCAGATGCGCACGATCCTCGCGCGGGTGCGTCGGATGCTGCTCGAGCACGAGCGCGTCGATCCCGACCCGGCGCGGGTGCGCTTCAAGAGCTTCGGAGCCTCGTCGCTCGACATCGAGGTCTTCGCCTACGTCCGCACCGCGGACTACGCCGAGTTCCTCGACACTGCCGAAGACCTGAACCTGCGCATCATGGACATCGTCGAGGAGGCCGGCTCGGGCTTCGCCTTCCCGTCGACCACGGCCTACCTGGCCCAGGACACGCCCTTCGATCCCGACGCGGTGCGCGCCGCCGAGGAAGAGGCGCGCGCGGCGCAGGCCTCGGCCTAAGGGGAAGGACCGGTGAGCGGCGGCGAAGTCAGCGCTCTGCCCCACGTGGGCACCTATTCGCGCCGCCTGCGCGTCGGTCTCGAGGTTCTGCTCGAGAACGTGCTCGACTGGGAGCATCTTTCCTTCCTGCACGGCTCCTCCTTCAGCGCCGTCGAGTGCCTGGAGCAGGGCGACTGGGGCTGGCGCGCGCGGGTCGATTTCCAGCCCGCCGGCGCGGCGCCGGCCCTGGTGCAGGAGGTCCGGCTCGACCGGCCGCACCGGCGCTGGATCAACCGCACCCTCGAGGGCCCTTCGCGGGGCACCGAGGTCTGGTCGATCGCCGTGCCGCTGGGGCCCGACCAGACCGAGGTGATCGTCGACTTCTTCCAGCCCGGTGTGGAGCCCGAGGGGCGCGAGTCGATGGCACGGGCCTGGCGTCGGCTCTGGGACCGGCTCTACGACGAGGACGAGCGCGTGATGCGGGGCCAGGAGCGCGAGGCCCGGGCCGAGGGCGAGGCGCGCTACCGCGCCGTCGAGATCGACGGCGAGCGCGTCGTCCACGCCACGCGCTGTCCCCACCGCGGGGCCTCCCTGGCCGACTGCCCGGTGGAGGACGGCGTGGTCACCTGCCCCTTCCACGGCTACCGCTTCGACGCGCGCACGGGCAAGAGCGTCGACGGCCGGGGCCTGCGCCTCGCGCCGGCTCCCCAGGCTCGCGCCTGACGCGACGCGAGCACCATCGGTCCGGTCACCGACGCGACGCGAGCACCATCGGTCCGGTCACCGACGCGGCGCGAGCACCATCTGGGTCTGGGTCACCGACGCGGCGCGAGCACCATCTGGGTCGGGGTCACCGACGCGGCGCGAGCACCATCTGGGTCTGGGTCACCAGGGCCACGAGCTCCTCGCCGGCGCTGATGCGCGTCTGCCAGACCATGGTGCGGCCCCCGATGTGCAGGGGGGTGGCCTCGCCCGTGAGCGTGGCGCCTTCGGGCCCCGCCGCAAAGAAGTTGGTCTTCGACTCGAGCGTGGTGGTGCCGGCGCCCTCGGGCAGGTTGAGCACGGCGCCGTAGGCGCCCAGGGTGTCGGCGAAGGCCATCAGCGCGCCGCCGTGGACCCGGCCGGGCAGGGTGCAGAGCGCGCGCTTCACCTCGAGCTCGGCCACGACGCGATCCCGGCTCGCGGCCACGAAGCGCACCCCGAGCAGGCCGGGAAACAACCCCTCGGTGGTGCGCTGCAGGGTTTCGAGAGCATCTTCCATGAAACCTCCAGCGGGCGGAGCGCCAGTCTGGCATAGACTGGGCGCCGTGAGCGCCACCGCGATCGGCTTCGCGATCTTCCCGGGTCTGACCCAGCTCGACTTCACCGGTCCGCTCCAGGTGCTGCACCGGGTGCCGGGGGCGCGCACCTTCACCGTGGCCAAGACCCTGGAGCCGGTGCCCTCGGACTGTGGCCTGGCGCTGCTCCCCACGGCGCGCTTCGACGACTGCCCGACCCTCGACCTGCTTTGCGTGCCCGGCGGCTTCGGCGTCGCCGAGGCGCTGGCCGACGCCGAGACCGTCGACTTCGTGGCCGCGGCGGCCGAGCGCGCGCGCTGGGTGACCTCGGTGTGCACCGGGGCCTTCCTGCTCGGCGCCGCGGGGCTGCTGCGCGGCCGGCGCGCCACCACCCACTGGGCCTACCACTCGCTGCTGCCGCGGGTGGGGGCGACGCCGGTGCGCGAGCGCGTGGTGCGCGACGGCTCGCTGCTCACCGGCGGCGGGGTCACCGCAGGCCTCGACTTCGCCTTGACCCTGGCCGCCGAGATCGCCGGGCCCGAGGCGGCCCAGTCGATCCAGCTCGCCCTCGAGTACGATCCGGCGCCGCCCTTCGAGGCCGGCGCCCCCGAGCGGGCTCCGCGGGCCGCCCGCGAGGCCGTCCGGCGGCGCTACGCCGAGAGCCTGCCCGACTTCGAGGCCGCGCTGGAACGCGCTATCCAACCGGCATGACGGACCCCGAACCGGGCGGCACCGGCGCCTGGCGCCGCTGCAGCGCCTGCAAGAAGCCCATCGCGCTGGGCGCGCTCTACTACGTGTGCAGCGTCTCGACCTGCAATCGCAAGCGCACCGGCCTCGTGTTCTGCGATGTCGGCTGCTGGGAGGTGCACCTGCCCGAAGCGCGCCACCGCGAGGCCTGGGCCGAGGAGAAGACCGCTCCGCGCACACGCGACCCGGGAGCGGCGGAGGCCAAGCCCCAGCGCAGGCTGGTGCGCCCCGAGGCGCCCGCCGCCAAGGCGAAGGGACCGCCCCGGGAGGTGCTGGTCGTCGCCAGCCGCTTGAAGGACTTCGTGCGCGCTCACGCGGGCATGAACACCTCGGACGGGGTGCTCGAGCCGCTCTCGGACATCGTGCGCGCCGTCTGCGAAGAGGCGATCCGCAATGCCGGCCGCGAGGGCCGCAAGACGATCCTCGACCGCGACATCCCCGACTCGGAGAGACGCTAGCTAGAGGGCCCGGTGCCCGGTGATCGCCTCGCCGAGGATCAGCGTGTGCACGTCGTGCGTGCCCTCATAGGTGCGCACGGTCTCGAGGTTCATCATGTGGCGCATGGCCTGGTAGTCGTCGACGATGCCGTTGGCGCCGAGCAGGTCGCGGGCCACGCGGGCGATCTGGAGCGCGGTGTCGACGTTGTTGCGCTTGATCAGCGACACCATCGGCGGCTCGAGCTTGCCCTCGTCCTTGATGCGCCCCACCCGTAGCGCCAACAGCTGCGCCTTGGTGATCTCGGTGAGCATGCCCACGAGCTTTTCCTGGGTGAGCTGCTTGCTGGCCAGCGGCCCGCCCTGCACCTCGCGCTCCAGGCTGTAGTGGAGCGCCTCGTCGTAGCAGGCCATGGCCGCGCCGATCACGCCCCAGGCGATGCCGTAGCGCGCCTGGGTGAGGCACGACAGCGGTCCGCGCAGGCCTTCGGCCTTGGGCAGCCGGTTGGCCTCGGGCACCTCGACGTCACTGAGGAAGAGCTCCGAGGTGACCGAGGCGCGCAGCGAGAACTTGCCCTTGATGTCGCGGGCTTCGAAGCCGGGCCGGTCCTTTTCGACGAGGAAGCCGCGCACGCCGTCCTCGGTGCGGGCCCAGACGACCGCCACGTCCGAGAGGCTGCCGTTGGTGATCCAGCGTTTGGTGCCGTTGAGCACCCAGCCGCCGCCGCGGCGCTCGGCGCGGGTGCGCAGGGCGCCGACGTGGCTGCCGGCGTCGGGCTCGGTGAGGCCGAAGCAGCCCACTGCGGTTCCCGCCGCCAGCCCGGGCAGCCAGCGTTCCTTCTGCTCGTCGCTGCCGTAGCTGTGGATCGGGTACATCACCAGCGAGCCCTGCACCGAGGCAAAGGAGCGCAGGCCCGAGTCGCCCCGCTCGAGCTCCTGCATGACCAGGCCATAGGCCACGTTGTTCATGCCCGCGCAGCCGTAGCCCGAGAGATTCGCGCCGAAGAGGCCCAGCTCGGCGATCTGCGGCACCAGCTCCATCGGGAAGGAGCCGTCCTGGCGCACGTGCTCCTGGATGCGGGGCAGGAACTCGCGGCTGACCCAGTCGCGCACGGTGTCGCGGGCGAGGCGCTCCTCGTCGGAGAGCAGCTCGTCGAGGCGGAGGAAGTCGAGTCCTGCGAAGTCGGGCATGGCCGAAAAGATAGCCGGCCCGGAGGCGGACAGTCCTCCGGGCCGGTTGGGACGACAGGATCGACGGGGCGCGCGAGGAGTCGCGCCCGGATCGATCGCGTCAGTTCGCGGCGTTCTCCATCTCCTTCAGCTTCCTGCCGAGCTGGGAGATCCTCCGGTCGATGCGCTGGACATCGGTCTTGGAGGCGATGCGGAGCGAGTCGAGGAAGTCGGCCACGCCCTGCTCGAGCTGCTTGCGCGCGTCCTTGCGGGCGCCCTCGAGCCGCTTCACGGTGGGGTTCTTCTCGATCTCGGTGCGCAGCTTCTTGGCGCGCTTCTCGAGCTGGCGGCGCTGGGAAGCGAAGCGCTTCTCGACCTGCTTGCGGCGCTGCCGGAGCTGCTTCTCGAGCTTGGTGCGGCGCTGCTTCAGGTCCTTCTGGACCTTGTTGAACTCGTCTTCGATGGAACTCAGGGCCTCGCGAACGCGGTCGGCTCCGTCTTCCAAGGGGGTGTTCTCGAACATGGTTCTCGTCTCCTAGAGGGTCAGGAAATGACTGACGCGTAGCATTATAACGCAGTGCGGCATCGCGTCAAGAATCCACGCAACTAATCGCAGATGTTGCGTTTTTATTTGGACGCAGTGCGGCGTGACGCGCGGGGCGGTGGGCTCAGAAACGGACCAGGGCCGAGGTCCAGGAGAAGCCGGAGCCGAAGCTGGTCATGGCCACCAGGTCGCCGCGCCGGATGCGGCCGGCCCTCACGTTCTCGTCGAGCAGGATCGGGATCGAGGCCGCCGAGCAGTTGCCGTAGCGGTCGATGTTGAAGGGGCACTTCTCGGGCGGGATCTCGAGCTGCCGGGCCACGAACTCGTTGATGCGCAGGTTGGCCTGGTGGAAGAGGAAGTGGTCGACGTCCTCGAGCTTGAGGCTGGCGGCCGAGAGCGCGGCCAGCAGCACCTCGGGCATGCGCCGGGTGGCGTGCTTGAAGACGAAGCGGCCCTCCATGCGCGGGAAGTGGCGCTTCTGCTCGATGGCCTCGTGGGTGATGCGGCTGGGGTGGTGGCCCGAGCCCGGCGACTCGACCCAGAGCTTTTCGGCGAAGCGGCCCTCGGCGTGCAAACGCACCTCGAGGATCTCGCCCGGGTCGGCGTCGTCGTCGTTGGCCTCCACCACCACGGCCCCGGCGCCGTCGCCGAAGAGCACGGCCACGTCGCGGCCCTCGGTGGAGAGGTCGATGCCGGTCGAGTGCACCTCGCAGCCCACCACCAGCACGCGGCGATACTGGCCGCTGCGCACGAAGGCGTTGGCCGTGGAGAGCGCGTAGACGAAGCCGCTGCACTGGGCGCGCAGGTCGAAGCAGGGCGTCTCCGAGAGCCCCAGGCGCTCGTGCAGGAAGAAGGAGGTGCCGGGGAAGTCGGCCTCGGCCGAGAGCGTGGCCAGCACGACCAGATCGACGTCGTCGGGGCCGAGGCCCGCGGCGTCGAGGGCCTGCTCGACGGCGCCGCAGGCCAGCTCCGAGGGCTTCTGGCCGGGCTCGACGTAGCGGCGCGTCTGGATGCCGGAGCGCTGGCGGATCCACTCGTCGGTGGTGTCCATGAGCTTCGTGAGGTCGTCGTTGCTCACGACGCGCTCCGGCAGCTGCATGCCCGTTCCGCTGATTCTGGCTCGAATGCCCGTCATTGCCCCCCTCCGTGTGCGGCGCGTTGCGCAGCTCGGGTGTCGTCGCTGCGGCCGGTCCAGAGCACGTCTTCGGCGCGATCGATCAGCGCGCCGAGACCGCTGCGTTCGAGGGCCGAGACTGCCACGCCGCCAAAGCGCGCCGCCAGCTTCTCGCCGGCCCCCTCGGGCAGGCGGTCGATCTGGTTGAAGACCAATAGCTCGGGCTTGTCGTCGAGCCCGATCTCGGAGAGCACCTCGCGCACCGCGTCGATGCGCCGCTCGAACTCGGGTGTGGCGGCGTCGACCACGTGGAGCAGCAGGTCGGCGTCCTCCAGCTCTTCGAGGGTGGCGCGGAAGGCGGCGACCAGGCTCTCGGGCAGGTTGCGGATGAAGCCCACCGTGTCGGTGATCACCACCTCGCGCTCGCGCGGGAAGCGCAGCCGACGTGAGGTGGGGTCGAGGGTGGCGAACATCTTGTCCTCGACGTGCACTTCGGTGCGGGTGAGCGCGCGCAGCAGGGTGCTCTTGCCGGCGTTGGTGTAGCCGACGATCGAGAGCGTCGGCACCTCGCGCCGCGCGCGCCGCTTGCGGCGCGACTCGCGCTGGCCGCGCAGTTTGCGCAGCTCGCGCTCGAGGCGCGCGATGCGGTTGCGCACGCGGCGGCGATCCATCTCGAGCTTCGTCTCGCCCGGTCCGCGTCCGCCGATGCCGCCGGCCAGCCGCGAGAGCGACACGTCGGCGCGCTGGGCCAGGCGCGGCAGCATGTACTGGAGCTGCGCCAGCTCCACCTGCAGCTTGCCGTCGGCGGTGGAAGCGCGCTGGGCGAAGATGTCGAGGATCAGCTGGGTGCGGTCGACGACGCGCAGCTCGAGGCGATCGGCCAGGTTGCGCGCCTGGGTGGGCGTGAGGTCCTGGTCGAAGATCACCAGGTCGACGTCGCTCTGGAAGGCGCGGATCACCAGGTCTTGCAGGCGCCCGGAGCCGATCTGGAAGCGCGGGTCGACGCGCGCGCGGTGCTGGGTGACCTCGTCCACGACGACGACGCCTGCCGAGTCGGCCAGCTCGCGCAGCTCGTCGAGCTGCGACTCGAAGTCGTCGGGGCGCCGACCCGCTGTCACCGACACCAGGATCGCGCGCTCGCCGTCGCCCACCTCGCGGGTGCGGTCGCCGCGCGAGAGCTCTTCTTCGCGGGCGCGGATCCAGTCGCGGAAGTCGAGGTCGAGCTGGGCCGGAGGGCAGGGCTCGAGGTGCTCGATGCCGGCGCCGCCGCCGGCGGGCTGCAGGGCGGCCACGTAGGCCTGGCCGGGCAGGCCTTCCTCGGTGGTGGTCAGCGCCACCATGGCGTCGAGGCGCAGCAGGGCCAGGTCGGTCTCGTCGTCGCGGTCGATGGGCTCGTTGCCGGTGTGGGCGTGGATGCAGCGCAGGCCCCGCAGCCGGCCGCGCCCGGCGCGCAGACGGCCCCAGTCGGGCATCTCGATGCCCCGGGCGTCGCCCATCATCACGTGGGTGACCGAGCCCCGGCGGTCCACCAGAACGCCCACCTGGCGGCCGGTCTCGCGCGTCAGGCCGCAGAGCTCGCGGGCCAGCTCCTGGGTGACCAGGCGCTCGGGGGGCAGGCGGCGGCGCAGCAGGCGCTCGAGCTGGCGCGTCTGGCTGGCCTTGAGGCCCTGCGTGTTGCCGGTAATTTGGATCGAACGGCCCCCCAGACGGCCGAGCCGTCACAAGGCACAATCTAGCCCGGATGCACCCTCCGAGCGCGATCCGGATCTGCCCCGTGGGAATCGGATTCGGTTGGGGGCCCGGACCGCCGAAGCAGCACTTCTAGGAGACCCGATGACCGAGCGCGACACCGCAGCCCTGATCCTGGCCGCCGGCAAGGGCACGCGCCTGAAGTCGCAGCGACCCAAGGTGCTGCACGAGGTGGGCGGCCGGCCCATGCTGGGCCTGGTGCTCGCGGCCGCCCGGGACGCCGGTGCCTCCCGCTGCCTGGTGGTGGTGGGTTTCGGTGCCGAGGCCGTCGAGGCGCGCTTCGGCGGCGAGGCCGACTTCGTGCTGCAGGCCGAGCAGCGCGGCACGGGCCACGCCGTGGCCCAGTGCCGCGAGGCCCTGGCCGGCTTCGAAGGCGACGTGCTGGTGCTCTACGGCGACACGCCTCTGCTGCGCGGCGAGACACTGCAGCGCATGGCCGCTCACAAGCGCGAGACCCGCGCAGACCTGGTGATGCTCTCGGCGCCGGTGGACGTGCCCGGCATCGTGGTGCGCGACGTCGCGGGCCACGTGACCAAGGTGGTCGAGGCCACCGACGCCAGCCCCGAAGAGCTGGCCATCGAGGAGCGCAACACCGGGGTCTATCTGCTCGACGCGAGTCTGCTCTGGAAGCTCCTCGAGCGCGTGGGCGACGACAACGCCCAGGGCGAGCTCTATCTCACCAGCATCGTCGAGCTGGCGGTGGTCGACGGGCTGCGCGTCGAGGCCCTGGCCCTGGACGAGGCCGAGGAGGCCCTGGGCGTGAACACCCGGGCCGAGCTGGCCGCGGCCGGCGCCGCCCTGCGCCAGCGCACTCTGAACCGCCTGATGGCCGGCGGGGTCACAGTGGTGGACCCCGCGACCACCTGGGTCGACGCGGACGTCGAAGTGGGAGCGGACACCGTGATCGAACCCGGCTGCGTGATCCAGGGCGAGACCCGCATCGGGCCGGACTGCCACCTCAAGCCCGGCTGCGTGATCGAGTCGAGCGAGCTCGGCGCGGGGGTCACGCTGGGCCCCAACGCCCACCTGCGCCCCGGCTGCCGCGTCGGCGAGGGGTCGCGCATCGGCAATTTCGTCGAAGTGAAGAACAGCGTGCTCGGCGCCGGCGTGAAGGCCGACCACCTGAGCTACATCGGCGACGCCGACGTCGGCCCCGGCGCGAGCTTCGGCTGCGGCTCGATCGTGGTGAACTACGATGGCGCCAAGAAGTACCGCACCACGGTCGGCGCCGGCGCCTTCATCGGCTGCAACGCCAATCTGGTGGCGCCGGTGGAGGTGGAGGCCGAGGCCTTCGTGGCGGCGGGCTCGACCATCACCTCGCGCGTGCCCGCCGACGCGCTGGGCGTGGCGCGCGCCAAGCAGAAGAACATCGAGGGGTGGGTCTCGCGCCGCCGCTCCAAGGCGAAGGACTGACGGGCATGTGCGGAATCGTGGGCTACATCGGGCGCGAGACGCGCGCCATGGAAGTGCTGATCGACGGGCTACGGCGCCTGGAATACCGCGGCTACGATTCGGCCGGCGTGGCGCTGGTGGATGGCGGCGAGATCGCCGTGCGCCGCGCCATGGGCAAGCTGGTCAACCTCGAGAACGCCCTGCGCGGCGATTCCCTGGACGGCGCGATCGGGATCGGGCACACCCGCTGGGCCACCCACGGCAAGCCCTCGGAGCGCAACGCCCACCCCCACCGCGCCGGCAGCGTCGCCATCGTGCACAACGGGATCATCGAGAACTACCGCGCGCTGCGGCAGGAGCTCGAGGCCGCCGGCCGCCGCGTCGAGTCGGAGACCGACACCGAGCTGATCTCGCACCTGATCGACATCGAGATGGACCGCGGCGCCGACCTGCTGTCGGCGGTGCGCACCGCCTGCGGGCGCCTCGAGGGCTCCTACGCCTTCGGCGCCATCAGCGAGCGCGCCCCCGACCACATCGTGGCGGCCAAGAACGGCGGCAGCCCGATCATCCTCGGCCTGGGCGACGGCTGCGCCTACATGGCCAGCGACATCCCGGCGATTCTGCCCTACACGCGCCAGATGCTCTTCCTGGAGGACGGCGAGTACGCCGTGCTCTCGGAGCAGGGCGCGCAGGTGATCTCCGAGCGCGGCGAGCCCATCGAGCGCGAGCCCGTGCCCATCGCGTGGGACCCGGTCTCGGCGGAGAAGGGTGGCTACCACCACTTCATGCAGAAGGAGATCTTCGAGCAGCCGCGGGCGATCATGGACACGATCGGGACGCGGATCTCGGAGGCCCACGGCGACGTCGACCTCGACGGCATCGACCTCTCGTCCGCCGCGGCGGCCAAGCTCGAGCGGCTGTGCCTGGTGGCCTGCGGCACCGCCTACTACTCGTGCCTGGTCGGCAAGTACATCTACGAGCAGGTGGCCGGCATTCCCGTCGAAGTCGATCTGGCCAGCGAGTTCCGCTACCGGCAGCCGATCCTCGACTCCGGGGTGCTGACCGTGCCCGTCTCGCAGAGCGGCGAGACCGCCGACACCCTGGCGGCTCTGCGCGAGGCGAAGGGCAAGGGCTCGCGGGTGCTGGCGATCTGCAACGTGCGCGACGCCACCATCGCCCGCGAGAGCGACGACGTGCTCTACACCCATGCGGGCCCCGAGATCGGCGTAGCCTCGACCAAGGCCTTCACCACCCAGCTCGTGGCCCACTATCTGCTGGCGCTGAAGCTGGGGATCGCGCGGGGACGGGTGCTGCCCGAGGCTGCGAGGCGTCACATCGCCGCGCTGCTCAAGCTGCCGCGCATGGTCGAGCAGGTGCTGCAGCTCGACGAGTCGATCCACGCCGTCGCGCAGCGGTATTTCCACGCCAGCAACTTCCTGTTCCTCGGCCGCGGCATCATGTATCCGATCGCCCTCGAGGGCGCGCTGAAGCTCAAGGAGATCTCCTACATCCACGCCGAGGGCTATGCCGCCGGCGAGATGAAGCACGGGCCCATCGCGCTGATCGACGAGAACATGCCGGTGGTGGTGATCGCCAACCAGAGCCCGGTCTACGACAAGGTGGTGTCGAACCTCGAGCAGGTGCGCTCGCGCGACGGCAAGGTGATCGTCCTGGCCGGCGTGGGAGACACCGCCATCGACGACAAGGCCGACGACGTGATCCGCATTCCCGAGCTGGGCGAGCACCTCACGGCGATCCTGGCGGTCGTGCCCCTGCAGCTGCTGGCCTACCACGTGGCCGTGCTCAAGGGCACCGACGTCGACCAGCCGCGCAATCTGGCGAAGAGCGTCACCGTCGAATAGCGACGCGCCGGCCCTCCGAGCGGGGCTCAGTGCGAGGCGGCGGGCCGCGGCCTCCCCTTCCGGCCCGAGCGAAAGCGTGGGAAGTAACGCGGCGTGCTCTCGCTGTAGCGCCGGTAGACGTCCCCGAAGTAGTGGACCAGGTCTCGCTCCTCGAAGCGCACGGCCACCGCGATGTAGCCCGTGGCCACGACGGCGAAGAGCAGGTGCCCCAGCGACATGGTCGGGGTGGCCCAGAAGATCACGAACCAGGCCAGATAGATGGGATGGCGCAGATGGCGGTAGAGACCCGGCGTGTCGAAGGCGTGGTGGGTGTAGGGCCTGCCGCGCAGCGACAGCCACACCTGGCGCAGCCCGAAGAGGTCGAAGTGGTCGATCAGGAAGGTGGCGTAGAGCAGCAGGGCCCAACCGAAGAGGTAGAGCGCGTTGAGGGCGGGGCCGAGCGGCGTGCCCGAGAAGTCCCAGAGCGTGCCGCCGATGGGGCGCCAGAGGGCGAAGAGCAGCGTCAGGCACAGACTCGTCGCCAGCACGTAGGTGGCGCGCTC
>Ga0224508_10004596_pt1 | contig 11219 bp, 6 predicted proteins | sample SF_Jan12_sed_USG_4_FD_170157 | JGI IMG/M metagenome (GOLD analysis project Ga0224508, IMG submission 170157) | Sediment microbial communities from San Francisco Bay, California, United States - SF_Jan12_sed_USGS_21 | ecosystem: Environmental > Aquatic > Marine > Sediment | place: USA: California...
GCTGGAGCGACAGCGCTCGCCGTTTCTGATGGCGTATCTGCGCGCGGTGCCGTCCGGCCCGCGCGACGACGCACCGCGGTTTCAGGCCACACTGCAGTTCAACGGCGACTGGTCCGCGCAACTGGATCGCCAGGATCTGGTGTTGCGCGGCCTTGACGATAGTTCTGTCATAACAATAACCTTGCGGGCGCTGCGCGCGGACATCGGTTACGCGGCACGCTTGCCGGCGCTCGCGGTTCGCGCAGCAGCCGAACGGGGAGACCTGGGGAATGACGGCGTGCACGCCCAGCTCATCGATCTGGCCATGCTTGGCGAGTACCGATTGGATAGTAGCGGGTGGTTGTTCGGCGACACCTCCTTGCGCGTTGCCAGCATCGTTCATTCACCCACGCAGGGCCGGGTGTCCGGCTTCGAACTGGCCGCCTCCAGCACCGAAAACGGCGCCTCGGCGGCGGCAAGTATCGCGCTGCGTGCCGAATCCAGTGAGTTCCTCGAGCGCGATTTTGGCGGCGTGGAACTGGACGCCACGGCGCGCAACGTGTCGTTGTCGGGACTCAGAAGCTGGTTCCACCGCAGTGATTCGTTTTCTGCGCGGGCGCTGCAGAGTCTGAGCGCCAATGCGAATCTGCGGCTCTCACGGCTGACGATTCGGGATCGTGAAGGGGCGTCGCTGGTGCGGGCCAGGGCGACGGCCAGAATTGCGCCCGCGGAAACGTCGCACGACACGCGTTTGTCACTCGATTTGAGCGCCTCACGCGCGTTTTCTGAGTTCGTTTTCTGGCATGGCGCGAAACGCACACTGGGACGATCGGCGTTGTTCGGCGAGTTGAACGAACTGGACGACGCCGAGCAATCAGCAGTTGCGCGAACGTCGGCGACTAAACAATTGTCGGTGCTGGCCGCGCGCGGCTACCTGACCTGGAATCGTGGCTGGTACCACACCCGTGTGACGCTGGATGCCGGCAAATGGGCGCTCAACGGCCGCCCGGTGAACGTGAGATAATCCCCACGTTCTATTGCCGTGTTTGAATTCCAATGCGATGTGAAACGCCGTCTGAAAGTTGCGACGCCTGGGCCCGACATGAGTAACGTCGTTGCGCTGGTCGGGCGCCCGAACGTGGGCAAGTCCACTTTGTTCAATCGCTTGACCCGGTCGCGTGATGCGCTGGTCGCCGATGTTCCCGGCGTCACCCGGGACCGTAAGTACGGCTATGCGCGTTGCGGCGATGCCAGCTTCGTGGTTATCGACACCGGTGGGCTCAATGACGAGACCGGTGACGTTGATGCGGCGACCGCGCGCCAGGCCCACGAGGCCGTCGATGAAGCGCACCTCGTGGTGTTGGTGCTCGATGCACAGGCGGGTCTGACGGCGGCTGACGAAATTATCGTGGCGGAGTTGCGTAAACGCGGCAAACCGCTGGTGGTGGCGGTCAACAAAGTGGACGGGTTGGACGAGCGCACAGCCATCGGCGAGTTTTTTGCCCTGGGGATCGAGACGCTGGCACCGATCGTGGCGACTCAGGGGCGCGGGGTACAGCAACTGGCGCAGGCCGTCGTGGCGGAGTTGCCCGCCGCTGATCCGGCGGTACCACCCGACGGCGGTATCCGGATCGCGGTGGTCGGGCGTCCGAATGCCGGCAAATCCACGTTAATCAACCGGCTGCTCGGCGAGGAACGTGTCATCGCCGCCGATCAGCCAGGCACCACGCGCGATAGCGTGTATGTGACTTTCGAACACAAGGGCGATCAGTTCACGTTGATCGACACGGCCGGCGTGCGCCGTCGTGCACGCGTGAAACACGCGGTAGAAAAATTCAGTGTGGTACAGACTCTGGATGCCGTTGAGCGCAGCAATGTCGTCGTGCTGATGCTGGACGCCAGCGAAGGTGTCGCCGAGCATGACGTGCATCTTGTCGGTTATGTGCTGGACGCGGGTCGAGGGCTGGTCCTTGCAGTCAACAAGTGGGACGCGTTGGATGATTACGCCCGCAAACGCGTGCGCGACGAACTGGATCGGCGTTTGCGGTTCATCGGCGGATGTGAAACACATTTTGTTTCCGCCAGGGATGGCCACGGCGTGGCGGCATTGTTGCGTGCGGCGAAACGTGCGCACCGTGCCGCTACACGCGAGTTCGCGACCAGCGAGCTGACGGCGCTCCTGGAACGTGCGCTGGTGAAACATCCGCCGCCGCTGGTACGCGGTCGGCCCATCAAGCTCCGTTACGCGCATCAGGGCGGGCGCAACCCGCCCGTGATCGTGATTCACGGTAATCAGACCGAACGCGTGCCGGAGACCTACGTGCGGTATCTATCGAATTTCTTCGCCGACGAGTTGCAGTTACGCGGAACGCCAGTGCGAATGACGTTCCGTTCCACGGACAATCCTTTTTCCGGCCGGCGCAATCAGCTCACGCGGCGGCAGCAACTGAAACGCAAACGCCTGATCAGGCATAGAAAATAGGGGCTGAGTGATGGGTTCACAGATACCTCTGGCGCACCGCATGGCGGACATCGAGCCGTTTCACGTGATGGCGCTGCTGGCGCGCGCGCATGAGCTGCAGGCGGCTGGCCGTGACGTTGTGCACATGGAAATCGGCGAACCGGATTTCGCCAGTCCCGACGCCGTGGTAGCAGCTGGCGTCAGTGCACTCACCAGCGGGCGCACCCGTTATACCGCGGCAGTTGGTATTCCGGAACTGCGCGAGGCTATTGCCGCACACTATGCACGGCGCTTCGGCCTGCAAATCGATCCGGCGAGAATCGTCGTGACGCCGGGCGCCTCGGGTGCGTTACTGCTGGCACTGGCGGTCACAGTGAATCCGGGCGAGGAGGTATTGATGACCGATCCCGGTTACCCCTGCAACCGGCACTTCGTGCGGTTTCTGGAAGGCCAGCCGGTGTCGGTTCCGGTGGATGCCGCCAGCCGCTACCAGTTGACTGCCGGGGCGGTAGCGGACAATTGGGGCGAGCAGACCCGCGCGGTGATGCTGGCGTCGCCTTCCAACCCGACCGGCACCACTCTGGCGGCCAGCGAATTGGCCGCGATCCTGGACACGGTGCGTGCACATAACGGCTATCTCATCCTGGACGAAATCTACCAGGGCTTGCTTTACGAAGGGGCGCCATCGAGCGCACTGGCGATCAGCGACGAGGTGATTGTCATCAACAGCTTTTCGAAGTATTTCTACATGACGGGTTGGCGCCTGGGCTGGCTGGTGGTGCCGACGCGGCTCTGCCAGGCGATAGAGCGGCTCGCGCAGAATCTGTTCCTTTCGCCATCCGCGCCCGCGCAGTACGCGGCGTTGGCGGCGCTGGATCCGGTTACCGACGCGCTGCTTGAGGAGCGGCGCGAGGCGTTCGTCGAGCGGCGGGATTTCCTGATACCAGCGCTGCGCAACATCGGTTTCGAGATTCCCATAACCCCGGACGGTGCCTTCTACATCTACGCGGACTGCTCAAGATTGACCGACGACAGCTTTGCATTTGCCAGGGAACTGCTGGAATCCCAGGCGGTGGCGATAACGCCGGGAATAGATTTTGGCGTCTACCGCCCGGAACGTCACGTGCGGTTTGCGTACACTACGTCACTGGAGCGCCTGGCGATGGGCACGGAACGTATCGCGGAGTTTGTCGCCAGCCGGTAAATGGACGCGTTGCAACAGCACTTAACGTTGATTAGTTTCCGCGACCGAGTTCGTTGACCCACAAGGCAGTGCCGCCGGCCACCGCGGCTGGCATTACGAACAGATTCAACACCGGGATCATAGTAGTCACAACCACCGCGCCTCCGAATCCCAGCGCCAGCGCGCGCCGTTTACGCAGGCGCTGGCGGAGTTCCTTGAAGCGGATTTCGTGATTGCTGGCCGGATAGTCGATGTACTCGAGCGCCAGCAGCCAGCTGCTTAAGACCAGCCAGCAGGGGCCTATGACAACGGCGAGACCCGGCACCACCATCAGCAGCGCGAACGGCAGCATCCAAACAAGCAGGTACAGAAGTTTGCGAATTTCCGACAGGAAGGCTTCCAGGATGGTAGCGAATACCGCCAGCACCCGCCCGCTGGAGGGTGGTTTGTTACCGGTCAGCGTTTGTTCGACCCGTTCGGCGAGCACACCGTTGAACGGTGCGGCTATGAAGTTGGCCAGTAACACGAAGGTATAGAACGCAATCAGCAACATCGCGCCACCGAAAACGATCCACAACGTATATTTGAGCGCCGCGATATCAAGCCAGGTTGGCAGGTATTTTTCCAGCAGGCCCGCAAACCAGTCGCCGCCGAACCACAGCAGTGCGCCGAACACCAGCACGTTGACCGTGAGCGGCAGAGCGACGAAGCGCCGGATTCCACGTTGCCTGATCATCGAGAAGCCGACGATCAGGTAGCGCAATCCGCTGTAGAGGTCTTTGATCATATCTGTCGAGGCCATAATTAGCGCGCCGTCTGTGGTGCGCGAATGATATAATCCCGCCCTTGGTGCGAACAGTCCAAACTTCCCAGCTGTATGCTTGAAACGCCGAGGGGAAACCGTCGTGCGGCGCGGTTTCAGTTTGGCACTGCGGATGTAGGCCGATGCCACGCCGTGTCGGGACGCACTACGGTCCTGCGCCCCGGGGCAGTGCAAAGGGGCGGCTAGGGAGACTAGGGCACGGCGACTGACGCCGTACAAACTGAAGAACAATGCGGCTCACTCGAATAAAGCTCGCGGGATTTAAGTCGTTCGTCGATCCTACCACCGTGCACCTACCCAGCAGTTTGATCGGGGTGGTCGGTCCGAACGGCTGCGGCAAATCCAATGTCATAGACGCGGTACGCTGGGTGATGGGCGAATCCTCCGCCAGACACCTGCGTGGCGATTCCATGGAAGACGTCATCTTCAACGGCTCGTCCGCCCGCAAGCCCGTGGGCCAGGCGTCGGTGGAATTGATCTTCAACAATTCCGACGGCAGATTGGGCGGTAAGTATGCCAACTACGTGGAAATCTCCGTCAAACGCCAGGTGTCGCGCGAAGGGCAGTCCGTATACACGTTGAACGGCTCGCGATGCCGGCGCCGCGATATCACCGATATTTTCCTCGGCACGGGGCTTGGCCCGCGCAGCTACGCGATCATCGAGCAAGGCATGATCTCCCGTCTGGTCGAGGCCAAGCCGGAGGATCTGCGTGTCTACGTCGAAGAGGCAGCGGGCATTTCACGCTATCGCGAACGACGTCGGGAAACGGAGAGCCGCATAGCCCACACCCGTGACAATCTGGAACGTCTGAACGATCTGCGCGAGGAAGTCGCCAAGCAGATACAGCATCTGGACCGTCAGGCGCGCGCTGCCGAACGTTACAAGCGCTACAAGGAAGAGGAGCGCCGCAAACGCGCCGAACTGCTGGCGCTACGCTGGCGCGACCTGCAGCAGGATGCGCAGCGTCAGCAGCGCCTGCTGCAATCCAAGCAAACGCAACTGGACGCTATTGTCGCCGAGCAGCGTCGCTGGGAGGCGCAGCTGGAACGCGACCGCGCGCGCTTGGCCGAGGCCAATCAGAGACTCAACGACGCGCAAGGTGGTTACTACGAAGTAGGTAACGAGATCTCCCGGATCGAACAGACTATTCAGCACAACCGCGAAACCACCGCGCGTCAGCAGCGCGAACTGGAAAGCGTCGGCAGTGCGCTGAGTGCGAGCCAGCGGGACGTGGAGCAGGACAGCGAACGACTACGTAACTACGGCACCGCTCTTGCCCAGGATGAGCCTGCGCACGAGGCGTTGCTAGCCGAACAGAAACGTTCCGCCGAGCAATTGACCAGCGCGCAACAGTCGATGCGTCAGTGGGAGGAACGCTGGGACGACTATACCCAGCGGGAAAGCGAAGTGCGCCAGCGCATCGAGGTCCAGCAGTCACGGATCGAGCAGCTGCGCCGCCACAGTGCTCAGACGGGTGAGCGGCGCGACAAACTGGTTGCCGAACTCAGTACTCTATCCACTGATGAGTTTGCGGCGTCGCGCGCGGTCGGTGAAACGCAATTGCGCGACTCGCGCGATTCCGCTGATCAGCTGCAAAGCCAGGTCGATGAGTCCAATCTGCGGCTTACTCAGGCTCGCGAAGCTTTGCAGCAGACGCAGCAGAAGCTGAACGTCACACAAACCGAGTTGCAGGATCTGCGCGGGCGCCTCGCGTCGCTGCAGGCGCTGCAGCAGGCCGCGCTGGGGAGTGAGGAGGAAACGCCCGGCAATCGCTGGTTGAGCACGCAGGGATTGACAGGTCAGCGACTCGCCCAGAATCTGGACGTGGACAAAGGTTGGGAACTGGCCGTGGAAACCGCATTGGGTGCGTACCTGGAGGCCACCTGTGTAGCGCCAGGCAGCTACACGGCAGCGAACCTTTCGGCGCTCAGCGAAGGTCACGTGCTGATGATCGAGCGCGGGCAGGACGCCGCGCCTGCCCCGGCCGGTGCGCTGGCTTCGTGTGCGCGGGCACCTGTTGCACTGAGTGATTTGCTGCGCGGCATTCATACCGCCGGCGATCTTGCCGAAGCGCTCGAGCGCCGTGCGCGACTGGGTCCGGGAGAGTCGATAATCACCCCGGCCGGCGAGTGGCTGGGTCGCGAATGGGTGCGGGTTACGCGCCGCATGGACGAGGGCGAGAGCGTGCTCGCCCGCGAACAGGAGTTGCGGCGCTTGCAGGAACTGGTGTCCGTCACGGGAGCTCGCGCCGATGATCTCGAAGCGCAGCGGCTTCAGCAGAGCGGAGAACTGGAAGATCATGAACGGCGCCGCGAGCGTTTGCTCCAGGAACTGGCCGAGGCACATCGTCAGGTGGCGGTGAACGAGTCGGCGTTCAATCAACTGAGCGGCAAGCAACAGCAGATCGAAGAACAGATTCTGCGCCTACGCCATGAAAGCGGCGAGCTGGAACAGCAGTTGCGGAACGATGGCCACGAGTTGCAGACCGCTCAGGAAATACTCGCCAGCGCGAGTCGAGATGCGGAAATGCACGAGGCCGAGCGGCGGGACCTGTCACAACAAAAAGAGCAATTGCTCGACAGTCTCGACGATGCGCAACAGCAGTCGCAAAGCGACGTGGATGCCGGCCATGAAATCGCAGTGCGCTTGCAATCTATGCGTACCGCGTTGGAAACTACTGAACGGCACCTGAACCGTATGCGAGAGCAGCTCCTGCAATTGCAGGAGCGCCGGGATCAACTTCACGAAGCACTGGCCAGCAGCGAAGCGCCGCAACAGAAACTGCAAAAAAATCTCGATGAGCTGCTGGAGCAGCGCGTCAGCGCGGATAAACGCCTGATTGACGCTCGGCACGCGGTGGAGGGTATCGAAAGCGAGTTGAACGAAGCAGGCAAGTCGCGCAGCGACCAGGAGCAGGCTGCCCAGGAAGCCCGCCAGGCGTTGTCCGACGATCGACTGAAACTGCAGGAATTGCAGGTCCGCGGCCAGACGCTGGAAGAGCAATTGGTTGAAACCGGTTTCACACGCGAACAGTTGATAGAAGAACTGGCTGAGGATGCGTCCGCCGAGGCCTGCGACGAGGCACTGGCAGCACTCGAGCGGCGTATAAACAGGCTGGGTGCGATCAACCTGGCCGCGATCGACGAACACCAGGAAACCCTGCAGCGACAGGAATACCTCGACCGCCAGTATAAAGACGTGAACGACGCATTGACCACTCTGGAGGAGGCGATCGAAAAAATAGACGCTGAAACGCGTTCCCGGTTCAAAGCAACTTACGAACGTGTGAACATTCGCCTGCAGGAAATTTTCCCGCGCTTGTTTGGCGGTGGCCAGGGATTTCTGGAAATGACTGGCGACGATCTGCTCACTACCGGCATTGCCGTTATGGCGCGCCCGCCGGGTAAGCGCATATCCAATATTCATTTATTGTCGGGTGGCGAAAAGGCGCTGACGGCCGTGGCACTGGTGTTTGCATTCTTCGAACTCAATCCTGCTCCGTTCTGCATGCTCGACGAGGTGGATGCGCCGCTTGACGATGCCAACGTTGGTCGCTATTGCGAGCTGGTAAAGGAAATGTCCGAACGGGTACAGTTCATTTTCATTACGCACAACAAAACGACGATGGAACTGTCCGATCAGTTGATGGGTGTCACTATGCAAGAGCCCGGCGTGTCGAGGCTGGTATCCGTAGACGTGCAGGAAGCGGCACGCTTGGCTACCGCGTAGCGCCTCGCTTTAAGGTTCAGGCTTGATGGACGACCTGCGCTGGATCCTGTTGGTTATCGGGCTGGCGCTGGTTGCGGGCATTTATTTGTTCGGACGCCACCGCAGTGGGCGTGACCAGAGTCTGCTGGATGCCGCGCATGACATCCAGGTGGGCCGCGCCGTGAAGCGGGATCGCCAGACGATGGAGGACCCCGAGGAGTTTGACGGCATCGCCGATCAACTGGAAGAATTGAACGATCTGCTCGCGGATCCCCCCGCTTCGCGTGGACACTCCGGAAAAAAGCGCGCGCATGCAGATCACACTGCCCCGATGCAACAGTCCTTCGAGAAAATTATTGCCATTCACGTGGTGGCACCGCGCGGCACCCGGTTCGCGGGCGCGGATCTGCGCCGCGTATTCGAGGAACGCGGCTACCGGTTCGGCGAACACAATATTTATCATTCGATACACGAGGATCGCACGGTGTTCAGCGTTGTGAACATGGTGAAACCAGGCTGGTTCGACCCGCAAACCATGCTTGAATTCGAAACGCCGGGAATCTCGTTGTTTCTGCAATTGCCCGGTCCGCTCGCGGCAATCGTCGCGTTTGATATTCTGATTGCAGAAGCGAACGGGTTGGCGGAGGCTCTCGGGGGTTCCCTGCAGGACGCGAGCCACAGCACTCTGACGCAACAGACGGTGCACCACCTGAGAGAAGAGGTGCAAGCCTACGTGCGACTGAGCGCAACCAAGAGCCGTCATGATCACTGAGAAAAGTTTCTCGCAACGTTGAAACGATGCGTGCTGGGCCACACGAGCGCAAACGTGTCGCAGAATTGCGGGAGTTGGTGGAATATCACAACCAGCGGTACTATGTGCTGGACGACCCGGAAATCAGCGACGCCGAGTACGACGCGCTGTTTCGTGAGTTGCAGACGCTTGAAGAACGGTACGCGGCGCTGCGCAGCTCGGACTCACCCACGCAACGCGTCGGTGGCGAACCCGCGGCCGGTTTCGAGCAGGTGCGCCACGAGGCGCCGATGTTGTCTCTGGCCAACGCGTTCAGCGACGATGAACTGGCCGATTTCGATAAACGTATTCGCGAGCGATTGCATGCCGAGCACGAAATAGTGTATTCGGCCGAGCCAAAGCTCGACGGTCTGGCGGTAAGCCTGCGTTATGAAAACGGCTTGCTCGTGCAGGCGGCGACCCGCGGCGACGGCACTACGGGCGAGAACATTACCGGCAACGTGCGCACCATTCGTAACGTGCCGCTGCGTCTGCAGGGCAAGCCGCCGGCGCTGCTGGAAGTGCGCGGCGAAGTTTACATGACACGCAAAGGCTTTGCGGCGATCAATGAGAAAGCCCGGGAAGCTGGTGGAAAAGTTTTTGCCAATCCACGTAACGCGGCCGCCGGCAGCGTGCGTCAACTAGACTCAAGGATAACCGCCCGACGGCCGTTGGCAATGTACTGCTACGCGCTGGGGGCGGTATCGGACGATGGGTTGTTCGAGGAGCATGCACAGGTGCTCAGTGCGTTCCGCGACTGGGGGCTGCCCGTATCACGGGAAACCGAGCTTGTGACGGGCGTGCAGGGCTGCATCGGTTACTACGCTCGAGTCGGTGCAATTCGCGCGGCGTTGCCGTATGAGATAGACGGCGTGGTGTTCAAAGTGAATTCGCTGACCGAGCAGGCGAGCCTGGGCAGCGTGTCGCGCGCGCCACGCTGGGCGATAGCGAGGAAGTTCCCGGCCGAGGAAGCGGCCACGCAATTGCTCGACGTCGAATTTCAAGTGGGTCGGACGGGCGCGCTCACACCGGTAGCACGCTTGAGGCCCGTGACGGTCGGAGGCGTCACGGTCAGTAATGCGACTCTGCACAACATGGACGAGATCGAACGCAAAGACGTACGTATCGGTGATTCCGTGGTCGTGCGGCGCGCCGGGGACGTAATTCCGGAAGTGGTGCGTACGCTGGTGGAAGAACGACCGAAAGGCGCGCACATGCCGAAAATGCCCGACGCCTGCCCGGTCTGTGGATCGGCGGTAGTGCGCGAACCCGAGCAAGCCGTGCACCGCTGCACGGGCGGATTGTTCTGCGGCGCGCAGCGCAAGGAGGCAATCAAGCACTTTGCCTCGCGGCGCGCACTGGATATCGAGGGATTGGGCGACAAGCTCGTCGAACAGCTGGTAGAGGCCGGCCTGGTCGAACACGTGGATGACATTTACGCACTGCAACTCGAGCAGTTGCAGTCTCTGGAGCGCATGGGTGAGAAGTCCGCGCAGAATCTGATCGACGCTTTGCAACACAGCAAAGACACCACGTTGGGCCGCTTCGTTTATGCACTGGGCATACGCGAAGTCGGTGAAACGACCGCACAGACGCTCGCCGATCACTTCGGCAATATCGACAGTTTAATGCAGGCGGATGCCGAGACACTGCTCGCGGTTGGTGACGTGGGACCGGTAGTTGCCGAACACGTGCAACGCTTTTTTGCAGAGCCGCATAATCGCGAGGTGATCGAGGCGTTGCGCGCCGCCGGATTGCATTGGCCGGAAGGCCCGCCGCGTGAAACGCAACGTCCGCTGACCGGCAGCACGTATGTGCTGACCGGTACACTCGAGGCCTTGACTCGGGACCAGGCCAAGGCGCGTCTGCAGGCACTGGGCGCGCGCGTCGCCGGCAGCGTATCGAGCAAGACCACCGCAGTGATCGCAGGAAGCAGTGCCGGATCGAAGCTGGACAAAGCCGAAGCGCTCGGCGTGACTGTTATGGATGAAGCGGAGCTGGAGTCGCTGTTACAGAGGTACGAAGCCTGATGAACCTCGCCAATCTTGCCTGGCGAGCGGCGCGTCTGTACGGCGACCGCCCGGCAGTGGCATTAGGGGAGCATACGGTTTGCACTTACGCAGACCTGTACGTGCGCATCACCGCGTTGGCCGGCGCGTTACGGTCCCACTTTGAGCTGGCCGGCGGCGATCGCGTTGCGCTGATCATGCGCAACACACCGGAGTATGTGGAATTGCTGTTTGCGTGCTGGCACGCGGGGTTGGTCGTGGTGC
>Ga0224508_10004597_pt1 | contig 11216 bp, 10 predicted proteins | sample SF_Jan12_sed_USG_4_FD_170157 | JGI IMG/M metagenome (GOLD analysis project Ga0224508, IMG submission 170157) | Sediment microbial communities from San Francisco Bay, California, United States - SF_Jan12_sed_USGS_21 | ecosystem: Environmental > Aquatic > Marine > Sediment | place: USA...
CTTGAGGCGGACTTAGACGAACAGCAGCGGCAACTTGGAAAACTGCGCGGCAGCGAATCCGAGACGCTGCGTCTCAAGGCCGTGCAGGAAAAAGACCAGTCAGTGATCGATGAAATGCAATCCAAACTCGACGCGCTCGTTGCCGAGCTTGAGCAACAAAAGCGTGCCGCGGACGGCGGTGCCAAGAACGCCGCAGCTACGTCCAATTCGGAAATTCGAAAGCGGGATTCTCAGATCTCCGATCTGAAGCGGGCCGTCAAGGACCAGGAAAAAGAAATCGCCAAATTGACTGAGGCCGTCGCCGGCTGGCAGAAAAAATACGAATTCCTATCGACCGAGGCTCCTTCGGCTTACCAGTCTGCCGCCGCCGAAAAATAGTCCCTCGTTCGTTCTTAGCCGTCTAATCGATTCAGCAAGGCCTGCTCGAATGCCGGCCTGATATCGGCGATGCTCGTTACGTTGCAGAGCTCAGAAAGCTGGGTAACTTCAAGATCGGCAAAACCACAAGGATTGATGCGCGAGTACGGCGACAGGTCCATCGCAATATTGAATGCGATTCCGTGATACGAGCAGCCGCGCCGAACCCTTAATCCGATTGCTGCCAGCTTCCGGGCGTTGACGTATACGCCCGGCGCATCACGTCGCGGATAGGCCTCGATTCCATATTTGGCAACGGTGTCGATGACGGTAGATTCCAACAATTCGACGAGGCCGCGAATATCCAGCCCGCGTCTCTTCAGGTCGAGCAGAACGTAACAGACGAGCTGACCAGGGCCGTGATAAGTCACCTGACCACCGCGATCGGTTTGGATAACTTCTATGTCGCCTGCGTCGAGAATATGGCCTGCATCGCCTGCAAGCCCCAAGGTATAGACTGGCGGATGTTCGACAAACCAGATCTCGTCGGGATCGTCCGCGCTTCTGCTTTCGGTAAATTCCTTCATTCGCGCCCATGTCGAGGGCATCGGCTCGAGCCCAAGATCTCGAACGACGAGAGCTTCCGTGTCAGTCACACTCATAACAGCATCAAGACTGCTTCATGCGCGGAAAGCTCAGTATAAAGCGCATCTAACTGAGACCGATTGTCAACCCAGACCGTGACAGTCAGACTGAGGTAACGATCCTGTTTGCTCAGCCTTTGCGAAACGTCGCTTTTTTGAAACGCCGGAAAACGGGATTTGACGATTTCGAGCACGGCTTCCCGAAACTCATCTTCGTTTCGTCCAAATACCTTGACCGGAACGTCGCACGGAAACTCGAACGGAGAACCGTTTTCAGTCACCCCTATTCAAGCCAGATCGCGACAGTGTCAACCAGCCTCGTCAGCAGCCAGCCTTCCTCAATCGCATCGAGTGCAACCAACGGCAGCAACGCGATACGATCTTCACCGAGACTTATCTCAAGCTCGCCAACAGCAAGCCCGCGCGCCAGCGGCGCGACCAGCTCAGCAGTTACCGCGGCGCTGGCGCCGAGATAGGAATACTCGCCACGCGGGATCGTGACAAAGACATCTTCTGCGAGCCCTAGAGCCAGTGTATCCACACTGCCCTTACGAACTCGCGCCTGAGCTACCGGCTCACCAACCGAATAAAGTTGATGGGTTTCAAAAGACTCGAAGCCATAGTCGAGCAACGCCATGCTTCCCTCAGTTCGAGCATCGGCTGTTGATGCGCCGAAAACAACCGAGATTAATCGCATGCCGTCGCGCTCTGCCGAGCTAACCAGACAATAACCGGCCGCACGAGTGTAGCCCGTCTTCAGGCCGTCTACGCTGTCGTCCAACCACAGCAATGCATTGCGATTGTGTTGGCGAATATCGTTGTAGGTAAATTCACGCTCCGAATAGCGGGAGTAGAACTGCGGGAATCCCTCGATCAGCGCACGAGCCAGCCGAGCCGTGTCCCCGGCCGTCGAAACATGACCGCGCGCAGGTAGTCCGTTGGTATTGCGATAGGTCGTGTTGATCATTCCAAGCTCGATCGCGGTTTGGTTCATTTGAGCAACAAAGGCTTCTTCTGACCCCGCCAGGTATTCGGCCAATGCTATGGCGGAATCGTTGCCAGACTGCACAATCAGTCCCCGCAACAGATCGTCGAATAGCACTTCAGAATTGACCTCGATGAACATTCTCGAGCCCGACGCGCGCCAGGCTTTTTCGCTGACAGGAACAAGATCCCCCAGCATTGCCTGTCCGTTAACCAACGCTTCGAAGGCGAGATAGGCGGTCATCAATTTGGTCAGGCTCGCAGGATCCAGCTGTTCGGTCGCCTGGCCCTCCGCCAGTACTGCCCCGCTTGACGCGTCGACAAGGAAATAGGATTTGGCATCAATGTCAGGCTGGGCGCGAGCGCCGCCTGTGATCAGCAATGCGATCGTCAAGAAGCAGAGCTTACGCATGATCAATTATCTTGAACCAGGCGAGAATCGTTAACGCCGGCCGCGCGGAGATCAGCCTGCATCCGATCGAAGTCACTCGCTGGTATTGGGCCGATTCTGACGCGATGAATTCGATCTCTGCCCTGGCCCGACGTCAAAACGAAACTTCGGTCGAAGCCAACGTCTTGCAGCTGCTCTGCCAGCTTCGCCGCATTATTTCGATCGGAGAACGCGCCGACCTGGATATACAGCGGCCTGAAAGCTTCAGCGCCAGGACCGACTGGTTCGGCACGTGCTTCGCTAATCAGCGAAATGCCCCCGCCCTGCCCGCCGGCCGTCGAATCATTCTGAACGGCAGTCCGCGCCGATGAAGCAGGCTCGGCAGCCGAAGCCCCTAACGCCCGGACCTGCACTTGCGCTGTGCCGGCTTCAATGATGCCGAGCTCGTCGGCGGCACGCCGCGAAAGATCGATGACTCGCCCGGCAATAAACGGGCCCCGATCGTTAACCTTGACGATGACGCGCTTGTTGGTCGTGAGATTTGTCACTTCAACCCATGTCGGCAACGGCAAGGACTTGTGCGCCGCTGTCATGAGGTTCATGTCATAGATCTCGCCGCTCGAAGTCGGCCGGCCGTGAAAATCGCGACCGTACCAGGATGCGATACCGCGCTCGCGAAAACCATCGCTTGAATCGAGCACGAAGTAGCGCTCACCGGCGACTTCATAGAACGGGGGATTACCGCGGTCGCCACGGACCGGATTGATGACTGAGCGGGAGTCCGTTGGTACCGACGGCTGACTACCTGAACAGCCCGCGAGCGCGGCGACGGCCAGCACAACTGGAAAAAGCCTTTCTGACAGTCCGCTAATTCTGTGCATTAACAACCTCGGTTAGGGTCGTAGCTCGCGGTAGGCCGCTGCAATGGCCTCGCTCAACTCCACCGCCGCGAGAGCATATTTGACGCTGCGGTTGTAGCGCGTAATGACGTAAAAATTGTTCAACCCGACCAGATATTCGGTGTTCGCGTCGTCCCGCTCAACCGTAACCAGCATTGCCTCGAGGTCGCTGTCGAGATCGGCCGTGAATTCATAACCCTGAACACGCAGCGAGCCAACGCTCGTGTTCAGCCCGAGTCGATTTCCCGGCGCGATCACCGGTCCTGTACCGCGCTCCGCCCGAACGGCAATCGGCTGACCCGAGCGCCAACCGTGTACAGCCAGATAGTTGGCAACGCTAGCCAGAATATCCTCCCAGTTCTGCCAAAGATCTCGGCGACCATCGCCATCGGCATCCACAGCATAAGCCCGGTAACTGGTCGGAATAAACTGTCCTGCGCCCATCGCGCCTGCGTAAGACCCCAATGCGTCGAGCACTGTTGGACCATCTTCGGCGTAAATCTGGAAAAAAGCTTCTAGCTCTCCGGCGAAGAAATCTGCGCGCGGAGGATAGGCAAATGCCAAGGTACTCAGCGCATCGACAACCCGATAAGTTCCCATCCGTTCACCGAACAGGCTTTCGATGCCGACGATGGCCAGGATCATTTCAGGCTCAACCCCAAAACGCTCCGAGGTGTCCGTTATCAGTTGCTCGTGTTCAACCCAGAAGTTTGCACCCGCCTCGATTCGAGGCTGGTTAAGAAAAATATCGCGATATTCGTACCAGGGAATGACGCGCTCGGCGGGCCGCGAAATCGCATTGAGTGCGGATTGCTGAATCCTTGCTTGAGCCAGAATGTCGACGAGGAACTCACGCTCGAAATCGTGTTCTCGGACCAGTTTGTCGACGAATGCAGTTCGCCTGCTTTCGACGTCTGCCGGGTCATAGGCGTAGTCCTGCGCCCAGCCGGACGACTGCGCGATGACGAGCCATGCCGACGTGAGCAGAACGATAGACGATTTGTGGCATGAAACAGTCATGGCGCAAGCAAATTCCGGTGTCGACTGATCCCGGCCAGAATTCCGAAACCGGCCATCAGCATGACCATCGACGTGCCGCCTGCGCTGACCAGTGGCAATGGCACGCCCACAACTGGCAGCAGGCCCGAAACCATGCCGGCGTTCACGAAAACATAAAAGAAGAACGTCAGGCTGATGCTGCCGGCCAGCAGGCGCGTAAACGTATCCTGTGCCTCTGCCGCGATGTACAGGCCGCGACCGATCAGGATCAGATAAAGAACGAGTAATGTCACCAACCCGACCAGACCGAACTCCTCGGCCATGACGGCAAAAATGAAATCGGTCGATCGTTCCGGCAAATACTCAAGATGCGCCTGCGTACCGTTCAGCCAGCCTTTTCCAAAGGTACCGCCGGAACCGATCGCGATCTGCGATTGGATAATGTTGTAGCCACTGCCCTGCGCATCTTCCCAGGGATCGAGAAACATCATGACGCGGGCGCGTTGATAGTCGAGCATAAACAGCCAGACGATTGGCGACGCAATTAACGCGGCGATGGTAAGACCGGCAATTAATCGCAGGCTAATGCCTGCGAGCAGAATGGTCAGCGCGCCGGCAGCGACCACCAGCAGCGCCGTGCCGAGATCCGGTTGACGCGCAATCAACAACGCCGGCAAAGCGACGACCAGCATCAGGACAAATAACTGGCCGAAGGTCGGCGGCAGGCTGCGTTCGTGCAGAAACCAGGCAATCATCATTGGCACGGCCAGTTTCATGAATTCCGACGGCTGAATACTGACGAACCCGAGATCAAGCCAGCGCTGCGATCCTTCGCCGACGCCGACGAGCATCACCATCAGCAGCAGACCCAGGACACCCAGAAAAATCCACGGCGACCAGATTCGCAAATATCGAGGCGGAATCTGAGCCAGCGTAAAGAATGCGACAAGGCCTGCGCCGAAGCGCACGCCCTGGCGCAGCATTGCACTATTGGATTCGCCGGCAGCGCTGTAGAGCACCACCATTCCGAGGCCGACGACGAGAAAAATAGTGATCAGCAGCGGAAAGTCGACCGCGATCGAAAACGGTCTGAAGGCCCGCGGCCACGGCTTTCGCGCCTGGTCAAAATGCAACGAGCTGAGCGACATAGGGTTCCGTTCCGAAGTAGGCGTCGAGTACTTTACGCGCAACCGGCGCAGCCGTTCGGCCGCCGCCACCATTGTTCTCGACGATGACGGCAATCGCAATTTGGGGATTCTCGATTGGCGCATACGCGACAAAAAGCCCGTTGTCGCGAAACTGCTCGTCGATCAATTCCTCATCATATTCTTCGTCTTGCGCAACACCGACAACCTGGGCCGTACCCGTTTTGCCGGCGACCGAATAAAAGGCGTCTCCCATCGAACTAAAGCCCGTTCCGCGCGGCTCTGTCGTGACGCCGTACAATGCATCGTGAATAATTTGCCAGTGCTCGGGATCGACGTCGGACATCGGTTCCAGAACATCCAAGGCAAGCGCGTTCGTGTCTCCGGTTTGACCGTCTTCAGTTGCGACCAGCAACCGCGGGCGACGCCGAAGCCCCCGGGCTGCCAATGTCGCGGTTGCATGCGCCAACTGCAGCGGCGTGACTTCCGTAAAGCCCTGACCAATTCCCGTACTGACTGTCTCGCCCGGATACCACGATCGCTGCTCGCGAGTAGAAAAGTTATCGCTCTTCCATTGACGGCTTGGCATCAGGCCGGTGTTTTCTCCGGCGATATCAATGCCGGTTCGCGCACCAAAACCGAAAGACTTCATGAACTCTTCCATTCGGTCAATACCAAGCTCTACCGCCAGTCCATAGAAGTAAACATTGCACGAACGAACAATCGCTGAATGCAGCGTTGTTTCTCCGTGCGGAAGCACTCGCCTGCCTTCGCGGTAGACACGCGAATTGCCCGGCAGGCTGAAATCGCCGGCGCAAAAATGATCTTCTGCGACGTGCTCAGTTTCATAGTGAAGGCCAGCCAATCCATAAAACGGCTTGACGATCGAACCTGGCGGATAACGGCCGGCAAGGGCGCGATTGAACAGCGGCAGATTATTGTCCGTGCTGAGCTCGGTGAATTCGGCGCCGCTCAAACCGGCCGCAAAGCGGTTCGGATCGAACGACGGTGTACTGACCAGCGTCAGCACATCGCCGGTGCGCGGATCGATCGCAACGGCGGCTCCGCGAAGGCCATCCAGCGCCCCCTGTGCGGCGAGCTGCAACTTGATATCGAGCCCGAGATGGACGTGGTTGCCAGGTTCCGGCAGTCGCTCTTCAAGCCCAGCGCCCCGACTGTTCGACCAATCGGAAATAATTCGGCCCTGCGCGTTTACGACCTGCTGTCGAAAACCCGAACGTCCGTGCAATTGCTCTTCGTAGGCTCGCTCAACCCCGGTCTTGCCAATCTGGAAAGTGCCTGCATAGTTCGCGCGATCGATCTGCTCAAGGTCGTTGGCACTGATGCTGCCGACATAACCCAGTGCATGCGCGGCTGCCGCACCGAAGGGGTAATTTCGGATCAGCCCCTCTTGCACATTGACGCCGGAAAAATGGTGCCGCCTGACGGCAAAATGGGCAGCTTGCGTCTCAGACAGGTTAGCAAGCGTAACCGGCTCGAATCGTCGGTGGGATCGAACCAGGTCGATCAGCACATCGCGATCGGCAGGATCCAGCAGACCTTCGTTTTCAAGTTCGCCAAGAACCTGCTCGAGATTCTCGATCTGCTCCGGCACGACGACGAGCTGCCAGGTCGGAACATTGTCGGCCAGAATAATTCCTGCCCGGTCGAAGATCAGGCCTCGCGTCGGGGCCAGCGACTGAATCTGAATCTGGTTGCCTTGCGACATGTCGCTGAAGCGCTGGTAGTCAACAACTTGCAGATGCACCAGCCGCCAGATCAGAAGCGCCGTCAAGGCAACGACAATCACGGCCGCGCTAATCACTCTGGATAGGAACAGGCGTTGTTCCCTCCAATGGTCCTTTAACGGTTGTGCTCGTGAGATCATCGTCTGCGCCTACATCCTGGCTTCTGCAGCTTGACGACTTCGCTCGATAGCCACCAGTACGAGCAGCCAGAGCAGTCCGCCTGTCACGACCGGAGCCCAACGCTCGACAAACGGAACCTGACGCCCGGCAAATCCATCGATCAGCAACAAGACCAATTCGTATAGAGCCAGCAAGCCGATAACGATTGTTGCGACCTGCGACGCTGGAAAGGTACGGATTCGGAGATACAGACGTTGACTGAGATAGACGACGAGCAGCAATGCCAGCGAATGCTGCCCCAACAACGAGCCGGTCAGCGTATCGAGGACAATTCCAATCCAGAACGCCGACAAGAGCCCATAGCGGCGCGGCTCAATCAACGACCAATAGAGCAGCACAACGACCACCCAGTCGGGCCGAAAAGCGCCGACGGCATCCGGTAAAGGGACGACCGAAAGTACCAGCGCAATCACGACGCTAGCGGTCGGAGCAAACCAATGGCGGCTGCCGGCGGAGATCATTGCTGGACCCCCTCGAGAGCCGTCAAGGCTTCGTCGCTGTCAACGCGAACATCCTTCCAGACCAACAGCACTTCCTGATTCCGATCGAGTGCCGAAACCGGCCGGGCTGTCACGTAGGCAAAGCTCTGATCGGGCCGCTGGGTGAACTCATCGATGATCGCCACCGGACGACCGGACGGAAAGATGCCGCCCAGCCCCGACGTCACGAGACGATCACCGAGTACGACGTCCGAACTGTTAGTCAAATTATTCAATCGCAACTGGCTGCTATCGCCGGTACCTTCGGCGATCGCTCGAACTCCGGTCCGCTCAATTGCAACAGGCAGGGCGTGATCGGGGTCGGTTATCAGCAGTGCCTCAGAAGTCATCGCTGAAACGGACTCGACCTGACCGACGACGCCATCGGCATCGAGCAGTGGCTGTCCCACCTCCACGCCGTCGAACGCTCCGCGATTAATAATGAAACGCTGACGATAGTGCTCGAGGTCAGTCGATAGAATTTCTGCAATCATGACGCGGCCTTCACTGACCTCCTCATAGGAGTCCAGCAGCTCGCGCAGCCGATTGTTTTCCATTTCAAGCACATTGAGGTCTTGCAGCCGATATTGGGAGATAACCACTTGCCGTCTGAGTCTCGCGTTCTCGCTCATCAGAGTCCGCCGATCCGAAATGGAACCTGTGATCGACTGCCAGGCGTTGAACGGAAAATCGACGACGACATAAATCGGATGTACCGCCAGCGAAAGCACTTCGCGCACCCGGCTCAGTTGATCCTGGCGATGGTCGACGACGATGAGGGCCAACGAGAGCGCCGCAAGCAACACGAAGCGGGCCCCGAGCGATATCTCGCCCCTTCCCGGCATGCCGGCCACTTGTCCAGGCCCACTCATTTATATATTCCCGTTCGATCCGAACCCGTAGCTGCCTAATCCAATGCGAAAGCTGACGGCCCGTGTTCGTCGAGCAGTTCGAGAATCCGGCCGCCACCACGGGCGACACAGGTCAATGGATCATCGGCAACGACGACGGGAAGGCCGGTTTCTTCAGTCAGCAATTTATCGAGATCGGTCAGCAAAGCGCCACCACCAGTCAAGACAATGCCTCTTTCGGCGACGTCCGCACCCAGTTCCGGTGGCGTCTGCTCGAGGGCGACTTTTACTGCACCGACAATTCCCTGTAACGGCTCCTGCAAGGCTTCGAGAATCTCGTTGCTGTTCAGCGTAAAGCTTCGCGGCACACCCTCCGACAGATTTCGCCCCTTGACGGAGATTTCTTTGACGTCCTGGCCGGGGTAAGCCGAACCAACCGTATGCTTGATTCTTTCCGCGGTGGCTTCGCCGATCAGAATGCCGTAGTTGCGGCGCACGTAATTCGTGATCGCTTCATCGAAACGGTCGCCGCCGATGCGTACCGAGGCCGCGTAAACAATTCCGTTCAAGGATATGACCGCGACTTCAGACGTGCCGCCACCGATGTCGAGCACCATGGAACCTCGCGCTTCATGCACTGGCATGCCAGCGCCGATCGCGGCGGCCATCGGTTCCTCGACCAGATAGACTTTACGTGCGCCTGCGCCCTCGGCGGATTCTCGAATGGCCCGCCGTTCGACCTGGGTCGAACCGTATGGCACGCAGATAAGCACCCGCGGGCTGGGTCGAAAATAGCGAGCGCCATGTGCCTTCTTAATGAAGTACTGGAGCATTTTTTCCGTGACCGCGAAATCGGCGATAACACCGTCCTTCAGGGGCCGGATGGCCGTGATATGGCCCGGCGTTCGGCCGAGCATATTCTTGGCTTCGGCCCCGACGGCCTCCAGCGTCTTGCCGCCACGCCCGGCTTCCTCACGAATTGCCACGACCGAAGGCTCATCGAGCACGACGCCGCGGCCCCGAACGTAGATCAGGGTATTCGCCGTGCCGAGGTCGATGGACAAATCGTTGGAGAATTGTCCGAGAAAACTCTTTAACACAGGGGTCCAAGGGTGCTGATTTGACTAAACAACGACTATAGCGACGGGTAGGCTGATCAGCAAGCGAGGTGTATAGTCGGTGTGATCTCTGTCACCTGTTCTGCCACGTGGCTCTGCAACTCGAAGACATCGACAAGCTCGGCGAGCTTGCCAGGCTCAAAATCGAGCCAGGCGAGGTCGATGACCTTGTCGAAAAGCTCACCAGCATTCTGGCCTTTGTCGACCAGCTTCAAGCGGCCGACACGAGCTCAGTTGAGCCCATGGCCCACCCGCTGGACCAAACCCAACGCCTGCGACCGGACGAAGTCACAGAATCCGACCAGCATGAGCTGTTCCAGCAGAATGCGGCGCGGGTCGAAGGCGGTCTCTACCTCGTTCCGAAAGTCCTCGAATAAGCGCTTCGGCTTATGCACCGCAATACGTTGGCACAGTCGGCGGCAGCGCTGAAGGCGAAAACCGTTTCCTCGGTTGAGCTCACCAAGCACTATCTCGCCCGCATTGAACAATTCGATTCCGAACTCAACAGCTTCATCACGGTGACTCGCGACGAGGCACTCGCGCAGGCTGAACTTGCGGACAAACGAATCGCAGACGGAGACGAATCGCCTTTACTCGGCGTACCGATCGCACACAAAGATATTTTTTGCACTGCCGGCATCAAGACCACCTGCGGCTCACGCATGTTGGACAACTTCGTTTCACCTTACGATGCAACTGTCGTCGAGCGACTAGCACGCGCTGGCGCGGTTGTTCTCGGCAAAACAAACATGGATGAGTTTGCAATGGGCTCGTCGAACGAAACCAGTTACTACGGTGTCGTTCACAATCCGTGGGACAAGACGAAAGTACCCGGTGGTTCATCCGGCGGATCGGCTGCTGCCGTCGCTGCTGGTTTATGCGCCGCTGCGACGGGCACCGATACCGGCGGATCGATTCGCCAACCGGCGGCGCTGTCGGGACTGACGGGTATCAAACCCACCTACGGCCGCGTGTCGCGCTACGGAATGATCGCGTTCGCATCGAGTCTCGACCAGGCGGGCTCGCTGACGCGCAGTGCCGAAGATTCGGCCATCATGCTCGACGTGATGTGTGGTTTCGATACGCGGGATTCAACATCGCTGGAAGAACCGGTTCCCGATCTTGCCGCTGGTCTGAATGACTCTCTGGAAAAGCTGACTATTGGCATTCCGGAGAGCTTCTTCGATGACGGCTTGAATGAGCAAAACGCAGAGGCCGTGAGGGCAGCGCTCAGCGAACTCGAAAAGCTGGGCGCTAGACTCAAACCGATCTCGCTGGACAATATTCATTTATCGGTACCGACCTACTACGTCGTCGCACCCGCCGAAGCATCGTCCAATCTTTCCCGATTCGACGGGGTGCGCTTCGGACATCGATCCGACGCAGCCGATGAGTCCAACTTGACGGAGTTCTACAAGCGC
>Ga0224508_10004598_pt1 | contig 11215 bp, 15 predicted proteins | sample SF_Jan12_sed_USG_4_FD_170157 | JGI IMG/M metagenome (GOLD analysis project Ga0224508, IMG submission 170157) | Sediment microbial communities from San Francisco Bay, California, United States - SF_Jan12_sed_USGS_21 | ecosystem: Environmental > Aquatic > Marine > Sediment | place: USA...
GATTGGAGATTTGACGAATTTTTAAGGGTGCTTCTTCAGTTCCTTTTCTTAATGCATTTGACTGTGATTCATCAGGAATGCCAATAATGACAAATTCAGATTGTTCAAAATCATCTGTATTTGCCCAACAAATTTTTTCCATAGTAGAATGGTTAAGATTTGATCGGAATATTTACTTTTTAGAGACCGCTCAATACTCTCTACTTTTTTCAGCCAAACTAGGTTCAAATTTTTAGAAAATTTTTTAAAAACAAGTTTGAATCCATTTCAGGGATTTACACTTTCGATTTAAATCCCTTTGATGGAATTAAACTAGAACGAAAAGAGTCTGAATCTCTAATGACATGATATATCTTTTGTCATACTAAATCATCATAATATATCATAATGAAGTATAAAAGAGAAGGTTGATTAATTTTTTATAACAAAGATTCAGCGACAATATTTTCTACAACTTCTTTCAGTAAATATTATGCATTGTAATGGATCTTGTAAAAAATACAAGGCTAAAAGTAGCAGTCTTGAAAGTGGTAGATATGAACAGGGTCAAAAACGATGTCCACAATGTGAGGTATTCATTGAATGGGAAGGATTATGGTGTCCTTGTTGTGGGCGTTTATTGAGAACAAAACCTCGAGCTAGAAAATTAAAACATAGATTAGCTTTGAGTCGTGCTAAATAAAAAAACTAAAGTGAATTCATTATGTCTTCAAATTCTGATACTGATTTATCAAACATTCCTGGTTGATGTTCTTCAATTAGTCTGTCAACTAACTGTTCGTTGGAAAGATGATATTTCCTTTTACGACTAAAGTCCAGTGTAATCGTTATGATGTTGTCTTTGATTAATTGCGAAAGATAGAGAGATACTGTGGATGGTGATTTGGATACATCAGAAACAATCTGACTAAAATCAAGACCTTTTTTGACATCTCCATGATTTAACATCAGAGTGTATATGATGTCTCGAGGAGTCTTTCTCCTCAATGCTTTTGTAACTCTGGATTCTTCATCTGAAAAATCTCTAGGATAGAACCGTGTCTGTCGTGGAAGTCTTTCTGCTTTGATAGATCCTGTCTTTTCTAATCTTCTGAGATGATGACTGAGAACCCCATTTTTCAAATTTGTGAGTCGCATCAGATCTCTGAACTGAATTCCAGGATTTTTTTCTATCAATTCTGTTAATTCGGTTCTTCTGTTTTTGGCTCTTAGTTTTACAGAATCTGAAAGAGAATTTGCATCTTTTTTGCAGTCAAGACATAGACAGTCACTCATCTAATCATCACCTGCAAATGGAATGATGGATAAACTGAAAATGAAAGTGGTAAAAATAAAACAGATGTGAGTATCTTCATTGTTTTCTCACATTGGGTACGTCTTCAGTTTGTAGCCATGCTTCTTTCTTGGTCTGTATCAGTGCCCAAACAGAGCCAATTACAACTCCAACTTGAACTACTTTGGATACCATGCCCAGATGTCCAATCTTTCCTGCATGTTCCAAGCCAAATGCTATTGCACCTGCATCAGTTCTGGTAACTGCATATAATACAATTATTCCAATGGTTCCTGCAATGGTTACAAGATATGGAGCAGAACTGTTTGGACTCTTTAGCATCCAAACTGCAACTGGAATGTATGCTATGGCCACTACCAAAAAGAATGGACCTTTTATCATGTCTTGCTCTTCAAATAGTTCTTCTGATGTCTCAACAAAGTAAACAGTAGAAGTTGCTATCATAAGACCAACGACAATTCCAACTATAGATTTTTTGTTCATGTATCAGGTATGGTTGATTTTGGATATAACAAGGAAGTTTAGACTGCAATCATTTGCAATTATGTCTGATTCAGATTAATTTGAAAACTGTAACGTAACTGAATTAGCGGTTATTGTTACATCGCTGTCTCTTTCTAGAGATGATTGTACAATTGCCTCTAAAAATGCTTTCAAAAAGATTGAACCCTTTTTTCCAAAGTCATGATGTACGCTAACCTTACTAGTACTGTCATTTGTTTGCATATCGCACATCCCATAACCGCAATGCTCAAAGTACATTTTGATAAATTCAGAGACGCTGTCTGGGGTCAGTTTCTTCCATTTGAACAGGATGAAGTCTTTTGGTTCTGTGGAACCTATCGATTTTGCAAAATTTATGATATTTTTCTCATCAAGGGAATTCAACAAATCCTTGAAGGATCCTTTGCTCATCTCTATCATCCCAAATTTTTTCATAAACTGATCATATTCTACATGATCACCAAAGATTTGATTTGCCAATGTGTTTAGACTAATACGTTTTTCTTCAGCTTCTTTTCGCAATCCTTTCTCATATTTTTCATCAATCCTGAAAGTAATGGTAGATGTTTTCTTGGTCTTCATGTCTTAAAGATGATTACAAATGATTGCAGTATAAACTTCCTCATTATATCTCGTAATTGACAATTTTAGACATGAATCAAAATATAAAAAATCAGGGATTATCTGCAGAGCAGCTTGATGAGGAACTATCTCAACAAAATCCATTACTCTTGTTTGATTTGAGGTCAAAAGACCAATTTGAGAATAGTCACGTAAGGGGTTCAGTTCATGCAGTATGTGATATTCAGGCAAAGCAAACAATCATGCCTAAAATACCACAAAATGTAAAAATCATCCTTATTTCTGAGCCTGAAGAAATTGCCAGAGAGACTGTCCAAATGATGAAATCATTTGGTCTTGATGCCCATTATTTGGAAGGTGGATTTTACTCATGGAAAGGCAAAACAGAGAAAGGTCAAACAGGAAAAATTGTCACGGCAGAACAACTTGAATCTCAGCTAGATCAAGTGTTTCTTTTGGATGTCAGAAATAAAGATGAATTTACAGAATATCAGATTCCTGGTAGTGTAAACATTCCGATAGATGAACTCTTTGATGAAAAGACATTGGAAAAGATTCCAAAAGACAAGACGGTTGTAACAATTTGTCCACATGGAAACCGTGCAATGGTTGCAAGCTTTGCATTGACAAGAGCAGGAATTGATTCTCAAACTCTTGCGGGAGGACTTGCAGGATGGAATCAGATCCTCAAACCAATTATAATATCCCAGAAACCAAAAGTAATTCAAGTTCAAAAGATTGGAAAGGGTTGTCTATCCCATATTGTTGAATCAAATGGCGAGGCAATTGTAATTGATCCACTTTATCCATTTGAAAAATATATTGATATTGCAAAGGAACATGAATTCAAGATAACCAAAGTATTTGATACGCATCAACATGCAGACCATGTATCAGCAGCTCGTGATCTTGCAAAGAAAGCAAATGCAGAATTGTATCTCTCAAAATATGAAAGATATGATTATGATGCAAATTTTGTTGAAGATAATGACATTATATATTTTGGAAAATTAAAACTCAGAGTAATTCACACTCCTGGACATACGCCCGGAAGTCTTAGCTATGTCGTAGATGAAAAATATGTTTTCACTGGAGATGTCTTGTTTGTAGAATCCATTGGAAGACCAGATCTAAGAGATGAAGCAGAAGAGTTCACAGAACAACTATACAATACTCTACATGAAAAACTTCTAAATCTTCCAGATAAAACATTGGTTTTTCCAACTCATCATGGCGAGAATGCAGAAGCAACAAATGATGCATTTTATGACACAATAGAAAAATCAAAGAAACTTCCATGGCTTGACATACCAAAACAAGAATTCGTCAAAAAGGTGGTTGCAATTACTCGTCCACGACCAATGAACTACCGCAAGATAATTGCAGTAAACAAAGGAGAATTGGAATTGATAAATTCTGAGATTCCTGATTTGGAGATTGGTCCAAACAGGTGTGCAGTAGATGCCAATTGAGATAATAGATCCATTAATCATTTTTCTTTCAATTATCTCTGGTGTAATTGTAGGATTCAGCCTAGGTTTGATAGGTGGAGGGGGCTCTGTCTTGGCAGTGCCTTTGCTTTTGTATGTGGTAGGCGTAAAAGACACTCATCTTGCCATAGGTACATCTGCACTTGCAGTTGGAATAATTGCAGGAATCAACATTCTAAATCACAAAAAGTTAGGAAATATCCGAATCAAAAGAGGGCTCTTGTTTGCCATACCTGGAATTGTCGGAACTTTATTGGGTGCCCAACTTGGATTGTGGACCCCATCTGGAAATCTTTTGATTCTTTTTGCAGGATTCATGACAGTAGTCGGATTTTTGATGTTAAAGAAAAATGCATCCAAATATGAAGTGACTAATGGACGTTCAAATTTTATTTTGCTAAAAAAGAATGTTTCACTGTCAGGTTTCTCAGTAGGAATGTTGGCTGGATACTTTGGGATAGGTGGAGGTTTTTTGATTGTTCCCACAATAATGTATTCAGGTGGACTAAACATCATACAGGCAATAGGAACATCTTTGGTGTCTGTAAGCTCGTTTGGCCTTACAACTGCTGCAAGATATTTTGTTGCAGGACAAGTTGATCTCATAATTGCAGTACTGTTAATCATTGGAGGAGTAATAGGAGGATATTTTGGAGCAAAGACATCTGAAAAAATTCCAAAAGAGAATCTATCCAAAGTATTTGCAGTATTGCTTTTTGTAGTTGCCACTTACATTGTAATTAGAACTATAACAGCATAATTGCAAATGATTGCAGTCTAAACTTCCTCATTATATCCAAAATCAACTATACTATATCTATGAAACAAAAATCAATCTTTGCACTTGTTCTCAGCGCAATACTTGTCTTGACCTTCTCAGGTACTGAAACTGCATTTGCTGATTACAATGAATACAACGATGATAGAAATGATGACTATGACAAAGAAAATGACAGAGATAATAACGATAGAAATGACGATGATAGAAATGACGATGATAGAAATGACGATGATAGAAATGACGATGATAGAAATGACGACAGAGATGGCTCTGATGATAAGTGGAAAAAAGAGAAAAGAAGTTAAAAATCAAATTGTCTGAAAAGACAACAAAATTCTTTTTGTTTAATCAAACAAATTTTTATTATAAGTTTTTGAAATTAATCATCTCCAATAACAATATGCAAAACTACCAATGCAGCAAGTAATATCACAAGACCAAACTGGCCATGAAGCAGTTTACCAAATATTTTGGAATTTCTAGATGATGTATACTTTAGCAGTAATCCACTTACCATCATCACACTCATTACAATAGCTAAAGATAGGGAGACTGAATCCAAGTGTCTGGATAACAACAAACCATGCGTCATTCCTGCAAAATATCCAATTGAATTCAACATTATGTGAAAATTCAGTATTGGTTTGTAGATAGTTCTAATTTGTTTTGCAATCTGTATTGTTGAACTACCTGTCTTTAAGCCATATCTTCGGATTTTATTCATTGCGATAAAAGGTATGTTTGCTGCTATTCCTGCTCCCACTGCAACCCAACCAAGGCTTTCTACAATGTCTTAGCCTCATCATCATCTGCATATGCAAGTGTGGGAGGAATAATCATCAAAGACAGCAGTGTCAAAAACAGAATATGTCTCAAATTGCTTTTTTTGATTATCATGGTTTTGAGCCCGATTTTCTTTTAGATGATTTGATCTTAAAAGCAGTATAAACTACTGATGCCCCAATTGCTGCAATAGTTCCATACAGAATAACATTTCCAATTTCAGTACCTATAGGTATGCCTTCATCTTGATGTTCTTGTTCTCTTTCTCTTTTCATTTCTCCAAAACCAATCTTGTCATCTTCTTCTTCAGCATATCCAGTTGGAATTATGTAAATTATTGACATCATTATTAACAATACAAATACAATTGATATTGATTTCATAGATTCTTTGTTCTATCACTTTGTGGATTTAAAGAAAGCATAGAATTTCCACAGCTGGAAATCAAATTTTTATTAAATTAATAATTGTGTATCTGAAAAATAAAAAAATAATAAAAAATTAACTTGTAGGATTCATTGCAGCAGCTCTTTCTTTGGTTTTTTGATCAACTGGAGCCATGACATAATCCCCAGACTGTGCTTGGCAATCACCTATGTTTACAGCAAAACCATCAAAGGTTTCTGCTATACATCCAGATTCAGTAACTGCTACTACCTTTACCCTCTCAATGTTTTCTTCTGGTGTTACATACCACATCAGATATGCAAAAAGTAAAACAGATGCAACAGCAATAACTCCTCCCACAACTAACAGAGAATTCTTACTTGTTGATTTTTTCGGTTGTCTATTGATAGCAGACATGTTAACAAAGAATTGAAAACTGAATTAAAACTCCCTAGACATTTTCCATTGGTAGTTTTTATATGTGGAAGTCGGTTGTGGGAATTGTTTTCGGATATTATATTTGATTTAGATCCTGTTACCAGTGAGGAAAAATGCTCAAACAAAAACAAAAGAAGCCACCCCGACTTGCATTCTGGTCTTTGATTGCTGCAGGAACCGCAGTTATCTTAATTTTCACACTGACTCCATGGAATTTTATTCCAACACAAGTCACTGAAGATGTAACAATTCTTGCTATTACGGAACATGGGTGTGTGGGAGAATCTCAGTATGGTGTAAGCGTGGTTGTGCCTTAATGTAGTGCACAAATAGGTGATACTGTATCTGCTTCATTTTATGTTCCTTCAATGGAGCTAAACGGATACTATGACCGACTACAAGATAGAGTTGAAATGGTTCAACCATAAACTCTATCATTTTTTTATTTTCATACTTCCGAATTCATTTTTATCCCAAAAATGGTGGCTGAGTCCCAATGAATTCATGCCTGAGTCTTTTGAGAGTGTTAAATTAATTTGATAAATCCTGCAGAGGGATACAAAATCAATTTTAAAATAAACTAAAATTTTTATTAATTCTTTAGGATTGGAACTTTTTTAGAGACAAGTTACTGCCCTAGTCCGGTCGATGTGGCATGAACTGATTTTAGTACATAATGAGTAATGGAACAAAATGACTATGTGTCAGTAATAATTAATTATATTCAACAATCATTACGTCCACAATAAGGATATTCAGGGCAGGACTAGTCGTAGATTAGCCCGTGAAATCATCCCTGGAGCTTGGCACCACCACACAGCAGGATCACTACATCCTCGATGACCTGGAAGCAAGTGGTGACTTGTGAATCAGATTTAGACTTTTTTGAGAACGAAATGATTTTTGGTTTCTCTATTTTTTGGTTTTTTGTGGTTTATTAGGAAACCTTAATGCGTATCTAATCTAATTAGATCAGATTGAATTGTTTCAGATGTGATGGAAAAGGTAAGTTCAAGAATGAATTTGGTCTAATGGAAAGATGTGAGTCATGTCAAGGTGTTGATATGACTTTTGAAACAGTAGATGAACAAGATTCAGATGATCAATATGACTGAGAAAAAATCAAAGAAAAAAGATGGAAGGAAACAAAAAGGACAGAAGACAGCTGAACTGAAACAACGAGTTAAAAAATACAAAAAGGAACAACAAATAAAGAAAAAGGGAAAGAAGCCTAAGAAATATTAGAAAAAGAGAGTTAGATGAAGAAATGATAAACATAATCGCCCTTTATTTTACCAAAGAATTTTCATCAGAGTATGAACCAGCCCAATTATTACTTGGAGTTGGTATTGGAATTGTTATAGTTGTGATTTTAATTAAAAAAATAATTAACAGGAGAAATAAGAAATGATAAATGAATTATTTTGTAAGTTATCTAGTGAATCAGTTATTGGAAAGGAGTTTACTAGATGACATCTAGCAACATATGTTATGTTGTAGTTAATGGGTATCATGGAGATGATGGTTACATTGATGGAACAATTCGAATATTCTCAACCAGGCAAAAGGCTGAAGAATTCATTAAAAAACTCAAAGAGGAAATGAAAAAGCGTAAGAGACCTGGTGAACAATTCTCTGATTATTATAATCAAACTGTTATGGAGATTGAGATAGAATGACAGAACAATTAGAGTGAGGATGGGATTTTGTTATTTAGTACAAAGTGAATACTCAGAGAAATTAGAAGAAGAACTACCAAAATACTAAATTTTGTAGGCATAAGTGGAACTTTTCTAAAGACAAGTTACTGTCCTAGTCCGGTCGTGTCCATATGCCTATCGGGTTCATATCCATTGAACTTGGTAGTGTAATTATTTACATTAAAATCTGAAACTATTTCATTACAAATCAAAGAGTTGGAAAATCAGAATCACAGTAAATCTTTTTGAACATTATAAAACCACAAATCATTCTTTGTCTTTTATAAAATATCAAATTGATATACAAAAGTAAACGGTTTTCTATTCTTATTTTGTCTCTATTCACCATTGTTTTATCTGGGAGTTCATTGACTATGGTTTTTGCACAAGAAGCAAAAGGAGGAGAGATTATACCCGGAAGATGTATCGTGCTTTTAGAAGAACCAGAATTTGCTGAACTTGTTACACAATCATATCAGTTAGAAAGCATATAGCGACTTATCAATCTGTTTTCAATGGAATGGCAATTACTGCAACAGAAGATCAATTGTCCCAATTAAGAGAAGATCCTAGAGTAATTGCAATTGAACCCGACAGGATTGTAGTAGCTTTTGCACAAGAGATTCCAACTGGAATAGATAGAATTGATGCAGATTTGAATCCTCTTGCTAATATTGATGGCATAGACGAAAGGGTTGACGTTGATATTGCAATATTAGATACAGGCATAGATGAAAATCATCCAGATCTGAATGTAGTGGAATTTGTGAATTTTGTTAGTAATAGTTCTAATGACGATCGACAGGGACATGGCTCACATGTTGCAGGAATTTCTGCAGCATTGGATAACAATGAAGGGGTTGTAGGAGTGGCACCTGGAGCTAAGTTGTGGGCAGTAAAGGTTCTAGGTGATAATGGACAAGGAAGTACGTCTTCTATTATTAGTGGAATTGACTATATTACTCAACATGCAGATGAAATTGAAGTTGTTAATATGAGTCTGGGTGGAGAATTTTCAAGTAATATTTTAGATCAAGCCATATCTAACTCTGTTTCAGCAGGAGTAATTTACGTAGTAGCTGCTGGAAATGATGGCAGGGATGCTGCATCATTTAGTCCTGCTAGCCATCCTGAAGTCGTTACAGTATCTGCAATGGCAGATTCTGATGGCAAGTCTGGTGCACTAGGACCATCAACTAGTGCAGGAAATGATGATTCTTTTGCTACTTTTAGCAACTTTGGTGCTGTAGTTGATATTGCATCTCCTGGAGTGGATATTCAATCAACCTTTAGAGATGGAGGTTATGCTAAACTAAGCGGTACAAGCATGGCAAGCCCACATGTAGCTGGGATAGCAGCGTTGTATGTTGCTCAAGAGGGTAGAGATCTTAACGGTGATGAAATTATTGATGGAGATGATGTTTCTTTGTTTAGGGATTTGTTAATTATTAATGGAGTATCACAAAATGACCTCGATGGATTTTCAGGAGATCCTGATAATTTTTCTGAGCCGCTTGCTAATGTAGAGCAGATCGAAACCGGACCTAATCTAAAAATTTCAGCAACTCCATCCACAGTAACTCTTAATTCAGATGATTCTTCACAAGTGACAATAACTGTAGGTGCAATTGGGGATTTTATTGGCGCTGTCTCACTAGATGCCCTGACATCTACCAATGATATTACTGCAAGCCTGTCTAATACTATGATAGTTCTTGATTCTGATGTTACAAGTACTACGTCCAATCTCACTATTACCTCAGGTGAAGAATCTAGTGGCCAATTTACCGTAACAGTAAACAGTTCAAGTTCTGATGGAATGGTATTACGTTCTATAACTATTCCCGTAAATGTACAAGTTGCTGGTGGTGGATGCCTCATTGCGACTGCGACATTTGGTTCAGAACTTGCACCACAAGTACAACAACTACGAGAACTTAGAGACAATAAACTACTCCAAACAGAATCAGGCCAATCCTTCATGAGCACATTCAATGATTTCTATTATTCATTTAGTCCATACATAGCAGATTATGAGCGTAAAAATCCAGTATTCAAGGAAATAGTAAAAATTGCAATTACTCCGATGCTTTCTAGTCTTTCCATTTTGAATTATGTGAATATATCCTCTGATCAAGAAGTTCTAGGTTATGGAATTAGTTTGATTTTATTGAATGCCGGAATGTATTTTGTATCTCCTGCAGTTGTTATTATGGCAATTAGGAAGAGATTCTAACCTCTTTTTTTCAAATATTTCTTAGTTTACTTACGCATTGAAGCTTAAAACCAAAAACAATTCTTAGTGAGTCATAAGAATCCAAGAAGAATACCGATCTTTAATCAGTAAATTAATCAAAAAATGGAAACATTCTCATGTAAACATAATTTGTTTTCAATGTAAGGTGGAAAAATGTTTAATCTATACAAAAATAAAAATTCTACTTGGACAATTCCCAAACCAAAAACCTGATTCGAATCTCATTAAATACTTTTGAATATAATGAAATAGCAAAAATAATCCAAAACCCACTGTTTATCTTGAAATTTGTTAGCATGTTTTTGTGTGTATTTGAAATTCTTCTTCGATCAAAAAATGTCTATTACATTTATCGCAGTAGTTTGGAATATACAAATCATCTATACCAGGTGCTCCCACAGGAGGTTTCACATTAATGAAAAGATGTGTTTGATTATACATATTACGAAACAAAATTAATCAACATAGTATTAGAAAATATTGACAGTTTTTTATTGATTAAAAACTTTGACACTCTGGTAATATAATTATGAAATACAATATTTCTAAAAAAAGAATCCATGGGAAAAAAGTGGTTGTACATCATTTCATATTGTCTTTGGAATGACAATTTCCGTATCAACAATTTTTTAGATCATCTCAAAATATTCTGTTACGATGATTGTAAAATGATCGTATCTGTATATTGTGAGAAATCCTCAAATGTTTGTGATTATACAATTGGTATCCCCATTTTAGCAAAAATTGAAATTGATCGATACTTACTGATGATTTATTCGTATTAGTTTTATTCTAGATTCCAGTATTTGTGATAAATTATGCAAATTGCTCATGTGTTGATACAATGTGATGATAAAAACAACAAAACATCCGTAGATAAATTAAAATCTATAAAAGAGATAAAACACATTGAACAGACATTTGGTCCTTATGACGCAGTAATACGACTCGAATCAGAATCAAATAATACGATCAAACATATCATACGGGATAAAATAC
>Ga0224508_10004599_pt1 | contig 11215 bp, 15 predicted proteins | sample SF_Jan12_sed_USG_4_FD_170157 | JGI IMG/M metagenome (GOLD analysis project Ga0224508, IMG submission 170157) | Sediment microbial communities from San Francisco Bay, California, United States - SF_Jan12_sed_USGS_21 | ecosystem: Environmental > Aquatic > Marine > Sediment | place: USA...
ATGAACAAACAAGAAAAGTAGCCTCCGGCTACGTGATGATCGTTGTGCTGCTGATCGCACAGCTTGCAAGTGGCTACCTGATCTTTATGGCTTTGCGGTCCATGTCAATCGGTGGCCTTGTCACCGCCATTTTGGTCTCGGTTATCGTACTGATTTGCTGGGTCGGTCTTTTCATGGTGCATCCAAACGAGGCGAAGGTACTGCAGCTGTTTGGCAAGTATGTCGGCACAACGCACGAGCCGGGTCTGAAGTGGGCCAACCCGTTTTTTGCGAAGCAGGCGGTGTCGGTGCGTATTCGCAACTTTGAAAGTGGCAAGCTGAAGGTCAACGACTTGCGCGGCAGCCCGATCGAAATCGCAGCCGTCGTTGTCTGGAAAGTTGTCGACACGGCCGAGGCCCTGTTCGAAGTGGACGATTACGAACAATTCGTGCAGATCCAGAGCGAGTCGGCATTAAGAAACCTTTCCACAACGTACCCGTACGAGCCACACGAAGGTGAGGGTACGGCGCTAAGAAGCCACCCGCAGGAAATCGCGCTGGCGCTGCGCAAGGAAATCCAGGATCGCCTCGAGAAGGCCGGCGTCACGGTTATCGAAGCTCGTATCAGCCATCTTGCTTATTCGCCGGAAATCGCAAATGCAATGCTGCGACGACAGCAAGCCTCCGCAATTATCGCCGCTCGCACGCAGATCGTTAAGGGCGCAGTGAGTATGGTCGATATGGCATTGCACGAGTTAAGCGAGAACTCGATCGTCGAACTGGATGAGGAACGTAAAGCAGCAATGGTCAGTAACCTGCTGGTCGTACTGTGTGGCGAAGAAGGTGCGCAACCCGTTTTGAATACCGGAACTCTCTACACCTAGTCAGATGGCTAAACGCAAATCTTTCGCGTTGCGTATCGATGCCGGAACCCTGGAGGCAACGCAGCGCTGGGCAAAGGACGACTTGCGCAGCCTCAACGCACAGATCGAATTTGTTCTACGTGAGGCATTGCGCAAGTCAGGCAGGCTGCCGCAGCAGAAAGGGGACGCACACGCCGGCAACGGTGATAGCATCGATTGATGGGAACTGTCGTCGCCATCGTGTCCGTGTTGCTTGCGCTGATTGCAGCGGGCTGCATCGCGTACATTGCCTGGGAAATGACCTCGGACAAGCAGCACAGCCATCCGCCGAGTGATCCCGACCGTCCGAAGCAGGATTAGTCGTCAGTCACGTTGTCGGGATCGTGCTACCAACTTACTGACCGATCGGCTTTGCGACCGTTGCGCCTGGCGCTTGGAAGTCGTATTGCCATTGCTCCGCTGTGATTTTTGCGCCGGCTGGGGTCGGGAAGTCTGGCGTTGCGGCTCGGCACGTCGGGCAACCTGAACGGGCTTCGCTGCGCGGACATTCGGCGTGGTTTCGATGCGTCGTCTGTCGGAGGTCGATTTGTAACTTGGCCGACGAGCGGCGTCTTGCACTCGTTTGGACGCTCGATTCACCGATCGTTCTTCGGCCCTGTACTGGCGCGATGCATTCGAACTGTCTCTCTCGACACGCGTTTGGCGCTGGACCGGCCGCGAAACGGGTGCCGTCCGAGCAGCCTTATTCCTGGCGATCAGCGCGGCATTGCTTCGATCGCGAAACTTCACGACGTCGCGGCGCTGCGCCGAAGACTCGCGGCGTTCTTTGACGGTAGCGGAGGGGCGCACCGGCACCTGCCGGGTGCTGCGGCCTTGCTCGCTCGCGTCATGGCGCTTGTTCGCGAACTTCGCGGGCCGATCACGAAACTTGATTCGGTCACGCTCGGATCGTGTCACCGACGTATTCTCGCGTGTTTCTCGCGTGGACGTGCTGCTACGCTGTCCAGTTGCCGGGAAATAATGGTTTGTGGTCTCTCGCTGCCTGGCCGACCGCGGATAGCTCCGGCTGTGCGCGATACGCACGTCGTCCAGCGTCTCGCGGCGAACATCGCGTGTCCGCTGCCAGCGGTCGCCGCCGTAGTAGCGGTTGACCGTTATCCGCGTGTTGTGGCCGACGTAGGTCGTGTTATGAATGTTGATCGTCGGGCGCCGGTACCACCACGGGCTAACGTAACTGCGGCCGAAATAAGGATGCCCGTAATAGCTGTGATGGAATACATGCAGGCTGTCGCTGAACCAGCCGACTCGAAACGCTGTCGTGACGCCCCAGAACGGCCCGTGATCGAAGTAGTACGACGATGAATACGGGTAGTAGTACACCGGGTACGAGCGCGGGTAATAGTAGTAGACGGGACGCGGCTGGTAGACGACCACACGCTCCGGCTCGTAATACGGTACATAGATCACATCCTCTGAGACGGGTGTGATTTCAATGACGCCCTCGTCGTGGCTCACGTTTTGATACGAATCGCTCTTGAGATTTCCGGCCGCGTAAGCCCGATCGCGAAACGTCTCGATGGCGGCAACAACGTCGGCCTGTTGCGAGACGACGGCTTCGCCGAGACGCCAGGTCCAGTCGATGTCATCATTGAGTAGTTCGATGACCTCGGGATAATTAAGCAGCGCGACGACCGAGTCGTCCCACTCCGGATCGGGTTTCAGGTCCGGGTCATTTTCGAGCGCTTCAAGGAAGCGGGCCGCATCGACGATTTGCAGCGGGTAAGCGGCTGCCGGCAATACGATTGCCAGAAGGTCATCCGGATAGAGGGCAATCGGACCGACCATTTCTTCGAGGTCGACGGTTGAGAGTAACGGGATGTCTTCGTTACCGGTTGCAGCGGCAGGCGCGTGAGACTCGTATGATCCAATAACATTGCCGTCGCCGTCGACCGGCACTTGTGCGAGTATCTCGGGAGACAGAACCGACAAAACGACCGCGAGCGAACTCGCCAGCCAGGTTTCAGTTTTCAGTCGAATTTTCATGTTGCCTCCCGGTCCGCGTTCCCAACGGACCTGTCGATGTTGAGGCTTATAGTAACTCTTCGAACCTGAACTCCCGCTTAATCGACAACGTTGCGTCGAGTGCGAAAAGCCATACCTATAAAGCCAGGATAAACAGCAGCTTATCCAGCCTTAGTCATTATCTCCGCCGTGCCAGGCGATGAATTTCCAGCCGTCAGCGCTGCGTATCAGGATATCCGTGTAACGGCCGCTAACCGTTTCTATCTTGCCATCGCTGTCTTTCGATGCGCTGCTGTAAAGATAGTGAGCGACCCCGACATCGCCGTGGACGACGATGGAGAGGGGATACAGCTCATGCGCAAGCATTTCGGTGATCTGCACGTTAAAACGATTCCACATCTTGGTTGACGCCTTGTCACGTGGCGCGGGGGAGGACTTGCCCCAGCCTGAAAAATTGTCGTCGAGCAAATCGTCCGGCCAGCTCTTGTCACCTTTTTCCTGTCGGTTCCACTGCAATTCGACGGTCGTCCAGACGTCTGCACGATCCTCGGCCGCGCTCGGCACGGAGTCCTGCGCCCACAATATATTTGCCGCGAATACAACGCCGGCCAAGACAACGCAAAGTTTTTTCAGATAAGTCATGTTTCAATTCCTCTGAAATCAGTTTGTGATGGTTCGAGTCTATTCGTATCGCGCTTGCGCGACAAATTGTCTGGTGTTAGCTGGAGTGATCGAGTGCCAGCGCCGCGAACTCTCTGGCAGCCATATCGGGCAACGCGTTTTTCGTATCGTACTCATACAGCGCATAGAGATCGCCTTCCGACAGATAGTCGGGGTGGTGAGCCTCCAGAATGGTCGCGTATTCGAATACCTGGGTATCCCTGACCAAAAGCAGCTGGTAGACGTGTAGCGCAACACGGCGCGGCGTGCCGATCTTCATCAGATCGCTGATCATCCGGTTGCCGGGCAGCAAATCCAGCGATCCGATATGCAAAGTCTGTTTGTGAATATTCCATTCGTGCGACTTGAAAACCGCGCCGATCGAATTGCCGGCGATGACCTTGGCATGCTCATCGCCGTAATGGTCGTCAAGCTGATCGACGAACTGCGCGACGGCATACGTCCGGCAGACACGCTGCTCGTCATGCACGCTGAAAAGGCTCGAGCGGCGCAGACCCGCCTCGCCGGCAAGGACGTCCACGCCGTAACTGCCGAAGCGCCTCTCAATGCGTTCGCTGTTGAGCAAAACGGGTTCCGCCGCGCAGGCGCTGATCACGGCCGCGAGCACGGTGGGTGGTAATTTCGTTAATGCCATACGTCGAATAAGCGGAGAATGTGCCAGCACCATATACTGTGATAATAGAGTCGTAAAGGAGCGCAAATGTGCGGGCGATGATCCTGAGATCGATGATGACCTTAGACGAGAATTCATCGCCGCTTTCGCTCGTCGATATCCCTCAGCCGCAAGCGACCGACAATGAAATACTGGTGCGCGTTTCTGTCTGCGGCGTGTGTCATACCGAACTCGATGTGATTGAGGGCCGGGCACCGCCACCGCGCCTGCCCGTCGTACCAGGTCACCAGATCATCGGTAGAGTGGCGGCCGTTGGTGGTGGCTGTAAACGCTTTCGCGAAGGGGAACGCGTCGGCGTCGGCTGGATCCATTCATCGAGTGGTGCTGTTGACGAGAACATCAGCGAGTCTTTCATGGCCACCGGTCGGGACGTCAACGGCGGTTACGCGGAGTTCATGACGGTGCCGGAAACCTACGCATATCCAATACCGGAGGTTTTCACCGATAAAGAGGCGGCGCCATTGCTGTGCGCCGGTGGCGTCGGATACCGGGCGCTTCGGCTGGCGGAAATCGGTGATCACCAGATCCTGGGCCTGACCGGTTTTGGTGGATCAGGGCACCTGGTACTGCAGCTTGCCCGACATCTGTTTCCGCACGGCAAGGTGTTTGTTTTTGCACGTTCGCCCGTAGAGCGCGAGTTCGCGCTGGAGCTCGGCGCCGACTGGAGCGGCGACACTGTCGATCAGCCGCCGGAGCGCCCGCATGCGATCATCGATACAACGCCGGCATGGAGGCCGGTGCTGGCTGCGCTCGAGGTCTTGCGGCCGGGCGGTCGCCTGGTCATCAATGCGATTCGCAAGGAGTCCGCCGATATCGAGCTGCTGGCGGGCATCAGCTACGAGAAGCACCTCTGGCTGGAAAAGGAGATTAAGTCGGTCGCTAACGTTACGCACCAGGACCTGGAGGAATTTCTGCCAATCGCTGCCAGAATTCCGTTGAAAGTGGCGACCGCGTCCTATCCGCTGGCACACGCCAACGCGGCATTGCGCGATTTGCGCGCCGGTCACGTCCGTGGTGCCAAGGTGTTACGGGTCGCGGACGGCGGGTAACGGTCGCGCATGACGTGGTTCCCGGTCGAAGCGGTATACTTTGCGTTGCGAAATCCATGAGACTCACGTGACCCATACTATTGCCTGTTACCGATGCGGCGCCTCTCTTGCCGTATTGTCATTACCGCTGTCGCGGCGCGATCAGTGCCCGGACTGCTCGGCGGATCTGCATGTCTGCAAGATGTGCGTCTATTTCGACAAACAGGCGCCATCGCAGTGTCGTGAAGACGGTGCCGAGGATGTCACCGATAAAGAGCGCGTCAATTTTTGTGACTGGTTCAAGCCATCGGATGCCGCGTTCGATCCGGAAAGAAAATCGGCGGCCGACGCAGCCCGGAATGCACTGGACGCGTTGTTCGGACACGACGATGACAGCTGATGACAAGGCGCTGGTCGTGCTGTCGGGCGGTCAGGATTCGACGACCTGCCTGTACTGGGCGATCCGTCGTTTTGGCAGGGCCAATGTCCAGTCGCTGACCTTCGACTACGGCCAGCGTCATCGTATCGAGCTCAGTTGCGCTGCCCACGTCGCGGCCGATGCGGGAGTCGGTAACGTGCAATTACCGATCGATACTTTCTCCGCATTAGGTGGCGACGCGCTGACGGATGCGAACATTGGCATCGAAAACCAGCCGGTGCCGGCGACCGGGCTGCCCAACACGTTCGTCCCGGGGCGCAACCTGATTTTCCTGACATTCGCAGCCGCGTTTGCGTACCAGCGTGGAATTACGCACCTGGTCACCGGTGTTGCGCAGACTGATTACAGCGGCTATCCCGATTGCCGCGAGGAGACGATCAACGCGCTGCAGATCACGCTGCGCCTCGGTATGGACAGCGATGTGGAGATCCATACACCGTTAATGCAACTGTCCAAGAAAGAGACGGTTTTGCTGGCGCGCGACCTCGGCGCGCTTCCGGCGATGGCACTGACGCACACGTGTTACAACGGCGAACAGCCACCTTGCGGCGAGTGTCCCGCCTGCCAGTTGCGCGCGAAAGGATTTGCGGAAGCCGGTATCGGCGATCCCTTGCTCGATTCGGCATGACGTACTCCGTCAAGGAAATCTATTTCACGCTGCAGGGCGAGGGCGCTCAGACCGGCCGACCGGCCGTTTTTCTGAGGTTTGCGGGGTGCAATTTGTGGTCGGGACGCGAAGCACATCGCGCCGACGCTGTTTGCCGGTTTTGCGATACCGAGTTTGTCGGTACCGACGGACCCGGCGGCGGCAAGTTCGACACCGCGTCGGCTCTGGCCGAAGCAGTCCTCGGACGCTGGCCTCAAGCGGCCGGCAACGCGCAACCCTTTGTCGTATGCACCGGCGGTGAGCCGCTGCTGCAACTGGATCGTGTGGCAATCGACGCGCTACATACGGTTGGTTTCGAAATAGGCGTTGAAACCAACGGCACTCTCCCGGCGCCGGATGGAATCGACTGGTTGTGTGTCAGTCCCAAAGGTGCAGCGCCGCTGGTGCAGACGGAGGGTGACGAGTTGAAGCTGGTGTATCCGCAGGATGAACCGGAAGCACAGCCCGGCGAATTCGATCAGATGCAGTTTGGCGTTTTCTCCCTGCAGCCACTCGACAATGAAGCGGGCATGCGCAACACTGCGAAGGCCGTGCGCTATTGTCTCGACCATCCCCGCTGGCGCCTGAGCTTGCAGACGCACAAGATTCTCGGGATTGACTAGGCAATGAATCACCGTGTCGGTCGTACATTGTTTGCCCTTGTCGTTAGTACGGTTGTGGCCGTACTCGCGTACCAGTGGATTACCGATCCGGATGGCCGATCACGCCGCGCCGCAGAGGAAAGCGCCGTGCTGGCGGCACGCGAGATTCTCGTCGAAACGATAGCTGTCGATCGACTGGAGGTTGTCGATCCGCTCAGTCCGAATCGAAAGGTCGGCAAGGTCTATGTCTATGCGGAAGCGCCCGGTTGGGCCGTGTCGGGTTACTACCGCCGCAACGACCGGGATCGCTGGCACCCGTTCCTGATGGCGCTATCGACGGACAACTCGCTCAAGCGACTCAAGGTCCAGGATCCCGGGCTCGTGCCGCAGGCGGCCGAAAATCCGCTGCTCGAAATTGCTCGCTGATCAGATCAGCAGCGTGGTGATCCAGCCAATCAGCACAAACAGGGTTGTAACATAGGCAAGTGCCAATACGATGTTGACGGGTTCCAGTGATGATTTATCCTGATCGAATGTCATGTCCGTCTCGGCGATGTGGGTGAGATTGCAGCATCGCAGGTGGCGCGGCCCGGAACATGAGCGAACCCTGATTAATTCCTGATTTCCTCGAAAAATCAGCTGGATGGTGCCTGCAGCTCCTCCTGGCGCCATTCAAAAATATTCAGTTCGATAAAGACGAATGCGACGAGCCACAAGAACGCGTCCCAGAAATCAACGAAATCACCTTTAACACCCCAATAAACGGCTGCCAGCAACAGTATCGAATAAAGGACGAACTTGGCGCCCGTACTGGCTCGTAGCGCCAGTCCCTGCAGTCGGTCGCGCTCCTGCAGCCGGACGTCGATTTCCAGTACCATCACGACCAGCAACCAGACGGCCGCGTTGATGACGTCGACCCAGGCGAGACGCCGGATGTCGGTCAGTCCGGCCTGATCGACAACGGCCTGCATCTCGTCGAACTGGTACAACGACCCGCCAGCGGCGAGTGAGCTGCAATTCGCGACGGTGATCTCCGCGTATTCGTCCAGCGTCACCGCCCATAACCAGGCATCGGGAAGTAAAGCACAAGCATCGGTGACGTCCTCGAGCACACTTATCGCATAGTGAAAATTGAGATTGGCGATGTAGCCGAAAAACGCGTAGACGATCAGCGCGTAACAGGCGGCTCTCAGGCCGTGCAATGACAACGCAACCGAGCGCGTGAAATGGCGCTCGTCCAGCACGTAAGTCTCGAGTTCGAACAGCAACAGCAGCACGACCCATGCGGCCGTATCAATCGTAGCAGAGTACGCTTCTATGAACCGGTTGGCCTCGACCCCGTCCGAGAATTGCAGGACCGCAGCGGCGGACTCTTCGAGGTAGAACCAGTAAACGTTCATGGTCAACAGCACATAGACCGTGTACTTGAACACGAGGAACAACAAACTGCGGTTGATCGTCAAAAGCCAGCTCCCATAGCGTTCGTAACGGTACCCGATAACGCCTGCCGCGCGTCGCTGAATGATAGCCGGTTACCTGAGAAGGCATAGCACCAAATCCATTATAAGCAGAATCCACAGGTCGACCAGCACCCGCGATTGCACGTATTGCTATAGAATTCAAAGTCACTCCGAGGCCAAGCGCAAAGGACCAATCGTGGCAGTCAAAAGTGATATAGAAATCGCTCAAGCAGCGACCAAAAAAACCATTCAAGAAATCGCAGCCGGGCTGGGTATATCCGAAGATGCCCTGATTCCTTACGGACACGACAAAGCCAAAATCAACGCCGATTTCATCGCATCGACGAAAGACGGAGCCGACGGCAAGCTGATACTGGTCACAGCCGTTTCACCGACGCCGGCGGGCGAGGGTAAGACGACCACGACGGTCGGATTGGGCGACGCGATGAACAGGATTGGCAAGAAAACGCTGATTTGCCTGCGAGAGCCGAGCCTCGGCCCGTGCTTCGGCATGAAAGGCGGTGCTGCCGGAGGGGGTTATGCACAGGTCGTGCCAATGACCGATATCAATCTCCATTTTACTGGTGACTTCCATGCCATAGGCGCCGCCAATAATCTTCTGGCAGCGCTGATTGACAACCATATGCACTGGGATAACGAGCTAGATATCGATCCACGCCAGGTCACATGGCGGCGCGTCGTGGACATGAACGATCGTGCATTGCGCGCTGTCACATCCGGCCTCGGCGGGTACTTCAACGGGGTGGTTCGGGAGGCCGGCTTCGATATCACAGTAGCCTCTGAAATTATGGCGATATTCTGTCTTGCCACTGATTTGCACGACCTCGAGACGCGACTCGGCAAAATAGTGCTTGGCTACACACGCAAGAAGGCGCCAGTCACCGTGCAGCAGCTCAATGCTCAGGGGGCGATGACAGCATTACTGCGTGACGCAATTCAGCCGAATCTCGTCCAGACCATGGAGAACAATCCGGCGCTGATGCACGGTGGTCCGTTCGCCAATATCGCGCATGGCTGTAACTCGGTTGTCGCTACTCAAACGGGACTCAAGCTCGCGGACTATGTCATTACCGAGGCGGGGTTTGGCGCCGACCTCGGAGCCGAGAAGTTCTTTAACATCAAGTGCCGGAAGGCCGGCCTGGCGCCCGATGCGGTCGTACTGGTGGCGACGATCAAGGCGCTGAAAATGCAGGGCGGCGTTGCCCGCGAAGACCTCGGCACGGAAGACGTGGAGGCGCTCAAGAGGGGTTGCGGCAACCTCGAGCGTCATATTCGCAACCTCGGCAAGTTCGGGGTCCCGGTCGTTGTCGGTATCAACCGTTATACGGCCGATACCGACGCCGAAGTCGACGCGGTCCTGGATTTTTGCCGTGGCTACGGAATCGAGGCCATCAGTTGCACGCACTGGGCGGATGGCGGCGCCGGTGCCGAGGACCTGGCGGAGCACGTGGTCAAGCTATGCGACAGCGATGCGGCGCAATTTCGGACGCTGTACAACGATGACATGTCCCTGTGGGATAAGACCGCGACGATTGCGCGGGAGATCTATGCCGCGGAAGACATCATTGCTGACAAGAAGGTGCGAGCGCAGTTTGCGCAGTTCGAACGCGAAGGCTACGGCCGCTACCCGATTTGCATGGCAAAAACGCAGTACAGTTTTTCGACCGATCCAAACCTGTTGGGCGCGCCGTCGGGCCATCATGTGCCGATCCGCGAGATCCGGCTTGCGGCTGGCGCAGAGTTTGTTGTAGTCGTTTGTGGAGCGATCATGACGATGCCCGGATTGCCGCGCGTGCCCGCGGCTAACGCGATTAGCGTCAACCAGGAAGGTCGCATAGAAGGGTTGTTCTAGACGGCCAGGTTGTCAGGCTGCACGAATTGCTGACGGGCCTCCGGCGAGTTGAGGCGCGCCTCGCTGTAGCAACTCGCGAGCAAAGACCGGCAGTCGACGATCAGATCGACGTTCTTCTTGCAGAACACCGGCCAAGTCTCACTTATGTCGATTCTCTCGGCGATTAGCGTTAACAGGAACCCCGTGATCGTCGCGTTGTATTTTTCCGGCACGCCAAGGCGTTCGGTCAGCCTGCGAAGTGCGGCGTCGTAACGAGGCAGGGCGGCATCCGCGCCGAATCGATTGATGTAAAGCCATGCGACGTAGACGTGTGCCGCGTGGCTGAATAGTTCGGGGTCGATCTGACCGGCCTCGAACTGCTCGATCGAGAAATGCTTTTCGATATCGAGATTCAAGAGCCTGCCTCGATAAGCCGGTGGCTGTCGGCAGCCGTCAGCTCGCAACCATAGACAGTTTTTAGCTGAACAATGACTTTGCGTGTTTCTGGGGAAAACGGCGCCTTGCCCTCGAATGCATGCAGCACGATGCCTTCGAGCAGGTCGCCCAGCGTCAGGTCGGTGTATTCGGCCAGGCCTTTGAGAACTTTCAGCAATGAGGTTTCAATGCGAACGCCGGTCTGAGTCCGGCTTATAACGTTAGTGGGCATGGCGCAGGCTCCAAAGTCAGGAATGTTACATAGGTACTAAGGTAACAACATAACAATTGCGTGTCAATTCGTGAAACCTAGATAGAGTGAGCGCCATGCGGTCGAGAGAGGAACTATTCGAGGGATTCTCGGTCGGCGACTGGGAAGTCCTGCCGGCGAGAGGCCTGTTACGACAGGGTGACAACGAGGTCCATCCGGAGCCCAAAGTGTTCGACGTCCTGATGGCGTTGGCGCAGAAGGATGGCGACCTTGTCACGCGTGATGAGCTGATCGAAGCCGTCTGGGACGGGCGCCCGACCAGCG
>Ga0224508_10004600_pt1 | contig 11214 bp, 10 predicted proteins | sample SF_Jan12_sed_USG_4_FD_170157 | JGI IMG/M metagenome (GOLD analysis project Ga0224508, IMG submission 170157) | Sediment microbial communities from San Francisco Bay, California, United States - SF_Jan12_sed_USGS_21 | ecosystem: Environmental > Aquatic > Marine > Sediment | place: USA...
GTGACAAACCTTGCATCTGAAACGAATCCGATGAAACCAGTGAGGAAAAACAACCGGGCGCATACCGGCCGCATCCGAGTAGTTGTTAATCAGCACATCTCCATACTCGGCAGCAACCATTGCAGGCAGCGTTAGCATGATAAAAGCCAGACTAATGAAAATGCGGTTGAGGTTTTTAATCATTCATGGCTCCTCATCTTTCACAGATCGCCAAACGATCTTGTTAGCTCGAATTTGAATAGTTTGTCGTATGCATCGCCACGCCTGATAAAATCGAGATCAAGTCCGACTTTGAGACGACCGATTCTATATATCAAGGAGTTTTCCAGGGAAACCTCCGTATCCGGATCGGGCCCATCGACAAATCGTTCGGTGTCAGACTGGCTTTTCCCCAATCGTAATTCGGATAGAAAAATCAATTCAGGCACCTGAAAGGCGCGGCTATGTCGGTAAGCGAGCTGACCATTGGCGGACGTCTCCTCGCTGCGCCGTCGACCAGACTCCTGGTTCGATTGTTGCAGCGTGAGATTACCGCTAAACTGGGCATAGCGGCTGAAACGAATCGATCCGGTATATTGGAAATTAACCAGTTGAAAAAAGTCGCCATCCCGATTCAAGGAACGCGAATCGCTTATAATCAGACGAATCAGGTTTTGATTTCGAATCGCCGAATTAGACCAGGTAACCGAATAGGAATGATCGATACTCTTTTCATCTTCCCGCCTAGACTCGTAAAGGTAATTAAACGACTGAGTCAGATTGGTTCTCAACTGATAACCTCCCTCGACCGAATAATCGTTAAGCAGCGATTGGCTAAACTGGTTATCTAGCGAACTCTCTGATTCGGCATCACCATGTAGATTTATATAGCTAGTTCCGGCGAACCAGCCATAATCGCCCAGCGCCGTGGAAGATCTATCTGCAGAGTACCTCGTCGACAGCGATTCACTGATAGTGGTCAATATTTCGCCTTCGCTCTCGACAGAATTTACGTTGATCGACTCGCTGAACTGCAGATTATCGGTATACTCGTAAATCAATCCCTGATTCAAATTGGCTGTCGTGATTTCCGTCTCCACCGGTTCAAACATTACGTTACCGGTCCGTTGCTCGCTATCGTCGGCCTCGGTTAATCGCAGGCTACCGGTCAACCTTAGATTGGTCAGTTCTTTCGGCCGCCAGAAAAGAAAACTTGAAAGCTGCGAGATCTCGACCTCGCTACTGGAGTCAATCGAGTCGATCTCGACAGTAGACGTCGATAGCAAATTATCCAACGAAAAATTGCTTGCGTCGCCATAGCCGTGATCCAGCGTAATCGATTGGGTGTTGGCTTGCTCATTCGTGGTCGTGTTATCCACAGTCTCCAGTTTAATATCGGTATCGAAATAGTTGTTCCCAAGCCGATTACCTGCACTCAGTAAAAGGCTTTCGGCGACAAATTCACTCTGATTGCTATCCAGTTGCCCGCTGTTTTCTCTAGCGTCGGTTTCAAATTCTGCAGCGTAGTTATGCCTGCCATTCAAACTGCGATACATCTGGCTGATGCCATACTCGGTGGTTTTGGTATCGCTTGCTAAAGTATCGTTGTCAAACTGGTTGCGGCTTTCGATGTAATAGGCACTAAACGGAAATCGACTGGTCGGAAACAAGCTGAACCGAACGTCTCCGGTGACAAACTCGTCTGTCGAGCTGGGTTGATCTTCGGGATCGTTATCTTCAGCGGACAAGCTAAGGCCGCCATTCAACAGTGCAAACCAGGGTCGCCAGACATAGCTACTGGCACGGATAGTTCCCGAGTTCAACAAGTTCGAATCCCTGCTATGGTCAGCCCCGCTTTCTCGAACTCGATAAGTACTGCCCAGTTCCCCCCAGACGCGAACGGGCCCGTGATGCTCAATCGCCAGCACATTGGAAACATTAACCATAGCCAGGACTGGAAACAGGCCGCGGGTTATTGTTCTCAGGATGATCCACACGATATTTCATGATCAACGTAGATGACTACTTACTCATGTACTTCAACATTTGCCGCGGACTTCAAGTTTGCTACGTAACTTTTCCAGGTTTCGGTCTGAAGTTCACGATACAGTAGACTCGCGGCCCTGTTTTTAACGTCCTCGAATGGTCGTAGCTGCGCAGTTTGAACGCCATTCAACCGGAAAAGCATAATCCCCTCGAGCACCCGTAAGGGATTGCTGAGCTGATTGATTGCCAGAACTTCCAACTTTTTGTGCACCTTGGGTTCCAGCACTCCCTGGTGCAGATAACCGAGATCGCCACCATTCACCGCGCTTGGGTGATCAGAAATTTCTTTGGCAAGCCCGGCAAAATCTTCGCCCACCTCGATTCGTTGCTTTAAATCTGCGGCTACGGTTTCCGCCTCTTTCCAGGTGTTCTGCGGGGCGGATGGCGGCACTTTGAGAAGAATGACCGACAGCCACAGGCGCTTCGGTTCGGTAAATTTATCCGGGTGATCCAGATAGTATTGCTTGATCTCGACAGGGCCGGGCTCAGGTAAGTCCTTTATTCTTACCTCCATCTGTTCGAGCAAGTCCCGCCTCTCCAGGGTTGCCTGCAATCGAGGTACTATCGTATCGCGCTGTGCCTGCAGCTCGAGATTAGCGGCATTTTTCAGGATAAAGGAATCGATCTTTGCGTCGATTTCTTTTCGGTCGGGCTGCAGCCCCTGCTTCAGCGCTTCGTCGTGCACCAGTACCTGGGTAACGATGTCGTCCACTACCTGTTGCCTGAATTCCTCAAGCTCGGCTTCGGGCACCTGGCCGTGATAATACTTTTGCCTTACCGCGGCCCGGAATATCGTCTGGAACTCGCCTGTACTAATGGTTAAGTCATTAATTCGAGCGAATATCGCCTTGCTATTTTCCGCCAGATCCTTGCTTTGTGCATTCGAAATGAACGCCAGTAACAGCGCGCCCAGGCCGACGCTCAGTATCAATTTATGCATACACGCATCCCCACTATGCAAGTTCTTTTGCAGGATTTGCCGATATCTTGTACCTAAAATGCCTCAACGCCGGCAATGAACATAACCGGCGTTGAGAATTAGTGAGGGGGTTAATCGACTTCAAACCACCCTTACTTGATGTGACAGGACAAACATACCTCGCTGCCATCGTTGGTTACGCGCAGGAAGGTAGCATTAACCTCGGAATGCGGATCATGGCAGCTTGCACATTCTACGAATGGCTCAACCAGGCCAGATGGGCCGTCGTTACGAGTATAGAGCTGCATGTCTTCCTTTTCGCGGCCCGCGGTTCCACCGGCTGTGGTATTAACCCACCAGATTGTGGTGCCGTTGACGTTATCGACGACGGGAGAAATGAAGTCCACATCGACAACTGTACCCTGGGATGTACCCACAGTTCCGCCTTCGCTAATTCCGCCACCGCCGTACTGTACGCCGATCGGGTGATCATCTCGAAGATCCTGACCCAATACGGGGTCCCCAGTCATAGCTCCCGGGTCCGCTATAAAACCTGCTGAGTCGAAACCGGATCCAGGTTCGTTGATCATGCTATCTATTGCCTGGGTGCCGTCGTGACAGGACAGACAGGCGATGGAGACCGAACCTACCGGGGCAATATCGCCGTCATTGCTCGAAGTGCCCAGGGTGTCATAGGTGGTATAGGCGGTCGGTAGCGCCAGGGACTTATTCCACAGGGGCACTGACGCACTGGTATCACCACCGTGCGGAGTATGGCAGAACACGCAAATCTCCTGGGTTTGCCCCGGGCCCGCCGAACTCAGGTTATGCGGGGTAACAGTTATATCTGCTGATGCATCAGTCCAGCTCAGTACACCTAGTGCTACGACACTCATCGCGAAGATCAACGCGGCCACCCCGGAACCTAAGGACTTAATTTGTTCGCTAAAATTATTCATTGTCCGATCCTCTTTAAGTAATTTTCCGAAATTGTCAAAACTCAATATTAGGAATTGCAGCATTCATGCCAAGATCCTGAGATTGGTACAAAACACTCGTTACATTAATTTAAAACCTTTAAGATCAATTACTTAGTCGATTAAAAAATTCTAGCGATCACAACAATCCCAGGCGCCGCCAAAATACAGCGGGATACTTTTCCCAATCTCGGGAATGAAAATCCTGATATTTTCTCGTTTCATAGAAATGACCAGAGATGGGGTGGCCTGGATCGGCCGGGAGCAGCCGACCCGGCCCGCTCAGGAGATATTCACCTTATTGACAAAGATGATCTCCTCGAATACACGATTTAGCGAACGGCTGTTGAAGTTACGCATCTGTCCGCCCCCGCTCCACTGGATAGACTGCCCGACTTTGACCTGTACAGAAGGCGCCGCCAGCCAGACACTGCCGCCATTCTCTTCTACCCGAATAAAGCTGTATCCTGCTGAATCCATCGACTCGGCCACGATTCCCTGGCGTTGCGCGGACACAGATGCTGCCGGGTTTATCACCCGATCCACAAACAGGATCTGATCAAACTCCTGATTGAGCGCCTTGCTCTTGAAGCTGCTCATCATGGCATAATCTTTCCAGGCTATTTCCTGCCCCGGTTGCAATGCAACCATTGCGGTTGCCAGCCAGAAGTCTTCTCCGTTGATGTCCACCAGGGCGTAGGTGTAGCCGCCGCCCATCTTGACGGCTTTGACCACGCCTCTATTTTGCTTCGGCTTGCTCGGCGCATTGGTTGCTTTTACTGCAGCCATTGTCGTGGCATCTTTATCAGGGCTCGATTGCGCTTGACCCTTTGATGTCGAATCGGAACAGCCTGCTGACAACAGCAGCGCGGTGACCAACAACCCAGCGGTACTCGGGGGCAGGATAGCTTCTATTAATTTCATGGTTGTGTCCCAGTGAGGTTAGAAATTCATTGACATTAAGGCCCGCAATAATCGCGCCAATCCGGTAAGAAGCCCATCAGACCTGACTGTCAGCCTGTCAATCGAGACCGGGACTACGGTTGAATTCCCATTTATGAGAAAACAGCTGTCCGCTATCCTTAATATCTACTCGGGTTTTAAACTCGGGTCGTGTACCAGCCACCCCTGTTCCTCGGTTATTCCGGCCGGTCTGAATACGTCTACCTTCCTGAAGTACTGGTCTACCAGGTAGACCCTGCCATCCTCGTCAACCGCCAATCCCGCCGGCAGCATAAATCTGGCCGGCCCAGGGGATGAGTTGCGCGAACCAACCGGCAATAACAATTGCCCCTCGGGATTGAAAATCTGAAAATTTCCGAAAGCGGTATCGACAACGTAAATATTGCCCTGTTTATCAATACCGATTCCCTTTGGCCGGGAGAACTGGCCGGTGCGGCGACCTATTGCACCGATGCTTCTGACGAACTGGCCTTCCGGAGTGAATTCCTGTACTCGAAAATTACCGCCGTCGACGACATATAAGTTACCGCTCAGTCCGATGGTAGCGTCACGCGGCAGATTCAATTCGCCTTCGGCTTGACCGCGTTTGGAGATAGTATGTAACAGGCTGCCGGACCAGGCGTCAAATACCAGCACGCGGTGTCTTTCGCTCCTTACCCCGCCCGTGTCTACCACAAACACGCGGCTACCATTGGGATTGACTGTCAGACCCGCCGGGCGGTCAAACATCCCGGGCTCGCCAAAGCGGCGCAAAAATTTTCCATCGCGATCAAACACCATGACTTGCTTGAGCGTAGCATCGCATACGTAAAGGTTTCCGTTCAGATCGACGTCAAGCCCCATCGGCTTTACCAACTCACCCGGAGCGTCGGCGCCAATTTCGAAGAACCGACCCTCGCGCACGTCGAATGCGAGGACCAGGCGTTTCATGGTATCGCTGACAAATACCCGGCCTTTATGCACGGTTACCCCAAATGGCTTCCCCATGCCGATCCCGGTGCGCTTGGCGCCGGTAACGAAGCGTTTAAATTGCGATTCCTCGGATTCGATTTCGACATCGGCACTGCTGAACAGGCTGCGCTCGTAGAAAAACCGGGGATCACTCGGCGGCGGCGGAAATACCGGCAGTTCTAAATCTTCTCCTGGCGGGGCAGTAGAGGCGCAGGCTGAAAGCAATAGCATTGCGAGGAGTAACAATAAGGGTGTTGAGGCAAGCCTGGACATAGTGGTTGATTACACAAACTGAATTCGAACTAAAACACGAGCAAGAGCTATGCCAACCCAGATCAGACGCCGGTTATCACTTTATGGCATTAAAGTTGCTGTCAGTATTTTCAAATATATTGCTGACACCTGTTTACTGTAAGTTACCCGGGACGATTGCCGATGAAAATGATGCTGTATTTGATTCTGCCTGGCCTGCTGCTAAGCGCTAGTGTGGCGCATGGCCAGACCATCGATGCGCAAGCGTTGTACGACGAGTACTGTTCGGTCTGCCATGGCGACAACGGGGACGGCGAAAGCCACGCCAAACAGGGACTGATCCCTCCCCCGCGCGACTTCACCAGTCCAGCTTCAGCAGTAGAGCTAAACCGGCCACGAATAATCCACGCAATTAGCAGCGGAGTGCCGGGCACCGCGATGACAGGCTGGAAATCGCGACTCAATGAAGCCCAGATAGAAGCCTTGGCCGATCTAATCAGAACCCGATACATGTTGCCCAGCGTGACCGAAAGCGCCACCGAGGGTAGTAAGATCTACGCCGCCTATTGCTCGGTTTGCCATGGTGACAGCGGAAGAGGCGCACTGTGGGCGACCGCCGGACTGTCACCCAAACCGGCCGATTTTACCAATCCGCAGTTTCAGGCATCGATGACCCGCGATCATTTGATTCAATCGGTTAGTTACGGCCGCCCCGAAACCGCCATGACCGGCTGGAAGAAACGCCTGACGGATCCGCAGATTGAAACTGTGGTTGACTATGTCATCGAGGCTTTCATGCCCGGATTCAGCGCGCAGGCAGCGAATGAGAAAAAGCTAGCAGGCACCGAGTCCGATCACCAGCATAGCGATGGGCATGCGCACACCCACGCCGATCCTGATACCGAGATTAGCGTTTATATGAACCTTCCGCTGGAGGGCGGTTTACAGGGCGATGCAAAACGTGGAGAAGCGCTGTATAAATTTAATTGCGCCACCTGCCACGGCGAGCAAGGCGACGGACGTGGGCCCAGGGCTTATTTCATCAACCCCAAGCCGCGTAACTTTCTACACACCGCCTCGCGCGCCTCGCTAAACCGGCCGGCACTGCAGCGCCTGATCAGTAAAGGCAAGCTGCGCACGGAAATGCCCGCCTGGGAGTATGTCTTCGACCAGCAGCAGATTGCGGACGTCGGAGAATTCGTGTTTGTCACATTCATCCAGCCCTAGTTTCGTAGGCATGTCTTTGATTTACAAGGCTTTGCTGTTGCTGCCGGCATTTTTCGCCGGAACTGCCTCCGGCGCTGACAATGCCCTCCCTGGCGACAGTCTTCATGAGCAGGGGCGCGCAATATACAACTACCGATGCTACTTCTGTCATGGCTATTCCGGCAATGCGAAAACGCTCTCCAGCACCTATCTTATCCCCCCGCCGCGTGACTTCACTCGCACCGACCCGAAATCGCTGTCGCGCCAGACCATGATCGAAACCGTTAAGAGCGGCAAACCCGGGACCGCAATGCATGGCTTTTCCAGGGTGCTGGAAGCCCAGGAGATTGCCGCCGTGGTCGAATTCGTACGCACTGAATTCATACTCGAGCAACGCCCGAACACGCTCTACCACACCGTTGCCAACGGGTGGCCGGATCACGATCGTTACCGTGACGCTTTCCCGTTTGCGACCGGAGCGATTCCACTGGATTTCCCCTGGCAGCAACTGAATCCGGTACAAATCCGCGGCAAGCAACTCTACCTGACCAGTTGTATTACCTGTCATGATCGCGCCGTGGTCAGCGATGAAGGTGAGATCTGGAGTAAACAATCGGTTTCCTACCCGCGCAACAATTATTCACATACTGATGTCGATGCCGTGTCAGCAGCCAGTATTTATATCAAGCACGATATCGCTCCCGCTTCTGACAAGTTATCCAGCCAGGCCAGTCGGGGGGAAAAGCTTTGGCAACAAAACTGTGCATTCTGCCACGCCGCCGACGGCACCGGCGAAAACTGGATCGGCAGTTTTCTCGAACCGAAACCCCGTAACTTGACGGACGCAAATTTCATGCGTTTCATGACGTCGGAGTTGTTACTTGAAAGAATCCGTAACGGCCTAGAGAACACATCTATGCCAGCCTGGAAGGATGTACTGAGCGACGACGAAATCGAGCAGATTATTAGTTATATCGACGAGGCGTTTTATCGGATTAGTGGAAAATAAATTCTCATATTTGAGAAATTTTGCATTTAATTTCTCAAATATGAGATAGACTTTGAGTAAATTAAGCGAAACTCGCCAACTTTGTAGCGACGATTAGTGGTGAAGTCTTCAGGACAACCAAATATTTGCGGCCAAAGTCTGGATTATTTGTCGCCCCAACGAAGGCTGGCACTTGAATTGCTAACTAAATATGATTCATGAATACATTTGCCACCAAACTACAGTCGCAAGCTAGCGGTCAGCTTGCGAAATGGCTATGCATCAGTTTGCTGATGCAGGGGCTGGCTGGCTGTAAAGATGCCGATAAGCCGTTTCCCGCGGCAGGTGAAACCTTTCCACTATCGGCGCTCGCCCAGACAAATAATATTAGTGGAAGCGAAATCGATTTCAGAGGTAAAACCCTGCTAGTCAACTTCTGGGCGACCTGGTGTGTTCCCTGCCGTAATGAAATGCCGAATTTGCAGAAACTAAGCGACGCTCTCGATCCTGAACGTTTCGCGGTAATCGGCGTCTCGGTGGACGAGGACGCCAACCTGGCTCGGGAATTCATACTGCAATATAAAATTCGTTTTCATAATTTTCAGGACAACGAATTTCAGCTGGCCTCAGATCTGCTCGGGATTGAAACCTATCCGCAGACCTTTATCGTATCGCCCCGGGGAATAATCACCAGGCGCATTAGCAAGATTATATCCTGGGATCAAAACATCATGGATCTGTTTTCCGAGATCGACGACAACGCTGCTAAAACCGCACCCGGTTACGGGATTAATGGGTAACTGATATGCCATCGTTACAAGTTCTGGTCATAGATGACGAACCGGCGATTCGACAAATTCTGTCGAAAGTCGCCACCGACGCGGGTCACACGGTTACGACTGCTGCCAATGGTGAAGAAGCCCTGGAACGTCTCGCCAAAGGAGACATAGATGTCGCACTTTGTGACATTCGCATGCCGGACATCAGCGGTATCGAAGTCGTTGAAAAGGCGCGTCAACAGGGTATCGAAACCCTGTTCCTGATGATGACCGCCTACGCCTCGGTTAATACCGCCATCGATGCGATGCGCGCCGGCGCCTACGACTACATGATAAAGCCCTTGCGCAATGAGGATTTTCTCAATCGCCTGGAACAGCTTGCCGATGTCATCCATCTCAAATCCGAAAATAAAGTGCTGCGCGAGCTGATTAAAAACCGCAGCAGTGAAACCTGGGTGATGAATTCACCCGCCATGAAAACCGTTGAACGCCTGGTGGTTAAGGTAGCGCAGACCAACAGTACCGTGTTAATTACCGGGCCGAGCGGATCGGGCAAGAGCGTTATCGCTGAATTGATCCATCAGAACAGCCTGAGAAATGATCGGCCCTTTATTCCTGTAAATTGCGGCGCAATTCCTGAAAACCTGCTCGAGAGTGAATTTTTCGGCCACACCAAGGGGGCGTTTACAGGCGCCAGCAAGGCAAAACGCGGTTTTTTCGTAGAAGCCGACCAGGGCACGATTTTTCTCGACGAAATCGGCGAATTACCGCTCAACCTGCAGGTCAAGCTGTTGCATGTTATCGAGGATCAGAACGTGCGTGCGATTGGCAGCGAACAGCCCAGGAAAATCGATGTGCGCATTATTGCCGCCACCAACAAGGATCTGGACCGCATGGTCGAAGAGGGCAGTTTCCGCGAAGACCTGTATTTCCGCCTCAATGTGTTCCAGATCCCTTTGCCTTCGCTACAACAAAGAAAGGAAGACCTGCCCGAGCTGATCCGAACCTTCATCCACCGCGAAAGCGAGAAAATGGGTCTACCGGCAGAGACCACAATTCGGCCAGCGGCAATGCAAAGCCTGTTGACCTATCACTGGCCCGGCAACGTGCGCGAGTTACAGAATGTCCTGGCCAGATCGTTAATACTGTCCGATAACGGAACCATCGATGTGACGGATTTACCCAGTAACATCAGGTTGAGCGAGTACGCATCCGATGCCGAATCGACGCCCTGCCAGGACAGTCTCAAGAAACAGCTGCGAAACTATGAACAGGCCATAATCAGGGCAGCAATCGATCAGGCCAATGGAGATCGCAAAGTGGCAGCCGATCGCCTCGGCATCGGAGTTTCAAGCCTATATCGCAAGCTCGACACGTCACCGGGGCACTAAGCAATGATAAAACCCCACAGCACGGGAATTTCCGGTACTTTTTTGTGCTTGCTGGCAATGCTGCTAACGCAGCCTTCAGCATTATTGGCCGACGCCAGGTCCGACGGTGAGTCGGGAATCGAGGAATATCGCAAGGGCAACCTGATCGAAGGCATGCAATTACTGGAAAAATCGGCGAAACAGGGCTACGCGCCTGCGCAGACGACCCTCGCCTACATCCTGGATGCCGCCGAAAAAGATGCGGAAGCATTCCACTGGTATCAGCAGGCAGCCAGGCACAACGATGCCGCCGGCCTATTCGGGCTGGGAAGTATGTACGCCAGGGGAGAAGGCACCGAAAAAGATCTCCACAAAGCGAGCCAATTGATAAAGCAGGCGGCGCAACTCGACTATCTTCGGGCAATCTGGGTTTATGCAAATGCACTTGAACACGGAGACATCGGCCTCGATCCTGCGCCACAAACTGCCGTAGAGTGGTATCTGAAGGCAGCCAGGCTTGGCGACACGGATTCGATGCGACGCCTGAAAGAGGCATACACGCTAGGGCAACTGGGACTGCCGATTGATCCACAGCAGGCGACAGCGTGGAATGAAAAATTAAATCAACCGAAATAAGCAGCCGAAATGAAATTAAATCACCTGTTTTCAATACTGCTGATTTTTACCCTGACCGGGGTAAATCTGGCACAGGCATCAGACGTCAACCAGGGACGCGCGATTTATCAACGACATTGCGCTGCCTGTCATGGCGCCAACGGAAAGG
>Ga0224508_10004601_pt1 | contig 11214 bp, 13 predicted proteins | sample SF_Jan12_sed_USG_4_FD_170157 | JGI IMG/M metagenome (GOLD analysis project Ga0224508, IMG submission 170157) | Sediment microbial communities from San Francisco Bay, California, United States - SF_Jan12_sed_USGS_21 | ecosystem: Environmental > Aquatic > Marine > Sediment | place: USA...
TTGCGACCATGCTTTCTGGGTCGGCGGCACCCACGACAATGCCGATCTCATACCGGAACTTGAGCGCCTGCCGGGCGCCGCCGGGATCAAGGTGTTCATGGGCTCCTCCACCGGCGATCTTCTGGTCGAGGACGATGAAGGCGTGCGCAAGATCCTGCGCAAAACGCGGCGGCGGGCGGCGTTTCACAGCGAGGACGAATTCCGGCTGCGTCAGCGCATGGGCGAACGGATCGCTGGCGATCCGTCCAGCCATCCGGTCTGGCGCGACTCCGAAGCGGCGCTGATATCGACAAAGAGACTTGTCGATATCGCCCGTCAGACGGGAGCGCTGATCCATGTCCTGCACATCTCGACGGCTGAGGAAATGGCTTTTCTGGTGGCGCACAAGGACATCGCCTCGGTCGAGGTGACGCCGCATCACCTGACGCTCTGCGCCGACGATTACGCCCGGCTCGGCACCTATCTGCAGATGAACCCGCCGGTGCGCGATGCTGCCCATCGCCAGGCGCTGTGGGAGGGCGTCGCCAATGGCGTTGCCGATATTTTTGGCTCCGACCATGCGCCGCATACACGGGCGGAAAAAGATGCGCCCTATCCCGATTCGCCCTCCGGCATGACCGGCGTGCAGACGCTGGTGCCGATCATGCTCGACCATGTCGCGGGCGGTCGGCTGTCGCTCGCCCGCTTCGTCGACATGACAAGCGCCGGCCCGGCGCGACTCTTCGGCATCGCCGGCAAGGGCCGGATCGCCGCCGGTTACGACGCCGATTTCACGCTGGTTGACTTAAAGCGCAAGGAGACTATCAGCAATTCATCGATCGGCGCGCGCTGCGGCTGGACGCCCTATGACGGCGTCAGCGTCACAGGCTGGCCGGTTTCCACCATCATCCGCGGCGTGGCGGTGATGCGCGAGGGTGAGATCATTGCCGCCGGGACCGGCGAACCGGTGCGTTTCCACGCCTCGCTTTGAAACGGCCGGTCAGTCGCCGGCGACGAAAAAGTGCCAGGTGCCGTCCGGGCTGATTCCGACGCGGAAGAAGATATAGGCGCCGTAGGACAGCATGTCCTGATAGTCGCCGGCGGTCAGAAGCGTGAACATCTCCACCATCTGCTCGGGCGTCAGCTCCTCCAGCGGATAGCGGGCGAAATAGGGCCACAGATACATCGCCTCCGGCGTATCGGGATCGGCCAGGACAAAGCCGGATTCCAGCACCTCCAGCAAGATTGCCAGGATTTCGCGGCCCTCCGGATCGCCGGACAGCGATTTCAGATAACGAATCGGCTGGTCGATCTCGTCAAAAGCGAAGGTCGGCGGCGACGGCTGCGCTTCTATCAGCGGCTGCAGCGCCTCAATGTTGCCCTTGCGGGCCGCATCGCGCAGCGCCGCCCAGGTCTTGCGAACCGGTTCAGGCATATCGCCATCTTTGCGCAGAATGGGCGGATAACCGGGAAGGCGTTCGACCGGCGGCTGCTCGCCGGCGGTTTCTCCGGTGATTTCCACTGCTGGTTCTTCAGCGGGCGGTTCTGCCGCCGGTGCCGCGGCAGGCGCTTGCGTTGGTTGCTCTGGCGGTTCAGTTGCCGGTTCTGCTGCCGGCTCGGCGGCCTCGGCCGGGCTATCGGCTGGCGATGATTCCGGCGGGGCTTTCTCGTCTGCCGTCGCCTCTTCAACGACCGGCTGTGCGGTTTCGGAAGTGGCCTGGGCGAGGCGGAGAACCGGATCGGCGGCCGCAAAAGCGGGCAAGACGACAAGGCCCGCGATCATCGCGGCAGACAAAATGCCCGGCCAGCGGACCAAGATCCGCACCGGGGAATCGGCAAGTCCTGTTGAAAGACCGTTGGTCATCGACACCCGCGATTCCGTCAAAATCGAGGCAACACTATCACGGATCAGGGCCGTATAAACGCCCTTGTTCGATCACCGCCGCTGACAAATGCCGAATTCAGTTAACGACGGCAGGAATGGTGAACTCACCGCCGTGGATCCGGCTGGCGAGCCGCTCGGCGAATTCGGCCACGGCCGGCTCGCCATAGGTCTCAACGAGATCGCTCAGCGCTGTAAACAGCGCCACATGAGCCATGATATCCGGTTCGATGCCGTCCCCGATAGCCTCGTGCCAGGCTTCCGAAAGCCGCTCGAACGCCTCCTGTTTCTGGCCGACCAGATCGTCGTCCATCGTTTGCGCAAGCTGGTATTTCACACCCATAGCCCATTTTTATCGTTGTCGTTCATCCGATCTAGCATGCAGATTTGGTAACCGGCTGCGAAAACTGAACAAAAAGTTAACACTGCACGGACAGTTGTCCTGTCTGGCGGGCCGGTTGTCCATTGCGGGGTCGCCCGGCGCGGCCCGTCACTGGCCGTAGCGGGCGCGAATGTCGTTGGTAATGCGGCCGCCCTCGACGAGGTAGAGCGCAATTGCCCGGCGGGCCGAGGGCGTGCAGGACCGGTAGACGGCGTAATAGGTTTCAAATCCGTGGTTGAAGCGCGAGACCAGCCGGGCACGGCGGACCGGGCCGGGCTTTTCCGACTTTAACAGTCCGTCCATTTCGGCGCGCCAGGCAGCGCCATCCTCGAACCCGCAAAGCTGGCGCAGAAAATGCAGACCGCCGAGAATTTCCGATAATCGCAAGAGCCGGTCCTCATAGACCGGTGGCAGCGGTTCGGGGACAGGTTCACTCTCGGTCTCTTCGGCCGGGATATCAGGCTGCGTTCTGGTCTGCGCGTTTGCGCCGGACGCAAAGCCAAAGATCATCACCACAACAAGACTGAGCGCCGCCATTTTCATATTGGTACTGTGCGCGCCGACTTTTGGCAGCGCAAGAGGGGCGGCCTTATTCGCTGCCATCGTGGCGACCGATGACTGACCATCGGCCTGCCAGAAATGCGGCCAGCACGATCAACAGCAAACCGATCGAGACCTCCAGCCAAAACTCCGTTTCAGGGATTTCCGCGCCGGAAGTGTCGCCGAGCGCGATATATTCCTGCCATTTGACATAGGTACGATAAGACAGGCGAAGCGGGTAAAGGCTAAGGGCCATGCAGGCCGGTGGAACGAGCCAGCGCAAACCCCTAATCATTGCAATTCACCGTTTTCCATGTCGAAAACCAGCGCGCGCCCGTCGACGGTCGCCGCCTTGATGATCCAGTTTTCCTTGAACACCGGGCCGACATTGGTGGTCACCCTGACCATTTCCGGCTGTCGCTCGAAGACCGTGTAATGCGACACCGATGCCGATACATTGGCGTACTGCGAGATGCCGCCATCGTTGGCTTTCTCGCCGCCGGCAATCTCCAGGGTCGAATAGCGCCTGAGCAATGTGCCGCCCCTGTAAAAGGCGATGGCAAGATGATCGGCGCTCGGATCATGGCCGCGGTGCCACGGGCCGAGGCGTACGACGAGGGTGTCATTTGCCAGGCCACATCTGAGAAACAGCTTTTGGCTGAACCAGTCAAACCGGTGTTCCGCAACATCTTCGCTATCGCCGACGCGGTAGAGTGTGGTGTGGCCTTGCTGTCGCGGTTCGCCGTCAGGATCGTAAATATGGACGGGAACCGATTTGGCATAACACCGGCCATAGGGCCCGGCGACGACATGGGCCACGTTGCTGGCTTCTTCGTCGGCCAAGGCGGGAGCCGCGCAGGCGAGCGCGGCCAATGCAATCAGCAACGCATGACCCGATATGCGCAATTTCAAGAACTCGGCCCGGTTCGGCAAAAGCAGCGCTATTGGGTGATGATCTCCGCGTCGGGATGGAAGGCGTGAAAGGCGAAGGCAAAGGTGATGTCGTGGACGACGTCGACTTCCTTGCCGTCGGCGCCCTTGCGTACGGCGCGAACCGCGCCGACATCGCGGCCCTTGGCGATCTGGCCTTTATCAAGCGCCGAATTGACACCCGGTGTCCAGCGCAAGGTGATGTCGCCGACGCTCATCTCGCCCTTTTCACGCAGGATCACCAAGCTGATAGCCTTGGGATTGCCGCGGTCCTTGATGGCTACGACGCGGACCATCGGGGCGATGCCGTCCGGCATTTCACCGTTATAGAGAAACGGCCGCGCGGAGCTGTCATAGCCGCGATAGGGATTGTTTCCATAAGAGCGCATGGACGGGTTGTTGGGCACCAGAACCTTGCCGTTCGGCGCCTCGGCGGCGAAATCGCCGAACGCGATAACGCGCGACGGCAACATCTCCAGCTCATTGCCGGTCTCAGACCCGACAATCGCCTCGCCGGTGAATTGCTGCCACCAGCTCTGGGTCTTGCGGTCATACATGACCAGGTCGGAATTGCGCAGCATGCCGGTGGTGCCGAACGTGGTCGCCTCGCCGCCGACGGTGCGGTTGAAGACCAGGGCGGCATTGCACAGCGGGCAGTAAGTGACGGCGACCGGCACGCCGCCAATCGTGTCGTTGACGATTTCATGCCAGGTCAGGACCTGCAGCGGATAGGCGCGCAGATCGCCATTGACCTCAAGCCGGATGACTGGCTCGGTGGCGGCGATGCCCTTGATCTCGCCGGCCGGACGGAAAGCCGGCTCGTCGATGGAGGGAATGCCGTCCTTGGGCGGACCGCCGGAGAGAATATCGGAGAATTCGATCGAGGTTTTGGAAAAATCGGTCTCGGCCCAGCCGCGCTGCTTCCAGGCATCCGGATTGGCGGCGGCATTGCTGACCATGCAAAGAGCACCCCAAAGGGCGGCGAGCAGGGCAAGGCGCGGCATGGCAGGCTCCTTCATCACTGATTGCGCCGACCATGCCGTCCCGCCCGCCGCAGCGCCAGTCAAGGCGTCTCAAACTGCCGTGATCGCGGCAGGGCGTCATTACGGCAGATCCGGACACAGCGCGACAATGGCGCGAGCAAGCCAGCCGCGCGCACCCGGCGTCAAGGGCACGTCTGCCAGGACCTGCAAAGGACAGAATCTGGCCTCGGCGGCATCGCTTGCGGCAATGGGCTCACCGCCCTGCCAGCGGGCGGCAAAGACGTTGAGATCAATTGCACCCTTGCCGGTCGGATCAAAATCGCCAAGCAGGACGAGTTGTCCAACGCTCAGACCGGTTTCCTCCGCAAGTTCACGGCGTGCCGCATCCACCGGCGTTTCGCCCGGATTCAGCCTGCCGCCAGGAAAACTCCACAGGCCGGCCATCGGCGGCCTGTCGCGGCGGACGAGACAAACAGCATCGCGCCTGAGCACGATGACGCTGGCGGCGAGCGTCTTGTCCGGCTGCGGTTTTCTCATCTTTTGCAAGGCCCTCCCCTTAGCGGCGGCGCAATGCTACCCACAGATCATGTGCGGACGATACTCCCTGATTGCCAAGGCGAACGAACTGGAGCTGTTCGACCTTCTCGACCTTGACGAAAGGCTGGTCCCGCCGCGCTACAATATTGCGCCAACCCAGCCGATCGTCGTGGTGCGCGAGAGCGATAATGGCCGCGAACTGGTGCCGATGCGCTGGGGCCTGTTGCCGTCATGGGTCAAGGACCCGGACGATTTTCCGCTGCTGATCAATGCGCGGGCGGAAGGCATTGCGCAAAAACCGTCTTTCCGGGCCGCCTTCAAGCGGCGGCGCTGCCTGGTTCCGGCATCCGGGTTTTATGAATGGCAGGCGCGCGGCGGCAAGACCAAGCAGCCCTACTGGATCGCGCCGGAAAAAGGCGGGTTGATCGCCTTTGCCGGACTGTGGGAAACGTGGATCGGCGCCGACGGCAGCGAAATCGATACCGCGGCGATCGTCACGAGAAATGCCAATACCGCCTTGCAGCCGATCCATCACCGCATGCCGGTTCTGATCGAGCCGGCCGACTTCGCTCTGTGGCTGTCGGAGAGCGCCGACCCGAAGGCGGCGGAGATGCTGCTGACGGCGACGGCAGACGACATGCTTGTCGCCGTGCCGGTCTCGACCCGCGTCAACCGGGTCGCCAATGACGATGCGTCCTTGTGGGATCCCGTGGAACCGGCGTCGCAGGATATGTCCGAACCAGCAAAGCCGGCGACCAGACGGTCGCGCAAGAGCAAGGCCGGCGACGGCCAGGCGGATCTTTTCTAGAGATCTAAAATACGGCCCGGAGAGAGGATATTGTCCGGGTCGAAGGCCTGCTTTATGCGGCGCATCATTTCCAGCTCAACAGGTTCCTTGACGGTTTTGAGGAGGTCGCGCTTCAACACGCCAATTCCGTGTTCGGCCGAAATTGAGCCGCCGAGTTCCACTACGATGGCGTGGACGATGGCGTTGATCTCATTCCAACGCGCCAGAAACGCCTGTTTGTCCATATCCGGCGGTTGGGTGACATTGAGATGAATGTTGCCATCGCCGAGATGGCCGAAGGGCAGCGGACGGGCTCCCGGCATTGCCTGGGTGATGGCGGCGCTGGCGCGGTCGATCAGTTCCGGCACGCTGGCGACGGGTACGGAAACATCGTGCTTGATCGATCCGCCTTCGTGTCTTTGCACCTCGCTCAGGCCGTGGCGCATGGCCCAAAATGCGCTGGCCTGCTGCAGGGATGCCGCGACGACCGCGTCGGTAACCGTTCCGTCATCCAGTGACGCGGCGAATCCCGCTTCCAGCAACGCAGCGGCATCGGTCTCAGACCGCGAGGAAGAGACCTCGGCCAGGACATACCAGGGATGCGATTCAGTCAGCGGATCACGAGCGCCGGGCAGATGCCTGAAAACGAAGTCCATGCCGAGTCTTGGTATGATCTCAAATCCGGTTAACGCCGTCCCGACCGCGCCGCGCATGGAATGCAGGAGTTGCAGCGCGCCCTGTGGCGATTCTAACCCGGCGAAGGCGACGGCCTGGCCTTTGGGCTCAGGGAAGAGTTTAAGGACCGCTGCGGTGATGATGCCGAGCGTACCCTCGCCGCCGATGAAGAGTTGCTTGAGGTCGTAGCCGGTATTGTCCTTCTTCAGCCGTCTCAGGCCATTCCAGATGCGGCCGTCGGCGAGGACCACTTCCAGCCCGAGCACCAGATCGCGGGTATTGCCATAGGCCAGCACATTGGTGCCGCCGGCATTGGTGGAGATGTTGCCGCCGATCCGGCACGAGCCCATGGCGCCGAGCGTCAGCGGAAACATCAGGCCCTCACCGGCCGCCGCCTCGTGAATGGTCTCCAGCACCGCGCCGGCCTCGACAATCATCGTCTCACCATCGCGGTCGATCGCCCGGATGCGGTTCAGCCGCTCAAGGGAGAGAACGATCTCACGGCCGCTTTCGTCCGGCACCTGGCCGCCGACAAGACCGGTATTGCCGCCCTGGGGAACGATCGGCTGGCGCTCGGCGGCAGCAAGTTTGACGATCGCCGCGATCTCATCGCTCGAACCGGGCCGCAATACGGCCGGGCAGCGGCCGTGATAGAGATCACGCCGTTCGCGCGTGTAAGGCGCCTTGTCATGTTCGCTCGTCAGGACATTGGCTTCGCCGATGATGGCGGCAAGCCGGGCGAGCAGGCTGTCGGTTTTCATGACACCTTTTTAAGCGGCGCATGGCTGCGCGTCGAGACGGCCAGCGCAGACCGCCGGGCGGAAAGCCGCCACCAATGCTTGAAGGCCCCGGGACCACGTGCCATTACCTGAGCTTGGTTCACGCCGCCTTTCATGGCCGACAAAACAAGGCAACGATATGAGTGCTGCAATTCCGATCATGCAGGGCAAACGCGGTCTGGTGATGGGCGTCGCCAACAACCGTTCGATCGCCTGGGGCATCGCCAAGGCGGCCGCCGATGCGGGGGCTGAGGTCGCGCTGACCTATCAGGGTGATGCGCTGAAGAAGCGCGTCGAACCACTGGCGGCGCAGCTGGGCGGGCTGGTCGCCGGCCATTGCGATGTCACCGATCCGGCCAGCATGGATGCGGTCTTTGCGGCCATCAAGGAGAATTGGGGCGGGATCGACTTCCTCGTCCACGCCATCGCCTTTTCCGACAAGGACGAACTGACCGGGCGCTATCTCGATACCAGCGAAGAGAATTTTGCCCGCACGATGCAGATCTCCTGCTATTCGCTGACAGCGCTGACGCAAAGAGCGGAGCCTTTGATGGATGGCGGCGGATCGATCCTGACGCTGACCTATTACGGCGCCGAACGGGTGATGCCGCACTACAATGTCATGGGTGTCGCCAAAGCCGCGCTGGAAGCCTCGGTGCGCTATCTTTCCGCCGACCTTGGCCCGTCCGGCATTCGCGTCAATGCCATTTCGGCCGGGCCGATCAAGACGCTGGCGGCGTCGGGCATCGGCGATTTCCGCTACATCCTGAAATGGAACGAATACAACGCCCCGCTCAGGCGCACCGTCTCAATCGACGAGGTCGGGCAGTCGGCGCTTTATCTGCTGTCCGATATGGGGCGCGCCGTCACCGGCGAAGTGCACCATGTCGATGCCGGCTATCATGTTGTCGGCATGAAGGCGGTCGATGCGCCGGACATTTCGGTGGTCAAGGACGAATAGCAGACAGCTCAGCTGTCACCGGGGCGGCCTCTTCGCGGATCGGCCAGTGGACGATAGCAGCGAACAGGCCGAGCGCCACGCCGAGCCACCACACCGGATCATAGGTGCCGTAGACATCGTAGAGGTAGCCACCCAGCCAGACGCCGAGAAACGAGCCGACCTGGTGGGAGAAGAAGACGATGCCTCCGAGCATGCCGAGATAGCGGGTGCCGAACATGACGGCGACGAGGCCATTGGTCGGCGCCACCGTCGACAGCCATAACAGCCCCATGACGATCGAAAAGACCGTGACCGTCATCGGCGTTGCCGGCACGAGCAGGAAGACCGTCACGGCAATGGAGCGGCCGATATAAATCAGCGACAGGAAGATCGGCTTGGAATAGTGCTGGCCGATGAAGCCGGAGGCCAGGGAGCCGATGATGTTAAAGAAACCAATGCTGCCGATGGCGACGACGGCCCAGCGTTCAGCAAGGCCGAGATCGCTGATATAGGCCGGGAAATGCGCGGTGATGAAAGCGACCTGAAAACCGCAGACGAAAAAGCCGGAAGTCAGGAGCAGATAGCTCTTATGGCCAAAGGCCTGGGCAAGCGCCTGGCGGATCGACTGGTCGACGGCGGCGTGTTCGCCCCTGGTCTCCGGCTTACCGCGCAGCGCAATTGCCGCGACCGGAATGATAGCCATCATGATGGCCATGCCGATCAGCGTGTCGGACCAGCCGAGCGTATCGATCATGGTGCGCGAAATCGGCGCGAAGAAGAACATGCCGGACGAGCCGGCGGCGGTGCCGAGCCCGAAGACGATGGAACGCTTGTCCGCCGGGACATTGCGGGCGAATGCGGCAAGAATGATGCCGAAGGAACCGGCGGCGATGCCGAGGCCGACCAGCACGCCACCGCCGAAATGCAGCCAGAACGGGCTCGGCGCGATCGCCATGATGACAAGGCCGGCAGAGTAGAAAACGGCGCCGGCGACAAGAACGCGGGCGGTGCCGAACTTGTCGGCTATGGCGCCGAAGACAGGCTGGCCCAGCCCCCAGAGCAGGTTCTGGATCGCCATGGCCAGGCCGAAAGTGGTGCGGTCCCAGCCTTTTTCCTCCAGCAGCGGGATCTGAAAAAACCCCATGGCCGAGCGCGGCCCGAAGGTCAGCATGGCGATCAGGCAGCCGGCGGCGATGATCAGCGGCAGCGGGATGGCAGCCCGGGACTTGCGGGTCGCGGCGACGGGTGCGGCTTCGGCGGTCATGGACTTCCTTTCAAGGCCGCGCAACATAGTCGGCACGACCGGCAAACAAAATCAAAAATATCTGATCCGAGCGATCACGAATTTCGATGCAAGGGGCGATCATGACAAACGAAAAGCTAGGCGATGCGCTGGCCGCGGCAAGGCGGGACGGCACTTATGCCGATGTCGATTGGACCGAGGTAACGGACAACAGCTCCGCGATGGCCGTGCAGGCGGCCGCCGTTTCGGCCTATGGCGGCCGGCAGATCGGCTACAAGATCGGCGCTACCAGCCAAGCCGCACAGGCGATCGTCGGCTGCGATGGACCGTTCTACGGGCCGATGGCGGCAAATGATGCCCATTACGCCGGCGATCAGGTGCCATGGATGGATCATTACCGGGGCGTGGAATGCGAATTCGCCTTCACAATGGCACGCGATTATCCAGCGTCGGGCGAAACAATCGATCCACAGAGCATAAAGACGGCGGTGGCGGATTGTCTTATCGCCCTTGAAGTGGTCGGCCGGCGGACCGGGGGCGAGGGCATGCCGCAATTTCCCGGCGTCATTGCCGACTTCGCCGCGCATTGCGCCTTCGTTGCCGGACCGGGCGTGGCGGGCTGGGCGGAGATCGACCTTGCGGCGGTGACGGTCAAAGGGCTTGTCAATGGAACTGCGACCAATGAAGGCTCGGGCGCGGCGGTGCTCGGCCATCCGCTCAATGCGCTGGCCTGGCTGGCCGATGCGCTGGTCGCCGATGGCGGCCGGCTGCGTGCCGGTGACATCGTCAGCACCGGCACGACGCTCGGCATCGTCATACCGCAACCGGGCGCGACGGTCACCGGCGATTTCGGCGACCTTGGGACGGTCTCGATGACATTCGGAGAGGCCGAACCGAATTTCTAAATCCGGACGAGATCACTCCCAGCGTTCATATCTGTGAACCGTTGCTGAACGGAGCATTCAAGAGCGATACACAGGCCCACTCATATGGTCGGTTCGTGGGCGACGTAACCCCGCAGGCGGAGATGCCGCGGTGGGTTTTTAGGAGAACCGACATGAAGACGATCATATTGGCAGCCATGGCTTCGGTGTTTGTTGCTGGCACGGCGATGGCCGATACGCCTTTGGTCGACAAACGCCAGAACGGCCAGGCGCACCGGATTTACAACGGCGTTCAGAACGGCCAGCTGACGTTTCGCGAGACCGGGCAGCTGTTACGCGGGCATGCGCGGATCCACCGCAAGGAATGGCAGTACAAGAGCGACGGCTTGGTGACGCCCGGCGAACGCGTAAAGCTGTTCCGGATGCAGACGCGTCAGGATCGGCGGATTTTCCGCAAGAAACACAACTGAGCCATCGCGCATCGGCAATAAAACGAGACCCGCCTCCGAGGCGGGTCTTTTATTGCCGGCTGGCGATTTGACAGCCTGGAATGATTATCATTCGGGCTTGAAAATCATCCTTTGAAGCCTTATTTTACTGCTACCGGCCTTCGCCGGGCTTTATTTTGACCTTCTTATGCTCAATATGAGCATAAATGATGGGAGGGCGGCAT
>Ga0224508_10004602_pt1 | contig 11214 bp, 10 predicted proteins | sample SF_Jan12_sed_USG_4_FD_170157 | JGI IMG/M metagenome (GOLD analysis project Ga0224508, IMG submission 170157) | Sediment microbial communities from San Francisco Bay, California, United States - SF_Jan12_sed_USGS_21 | ecosystem: Environmental > Aquatic > Marine > Sediment | place: USA...
ATGGTAATGCTGGCCGAATTCGGCACGATGAGCCTCGAAGATGTTCTTGGCCCTGCGATCGAGATGGCCGAGGGCTACCCTATCGAAGCCGGGTCTGTGCGGAACATCAATGACGATGTGCACGAGATCATGAAGTGGCCGTACTCGAGAGACCTGTTCCTGACCGATGAGAGTGGCAGGACCCGCGGACCTGCTGTCGGCGATATATTCAGACAACCGCATCTCAAATCGACGTTGGAAAAGCTCGTTGCTGCCGAGCGCGCCGCCCTGGATGCCGGCAAGGACCGCAAGGCCGCCATTTACGCGGCTTATGATCGCTTCTACCGCGGCGACATCGCGGAAGAACTCGTGCGGTCGACACAAGAGCAAGGTGGCCTGATTACGATGGAGGATCTCGATACCTGGCAGGTTTACATCGAGGAGCCCGTATCCACGAACTACCGCGGCATCGATGTCTACAAGCTGACAACCTGGACGCAAGGGCCTGTCATGCTGCAGGCACTGAATATTCTCGAGAACTTCGACCTCGCGAACATGGGATACAACACGGTGCGTTATATCCACACCGTGTACCAGGCAATGAGCCTGGCATTTGCTGATCGTGATTATTACTACGGCGACCCGTACTACCCGCCCGAAGAGCCCATTGAAGGTCTGTTATCGAAAGAATACGCTCAACAGCGCGCGGCACTGATTGATCCTGATCGCAACAACCCGCATATTCAGCACGGCCGGCCACCGGGTGCAGAAGATGACCGAGGACTGTTCAAAAAGATCCTCGACGATCTCATCGGCAGCAATGCCGAAAGCGATGAAGAGGCTTTCTTTCGCGGTACAACCTCGATCCAGGCGGCCGATAAGGATGGCTGGGTCGTGTCTGTGACGCCGAGCGGCGGCTGGATACCGGCGGTCGTCGCCGGTGAGACGGGTGTTGGGCTGAGCCAGCGTATGCAGAGTTTTGTTCTGGACGCTGACCAGAACCCCTACAACGTTGTCGAGCCGGGCAAACGGCCGCGTGTCACGCTGACGCCGGCCATGGCTCTCAAAGACGGCAAGCCCTTTCTGTCATTCGCCGTGCAGGGCGGCGACGCCCAGGACCAGATGTTATTGCAGTTCTTTCTTAATATCGTCGAGTTCGGCATGGACATTCAACAGGCGGTCGAAGCAGATAATTTCCTTAGTTACCAGCTGCACCAGTCATTTGGTCAGCACGTCAAAGAACCAGGCAGGCTCGGCGTCAATGAATCCGTTAATAAATACACCCGCGATCAACTAACCAAGATGGGTTACTGGGTTGAGGTAGGTTTCTGGGGTGGCTACCAGAACACCTCGGGTCCCATAAATGCGATTTACTTCGATCAGGAAAACGGCGCGATGCACGGTGGCTCGAGCAATCATGGTGATGACTATGGCATCGCCTGGTAAGTAATCCGAAACTCCGCCCCAGGATCAACATTAACCAGGTCAACGCTACCGCCCATCGCGGTGGTCAGTTGGTAAACGATCGCCAGCCCGATTCCGGTACCCACCGTTTCGCGTGTGAGCTCGGATTCCGAACGGTAGAACAATTCGAAGATCTTCTTCATCTGGTCGCGTGGGATACCCGGACCAAAGTCACGTACCGAAAACTCAACCTGGTTATTGGCAACCCGCTTGCTGCGAACCTCAACGGCTTTCTCGGCAGCATCTTTCGAGAACTTGATCGCGTTGTCCACCAGATTGATGACGATCTGCATGAAGCAATCTTCATCAATACTGATTCTCGCATCGTTCGCAGACTCATCCTGGACGAAGCGTAGTTCGAAACCGGCGCGCTCCACCTGGCTCGCGATCTTCGATTCGGTGTTATTCATCAGCTCCGATACGGCAACAGGCTGCATGTCGAACTGAGGCTCGTTCCTGGAAATCCGGGCCAGTTGCAGGACATTCGAAATCAATCTCGACAGACGTTCCGACTCATCGTGAATGAACTCGTAGTAGCGCTGGCGTTTTTCGTCGTCTGCCCAACCTTCCTTGAGCATCTCGCCGTACATACGGATCGATGTCAGGGGCGTCTTGAGCTCGTGGCTGACCGACGCTACAAAGTCCTGTTGCTGGCGCGCAAGGTTGATCTGGCTCAGACCCACTTTGTACATGGCCGTAAAACCACCCAGAAAGACCAGCAGCAGAACGAGCGTTACCCAGCCGAGCACACCGGCCCCTGCCGCCGCCGGCAGATGGTTAATGCTGAAAATCAATTCGAGGCTGTCGAGAGGTGCGGTCAGGCGACTGCGATAAAGCAACTCGCCCTCGAATTCCGCTGGCGAACGCGAGAAACGATAAGCTCTCCCGCCATTGAACACGTTGATCATGGCGCCTTCATACGCCACGTTCAGGTTAGCCATGGCCGACAACGCGGTACCTGCGAATTGCGATCCAATCGTCTGCTGCAGGAACGCCGCCTGATCGATAACGAAACCCTGAATGTAGCGCTCGCCGTCTCTCCATACTTTTCGATACAGCACGAAATGACCGCTATTCAGGAGGCTGAATTCGAGCGGATCAATCTCGCTCTCGAAAGTGCTGATACGCAATGAGGATGGCGCGGCGAGGTTGGCGATCAGTTCCTCTTCGGCGGGTTGAACCGACTCCGGCAACGCGATCTGCTCGCGGCGCTTGCTGCGACCCGGCGTCGGCTCGACTGTGCTCGCGAGAGCTACCCGCTCTTCAGTCTTCTCCTCAGCCGGTTCGTCGAATGCGAAAGTTCTGGTTCGGCTGAGCGCATTCTGGCGCTGACTCAGTTCGTCAAAAACAGCCTGATCGTAGTCCCTGAATTCCTCGGCGTCGTCCTTCTCCTTTTCTTCGACTATTGTCGCGGGGGCTGCGACTGACTTGCCCACTGCAAAGCGTGCGCCAGTATCTGCCTGGCGCTGGACGAGCCTGTTGTCCGCAAGCACCTCCTGGATGTCACGCGCCAGCTTCAGCCGCTCAATGTACTCACTGTCGCTGATACCAAGATCACCTGTTTTCGTGCCTGCCGCCGGCAACAAGGGCGTACTAAATGCGCCTTCGGAGTCAACCTGGAAGTGGCCAAGCACACTCGGCAGGCTGGCGGACACCGGGTAATTGGAGAGTGGCGAGCGTTGCACGAACTTGGCGTTCGGATCGCCCGACACGACAAGGAATGAATAGTCCGCAAATGACCGCGAATCGGCGCTGCGGATCATGTCATTGAGGCGGCTATCGATTCGCTGCGTCAACTCTTCGGCGATGCCACGGTGCTGATGGAAGGCCTCCCACTTGAGCTGGCTGTATGCCTGCCAGATAAGAACAGCTGTCGGCGCTGCGAGCGCAATAAAGAATAGCGCAAGCAATACGCGCAGCCGTCTCTTGTCAAAGCCCTTGATCAGGGATTTTGGCAGCATCGCTCAGCTCCCCGTCACGAGCCGGTAGCCGGCGCCGCGCACAGTGATCAGGTTCCGAGGCTCTTTCGGGTCTGTCTCGATTTTGCGGCGTAACTTCGCAATGTGAATATCCACCGTTCGCGTTTCAAGCTCGAGGCCCCTCGCATAACCCCACACCTTTGCCAGCAACTCGTCTCTCGAAACAGGCCGCTCAGCGTTCTCCGCGAGATAACACAACACTTCGACCTCACGTTTTGTAAACGTAATCTCTTCATCGCCTGCTTTGCCGCTGAGGTTTTCGGTGTCGATTTCGACATTACCGAAGCTCAGCGTGCGCTCCTGCTCCTGGCCAACCTGCGAGCGCCGCAGCACGGCCTCCACACGAAGGACAAGCTGCTGTATCGAAAATGGCTTCGGTACATAGTCGTCCGCACCCAGTTTCAGGCCGTGGATGATCTCTTCGTCCGACGATTTGGCAGTCAGCATGATGATGGGCTGGTGGCGGTCCTCGGCCCGAATCCGGTCGCAGATTTCGTAGCCGTCCATGCCCGGTAGCATGATGTCGAGCAGAATCAGGTCAAAGCGGCCCGTCAACGCCTTGTCGAGCCCTTCCGGACCCTCGGCGGCAGTGTCAACGTCGTATCCATGGAAGACAAGCACGTCGATGAGGCCTTCCCTGATGGCCTCTTCGTCCTCCACGACAAGTACTCGTATCTGCCTGTTCATAGGTGTCTAGGCTAGCACTCCAGCCATTCTCACACAGTGATCCTGTGTAACGTTTTTGTAAATTTTCGACCGTCGAATTTACGGTTTGATGTCTTATTAATCGTGCCGCCTCTTTCTACCATGCCTACATGAACCAAATCGGTAGCCACCAAGGAGGCAACACATGGCACTTATAAACCGACTATCACGACTATTCAGGGCAGACTTCCACGCCGTTCTGGATCAGATCGAAGAGCCAGAGGCATTGCTGAAGCAAGCCATTCGCGACATGGAAGACGACCTTGCCAACACCGAGCAGCGAATCAAGCTCTGTGCACACGACCAGGATGCCCTGTCCCGCCGCAAGAATGAGCTCGAAAGCTCGATCGCTGAGACAGACTCGCAACTCGACTTGTGCTTCGAGTCCGGCAAGGACGACCTGGCCAAAGGACTGATCAGGAAGAAGCTCGAGGCCGAGCGACTTCTGAAACGCCTGGTCGCGAAGGCTGAAGCAAACGCCCGGTACCTCCTCGAGCAACAGAACTTGCTGGATGACAACACCACGACCCTCGAGAGCCTCAGGCAGAAAGCCGAGTTGTTCGCACAGCGCGCATCCGTGCAAGCCGACAGCAGCTCGGAATTTGACGACATCGCCTGGATGGCGCGGGAAATGGCGGTTGGCGACGACGAAGTCGAAATTGCCTATCTCCGTGAAAAGACCATGAGGAGCGCGTCATGAAACGGCCAACATTTTTGCATGGCGTCATCATCGCTGCAGTGCTCGGATTTTTTGCGAGCGCTGTCGTCGCGACTCTTACGCCCTTCGTTGGCCTCGGTGCCGTACTGCGACTTGTCATTCCCGCACTGGCCCTCGCCTACCTGCTGTATCTCTTCAGTCGCAGCGAGGAGCGGCTGGGCAGGGTAACCGCATTGAGCGCCTGGACCGTACTGGCAGTTATCACCTGGTGGATCGCCCCGCCATTGCCGCTGTACCTGCTAACGCATGTTGCAGCCATCTGGTTGTTGCGTTCGTTGTACTTCTACTCGGGCCTGGTGCCGGCGCTAATGGACCTTGGCATCAGTGCGTTGAGTATTTCTGCAACGGTATGGGCAGTCACTCGCTCCGGCAGCGTGTTCCTGGCGACCTGGTGTTTCTTCCTGGTACAGGCGCTGTTTGTCGCAATACCACCAGCTCTGCAGAAGAAGCGCGCGGAACCACACAACACACCTGCTGAAAGCGAGCATTTTGAAACTGCTCGGCGCCAGGCCGACCAGGCACTGCGGCAGCTGTTTACCCAATAAGCACCCTTAATTGAATGAGGATCTGATCATGAGAACCAAACTACTGGGCATAGCCCTTTTCGCACTGACACTGGCCGCGGTTGTTTATTACCCGCAGCTTTCAGCCAAGACCGTTAAAGTCGACCCACCGATCGTTCAACACATTACGGAGAAACCAAAAATCGATGTTGTCTTCGTGCTTGATACGACCGGCAGCATGGCCGACCTGATACAGACCGCCAAAGAGAAAATCTGGTCTATCGCTACGACGATGGCTTCGGCGCAACAGACGCCTGACATACGTATCGGCCTGGTCGCTTACCGCGACCGCAGCGATGCCTATGTCACCAAAGTCGTGGATCTGTCTGATGATCTCGACTCCGTTTACGCGACGTTGATGGACTTTGCGGCAGACGGTGGCGGCGACACGCCTGAGAGCGTCAACAAGGCACTCTATGATGCCGTTCATCAGATGTCCTGGACCGACCAGGACCAGGCCTACAAGGCGATCTTTTTGGTTGGCGATGCGCCTCCGCATATGGACTACAACGAGGTTCGTTACCCCGAGATCATGGCGTCGGCCCTGGACAAAGGTATTGTTGTAAACACGATTCAGTGCGGTGACATCGCCTCGGCAGTTGCGCCCTGGACACAAATCGCCAGCCTCGGCCAGGGTAATTTCTTCCAGGTTGAGCAGGCCGGCAGCGCCGTTGCCTACACCACGCCGTACGACGAGGAGATTGCCACCCTGTCGGCGAAACTGGACGATACACGTCTCTACTACGGCACAGCTGAAGAGAAAGAGAAGATGCACGACAAAGTAGCTGCTACCGAGAAGCTCCACGCAAGTGCGTCGTTTGCTTCCCGCGCACGGCGTGGCGTCTTCAATGCCTCGGCTGGCGGCCGGGCAAATCTGCTCGGCGAAAAAGAGCTGGTCGATGCCGTTGCAAGCGGCACTGTCGACCTGAATGACATCGAGGAAGATGCGCTGCCGGAATCGGTGGCCGTCATGGCGCCGGAGGAGCAAGAGACTTACCTTCTCGGGCTCGCCTCCGAGCGCGAACAGCTGAAGCGGCAAATTCAGGAACTGTCTGAAGACCGTGACAGTTTTCTCACTAAAAAGGTCGAAGAGGCTGGTGGCATGAAGAGCTCTCTCGACCAGAAACTCTACGACACCGTCAAGGACCAGGCTGGCAAAGCCGGTCTCGAATACGAAGACGGACCCGCGTACTAAACCGTCGAGCTCCCCGCTTGACACAGGGCTGGATCGTGTTCCCCCGGCGCGATCCGGCCCTGATTCGTTTCGGCACTCGTTTCATATACTCTTGAGACTGGCCAGGAAGCTCGCACAAGACGATCAGGGGACCACCATGATAAAGCCAATTATCAACCTCGATGAACTCGAGTACACAACATTCGGCAAGGGTGACAAATTCCAGGCAGAAAGGGGCCCTGTATCGCCGAAGATCGGCGGGCAGAAGCTCGGCTACGCGGTGGTTCGCCTGCAGCCCGGCAAGCGCGCCTGGCCATATCACTCACACCATGCGATCGAGGAAATGTTCTACGTCCTCTCGGGCACCGGTACATTGCGGCACGCGGATGAGGAGTACCCGATTCGAGCCGGCGACTTCATCTGTTCACCGCCCGACCCGCAGCAACCGCACCAGATTATCAATACGTCGGATGAGGAGCTGAGCTACATCGCCCTGAGCAACGAGATGACGACGGATGTCATGTTATACCCCGATTCAGGTAAGTACGGCGTGTGGCATGGCGACTCGAGCGACTTGCGCGCGCCCGAAAATTTCATGCTGTTCGCGCGCAAGGAAGATGCCGTTGATTACTGGGATGGCGAGGCCGAGGAATAAGCGGGCGTACAGGACCTGGTGACATGACCGACAAGCAATTGTGGCGCGAAGCGGCTGAAGATATCTTCTGGTATCAGCCCCCGTCCATCATTCTGGACGACAGCAACCCACCCTTTTACCGTTGGTACCCGGACGGTGTGACCAATGCTTGCTTCAATGCGCTTGACGTTCATGTGCGCGATGGGCGCGGCGAACAGCTCGCCCTGATATATGACAGCCCGGTCACCGACACCAGGTCTCGTCTTACTTATGCGGAGTTACTCGATGCCGTGGCACGATTCGCTGGCGCGCTCGCCGCCCAGGGCGTCGAAAAAGGCGACCGTGTCCTCGTGTACTTGCCGATGGTGCCTGAGGCCATTATCGCGATGCTGGCTTGTGCCCGCCTTGGCGCTATTCACTCGGTCGTCTTCGGCGGCTTTGCCAGCAATGAACTCGCCACAAGAATTGACGATGCGACACCAAAGGTCGTTGTCTCGGCGTCGTGCGGCATCGAGCCCACGCGAGTCGTTTCCTATAAGCCGCTGCTGGACAGCGCGATTGAGCTGGCCGGGCACAAACCGGACCGGTGCATCATCCTGCAACGCGAGCAACAGACAGCCGACCTGGTTCCCGAACGTGACGTGGACTGGAAGCAAGCAGTGAGAGATGCCGAAGCGGTGGACTGCGTACCGGTAGAGTCGAATCACCCTCTTTACATTCTCTATACATCCGGCACGACCGGGCAGCCGAAAGGCGTTGTGCGGGACACGGGTGGCAGCATCGTCTCTTTGAAGTGGAGCATGTCACACATTTACGGAGCCAGGCCCGGCGATGTTTACTGGGCTGCGTCGGACGTGGGATGGATCGTCGGGCATTCGTACATTGTTTATGCGCCACTGTTTCACGGAAACACGACCGTCATTTATGAAGGCAAGCCTGTCGGCACGCCGGATGCCGGTGCTTTCTGGCGTGTTATATCCGAGTATGACGTCAAGATTCTTTTCACCGCCCCGACCGCGTTTCGAGTGATCAAGAAAGAAGACCCGGCAGGGTCCTGTGTTGAGAAATATGATCTCAGTGGCCTGCAATCCCTGTTCCTCGCCGGCGAACGATGCGACCCGGATACGCTGGATTGGGCGACGGAAAAGCTCGGTGTCCCCGTCATTGATCACTGGTGGCAGACCGAAACGGGTTGGCCAATTTGCAGTAACTGCCTCGGCGACGAGATGGTGCCAGTCATCCCCGGCTCGCCGGCACGGCCGGTACCGGGCTATGACGTGCGCGTGTTGCACGACGACGGATCGACAGCATCAAGCGATGAAATCGGCGCCCTTGTCATCAAGAACCCCCTGCCGCCGGGAACCTTTATCACTCTGTGGAATGCCGACGATCGTTTTGTGGAGTCTTATTTCTCGAGATTCCCTGGTTTCTATGAGACGGGTGACGCGGGCTATATCGATGACAACGGCTATGTCTTCGTCATGGCGCGCACCGACGATGTCATCAACGTCGCCGGGCATCGCTTGTCCACTGGCGCGATCGAGGAGGTCCTTGCCGCACACCCCGATGTCGCCGAATGCGCTGTCGTTGGTGTAGCAGATGCAGTCAAGGGGCAATTGCCGCTGGGTCTGCTGGTCCTCAGCAACGGTGTCATCAGACCTGAAGAGTCCGTTATTGAAGAAGCCGTGCAGAAAGTCAGGGACGAAATCGGGCCAGTTGCCGCCTTTCGCCAATGTGCTGTCGTGGGACGCTTGCCGAAGACCCGGTCCGGAAAAATACTGCGCGGAACCATGCGCAGCATTGCTGATGGCGAGGCCTGGAGCATGCCAGCCACAATTGAAGAGCCGGCCGCTCTTGATGAGGTTTCTTCTGCTCTAAAGGGACTGGGTTACGCCCGATCGGTTGACGAGTAGTCAGGTAATCATCTCGCTGACTGGCGTTGCTCATACGCATCGCTATACCGCCAGATACTTCTCGTTCCCAGGCGGTCGCCGTTTTCAAACTCCTGCCCGCGCGCCGTTACCTCGATCATCGTCTGTCCGATCTGCTGCGCTTTGACGGCCGCACCAACAGGCCTGAAGAACCAGTACATAAGAGCCTGCCCAAAACTCACCTCTTCTTCGGTCGGACCAATGTAATCAGGACGATACGCAATGACGCGCAGGTTCGAGCCCTCAGCTACGCCGAACAGTGACTTTTCGGCCCGCAGTTTCTCACGTGCCCACATCGCGGTCGATTCCTCGGATATGTCGCTCGAACTGATGTAGTGAAAGGAAATGTCGGGTTTGTCGCTGACGCTGGTCCACTCCCTGACGAACTGCACCGGAAAGTCGACGTGAACCATACCGTAGGTCTTTTCATCCACACCAACAGAGCTGATTCCGATCGCCCAAAATGCAGCATCGGCTTCTGCGATTTGCTCATGAACGGCCGAATAGTCCAGGTAATCCATGTGCAACGTCATTTGCACTTTCCCTGATGCGATTCCTTCTTCGATGCGCGGTGTTGCGCGCCGCGTAATGACATGGATCTTCGCGATAGCCGGATCTGCCAGCGCGGCTTTCAGAATGCCATCACCGGCGGTCCCGCTGGCGCCGAATATCGCGATGGTTTCATGGCTTGCCGGTGACGCCTCGAGAGGCTCGACTGTGCGATCGTCAGTCGCAACCATAAACACACCCGTGAGGTAAAAAAGTGCGAACAGCACCAGGGGTGCTAGCAGTACGGTACGGAGACGCGGCAATTTCATCGTTGTCCGATGATATCACCGCGCCTCCGGCACCATTGATGCTTTGCACTGATCAAAAACTCAACGCGCTGCCGCCAGCCTGGATTTCCTCAAGCATGACCGGCGCACCAGCAATGGTTGCTCCCTCAATCAGTGAGTCTTCGTCATAGCCCCTGACCTTGGCACACGGCGGACAAACAAGAATCCGGCCACCGTTGCCGAGAAAGCTCTCGACCATATCGCCGATTGACGGGTCCAGCGGATTCAGTCTTGCGACTTCCGTGGCCCCCTTGCGAACCCAGTCGACACCTGCGGCAACCAGGAACACTGTGACATCCATATCAGATGCAGCGGCAGTGTTGGCTATGCTCCAGGCCACTGACGACCTTTCATCATCAAATCCACGTGAATTTACAACTACGAGCTTCTTTTGTTCCGACATCGTTCTCTCCTTATCTATTGGTGTTTTCTCTGAATGACATACTTGGGGTGGCCGGCGTGTAACAGGTCGTGACCCGTCACCCGGCACCAGGCGGGTACATCAACTGGTGCTCCCTCGTTGCGAGCCGTTACTTCGAGGCATTGCCCCGGCACAAGTCGTGCGAGCTCGCGTTTGAGACCAACGGCCAGATGACCACATCCGGTTTCACCGGCATCCCATCGGTGCGCAATTCCTGTTTCGTTTTTCATCCTTTCCGTCCTGCAAGCCCTGCTTGCTGTTAATTGCGACGAGGAAAGTCTAGAAACAGGCGGCCACAGGAGATAGGCCAGGATCTGTAGCAAGCGGCTACAGAATTTGTAGTAAATGCATTTGCTGTTGACCGCTATGCGGTGGAAAATCAGGCCATGTACGACTACAACGAAGCCTGTCCTATATCCATGGCGGCCTCGGTGGTCTGTGAACGCTGGACCTTGCAGATCATCCGGGAGATGTTTTTCGGCTCGACCCGTTACTCCGAGATCCAGAAATACATCCCGAATATTTCACCCTCGCTGTTGCGTAACCGGTTGCGATTCCTTGAAGAGCAGGGGCTCGTGATGCGTAAGAAGAGTTCGAGTGGCAACCGTTACGAGTATCACCTGACAGCTTCCGGCAAGGCGCTCGCTCCGGTCTTGAACGAGATGGGCAAGTGGGGAATGCGCTGGTCGAACGACTGCATGACGGACAAGCAGAACACGGCTTCGGGGCTGGTTCGGGATTTTTCAGGCGGTATCAGGGTCGATGAGCTGCCGTCCTGCGATACGGTGATTTGCATCGTACTGACCGACG
>Ga0224508_10004603_pt1 | contig 11212 bp, 11 predicted proteins | sample SF_Jan12_sed_USG_4_FD_170157 | JGI IMG/M metagenome (GOLD analysis project Ga0224508, IMG submission 170157) | Sediment microbial communities from San Francisco Bay, California, United States - SF_Jan12_sed_USGS_21 | ecosystem: Environmental > Aquatic > Marine > Sediment | place: USA...
GCTGCCGCCCCCGGCGGGCGGTCGAGAGATGCGGTCGCCAGTAACGAAATCCTGATTTCCCGGTTGTGTGAACTGACGCCGGCCGGCGTTGCCATGGCGGAAAGCCGGCTCGGAGATGTCACGTTTAGGGATGTTTATTTTTTCACCGCGATCGATGTCGGTGATACCGCGGTTCTTGATCGTATCGGACACCGCTTCTTTTATTTGCGAGCGAAAGCGGCGAATAAAGCGTTGCCGGTTGACGATACTTTTATTCTTGCCATTCAGGCGTCTGTCGACGACCAGCGACATTATGGTTCAGTCCCTTGTCAGGAGGATTTACGCACTCGCAAGTACCATTCGCAGAGCAGGCGCACTTGCTTTTCCGTATAGCCTTTTTGCACCATGCGGGCAACGAAGTCTTCGTGCTTCTTCTGATCTTCCCCGGAAACTTTTGCGTTGAACGAGATCACCGGCAGCAGATCTTCGGTATTCGAGAACATCTTCTTCTCGATCACTTCACGCAGTTTTTCATAGCTGGTCCACGTCGGATTATTGCCCTCGTTGTTGGCTCGCGCGCGCAGCACGAAATTCACGATCTCGTTGCGAAAATCCTTCGGGTTGCTGATGCCGGCCGGTTTCTCGATCTTTTCCAGCTCTTCGTTCAGTGCATTACGGTCGAACACTTCGCCGGTATCGATATCGCGATATTCTTCATCCTGAATCCAGTAGTCGGCGTAGGTGACATAGCGGTCGAAGATATTCTGGCCGTACTCCGAATAGGATTCGAGATAAGCCGTCTGGATTTCCTTGCCGATGAACTCAGCGTAACGCGGCGCGAGGAACTCCTTCAGGTAGGATATATAGGCCTGCTCCAGTTCCGGCGGGAACTGCTCGGCGGCGACCTGCTGCTCCAGCACGTAGAGTAAATGCACCGGGTTGGCGGCGACTTCGCTGTGATCGTAGTTGAATACTTTCGACAGGATCTTGAACGCGAAGCGGGTGGACAAGCCAATCATGCCTTCGTCCACACCGGCGTAGTCGCGGTATTCCTGGTACGATTTGGCCTTGGGATCGACGTCTTTCAGGTTTTCCCCGTCGTAGACGCGCATTTTCGAGGAAATGCTCGAATTCTCCGGTTCCTTCAGGCGTGACAGAACCGCGAACTGCGCCATCATTTCCAATGTGTTCGGGGTGCAGGAAGCTTCGCTCAGTGAACTGTCGCGCAGCAGCTTCTCGTAGATCTTGATTTCTTCCGAAACCCTCAGGCAATACGGCACTTTGACGATATAGATGCGGTCCAGAAACGCCTCGTTATTGCGGTTGTTCTTGAAACTCAACCACTCGGATTCGTTCGAGTGTGCCAGCACCACGCCGTCGAAGGGAATCGCGGACAGCCCTTCGGTGCCCATGTAGTTGGCTTCCTGGGTCGCGGTCAGCAGGGGATGCAGGACTTTGATGGGTGCCTTGAACATCTCCACGAACTCCAGCAGGCCCTGATTGGCCTGGCACAGGCCGCCGGAAAATGCGTAAGCGTCAGGATCGTCCTGCGCAAACTGCTCCAGCTTACGGATGTCGACTTTACCCACCAGCGAGGAGATGTCCTGGTTGTTCTCGTCGCCCGGTTCGGTTTTAGAAATCGCGATCTGCTCGAGAACCGAAGGCCGGCGCTTTATTACCCGAAAGCGGGAAATGTCCCCGTTGTACTCATGCAAACGCTTGATCGCCCAGGGCGACATCACACCCGTGAGGTAACGCTGCGGGATGCCGTAGTCTTCCTGCAGTATCTGCGCGTCCTCTTCTGGGGAGAACAAACCCAGCGGCGATTCGTTGATCGGTGATCCCTTGATCGCATAAAAATTGCTCTGCTCCATCAGGTGCTTGAGCTTTTCGGCCAGTGAGGATTTACCGCCGCCGACCGGCCCCAGCAGATACAGTATCTGCTTGCGCTCCTCCAGGCCCTGGGCGGCGTGTCGGAAATACGCCACGATCTGCTCGATGGTGTCTTCCATGCCGTAGAAGTCGCAGAACGCGGGGTAAATCTTGATGATCTTATTGGAGAACAGGCGGCTCAAGCGGGGATCGTGGCGCGTATCGACCATTTCGGGCTCGCCGATCGCCTTCAGCATGCGTTCCGCCGGGCTTGCGTAGGCCACTGGCTCCGCGCGGCAGATGTCGAGGTATTCCTGGAGCGTGAATTCCTCTTCTTTCGCGTCTTCGTAGCGCGACTGAAACTGGTTGAAAATGCTCATTACTACGGCCTCTCTATGTTCCTCAGAAAGGATGCAGCGGGGCCACGGTGGGCTGCCGGTAACGCGATCCTTCCTTGAGAAGGTGCGTCCGGTCGGTTGGTCCGGCGTCCGTCCTTGTCGTTATTGTCGGTGCGGGACTCAACGTTCTGGACGCGCTTTCGATCAAAATTTGCAAGCGTTATGCCAAAGCCTGCAAATCTAAGTTAGCTAGAGTGTCGGCACACGCAGCTTGGCCCTTTAGACAAGAATATTAGAGTTTTTATCAGAGGAACCGGCATTACGAAGTAGCAAGGTGCGACGGCATACCGGCAGAGACGACAAATACGCGACGTTTTGCACGTCACTAAATGACAAAAAAGCCGGCGGTAGCCGGCTTTTTTTTGATCTATTTGATCTTGCCTTCCTTGTAGATGACATGTTTGCGCACCACCGGATCGAATTTCTTTATTTCGAACTTGCCGGTCATCGTGCGCTTGTTTTTACTCGTGGTGTAGAAATGGCCGGTTCCAGCCGATGAAATCAACCTGATTTTGTCACGCATGATAAGGTCCTCAGAATTTCTCGCCGCGGGCGCGCATTTCCGCCAGCACGGTGTCTATGCCCTTTTTGTCGATTATACGCATTCCGTGCGAAGAAACGCGTAGTTTGATCCAGCGATTTTCGCTTGCCACCCAAAACCGGTGGATATGGATGTTCGGCAAAAACCGCCGCCTGGTCTTGTTGTGGGCATGCGAGACATTGTTCCCCGACATGGGGCCTTTCCCAGTAACCTGGCAGACTCTGGCCATCTCGGCCTCTCCTAGCTTCTCGGCTGGAAATTCAATCGCGCGAATGCTAGCCGATTCGTCTATTCCAGACAAGCCGTGACGGTGGTATCGACGCGGTTGAGCCGCTATATTGGCGCGCCACCATCGGCCGGAGGGTGAGTTTGGACACTATATTCCTGCGCGAACTGCAGGTTGCGGCGATTATCGGTATCTATGATTGGGAGCGCGTGACACCGCAGGCGGTCAGTATCGACCTGGAGATGGCCACCAACAATCGCGCCGCCGCGGCTGCCGACCGCATCGAGGATGCGTTGAACTACAAATCCGTTGCCAAGCGTATCATTGCATTCGTCGGCGGCAGCAACTTCCAGCTCGTTGAAACGCTGGCGGAGCGGATTGCCGCCATTTTGCTCGAGGAGTTCGAAATCCCCTGGGTGAGAGTGACGGTCAGCAAGCCCGGCGCGATCCGCGGCGCGCGTGATGTCGGCGTGTGTATCGAACGGGGTACCCGGCTCTGAGCAGCGGTGCGCCGACCAGAGTGTTTATCAGCGTCGGCACGAATATCGAACGCGAGGCGAATCTGCGTAGCGCAGTCGCAGCCCTGAAAGCGCGGTTTGGCGAGCTCGAGATGTCGCGGGTGTACGAATCCAGCGCGCAGGGTTTTGACGGGGAGCCGTTTTACAACCTTGTGGTTTCCCTGTATTGCGATGCCACCGCTGAGGCAATCGCGGCCGCACTCAAGCAGATAGAACGCGTACACGGGCGCCAGCCCGGCGAGCCCAAATTTGCTCCCCGCGCGCTGGATCTGGATCTGCTGACGTATGGCGATGCCGCGTTGAATCTGGCAGGTTTGCGACTGCCGCGGGAGGACATCCTGCGCTACGCGTTTGTTCTGCGCCCGCTTGCAGAACTGGCGCCGGATGCTCGCCATCCCTGCCTGGGGAAATCCTACCGCACGCTCTGGCTGGCGTTCGACGGCCCCGCTGATCTGCAACCTGTAGCGATCTCGTTTGACTGATTCGCGCAAGTGCCTCGTCCCGACTACAAAAAGCGCTTCTCTCCCCTGAGGGAGAGGGGGCTCAGGTTTTCCCGCAGGTGCGCAGAACAGGGCTACACAAGTGAGCTGCCGCCGTCGACGTTCAGGATCTGCCCGGTGACGTAATTCGCGTCGCGGGCGAGGAACAGCACACTGCGCGCGACATCTTCCGCGGCACCCAATCGCGCCAGGGGTATGTTCGCGACGATGCTGGCGCGTTCCCGGGCGTCCGGTGCGTTTTCTTTTGGCCAGAGAATTGCACCGGGCGCTACGGCATTAACCCGCACGTCGGGCGCCAGTTCGCGCGCCAGGCTGCGGGTTATTGCTGCCAGGCCAGCTTTGGCCGCGCAATAGATACTGTAGTCGGGGAGCGGCTTATGTGCGCTTATGTCGACAATATTGACGATTGCACCGCAGCTGGTACGCAGGTGGGGCGCCGCCGCGCGGCTCAGGAACAACGGCGCCTTGAGATTCGTGCCGATCAGGTCCGCCCACTGCGCTTCGTCGATCCCGGCCAGCGGCGTGGGGTAGAACGTCGACGCATTGTTGACCAGCAGATCGATCCGACCGAACTCGTGCAGCGTGCGTTGCACCAGCGTGTCGGCGGCTTCGAGCTCGAGGAGGTCGGCCTGAATAGTCACCGCGGAGTTTTCGCGTGTAGTGTTAAATTCGGTTGCCAGATCGTGCGCGCCGTGCGCCGAATGCCGATAGTGCAGCGCGACGTTCATTCCAGCCGCGTGCGCGTGCGTGGCGATTTGTGCGCCGATACGCTGACCGGCGCCGGTGATCAACGCTACCTGCTTACCCAAGTCGACGATCTCCTGTTGCATAATGCCGCCCGGTTACCATTACCCGCATCGACGCCGAGAGGATTGCCCGCCCGATGACGCTAGCGCCTGTCCATGAACTTCCCACGCCGGATCTGATGGCGCAGGCGCATTCCGGAAAACTGGTCGCTGAGATTACCCGCGAAATCGGGGATGCCAGCATCAGTTTTGCGCGCTATATGCACCGCGCATTATATGCTCCGGCTCTGGGCTACTACATGGCCGGTCAGCAGCGATTCGGCGAGGGCGGGGACTTTACCACCGCCCCCGAAACCTCGCCGGTGTTTGCCCGCTGCGTGGCCAATGCCTTGGCTTCCGTGTTCGCGCAACTGGGATACGGCGATGTACTGGAACTGGGAGCAGGCAGCGGTGCGCTCGCGCACGGACTGTTAGAGCACCTGGCCGCCACGGACCGTCTGCCGCGGCGCTACAGTATCTTGGAACTCAGCCCGGATCTGAAGCGCACTCAGGAACACTACCTGCGCGGCGTGTTGCCGCCGCGCTTGTTGGGACGTGTCAACTGGCTGTCGCGCTTACCGGAGTCATTCTCGGGCGTGGTGATCGCCAACGAGGTCGCCGACGCGCTGCCGGTCACGAGGTTTCGCGTCGAGCGTGATTATGTGGCGGAAATCCGCACCGCCTGTGCGCGTGGTGAACTGCACGACAGGATCGTTCCGGCGAGCGACGAACTGGCAGCCCGGGTGGACACATTACAGTCACAGCTGGGATTTCGCCTGCCGCGCGAATATTGCTCGGAGTTATCGCTCGATCTGCCGGCGTGGGTGAGCACACTCGCCGAGACATTGCACCAGGGTGCGCTGCTGATCGTCGACTACGGCTACCCGCGTCGCGAGTACTATTCGGCGGAACGGCATATGGGCACGCTGCTCTGCCACTATCGGCACCGCGTGCACGACGATCCTTACTGGTATCCGGGGTTGCAGGACATCTCGGCATCGGTGGATTTTACCGGGGTGGCGGAAGCGGCCACGCAAGCGGGTCTGGAGTTGGAAGGGTACACCAATCAGGCCGGTTTTCTGATCGATACCGGGCTGCTCGACGAACTGCCCCGCGTGCAAGGTATGGCGCCGCAGCAAATCACCGCCCGGCAGCAACTGCACGTATTGCTGTCGCCTGGCGAGATGGGCGAGCGTTTCGGCGTGATCGGCCTGTCACGCGGTCTGCGCGAACCGTTACCCGGCTTTCAGTTCCGCTCGTTGACGCATCGCCTGTAGCCGGCCGCGCAATTCATGGAGACGCACAGCGTAGACGTGTAACTTCGCCGCCGGGGGTAAATTCGCACCTATCGTCTTGAATCAGCTTGGGAACTCGACAATTTCTGGCTGCCTTCGTGCAACATGCGGGCTGATATGTTTTGAGCTGTCAAGTCATTTCAAATTTCAGTTTGTTCAAACACATCGGTTCAGGGCGCTTATCCGCAGATTACGACGATGGTTCATGCTGAGATACGTGGATTGGTTACCGACCTTCCATCACTGCATCGCGGAGCTGGCCTTTGTCTAGTATCAGGGTTCATCGAGGCGAACGCCCGCCTGGGATTATCCCCACGATGCCGGTTTAGCCCGAGCAAGGATTCTCCACACCGGCGAAACAAGTACCCTGAACCCATGCGTCTGTGCATTGCCTCCGTTGGTTCGTTGCTGAGTAGGCAGTCGTGTTCATTGCAGCCGCAGTTTCGGCATCTCGAGGCACACGATCGCCCAGATAAACCCCACCAGTTCACGCGCAATCGCCACACAGGTCACTTTCGTGCACTTGCCGGCGTGAACCAGCGTGCGGTAGCGCCCGCACAGCCGCCGCTGTGCCTGCGCCTGCCAGGCAATCACCTTGGCCTCGCTCGAGGAGGCCTGTTGGGCCTTGCGCTTGAGGTGCATCGTCTGGCGCGCCGGGAAACGGTAGCTCCAGGCCGCCTCCACCAGCATGCGCCGCGCGTGCGCATTGCCCATCAACGTAATACCGCCCTGACGACGGCGTGTGCCGGTGCTGTGCTCACTGGGCACCAGCCCGAGATAACCCATCAGCTGTTTGGGCGAACTAAACTGTGTGAGGTCGCCCAACTCGGCGAGCAGTGTGATCGCGGCGATCTTGTCCACACCGCGCAACGCCACCATCGAATCCACCACCGGCGCCAACGACCATTGCACCAACGCACTCATCAGCTCAGCGGTGAGATCATTGACGCGGCGCGTCGCCGCACGCACCGCCTCGCAGTACTCCTGCAACACCACTTGTTGCCAGGGGTGAGGGAACGTGAGCGATTCCAGCCAGTTCCAGTGGCCCCGCGTCCAGCGTGTTTTGCCGCGTGGCCAGTGATGGCCGTGACGCAGCACGAAGGCGTTGAGCTGTTGGCGCGCTTTGCGCTCCTGGCTCTTGAAGTCCAGTCGACAACGGCTCAGATCGCGCATCGCTTCCTGCTCCTCGCCCGGCACCCGCACCCGCGTGAGCTCGCCCGCGCGCAGCTTGCACGCATCGCACCGGTCGGTCTTGATCCGATCGCTCCTCGGCGCGGCCACCACCTCACAGTCCTGGCCCAGCGACAGCAGTTGCCGATACAGCCCATAACCGCACGGGCCCGCCTCGTAGCACCACAGCATCAGCACACCGCCATACTGCTCACTCAGCTGTGGCACCAGCTTGCACACCGCTTTAGGTGCGTGCTTGATCTCGCCCCAATAGTGCACCGCAGCCCGACCCGGTTCGGCCACCGCCACCGCAATCGTCTCCTTGTGCACATCCAACCCTACGTAAAACCCGTGACGCTCCTCACTGCCCAAACAACCTCGCAACGTCGCGGTACTGACTTGCGTTTCGATCGTCTGTTGTGCGTTAAACTTCTTCATGCCTGCCCTCCTCAATGTGGCTCTGTGTTAAGGATTCAACTTCCCCAACATAACCCACGTGCGTTGAGGAAGGGCAGGTCAAATCATTATGTCTAGGGCAACTCGAGCTGCAGGGTTTTACCACGGTAACCGTGCACCTTGTCGTGCGCGCGGATGGTCACGTGCTCGATGCCGGCGGGGACCTTTATTGCGGAGAGGCTGCGCGTAAACGGCTGTTCGTCGACGTGCGGGTGATACAGGACTCGCGTGCCCAGTACGCTGCCATCCGGTGCGACGACATCCCACTTGTCCGCATAGTGTTCCCAGCCAGTGTCGGCGTGGCGCAACGTCACGTCTACCCGGTAAGTACGAGCACCGGATTCCGCGATGCGTGCGTCCACCACATCGACCTCGCCGGCAACTGTCAGGCGTACAGCCAGAATCACGAGTAATGCGACGATATAACGCATGTCAGGTCTCCGTTGGACAATATTCATCAACCAGTTCGATCCAGTGGCGTACCGGCAGTTCGGTGCCCGCCTGCAAATGCTGCAGGCAGCCGATGTTGGCAGTAGCAATGCACGCCGGCTGCGCATGGGTCAAAGCCTGAAGTTTTCTGCTTAGCAGGCGTTGCGAAATATCGCTTTGGAGCACCGAGTAGGTCCCCGCCGATCCGCAGCACATGTGCTGATCCGGGGTGGCTGTCAGGACGAAACCCAGTGTACTCAATATGTCTTGCACGCGCGTGGGCAGACGCTGGGCATGCTGCAGCGTACAGGGTACGTGGCAGGCGATCCGCGGTGCGTCGCCCACTCGCCGGAGGGCCGGTAGATCGCCGTCGGTCAACACTTCGGCGAGATCCATCGTGTGCGCCGCAACGCGAGCTGCCTTTGTCCGGTAGTGTGCGTCGTGCGCAAGCAGCTCACCGTACTGTTTGATGGTTGCCCCACAGCCGCTGGCTGTAACGACCAGTGCCTCCACACCGTCGTCGAGCATATTCGTCCACACGTCGACGTTGGTGCGCATCTGCTGCAACGCCTTCTCGCCGGCCGACAAATGATGGTGCAAGGCTCCACAGCAGACCGCCCGCGGTGCTTCCTGCAGGCGAACGCCGAGCCGTTGCATAACCCTCGCGGCGGCAGCATTTATCTGCGGTGCCAGAGCCGGTTGCACACAGCCGCGCAACAGCGCCATGCGACGCTCACCGGTTTGCACGGCTGGCCAGCGTGGATCGCCGGGGCGCGCCGCTGGCACCAGACGTCGCAACACCCCCGGCAGCAGCGGTCTCACCAAACGGCCCAACCTGAGCAACGTACGAAAACGTGACTCGTGGGGCAGCACCAGTTGCAGGCCCCAGCGCACCAGGCGCTCATTCAATGGGCGCGCTACCCGATGCTCGATGATCTCGCGTCCGATGTCGAGCAGGCGGCCGTAGCGCACGCCGGAAGGACAGGTTGTCTCGCAATTCAGGCAGGTCAGGCAACGGTCGAGATGCCGCTGCGTGGTGCGCGTGACCTGTGCGCCTTCCAACAGCTGTTTGAGCAGGTAAATCCGCCCGCGCGGTCCGTCGAGCTCGTCACCCAGAAGCTGGTAGGTCGGGCAGGTGGCGGTGCAGAATCCACAGTGCACACAGCTGCGCAGAATGGCGCCCGATTCCTGGCCCTGCGGGGTATCTCTGATGAAGTCGGCTAGTTGCGTTTGCATGCAGGCGTTTACTACAACGAGCGGTACATGCGCCCGGGGCTGAATATGCCGTGCGGATCCAGTGCTTGTTTGACGCGTCGATGCAGAGCCAGTTGCGGCTCGGAAAGCGGATGCAGGCGGTCCGCGTCGCAATCCCCGCGAAAACACGTGGCATGTCCACCATGGCGTTCGGCCTGCTCGCGAATCGAGCCTGCGGGCGCGTCACTGCGCACCCACCGCAAGCCGCCCGCCCAATCCACAAGCGCGGACCCGATGTCGTCGAGCACCGGTGTTGCAGGTGGCACCGAGACGCGCCACAGTGGAAGTTGCGGTTGTGCACTGAAGAACGCCAGTCGTTGTTCGCGCAGTTCGTCCCAGAAAGACATAGTCGACTCGTCGCCGCCCAGTCGCTGACACGCCGCCGCGATACCCGCCGCGGTGCCCGACAGGCGGATGTACAACTGCCCGTCCAAGTGTGCGAGACCGCTGAGCGGCAGGGGTTCGGCACACCACGCCCGGAAACGCCGCAAAGCGGTGGCCTGATCAACCGTTTGCACCAGCGTCAGCTCCTGCTCCGGTGCCGGAAGTACCTTGAGCGAGACTTCAGTGATGGCACCCAGCGTGCCGAGCGATCCGGTCAATAGACGCGACACGTCGTAACCCGCCACGTTCTTCATCACCTCGCCGCCAAAACGCAGGTGTTCACCCTGCCCGTTGATCATGCGCGTGCCTAGCACCAGGTCACGAGCTGCACCCTGCCAGGGTCGCCGCGGACCCGACAGGCCGCTGGCGATCGTTCCGCCGAGCGTGGCCTGGTCGCTGAAATGCGGCGGCTCGAAGGGCAGCATCTGCCGCTGTTCGACCAACTCGGCTTCGATGGCCTGCAGCAGCGTCCCGGCGCGGGCGGTGATCACCAGTTCGGTGGGTTGATAGTTCACGATGCCGCGGTGCTCACCGATTTCCAGCGGTTGCGCATTGATCGCTTCGCCGTAAAACAGTTTGCTGTCGCCGCCGCGCGGGCGCAGCATTTTACGCTGGTCAATCGCCTCTACAACTTGTGCGCACAACGCTTCGGCAATATCTCGGTCATCGCTCATAAAAATGCGCTAGGGTGCGTCGTGCATGCGGCCTAAAAACGCGGAATGTCCGGATGCGGGAGTTTGCCGTGATGCACGTGCATGGCCCCGAACTCGGCACACCGGTGCAGGGTGGGTACCGCCTTGCCGGGATTCAGCAGACCGTGCTCGTCGAACGCGCGTTTCAGCGCATGAAACTGCAGCAATTCGGCCGCCGCAAACTGCACACACATCTGATTGATCTTCTCCATACCGACGCCGTGTTCGCCGGTAATGGTGCCGCCGACCTGCACGCACAGTTCGAGGATTCTCCCGCCCAGCTCTTCGGTGCGCTCGAGCTCGCCGGGTTTGCTGGCATCGTACAGAATCAGCGGATGCAGATTGCCGTCACCCGCGTGAAATACATTGGCTACCCGCAGTCCGTATTCTTCACTGAGCGTTTGAATTTGTGCCAGCACGTACGATAGCTGCGAACGCGGAATAGTGCCGTCCATGCAATAGTAATCCGGTGAAATCCGGCCGACCGCCGGGAATGCCGATTTGCGCCCCAGCCAGAAACGCGCCCGCTCGCGTTCGTCCCTCGCGCTGCGCACCTCGGTTGCCGCGCAACGCTTGAGAATGTCGTACACCTGCTCGACCAGCGTTGCTACTTCAGCCTCGCTGCCGTCCAGCTCGCATAACAGAATGGCGGCGGCGTCGACGGGATAGCCCGCGTGCACGAATTCTTCGGCCGCACGAATCGCCGGGTTGTC
>Ga0224508_10004604_pt1 | contig 11211 bp, 18 predicted proteins | sample SF_Jan12_sed_USG_4_FD_170157 | JGI IMG/M metagenome (GOLD analysis project Ga0224508, IMG submission 170157) | Sediment microbial communities from San Francisco Bay, California, United States - SF_Jan12_sed_USGS_21 | ecosystem: Environmental > Aquatic > Marine > Sediment | place: USA...
AAGTTGGCCGAGGTATTCGACGGTGGTGGAATCACGAATGTTGCTATCGCAGAGAGTCAACTTACGACCAACAAATTGTCATCGACTTCCATGGATGAGATTTTCGGAGGCACGATGCGAAGCTCGATCTTCAAGCGATCTGCATGGATATGGCCACGACCCAATTCTCTAGTTGAAGAACAAGGAGGATTTCTCGACGCTGTCTGGGTCAAGGACGGGAGTACCACAAATAGTCTCTACGATGCGCAAGCGGACGGGTGGGCGATGATGATGTGGACGGCTGAAAGCGTAGACGCTTCCGCGGGTTATCGTGACACCACATCGAGCGCGGGGCGGCAGATGCGCCGGGATCATTATCCAACGTTTGATGTGATCATTCGACCCGAGTCGACTAATTCAACTCGATATTATGTCGGTTTATACGGAGATGGTAGCAGCCTAACCGGGGACACGCCCTTGGATTCAAAGAATGGAATCATGTTTGGAAAGGCCGCAGCCGATGACAACTGGCAGATTTTCCACAACGACAGCGACGCCACAATGAATTTGATGGATACGGGGGTGACGGTTAATCCGTCAAACTCTGTATGGTTAGCGATCCAGGCTGACCCTGACAATAACAGATGGTTGGCGCGTATCGATAACGGGACAAACATCGTGGTCGATAGCGAGATCCCTGCCGCGACAACAGATCTCGGACCGATCATACACGTCGAATCGTCAGAGGCCGCGAGCAAAACGAATTTCTTGTTCCGTGGTTGGTTCACGACGGGGGCACATCTCAGATGACGATCAAAAAAGCGGCTGGATATATAGTGATCATTGGATTGTTCGCCTTCGTAGTCGGCTTGTTTGCACAGGATCCAGATGCGACTCTGCCGTGGGATGATCAGCCCGATTTCATGGACGGTTGGCCGATGGATGCAACCAACCCGGTGCAAAACATTTCAGTCCGCGCAATGGACAGAAACCAAAACGGGCAACAGATATTTTTGCCCGATGACATAATCACGATCAGCAACACGGCAAACAATTCGATTCAGCTCTATCAGATGTCGACTAGTACAGGAACGTTTGTGTCTGCCTCTGCTCAATCGCCATTGATCATGACCAATCTTGCAGCTGGTATGTACTGGGCAATTTCGACAAACGATCGATATTCGGTCTGCGTTTTACCTGATGATTATAGGTCAACTTGGTTTTGGGGTACCGACACAGATGAGGCTATAAACTCACCATCAAGTGAGGAGCGTGCGAACAATGGTGGGTATCGATTCAAGCGGACACTTACACGGTCGCAGTGGGACAGCGTCGAGGCGACCAAGGACGTTTTCACTTTTACTGATTATGACAACTGGCTGTCAAAACAGGCAACAGGACAATTTCAACGGGTCCAGTTATCATTGTTTGATAATCCCTCATGGTTGAGTAGTGATCTCCCGGCGCGGTCCAATTATTTTTCCAGGTTTTTAATTTACGCGACGAATGTTATTGCGCGAGCGGTCACTAATTATCCAGGGGCGACAATCCATGTTGGTCTACACAACGAGCCGTCGGCGTTATCCGACATTATGGATGCGACTACCGGACCGCTACCAGCCCCGCCCGATTGGTGGACTGGGATCTCGAATCTATATCACACAGTCGTCCCGCAAATTCGATCTCGATTTCCTGATGTCAGGATCGCTGCTTTCCAAGCTGATGATTATCATAATGCCTATGCTGGCACTGGGACGCCGTTTACAAATCAAACGGGCGGCGTATTTAAGTATTTCAAGGATGCTGGCGTGTTTGACTTGGTTGATGATGTTTCGTTCTACCCTGCGCTTTTGAGGAGCGATTATCGACGTGATGAGATCACACTAGTTGCCGCTGATCCTAATCGAACCAATTATCCACCCAATATACAGATCGACAATTTGCGCGCCCTCGGAATCGACAATACTGTTCATATTTATGAGACGTATCTTGGGGGACAATCCTCGCTCGGTATCATGACCCGTGATCGTGGAATTTCAGCTGATGGGGCAAGCTCGAACACATGGTTTACAGGGATGAACAGATCGGTAAAGGACGTGATTTTATATCGTGCCGCTGGTTGTGAGTCCTATATCCCGCATCTTATGGGGAGCGCTGGATCCCAGGGGGCGAGTACAATTACAAATAATATATCTTATTATGGGCGCGAGTACGGTTACCGGGGTTTACGACCAGCAAGCTGCGCTGTGATGCATACTGCGCATAATATTCGAGATCTTGTTTGGGATGTTATCGATATAACCAATCAGGTCCGCCGAGTTCTAGGAAATCGGTTTGGCGAGGTGGTTGGTTTTATCTGGAATGATGAGGATGGACCGTCGACAAATTTGGCCATCCCATCGGGGTGGACCGTGAGTGATGTATTCGGTCGGGCAATAACTAACAATCCCGTGGAGCTGTCTCAGGAGGTTTTTGTCGTTCGCTCCAGCACGTCAAACGCGGTTCGGGCCGCATCTCAAGAGTTTTGATTTGCAAGGCAATGAGGGCAGGCGGCGTCCGGGCAACGGAATCGAGTGGTATAAACGGATTGCCGCGGCTGAGTTGATTTTGATTTTGGGCGGGATCACCATTTGGTTTGCGAATGACAAAAAATATTTAGAAACCAGGATCGAACAGAACGCCGAGATCTTGAATCGCTTTGTCATCAAGGTCGAGGCCATGTCCGACATCCAAGCATCTATGCAGGGCGACCTGAGATGGATACAGGCCGATGTGAAAGAGATCACATCGATCATGCGGAAGGAATACAGTGTCGAGCGTAAACGAGCCGACTAAACGTCATTCTGCACAGATGTATTTGGCGGCGACAGTCATCTCGGCGATATTTCATGGGTTAGGTGTTTATTTTGCGTACTGGCTCGGATATTGGCACGGGGTCGAGATGATTTTCAAATAAATCGATTATCACGGGTTTGAACAAGTCGGCGGTTGTGGGTCTTTTTAATTCTCCCAGTGTGTACTGGATCTCCCCGTAAGCGATTGCGTAGTCGATGTAGTTTGGAACTGGGCGTCCGTTTAGCTGTGCTATTTTTTTTGATAGCGATATCAAATATTCGCGCATGTTGTTTTGATCAAGTGATGTTTTCATGGCTTAAATATAAGCAATAACGGCGCCAGGTAGATCTGGCGGTCACAGGGGTTTAGTCTTTGAGAATTTTCGCAAAATTAAGAGACCAACGACTCCAATTCCGGCCATCGTCAGAGTACTGGGTTCGGGGATTGAACTGGATTCAACGATGAAATCGATGCTGAAGGGCGAGCCAGCATCGAACCATCCTTGGAATGATGCTGTCTCCATCTGGTTTGCAGCGGATCCCCATACTTTGTATTCGTAACCCTCTAAAAAGTTGATGGTGTTTTGTTTGCTGTTATCGTCTCCCCGAATGAATGCCTTAATTTCCTGATGTCGCCCAGGGCGCGACCAGTTCAACTCACCCTCGTCCGGAATTCCATTGAATTTGATTTTGAGTTGGATCAACTCTTCTTGAGCCATGTCGATTTTGAATTCCACGTTGTAGGAGTAAATGTCCTTTTTGTCAGCCGAGATCCTCGCAGAGTAGGGTTGCAGTGGCACTGCGCCGATTGTTCCGTTTGAATCTGACGTGAGTACGGACGAGATGGTCAAATCAGATCCCAGGGGATCAAATTGTGATGTGACCTGGCTTTGTATGGCCGACGCTGACAAGGTGCCCTCAGCTAACATTATCAATATCATTATTAATCTGTTCATAATATTTCTTATATTAATCTATCACTGAGGTAAAATCAACTCTTAACAAGCCGGTATTTATTGCCCGCTGCGTGTACAAATAGAATCCGAACCGGGTCTATGAGGGTATCTGATACCACCCCCGTATAGTTCGCAGCGGGCGATCTTAACATGGCGCTCATAGTCAAATGTGGACGCGTTTGTCATGTGTTTTGCTTGTCCTATTTTGCGGGTGTAGCACGCTGCGGTCGGTGCGTGATGCGTTAGATGAAATCACTCCCACGGCTGAGGTGTTGAGGGAGGCGTTGATCACTGTCAGCAATGAGTCCGCGCTAACGATGGCGCAGGTACGTGAGACATTGATGTTTGTCCAGGATGACATTCATTTAACCGCCACGAATGCGGCATTTGTCTCGGACCGTATTACTGAGAATGTGGACAGGCTGACGATTCAGGCTGAAAAAACTATTGCCGCTGCAAGGGGTGAGACCGTTGACGGTAGGGAATTACCCTGGAAGACCGTGGCCATGTTCGTCGGTTCGTTGATTATGTTTGTTCCGTTTGTTTTTTCGCGGGCGACATTGCCGAAACTTGCCGTCCTGCTATTCGGGTGGGCGTCTAACAAAGTAAGGGGGAACAACCATAAAACGACTTCTGTTGTGCGCACTGGTGGCACTGGTCGTAGTCGCCGCGTTAGCAAGGTGCGCCGCGGCTGATCACGTCCGCGGCAAGGTTTATGGCTTGAGTAAAAATTTTAAGGTCCGGTGGCTGGATCAAACGACTGTTGTGGTCCGGGTAAGATCCCCGATCAATCGATTGGCTCGGATTGAACTTTCCGAAACGGGCGCGGCATGGAAAGAACTGAATCATATTTGGACCGGATCAGATAGGATCGAGATTCCTTCAGGCGATGGCGACTTTCAGATTTCGGTCCGTTGTTACCCACCTACGGGAATCAAGGGGAGCGAGGATCTCGTGTACTCGTACCATGTCAACCTCGCAACAAATACTGCAGTCCCTTGGGTGACGATACATCAGACTAATCGATTCTGGAAGACAGATGCTCTTCGGTGGAGGTTGCGGGTGGAGTAGGGGGCGCTTAAAGATCGCCCTTCTCTATATATCTTTTTAGATTTTTACTTATATCAGAACTCAAATCGTCTATACTTATTACATAAGTATCTTCGGTCAATGCAGCTATGGTATCTCCCACCGTGGTCAATGCAACTTGAACCAGTTTTGAGAATTTTTGTTCGACGTCTGATCCTTGGTCATAATTAAGTGTTTCGTCCCACATCATTCCCATTTGTGTTTTGCCGTCGCTTCTATCGTTAATTATGATATGAAATTTAATCATTGCTCACCCATCTATCATCCTTATGTCGTAGCTCGATTTCATTCCATATATTTCGAACCTGCATTTCGAGCCATGCAATCGAGTGATGATGCGGGTCGGTTTTTCTTTTCTTCTCGCATTCCCACAACATCCCGAGTGTAAAACCAAATAGGATTGCCAGCGTGATGACTCCAATTATTTTAGTTTTTGTCATTTCGATAACCCTTCAATCTATTCTTCATTTATAGCTTGTTTTATTACAGGATTTAATTTCACAACAAATTCGGCAGCCATTTGACGCATAGAAGAAACGCGAGTGCTATCTGCGGCGAACTCTTGGTATTGCTGCCTGATCTCGGATAATTTGATAATTACATCCCTATTAATAAGTGCATGCTTGACGCTAGTGCCTCCACCTTGCTGCACAATTATTCTTTCATACTTATCGTTTTCCTCGTCATAGATAATTCGCAATTGAGTTTTTATTTTAAGCAGCTTTTCTTGAATTGCGCCGATAGCAAACTTGTGTCTGTCCTGAGATTGGCAACATTGGCTGTAAGTTCCACCTGACATATTCTTACTGGTTCTTATTAGGTTTTTTATTTTTGCAAGTTTTACCTCATGGTGTTTTTTCTCAATGCAAAGCTTTTCCTTTTCCTCAAGCAGCTTGTGTTTGTGCTCTTTCTTTTCCTCAGATATAGTCATCCAAATCCTCCGTTTTTGGGTGTATGATCTCTACTGATTCAACCTTAATATTTTTAAAGCCCACATCATCTATCGCCCAGTACAGCAATCCCTTTATTTCAGGGAGACTATTGCCCAGCCAGACTGCTCGATCATCGCTCGTGATGGTCAGCTCGAATTTGAAAACAGTTCCTTTAGGTATGGTCATCTTTGTCCCTCCTTTAAACTTTTAATGTCATTGACGGTTTCTACTAGGCCGTCCTTGTATTCCTCTGCCTCTTTAAGTGAATTAAACACTCCCATTGTTACCCAAGGAGGCATCTTCTCCATTCCTATAAAATTGAAATAGACTTCCCTAAATGCGTCATTAGCACTTTGAATGTGAAATCGGTTTTGTGTAGGACTCCATTCTAATGACCACAACCCCTCCCATTGGTCGCCTTTACAGCTTTTAGACATACTCATCCAAATCCTCCGTTTTTCTTACTATTATGTATGTTCCTCCATGAACCTCGAAATCTTCCTGAAACGCTTTCTGTGCGTTAGATTGAATGTCTTTACCTGCCTTGATTTCTAGGCCGAGAAGCACAGATATATATATGCATGTATATTCCTGACCTTTATCAATCTCGTCATTATAGTCTAATGGTTTAGCCAGCCTTTGTTTTATCGCAAACAAATCAGGCGCACCGTTGGTTCCCCACCGTATGAATCGCGTTCCAACACGCATTGCTCCACCGCCACCTTTCCACACAAACCAGCCTTGAGCTGTTAGGTAGTCGCGTACGGCCTTAGTCAGTTGTTGTGATGGTTTGCCCATTCTGCTTTTCGTATGAGTTTTTGGCTGATTCTTCGATTTTTAGGATTATTTGTTTATCCTCTGGCCGTTCTTTGACGAGCCATTCAGTCGATACATAAACATGGTTTTTACGATTCACGATTGGCTCCGCATCAACACTGCAAGCCATGAAAGCAACCATGTCCCCCAAGCCAAACAATCGTGGTGACACAAAAACCTGCTCGCCATCCGTAAATATCGTTTCCATGAATTTCCTGAAATTTTTAGTTCTCCCCTCTTCGGGAATATTCATGCTGAACTCTAACAGTTTATTTTGTGGTTGTTTGCTCATCTCTCCTCCTCCAGTTGTTGGCTTATCTTTTGTTCATCATTCCAAGCTTTGAGTTTTGCGTGGACCAGTTCCCTAGCTTCGTCTGGCAGATCTTCTGGGCGGTTGATGTCTTTAGGATCTTCCATGGCGTACATCCACGCCTTGCCCTCGTTGTAGGTGCCCTTGTTGCGGTCGTAGCGATCTGGTTTGCTGCGCTTTGGTCTACTCTCCTCGATCATCATGGTCCACCACTGATCGAATTTTTCGGGATCCGACAGCGATTGCGGGGATTGAGCAACGTGCTCAATTCGAGTCGCTCGGCGCCACGAAAACAACCTCTCGATCTCCTCGGGGTTGCGCCCTATTTCAAGCATGTGGCGAACATTCGAGCAGACGATGGTGGACGGCACGTTGGGCGGTGTGGCGGGAAAAACCTCATGAGCCAGGGCAGCAAGGCGCAGCACTTCCGCAGTGGGCACATCTCTCCCGTTTGCACCCTCCCCCTCTCTCGGACTCTCTCCCCCTCCGGACCCAGAACCAGAGCCAGAGCCAGAGCCATACAAACGGTTAGACCCACCCTTGGAATGACCCTTGGGAACACCCTTGGGATCACCCTTAAGGGTGGAGGCAATATTTTCCCCTTTTTCGCGACCCTTGGACTCACCCTTGGGTGCACCCTTGGAATGACCCTTAAGGGCGGGATTGCCTCCTCTTCTACCGGCTTCAACGCATTTGATGCGTTTTGATTCTTCCCGGACCATTCTGCGATTGTAGATTATTCCTGTTCCTGTGACTGAACACGCTCCCGTATCGATCAGCTCTTCAAGATAGTGATCCGTCTCCTCAATCGAGCAACCGCAAATTCTTGAGATATGCTCTTTTGGGAAGGGTTTTCCGTTTTCTAGCTTTAGGTAGCCTCTCTGCGTACTTTTGTGCATCAGACACAGTAGTTTTATCCACAATCCGAACGCTCCAATGGAGCAACCTGCTAACGCTTCATCCGATAGCAGATCATCGGTGTACAACATGAATCCTGGTAGTTTTTTTGCGTGAATTATCTATTCTCCTCAGAATGGAATGTTATCCCCTTCATTTGTGCGACCCGACAGGACAGCACTCATCGACGGATCTGAACTTGTTGTAGGAGCTGCCCAATCTGGTGTCGTTTGTTGTGGCTCTTCCTCGGTGCGATCTTTAACCCGAACATAGTCGCCAGACGGCGTTAAAAACCTTTTTGCGTCGGCGCGCATAATGGTCTCGATTACTGAGAATCTATCACCCTTTTCGTTGTCTCCGAGTGTAATGACGATTTGACACGGGACTCCCACTAGGACTTCAGTATCGAACGCCTTAAGCTCTTCCGCGGTGAAAGATTTCCCTCTCCATGATTTTAGGTGTTTATGTAGCATAGACCGACTATCTAGAGAGGCAGTATATCGACGCCCTTGGATGTATCTTCTGCCATCTTGCATCAAAGCTGACAGCTCAAACACCAAGCGAATTTTAGGTTTGATTCCCCAATGAGTTTCGATATTACCGAGGTCAACGACATCGACGCAGACTGCGTCGTGCATGCCTTCAGGCGCTGGTGTGAATGTTCTACCCTGGATGATCACTCGGCGACCCCCTCGAAGCATGCTTCCCATTCTTCTTGATCAAAATCTTGTATGCCGATATGGACGCCTGCATCGACCTGGTCATGGCTTAAGTACCAATCGGCTTTGTCGGGATTGTTTTTGATGACCAGGTTGTAAAATCGTCCGGCAAGGTTGACTGCTAATTCCCTCGATCCTGTGTGTTTATCCAGCATGTCTGCCATGGCTCGTGTAGCTTCCAGCCTGTCTTCCCCCCAATCGTGAACCGTAGCAGGTTTAACTTTTCCGTCATGGTGTATGATCATAATGTAATGATGTTTGATCCCATGCGGATCTTTGACACTAATCCCATGATAACCTGGTTGCATATTTCCTCCTTGTTGTTTTCTTTTTCTTTAGTTGACAAAAATCACATGGCCGATGATTGTGCCGCTTATGAAGCATGCGGCTGTCACGACCAATACTATTATTGAAACTATTAACGCTCTAATTATCATTTGATTGAACTCCCCACATAAAAGGGCGATTTGATAAGGGTTGGCCATTCCTTGTGTAGACTTTTGCTCCATGACTTTCCCCATCTTATGTCTTTGAGAAAAATTGCCCTTTTGAGTTTCCATCGCTTTTTTACTATTTCTTCCCACTTTGTTGATTCCGTCCACTGGATCCATTTCGTGCGTACTGTCTCCATGTGAACCGCCACGACACCATCAGGGATCTCCACCCCCTCCCCCCTGTTAAATGCTTCTACAAATTTCCATTCATTTGGATGCAATGGATTTACGCTCCAATAAATCCTTCTTGATTAGCTTGCGTATGTGCTTTGAGAGGTCGGATTCTTCAGCGTTAATTATGCGGGTCAGTTCCCTGTGTATGGGGAGTGTGACCATGACCGATATAAGTTTGGTGGTTTTTCTTTTGGATGCCATTGAGCCATCAGTACTTAGTTTTTTTTGATCTGTCAAAAGAATTTTAGATTTTTATTTTTGTCTGGTTGTGTTACGTTCGTTCTTAATTAAATAGAAGGATTATTTATGGCCACAGAACGTAGTACGACATTTTGTCATAATTGTAATACGCAAAGGATGTTTATCAGAGATGGTCCAAACCATATTTTGCATCTGATTATCACGATTTTAACTGGAGGTTTGTGGCTGGTGGGATGGCTTATCTCTGTATTGCCGTCGAGATCCAACCCGTATAGATGTACGCGATGCGGCATGACATCCACCAAAAACCTTGTAATTGGTAGGGATATGCGTTAAGCCCTTATTTTACAAGGGGTTCGGCAAGTCAAGCCATTGTGACACGACAGCGATATAATGACGCGGTACGATACAACGCTCCCACTTATCATCTGCCAACGGAGCTGGGCGAGATCCGTGACCTTTTTGAACATGCCTGTGAAACAGGCGAATTTAATGAGCTCGGTGAATGCCTAGCCGACTACATCTATTCCAAGCGTGTGGAGGATCTCAAGGGAATGATGGCTTTCTTACGCAAGCAATCAAATCCGAAGTTAATGGAAGACTGCTTCATGTTGTTGTTTGGAGTTCATTTTCAGGACGTTTTCTCGTCTGCTCAAATTGCAAGAAGTCATGGCATCTCAAGATCCGCAGTCAGTCAGCGTATACGCGCATTGAAACGCAGATTCAAGATCCACTCCTCAGCAGTACGCAGAGACGAGGTGTGCAAAAAATACAGCCAACAAAAGAAGGAGGATCACCCCAAATGGAAGACGCTCTCAACTTACAAGCCCCCAATATCATCGAGATAGAGAAGATCACTGTACGCGATGAACTCAACGTGCGGTCTCAAAAGCTGTTGACTGAGGTTATCAACGAATATGCCGAGTGTATAGATCGCTTGCCTGCCGTGTCGTTGTTCAAGGTGGATGACATATTGTATCTGGTCGATGGTTGGCATCGTGTAGCGGCTGCGTGTAAGGCGGGGGTCAAAGTTGTTGCTTATGAGTTGGTCGGTGTAGGGACGCTTGATGAGGCTCGTGACTATGCTGATGCGGCAAACCTACATCATGGCGTCAAACTCACGGCAGAGCAACGGCGTGAGGCGATAAGGCGATATATTTCGCGCCACCCTGATATGCCCGAGATCGATGTCGCTAGGAATTTGGGCATTCCTAGATCATCTATCTATAACGCCACTAAGGAGGTGGTACTAAAGCAGGACGATACTAATTCTGGTTGGTGTCGCGTGACCTTTGATGAGTTGATCAGGGATTGGCGGCGATTACAACATGACATCCCACCCGTTGAGAAGTGGACACCCAAGGATGTAGACACGTTAAAGACTCTACTCAATCCGATCAATGAGTTCTGCAAGTTATTGTGGACATACGACCCCACTGCCCAAATGGGCACCCCCAATGGGAGGCAAGATTAAAGATGACTAACATACTTGATGGGCGATTCTTCCATTCTGTTGACGAGGAAACAATGACCGTTGAATGGCAAGGTTATGTCATAGGCAGTCCCGAGCCTGGTTGGTACTTGGTTCAGTTATTCAGCTGGATAGATGGTGAAGAGACCAATCAACATATTGTCCGATTTGAAGATATGAAGAGATGGTTTTTCTACACTAATTTGGCGGATTTAAAATATGGAGCGGCTCATGGCGAGGCGGGTCAGATGATGTTGGAACGGCACGCGGAACCTGACATTCCTGCGTTTGATGGTTAAGGAATCTTTTAATTTGAATCATCCGCAGGTTTCCATGCAT
>Ga0224508_10004605_pt1 | contig 11211 bp, 9 predicted proteins | sample SF_Jan12_sed_USG_4_FD_170157 | JGI IMG/M metagenome (GOLD analysis project Ga0224508, IMG submission 170157) | Sediment microbial communities from San Francisco Bay, California, United States - SF_Jan12_sed_USGS_21 | ecosystem: Environmental > Aquatic > Marine > Sediment | place: USA: California...
AAAAGGCAAGTCCGTGCCGGAAATTCCGTTCGCGGTTGGCTCAGCCAGGCAGTATGAATACTCGGGAATGAAAGCTGCCAGTGCCCCGGACCCGCCTCCAACATCGAGCACCGAACAAGTCGTGGAATTCGACCTCCTGATGATTTCATTGGCAAGAGATTTCAATCGGAAATACACATTGTGGTTCATGCTCGGTAATTCAGGCAAGGCCGCCGCGAAATCGTCGAGATGCTTCCCCGACTGTTCTTCCGCCAGCCCTAAATAAAGCGCTGTTTTGAATTCCGAGTAGGCGAGAAAATGATTCCCCGTCGCGGCGACACGAAGGGCATTCTCCAGATGCAGTGACGGATTCAGCGGATCTTCAGCGATCTTTTTCGCCAGAAGGTCTGGCCTGTGCAACAGCCGTGCCGGCCACTGATCTTCCTCAATACCAATGGCCTTGAGCGCACTCTTCAATATGCGTCCTGCTTGCAATGTGTCGCTCTCCAGGCCGGGCTAATACGGCCCTTCTCGATCATGGCGGCGCTTCTGGCGCAATCGCTGTGCGGCGGGCTGTGGTTCACGGTACGCGATTGCGCGCGCCTGGTAGGTGTATTCGATCGTGCCAACTAACCAGAGCAGGTAACCGAGCAGCTCGATAAACTCCTCAACGGCGACTTTCATGACCCGTAGGTAATCGTTGCCAAGAATGGACATCCACAGGGCCTCCTGGCTAACCAGACGCACAAAAACGAACAGGATGACGGCACCGGCGAATATCATCGCCAGGCCCGGCGATGGCCATACCCGGCCCCATGCAATCCACAGGCGCCGGCGGGCGCGGTACGTGTAGACAATGACCAGTGCACTCACAATTGCGATCAGCACTTGTCCAAGGTTGTTAACCAGGTAATGGCTGAGGAAATAATTCAACTCGCTGATCAGGAATGCCAGTGCGATGCCGCCGAACGGAAACGCGATCGGCCGCTGCGATGGGCAATAGTTTGCGACCCATGCCATGAGCAAACCGCAGACGAGAAGAATCAGAGCCTGGGCAATTTCGATGGGAGAGAACTCACTCGTGCCAAGCTGATCGGTTGGAGTTGAGATTACATGCAGTGCAAGACTGCCAGGAAACGAGATCTCGACCTGAGTCAGCATCCATGTCAGAAATGCGATGCCAACGAAATAGGCGATGTAACGTGACCAGACCATACCCGACTATACAATATGTCAGGCGCGCAGTAGGAAAGTCGGCACGCCGAGCTCCGACAGCAGCTTACAGCCAATCAACCACTTACGCGCGTCGCCGGCATCGCGCCCGAACCAGGACGCCGTGTCGCCCAGGCGAAAGCTGTATCCCCAGGCGTCCATGTCCTGCATCAGACGCCGTCGGCCGACGCCGTCAATCTCATCAGCGAGAACGACTTGCAGATAGCAAACCGCCGCCTCTTCCAGATCATCGCCGCCGGCATCAGTATCTAACAGCTCACGCCGCTCCTTCGTCATGCAAATGACGTGGCTGGTTTCATGCAGCAGGGAATGTATCGGCGTGTCGTCACGAACGTAGACATGCCGGCCGACGACGCCGGCTTCCCGGTCGCCCCAGTAACTCCCGGTGATCGGCTCATCTGCAGATTGCACATGCAATTTCAACTCATATCTGGCAAGTAAGGTTTCGAGTGATGCCAACGGGACATCAGCAACAACGAGCACATTTTGGGCGCGATCAGACAGGCTCTTACAGGGCCGACAGCTGCTTGAGAACGATGCGCACCAGATCTTTCACGATTGCATCGCGCATCAGTTCTTCTTCGCGCAACTTTCCGAGCACAACTGTTTCGTCGTAGGTGTAGTCACGCACGAGCGTGAGAAACTGCGGTGCCATCAGGCTGTTATTGCCACTCATCAGCGCGTATTCGATCGAGTAATACACTTCGTACTCCGTCGGCACGTTGCGCGCCGACACGGACAGGACGCGTTGATCTGTCTCGTCGATGCTGATAGCAAGAATCGCCGTCGCTTCCTCAGGAGAATCGATGAGCGCCACACCTGCCGCCTTCAATTGTGATCGCAATTCACTATGGAACAGGCTATTGCGCTCGACCGCGTCGATATAGGTCAGCCGCATTTCGGAGGGCGTCGTCAATTCACCCTGAAGATGGAAACCACAACCTGTGAGCAGCGCGACACCCAAGCATGCGAGCAGTCTAGACAACGATATTGACCAGGCGCCCGGGAACGACAATTGTCTTGCGCACTTCCTTGTCTGCAACAAATCGTTGCACATTGGGATCAGCGAGTGCTTGCTTGCCAATTTCCTCATTGTCCGCGTCCGCTGCAATGGAAATACGGCCACGCAGCTTGCCATTAACCTGCACGACGATTTCGATGCGGTCTGCTTCGAGCGCTGCCGCATCAATCTGCGGCCAGGGCACGTCGATCAGAGCAGTCTTGTGTCCCAACGCCGCCCAGAGTTCGTGACAGATATGCGGCACGATCGGCGACAGCATCAAGACCACGGCCTCGAGCGCCTCGTGCTCGACCGCACGACCGGCATCCGACGCATCATCAAAACGAGTTATTGCATTGAGCAATTCCATCGATGCCGCGACTGCCGTATTGAACGTATACCGACGACCGATGTCGTCGCTGATCTTGGCGATGGTCTGATGCGTCTTTCTTCGCAGGTCTTTTTGCGGCGCATTGAGCGCGTCCGGAGCAAGTTCAGCAACTGCGCCGCCGTCGACATGGCTCTGCACAGCGCTCCAGAAGCGCTTGAGGAAACGGAAGCCGCCCTGCACGCCATCGTCCGACCACTCGAGCGCCTGCTCAGGAGGCGCTGCGAACATCATAAACAGACGAACGGTATCTGCGCCGTATTTCGCGATTAATTCCTGCGGATCGACGGTATTGCCCTTGTTCTTGGACATCTTCGCGCCATCTTTGAGCACCATGCCCTGCGTCAGCAGATTCGTGAACGGCTCGGAAACGTCGGTCAGCTTTTCGTCACGCATGACACGCTGGAAGAATCGCGAATACAGCAGATGCAGGATCGCATGCTCGATGCCGCCTGTGTATTGATCGACGGGCGTCCAGTAAGCGGCGCGTTCATCGAGCATCGCGTCATTGTTGTCCGGACACGCGTAGCGCGCAAAGTACCAGGATGACTCTACAAAGGTATCAAACGTATCTGTCTCCCGACGGGCATCCTTGCCGCATTTCGGGCAGGCCACATTGATGAACTCGGGAATGTCTTTGAGCGGCGAACCATGCCCTGTGAATTCGACATCCTCGGGCAATACGACGGGCAGCTGGTCCTCGGGTACCGGCACCGCATCGCAATCATCGCAGTAGATGATCGGGATCGGCGCGCCCCAATAACGTTGCCGCGAGACACCCCAGTCACGCAGGCGATAATTGGTCGTACGCCGGCCGCGGCCCGACTCTTCAAAGTAGTCGGCAATCGCGTTGAACGCATCATCGTAAGCCAGGCCGTCAAATTTGCCCGAGTTGATCAGCACACCCTTGTCAACGAACACCGTCGCTTCGATGTCGATTTTTGTGCCGTCTTCAGGGGTGATGACCTGCACGATCGGTAGCGCATGCTTTTTCGCAAACTCCCAGTCGCGTTCATCATGACCCGGCACCGCCATGACGGCGCCTGTGCCGTAACTCATCAACACGAAATTCGCGACCCACAGCGGCACTTCCTCACCGGTGAGCGGATGGATCGCCATAATACCGAGCGGCATGCCCTTCTTCTCCATCGTCTCGAGTGTCGCTTCGGCAGCATCCGTCTGTTTGCATTCCTCGATGAATGCGGCGACTTGCGGATTCTTCGCAGCAGCTTTCTCTGCCAATGGGTGTTCAGCCGCTACGGCCATATACGTCACGCCAAACAATGTGTCCGGCCTGGTGGTAAAGACAGTCAGCGGCTCGCCCTCGCCTGCAACTTCAAACGACAGCTCGATTCCTTCGGAACGACCAATCCAGTTGCGCTGCATAATCTTGACCGAGTCGGGCCATCCCGGCATGCGATCGAGTTCTTCGAGCAACTCGTCGGCGTAAGCCGTTATCTTCATAAACCACTGTGCGATTTCACGCCGCTCAACCGGTGCATTGGAGCGCCAGCCGCGCCCATCGATGACCTGCTCATTAGCCAGCACCGTCTGATCCACGGGATCCCAGTTCACGACCGAGTTCTTGCGGTACACAAGGCCCTTCTCGAACATCTTCGTAAACAACCACTGCTCCCAGCGGTAGTACTCCGGGCGGCAGGTCATGACCTCACGTGTCCAGTCGTAGGCATAGCCGAGCCTGTTCATCTGCACACGCATGTCTTCAATATTGTCGTAGGTCCACTTTGCTGGCGGCACGCCGCGCTTGATCGCAGCATTTTCGGCCGGCATGCCAAATGCGTCCCAGCCCATCGGTTGCAGGACGTGTTTGCCCTGCATGCGCTGATAGCGGGCGATGACATCGCTGATCGTGAAGACACGTACATGCCCCATATGCAGCTTGCCGCTCGGATAGGGGAACATCGTCAGGCAGTAGAATTTCTCTTTGTCGGTGTCTTCGCCGACCTCGAAGCAACGCGATGCTGCCCAGTATTCCTGGACGCCCTTCTCTATGGTTTCGGGGTGATAGGCAGTGCTCATTGATCAATCAGTATTTGCTGGCGGTGAAAACCCGCAAGCGTACAGCAACAGGCGACGATTCGCAGCAGCGACGGGATCTTCAGAAGTAACCGCGGCCGCGCAGCCAGAAACCCGCAACGATCAGCAGGCACAGGCTGAGGATAGTCCGGTTACCGTAGCTCGCATAAGGCGTGCTGCCTTTGCGCGGCTCGACAGCCATTGTCATCCTCGTCGGCTGAAATTGCGGCCCCGATTTCAGCACCTTGCCATCCGCATCGATAAATGCGCTGATGCCGGTATTGGTCGCACGAATTGCATAGCGCCCCACCTCGAGCGAGCGCATTCTGGCGATCTCCAGATGCTGATGCGGCGCAATGGAATCGCCGAACCAGGCGTCGTTAGAGACGTTGATCAGGATGCCAGCGTCCGGCAACGCGTAGATCAGCTCGGCCCCGTAGGCATCTTCGTAGCAAATAGCGACGGCCAGCGCTATTCCATCGTGTGTCATGATAAGCGGCTGGACGTCCTCACCTGCGGAAAGATCGCTGTATGGCAGGTTCATCATGCGCATCCATTCGCGAACTTGCGTGGGCACAGGGAAATATTCACCGAATGGCACGAGATGCCGTTTACGATAGACCTGTCGTCGTTCGCCATTCAGCGCGATAACGCTATTGTAGATTTTCGGTTCCGTCGTGCGCTCGGCAACAGTCTCGAGAATGCCAAACAGAATGGTCTGGCCTGCAATGCGGCTGTCAGATTCCAGCGCATCGATGTACGTCGAAACGCGATCGGTCACTGCGGGTATTGCAACCTCGGGCCAGACGACGATATCGCTGTTGGCGGCGACTCTGGTCGCCTTCCGGTAAAAATCGAGCGTGACCTGAAATTGCTCGGGAAGCCACTTCTTGTCTTGTGATATGCCGCCTTGAATCAAAGTCGCCGTCACCGGCTTGCCGGCGGGCTCAGTCCATTCAACGGATTTCAATACAGCCCCACTCAACCAGGGAAGCACGACGAGAGCGATTGCGGCCCACTGCGCTCGATCTCTGGTCAACACTGCGACAAGCAGCGCGGCAACGCTCAGCACCAGCATGGCCGACACGCCGTACACGCCAAGAACAGGTGCCCAGCCGGCCAGCGCCGAATCGACCTGGCTGTAGCCCAACGCCATCCACGGGAAACCGGTCAATAACCAGCCGCGCGCCCACTCGACGAGCACCCAGGTTGCCGGAGCGACGGCCAGCAGGCGCCAGGGCTCGCCGCTGGCAAGCCTGCTGATGAGCCAGCCGCAGAACCAGAAGTACAACGACATGAGCAGTACCAGACCGAGCATCAGGATGACCGCAACCCAGACTGGCGCCTTGCCGAAGACGACAACGGATATGTATATCCAGTACGTTCCGGACAGGAACAGCCCGAAGCCGAACCAGAACGCGTGTTTCGCTGCGTCACGCGGAGAATTTGTCAGGCAGACATACAGAAACGGCAACAACAACAATGGCACGAGCAATGACATGCCGAACGGCTCGAACGCGGTTGTGGCCAGACAACCCAGAACGAAAAAAATGAGCTGACTGACCCGGGGCCGATCTGCCGGCAGCAGCAATATCGACGGTTCCCGCGCCACGTCCTAGATGTTCCGCTGAACCTGCAGAGCATCAATACGGCGTTTATCGGCCTTGACGACGGCAAACCTGAAGCCACCGAACTCGACCGCCTCGCCGTGCCGCGGCAATCTGCCAAGCTCGTGCATCACGAGCCCGCCAATTGTGTCGTACTCGTCATCGCCAAGCTCGCATTCGAAGTACTCATTGAAATCTTCGATACGCGTCAGCGCGCGCACGGCAAAACTGGGCTTGCCATCTCGATCACCGTCCGGACGAATAAATGCAACCTCTTCACGATCGTGCTCATCGTCGATTTCGCCGACAATCTCCTCCAGTACATCCTCGATCGTCAGCAAGCCCGCGACACCGCCGTACTCGTCGACAACAATCGCCATATGATTGTGACTATCGCGGAATTCCTTAAGCAGTGCGTTGAGCCGTTTTGATTCCGGGATGACGGAAACCGGTCGCAACAGTTTTCTGAGAGGGACATCGTCCGAGTCCTCACTGCCGAAGTAGCGCAGCAAATCCTTCGCCAGTAATACGCCGAGGACTTCGTCGCGATCTTCACCGATAACCGGAAAGCGCGAGTGCCCGGACTGGATGATCGTGGACAATATCTTCTCGAAATCCTCCTCGATATCGATAACGACCATATGTGATCGCGGCACCATGACATCGCGCACCTGCGTCTCGGATACCTCGAGCACGCCGGAGAGCATGCTTTTCTCTTCGGCATCGAGATCGATTTCGGATTGTTGAATAAAATCGTGGATGTCTTCGCGGCTCCAGGGATCCCCCTTGAGTGCGCGCTTCAGACGCGCAATCAAGCTGGTGCCTCCTGAGCCGCTGGTACTTGGCGGTCTTTCGTTCATCGAACCCTAGTTTGGCAATCTGTAATGCTTTCAGCCTATTGTAGCAGTTTATAGTTATGACCCCTCGTACGGGCCCGTCACATTTCGCGAAGCCAGTATTTCGCCCTCCAGTCCTTCCATCTGCGCAGCTTCAGCGTCTGTCTCGTGGTCGAATCCGAGCAGATGCAAGGTACCATGCACGAGCATATGGCCCCAATGGTCGTTCGGTTCCTTGCCTTGGTCTGCCGCTTCGGCCGCCACGACCGAGGCACAAATAACGATATCGCCGAGCAAATGGCCTTCATCATCGGGGAGCCCGTCGATCTGGCCGGCCGGAAATGACAGTACATTTGTCGCCTTGTCCTGCTCACGGTACAGGTTGTTCAGCGTTCGTATCTCGTCGGCGTCGACGATGCGCACGGCGATTTCGACATCGCTGCGAGTCAACTGCCCGGACTGTTGCGCAGCAGCTTCAACCCAGTTCTGAATTTCGGCCTTTGGGGGTATGTCGGGATCGTCGCTGGCGACCTGCACATCAACTGTCAGCGTCGTCACTGTCGTCCGCTTCGTAGGCCTCGACGATTCGCTGCACGAGCTGATGGCGAACCACATCTTTAGGCGAGAAGAAAGTAAACGCGACGCCTTCGACGCCATCAAGAATACGCATCGCGTTCTTGAGTCCGGACTCCTGCCGGTTCGGCAAGTCGATCTGTGTGATATCACCGGTCACGACCGCATGTGAACCGAAGCCAATGCGCGTCAGGAACATTTTCATTTGCTCGACGCTCGTGTTCTGCGCTTCGTCGAGAATGACAAAGGACTCATTGAGTGAGCGGCCACGCATGAAAGCCAGTGGCGCTATTTCTATGATGTTGCGTTCAATTAATCGTGTGACATTATCGACACCCATCATGTCGAAAAGCGCGTCGTACATGGGGCGCAGATAGGGATCGACTTTTTGCGACATATCGCCGGGGAGAAAGCCGAGACGCTCGCCGGCTTCCACCGCCGGTCGGACCAGCACGATGCGTCGCACCTGCTCCTTTTCCAGTGCGTCGATTGCAGCCGCGACAGCAAGGTAAGTCTTGCCGGTGCCCGCGGGACCAATACCAAATGCCAGGTCGTGCTCCGAGATGTTCTTGAGGTACGCGGTCTGATTGGCGCCGCGCGGCCGAACCAACTTGTGCCGCGTTTGAATCGAAACGTCTTCGGCATCGATCTCATCCGCAGCGGTCTTCGTCGGGGCCGGGTCAGCATCATTCATTACGGACTCCTGCAATAGCATATGCACGCGCTCGGGATCGAGGCTTTCACTGTCAGTCATCTCAAACAGGGACAGCAGAACATCGCCGCCAATCTGTGCCGCGCCGGGTTGCCCGGTCACTCGAAAGTGGTTACCGCGACTGGCGATTTCGACATCGAGGCGGCGTTCAATTTGCCGCAGATGTTCATCAAACTGACCGCAGAGGTTAGCCAGGCGGTTGTTATCGGCGGGCTCGAGGACAACGTCCCGAGAAATCTGGATAGCATTCAAAGTACGTAAAAGACTACCGCGATGTGCGGGAATTGGGAAGTAACTACTCTACATATGTCAGGCGGCTGCCTGACCGCTTATGATTCGGCCACGCAGCGAGTTCGGCAATGCTTCGGTGATGACAACATCCACAAACCGACCGATGCACGACGGGTCGGCATCGAAATTCACCCAGCGCATGTTCTCCGTCTTGCCCGCGACCTGATTTACGTCCTTCCGGGACGGTTTTTCAACAAGCACGCGTTGCGTCGTGCCAACCATGGCTTTACTGATTTCAAATGCTTGCTGGTTAATTCGCGCCTGCAGAATTTGCAATCGTTTCTTCTTCACGTCGATCGGCGTCTCATCCGTCAGGCTTGCTGCGGGGGTGCCGGGGCGCGCGCTGTAGATAAAACTGAATGACTGATCGAAACGGACTTCAGCGATCAGGTTCATCAACGCCTCGAAGTCTTCTTCCGTTTCGCCCGGGAAACCGACTATAAAATCCGAGGACAATGAGATATCCGGGCGTGCCTCTCTGAGCTTGCGAATCTTTTGCTTGTACTCGAGAATCGTATGACCACGCTTCATGCGAGCAAGCACACGATCAGAACCGTGTTGCACCGGAAGATGCAGGTAATTGGCGAGCTTCGGAACCTCGGCGTAGGCCTGTATCAGGCTGTCCGTAAACTCCATCGGATGCGACGTCGTAAAACGGATGCGCTCGATGTCATCAATCGCCGCGACATAATAGATAAGCGTCGCAAGGTCCGCTATCTGCCCATCGTGCATCGGCCCGCGATAGGCGTTGACATTTTGTCCAAGCAGATTGATTTCACGGACGCCCTGGGCGGCGAGGCTGACACATTCGGCGATCACATCATCGAACGGCCGACTGATCTCTTCGCCCCGCGTGTACGGAACAACGCAGAAACTGCAGTACTTGCTGCAACCCTCCATCACCGATACGAACGCAGTTGGACCCTCGGCCCGTGGTTCAGGCAAACGATCGAATTTTTCGATTTCAGGAAATGAGATATCGACAACCGCTCTGTTCCTTGCGCGAGCGCCTTCAATTAATTCCGGAAGGCGATGCAAAGTCTGCGGACCGAACACAATATCGACGAACGGCGCTCGCCTGGTGATGCCCTCACCTTCCTGGCTGGCAACACACCCACCGACGCCGATCATGACGCCCGGGCGTTCTTCCTTGAGCAGTCGCCAGCGACCAAGCTCGGAGAAAACTTTCTCTTGCGCCTTTTCCCGAATCGAGCATGTGTTGACGAGCAGCAGATCTGCTTCGTTCACATCTTGTGTAAGCTCGTAACCGTGCGATTCGCGCAAGACGTCCGCCATCTTGTCCGAGTCGTACTCGTTCATCTGGCAACCCATCGTTTTGATATAGAGCTTGTTCGCCATCACAGTCCCGGACGGGCTCTGACCCCGTTATTCACCTGATAAAGCCCATCGCTTCCAATTTGACAAGTATACGATGCGCGGCAAGATCCGGCGTGATCTTGACTGTGTCTATGACCATCTCGGCATTCTCGGGTACTTCATAAGGATCTGAAATACCTGTGAATTCCTTGATCTTGCCGGCGCGGGCCAACGCGTAAAGCCCCTTGCGATCACGTTGCTCGCAGACCTCGACCGAGGTCGAGACGTGTATTTCGACAAAGCCGCCGACCGGCAGAATCGCTTCGCGAACGGCGCGTCGCGTCGCCGTGTATGGCGCGATAGGCGCGCAAATCGCGATGCCACCGTTCTTGGTTATTTCGCTCGCAACGTAGCCGATGCGACGTATGTTCAGATCGCGGTGTTCTTTCGAAAAGCCGAGTTCACTCGAAAGATTTTTTCGAACAATGTCGCCGTCGAGAAGGCTGACCGGACGACCACCCATTTCCATGAGCTTCACCATGAGCGCGTTGGCAATCGTCGACTTGCCCGAGCCACTGAGGCCCGTGAAAAACACCGTAAAACCCTGCTTATGGCGTGGCGGATGTGTGCGCCGCAATTCCGCCACGACATCGGGGAACGAGAACCACTCGGGAATCTCGAGACCCTCCTGCAGGCGATGACGCAAATCCGTGCCGGAAATATTCAGCACGCGATCACTTTCAGTCTTCTCATCGATGGGGATGTATTCCGCACGATTCTCCGCATAGACCATGAGCTGAAACGGCACCATCGAAATATCGAGTTCGTCGGCGTGCTCCGTGAGCAACTCCTGCGCATCGTAGGGTCCGTAAAAGTCCTCGCCCGTGCTGTCCTGGCCCGGGCCGGCGTGATCACGCCCAACGATCAGGTGCGTGCAACCGTAGTTCTTGCGAATAATCGCGTGCCACATCGCCTCGCGTGGCCCGCCCATGCGCATGGCCAGCGGCAGCAGGCTCAGCATCGTGGTCTGCTCCGGGTAACGGCCAAGCAACTGCTCGTAACAACGAACGCGCGTGAAATGATCGACATCGCCCGGCTTGGTCATACCCACGACCGGCTGAATCAACAGGTTCGCTTCGACTTCGCGAGCCGCCCGCAATGTCAGTTCCTGGTGTGCACGATGCATTGGATTGCGCGTCTGAAACGCGACAACTTTGCGCCAGCCGAGTTTCCGGAAG
>Ga0224508_10004606_pt1 | contig 11211 bp, 7 predicted proteins | sample SF_Jan12_sed_USG_4_FD_170157 | JGI IMG/M metagenome (GOLD analysis project Ga0224508, IMG submission 170157) | Sediment microbial communities from San Francisco Bay, California, United States - SF_Jan12_sed_USGS_21 | ecosystem: Environmental > Aquatic > Marine > Sediment | place: USA: California...
TGGCAAGTTTAGTCACATACATATTGTTCCCCTATGTTTTCACTTCCAGCGTATGCACGCTTAAACGAACTCTATTGCGATGATCGTCGTCCCTGCCTCGTAGCGTAGATGGTGGCCTGACCATCCGAACCATAGGCCAGCACGTCGTATGTGACCGGATAGGGGCCTTCCATACCCGGCGAGCCCATTGGCATTCCGGGTACCGCTATACCGCGAACATCGCCGGGTTGCTCCGTTATTAGCCGTTCGACAAGATCGGCTGGAACATGGCCTTCCACCCAGTACTTGCCGACTTGCGCGGTATGGCAGGAACCGAGTCGCCCCGGCACGCCCAGTCGCTCCCGAGTCGGTTGCGTGCTGGATACATTGACGACACTGACCTCGAAGCCGTTGTCACGCAAATGTGCTACCCAGTTGCTGCAGCATCCGCAAGAAGGAGTCTTATAGACTACGATGTCGGCGCCGTCGGCGTCTGTTGCCGGGATACCGAGCCAAGCGGCCGCTGCCGCAACGACAGCAGCCATGGCGACCGCCGCTATCCAGCGCCTGGATTTGTTGGGTTGCGTTGTGGACGATTGTTTCGATTCATGTTTTTCGTTCATTTGTCAATTACTCTCTTGTCGCTATGTCTTTTCCAAAGGGTCATTTTCTTATCCTGAGAATATCTCATCCCATTGTTCGTGTTGCACTCGCTCCCGTTAGTCCTTGCGATAAATCGGCGCGCGTGGCCCTCGCCGCTTTCCACTGCAGAACGAAGGTATAGATCACGGGCAGGACCAGCAGACACAGGAATGTTGTCGTCAGCATTCCACCGACCATCGGTGCCGCGATGCGTCGCATGACGTCGGAACCCGTGCCACCACCGAGCATGATCGGCAGTAGTCCGACGATGGTAGACGTTGCGGTCATGACAACCGGTCTTACCCGTCGCGATGTGCCGGTATGCACAGCTTTCACGATGTCTTCGTTGCTCAGGTGTGGCGATGTAGCACTGCCATTCTGATATGCGTCCAGCCTCTCCCGTCGCCGCTCGGCGATCGATTCTTCGACAAAGGTCAGGACCAGGACGCCGGTCTCGACAGCGACACCGGCCAGGGCGATGAATCCGACAGCAACCGCCACGGAAATATTGAAGCCGTACCAGTAAACCAGCCAAAAGCCGCCGATGAGCGCAAAGGGCACCGATAACATCACAACAGCGGGTGCGGAAACGTTGCGGAAGTTCAGATACAACAGCAGGAAGATCATGAACAGGGTCATCGGGATGACGATACGAAGGCGTTCGGCCGCACGCTCCATATATTCGAACTGGCCTGACCAGATGATCGCATAACCTGCCGGCACATCAAGCTGCTCATCCAGCACTTGCTTCGCTTCCGCCACGAAGCCGCCGACATCAGACGTTTTTAAATCGACATAAACCCAAGCATTGGGGCGGGCGTTTTCACTTTTTATCGATGGCGCACCGCGGCGCATCACTATGTCTGCGAGCTGTCCAAGCGGAATCTGTGCACCGTATGGCGTCGGAACCAAAACGCGGCTTAGCTGATCCGGGTTGTCCCTGAGATCCCGTGGATAGCGAAGATTTACAGGATAACGCTCGAGCCCTTCCACGGTTTCCGTTATTCGCATTCCGCCGATTGCGGTCATGATTACGTCCTGGATGTCACCGACGGTCAGACCGTGACGGGCCGCTGCCTCGCGATCGATATCGAAGTCGAGAAAATAACCGCCGACCGCCCGGTCGCCAAAAGCGGACAGGGTGTCAGGCAGGCTTTTCATGATCTGCTCGACATCCTTTGAGATTTGCTGCAGCACTGTAAGATCCGGCCCGCTGATCTTGATGCCCACCGGCGTCTTGATGCCGGTGGACAGCATGTCGATCCGCGTCTTGATCGGCATGGTCCAGGCATTTGCGAGCCCGGGGAAACGGATCGCGGCGTCCATCTCTTTCATGAGATCCTGCGTTGATTTTGAGGGATCCGGCCACGAATCACGGTCTTTGAGTCTCACAATGGTTTCCAACATTGAGAGTGGCGCCGGGTCCGTGGCTGTTTCCGCACGACCGACCTTGCCGAACACGGACTCGACTTGCGGGAACGTGCGGAGGATCTTGTCCGTTTGTTGCAGGAGCTCTTTCGCTTTTGTTATCGACACGCCCGGAAAGGTTGTTGGCATGTAGAGAATGTCGCCTTCGTCCAGTGGTGGCATGAACTCGCTGCCGAGTTTCGAGACCGGATAAACGGTAAACGCCAGCAAACCGAGCACGATTAGCAAGGTTGTCTTTCGCCAGCGCAAAAGCAAGCCAAGAAAGGGCGCGTGAGCTGCATGCAATACACGATTGATCGGGTTCTTCGACTCCGACATGATGCGACCGCGAATCAGGTATCCCGTCAGTAACGGCACGAGCATGACCACCAGAATCGCCGCGGCTCCCATCGAGTAACTGCTTGTAAATGCCAGTGGCTTGAACAGGCGGCCTTCCTGGGCTTCCAGCGTGAATACTGCGAAGTAGGAAACGACAACGACCAGCAACGAGAAAAACAGTGCCGGTCCGACTTCACGCGCTGCCGCACCTATGGCCTGCCAGCGTTGCTTCGGACTAAGTGCCTCGCCGAATTCAGTACGAGCCTCTGCCAGATGTTTGTGCGCATTTTCGATAAGAACGATTGGACCGTCGACCATGGCACCGATCGCTATCGCGATACCGCCGAGCGACATGATGTTGGCGTTGATCCCCTGAAGCCGCATGGCTATGAAGGCCATCAGAATGCCGATAGGCAGTGCGACGATTGCGACCATCGCCGAGCGCAAGTGCAAAAGAAATACCGCGCAGACAATTGTCACCAGCACGAACTGCAAGACGAGTGTCCAGGAGAGGTTGTCTACGGCACGCTCGATCAATGCACCCCGGTCATACACCGGAACGATTTCAACGCCGCCGGGCAGGCCTGCTTTGAGCTCCTCGAGCTTTTCCCGCACACCCTGAATCGTTGTAAGCGCATTTTCCCCGTAACGCATAATCACGACGCCACCGGCCACCTCGCCATCGCCGTCGAGTTCTACAAGGCCCCGGCGCAGCTCAGGACCAATCTGAACCTGGCCGACATCCTTGATTCGAACCGGCGTGCCACGTTGGTCGATGCCAACCGCAATACTCTCGATGTCTGCCACAGATTTGATGTAGCCCCGGCCACGCACCATGTACTCGGTTTCGGAGATCTCGACCAGGCGCCCGCCGACATCCCGGTTTGAACGCATGATCGCCTGCCGCACCTTCGACAACGGAATGTTGTATGCCAGCAAGGCATTGGGGTCGACTTCGACCTGATATTGCTTGACGTAGCCTCCTACGGAGGCGACCTCGGCAACGCCAGGTACGGTTTGTAACGGGTAGCGCAGGTACCAGTCCTGGATGGATCGCAACTCGGCCAGGTCGTGCTGACCCGTTCGATCGACTACTGCATACTCGAACACCCAGCCGACACCGGTCGCGTCCGGGCCAAGCGAGGGCGTTACCCCCTGTGGCAGGCGGCCACTGACATAGTTCAGATACTCAAGTACGCGTGAGCGCGCCCAGTAGAGGTCCGTTCCGTCCTCGAAAATGATATAGACGAATGAAAACCCGAAGAATGAATAACCCCGGACAACGTCGGCGTACGGTACCGCAAGCATCGCCGTTGTGAGCGGATAGGTAACCTGATCCTCGACAACCTGCGGCGCCTGACCCGGAAACTCGGTGAACACGATCACCTGGACGTCCGACAAGTCCGGTATTGCATCCAACGGTGTCGTTCTGACCGCAAAGATGCCGGCCGCGACTACCAGGCCCGTTGCGACGATCACCAGGAAGCGATTTCGCAGCGCCGCATCGATGATTCGCTTAATCATTGATGCTCTCCTGCATCTTGGCGGCGGCCTCACGCAGGCTCGATTCCGAGTCGATCAGGAACTGCGCGGATACGACAACTTTCTCGCCCTCAGCAATACCGCTGCGAATTTCGGTCAATGAGCCACTGCTGACGCCAATTTCCACTTCGCGAGGCTCAAACTTGCCGACGTCGCGAACGACAAATACCTGTTCCCTGAGCCCCGATCGAATAATCGCCTCGGACGGCACTACAATCAGATCACTGCGCGGGCTTGCATGAATTGTAACGTTCGCGAACATGTCGGGCTTCAGCATCAGATTTTCGTTCTGAAACTCCAGTCGCGCCTTGATGGTTCGCGTCTTGCTCTCCGCATACGGATATATGTAGGTGAGCTTACCTTTGAAAGTGGTTCCTGGAATGGCCGCGACCCGCATCTCGGCTTCGTCACCAACGCTGACCCACGGCATCTCTTCTTCAAAAACATCAACGAATGCCCATACCGCCGACAAGTCGGCAATCATATAAAGTTCAGTTTGCGGTGTGACGTACTGACCTTCACGCGCACCGACGTTGATTATGATTCCCTTTGCCGGCGAATGAATATGAAGCAGCTTTTTAACTTCGCGAGTTGCTTTTAGCTCCTCGATCTGATGTGCCGGCACATCAAAAAGGCGCAGCCGCTCGAGCGAAGTGTCCACGAGGTCGGCCGCACCACGCCGCACGTCCTCGAAGGGACTCCCGCTCAGGGTTTCCAGATTCCTTAATGCCAGCAGATATTCCTGCTGCGACGAAACCAGTTGTGGCGAGTAAAAACTAAGCAGGATTTCGTTACGATTGATGGCTTCACCGGTCGTGCCGATGCGGAGATTCTCGATCCAGCCCTGGGTTTTCGGATGTAGACGGGTAATTCGCTGCTCGTCGTAGTCGACGCGCCCGACCGTATGGATTTCCCGCGCGAGACTCCGGCGCTCGGCGGTCGCCGTGCGTACGCCCATATTCTGCGCGGTCACCGGATCTATTCGCACGGTACCAGCTGGTCCGCCTGGATCTTCCTCGGCGTATACGGGAACGTAATCCATACCCATCTGATCCTTCGCCGGAACTGTCGAGGTAATCTCCGGGTTCATCGGGTTACGGTAGTAGAGAGGCGTACGTTCCGCTTTCGCTTTCTCGACTTGCGGCATAACCGCTTGAGATCCAGCAAACCAATAGCCAACGCCGAGTCCGGCAACCAGTGCCAGACCGGCCGCCAAAAAGACCGGTACAAGTTTGTTATTCATAAAGCGCCTCCTCGCCAACTGCCGAGGCCACATTCGCCAGTGCCTGTTTGGCCCTGCTCAATGACTCCCAGTAGTTGATCTGGGCGTTGTAAAGGGTGATTTGCGTATTGACGAGGTTCAGAAAGTCCACCTGATTCACCTGATAACCCGCAAGCATCGAAGCAACAGTCTGCTGCGCCTGCGGGATGATCGCCGTATCGAGTAGAACTACCTGGTCCCTGGCCGCATGATAGCCGGCAAGATTTCTGGAGATGCTTGCCTGAACGCTGCGTAAGGCGCTGTTGAGAGCATACTTCTGCTGTGTCATCTCATGCGTGCGTTGCTCTACTGCCTTGCCCTGTTTGGAACCCGAGTAAATCGGCACATTGACGCTGAGCATTACAGTGAGGAAGTCCGATCTGTCGGTACCGCGAAACGCGTCAAAGCCGTCCCGCATCCCGTATCCGACGCCAAGCTTGAAGTCCGGATAGCGGTCCTTTCGCGCCAAATCCAGTTTCTTTCGCGCTGCTGCCACGAGGTCACGCTGCACATCGATCATCGCACGATCAGCGCCTGCCTTTTGCAATAGCTGCGCTTCCGGGGGCAGCTCCGGCAAATTCCTGTTCGGTGGTGTTGGCGGCAGGCTTATTTGCCAGTCTGCGGGTCGATCCAACATTGCATTGAGATCTGCCTGCGCCGCGCGGCGCATTCCCTGTAGTCGTAACTCACGATCGAGCAACCGGGATAGTTCGAGCTGCGCCAGGAGCACATCCTGTTGCAGCCCGCTCCCTACCTTGTATTTCGTTTGGGCGATCTCGACGAAATCTCTCATCAGCGCCTGATTCTGGTCGACAATCTCCAGCGCGCGATCAAGGCTCATCAACTGCCACCAGGCCGATCTCACCTGCCCTGCGAGCATCGTGCGTCGGTCTGACAACAGCGACAGAGCGGCTTGCGCTTCGTACTCCACCGCCTTTTCACGCAACTTGCGCTTGCCCGGAAACGGAAAGCTTTGACTCACTGCCACTTGCATCTGCGTCATAGGTTCCTGATCAAGATCGAACGTATCAGTTGGCAGATTCATCGCGCTGAACGAGAGCGTCGGGTCCGGCAACGCGCCTGCCTGGGACGGCATGGATTGCATCGCATCTGCCCGCGCTCGCAGTCCGGCGACGTCGGGATTGTTATTCAACGCAATTTCCACGGCCCGATCGATGTTGAGCACGACCACCTCGACCTGTACAGCTGGGCTCTCCGGAGACTGTGCATTGGCAAACGGCGATGCCACCAGACACAAGCTGGCAGTCAGCACATATGTTGAATGACGGAATGTGCGCTGGCGGCCAGCGATTTTTCTAATGTGGTTTTTGGGGTGGGACTTTAGCCCACGAGTAATCGACATGAGCGATCTCCTCGCAAAATAAACCGGTTCAATGGACGGTGTATTTGCGTGGGAGCGCTATTTCAGATATACGCAGTAACGAACGTTGAGAGGTGGTCCGCTTGGAAATTGTAGGTCCGCCTGATCAGGCGGTTCCGCAAGATCTTTTGGCAGATCAAATGCGACCTGTGGCAATGGTTCTGTAATTACCGCATAGGTCGAGATATCTTTCAGCTTCGGCAGCTTGTTGCGTGCATCGCTGTTGAATTCGGGCGTCACCCCGCATGCGGCGACCGCACTTGAGGCACATGCCTGGAAATCCTGGTCCATTGCCGGCGGGCAATGGTCACAGTGGTGACTGTCAGAGTGGCCGGCATGGGCCGTGTGCGCCATTGCTGTTGCCGGCTCCGGCGACTGCTCCATCGCCATCAGGCATGGCTGGACGGCCAGATTCAGCCATGCGACCACGAATACGCTCAGGACGAAACGCCCTAAGGTATTGATTTTCTTTCGATTTATGGTCTTTTGCTTCAAGTCGGCGCCGTAATCACGTCTATCCGAAAATGCACACTAACCAGTCTATTACCGGCTGGCAAGCAGGGTTGATACCTATGTCACAGAAAGCGTAGCGTTAGCTTCGCCTTCGTTCCCAGGCATCGATCCACGCAATAAATGCAGCCGGGCAGTGATGTTCGGCTGCCGCCCGGCCCGTCGCGCGACCGATTATCTCCGGGATCGATCTCATCTCACAGCCAGGTGTCGCGATGATCGCGGCCAGCAGGAATGAAACACCGAGATGGGTATAAAAGTAAACGAGCCAGAGCCAAAGGGCGACTCCAAGAACTGGGTGATCCGGAGTACCAAACTGAATCCAGCCAAGCGCAGCAAGCACCACTGCAACGATTATCGATATATAGCTGGGCCATCGGCCCCAGCTCCGGCTGAAGCCAATGTTGACGACGTAATTGATGATGAAAAGCGCCACCAACACGAGTACCGCCATATTGGGCAAGACTGAAACCGGCGTTTCGACAATACTTTCGCGATAGAGGATGAGTTGGTAAAGCCCATAGCAACAAGCCAGACCCAATACCAACCGCACAAGACGTCCAAGCAAGCCGGGTCTGTTCAGGGAACCTGGTTGCACGAGTTCAAGTGGATCTGACTGTTTCATTCTGAGCAGCAGTTATCGCCAAGCTGAATCGGTGGACATTTGACATCCCCGTACGAGCAGAATACGCAACAATCGCCTGTTTTGGGCTTTAATACCGTCTCGCAGCCTTTACAGTCGTAGAAATATTGACAAGCGTTTGTCGGCATTTGTTCCCGTTCTTTATGGCCACACTCGGGGCAGGTAATTTCAGAAAACTCAATAATGCTTGCCATCGTGATCTAGCCGCTTGTCGATTTACTCTTGGGTAGCGCGGCGCCAATATGCGCTTCGCCTCGCGATCGGGCAAGCTGAATCTGGCGCCGGCGTTCCTCAAGCCGCTGTGCCCTCTCCTCGTCGAGGTCGCTGATGCATCGCGGACAGGAAACGCCCTCTCGATAGTCAGGTGACTTCAAGTCCTCGCTGCTCAACGGTCGTCGACAGGCGTGACACTGCACATAGCCTCCGTCAGCGAGATCGCGATCGACGGCAACACGGCTGTCGAATACGAAGCACTCGCCGCTCCATCGGTTGTCCTTCTCGGGAACCTGTTCAAGATAATTGAGAATGCCGCCCTGAAGCTGGTTGACGTCTTCAAATCCCAGTTCGAGCATCAACGCGGCGGCTTTCTCGCAACGAATACCACCAGTGCAGAACATTGCCACTGGCCGGTCTTTGCCAGCCCTAGCCAGTTGTTCTGCAAATTTCGGAAACTCGCGAAAGCTGTCGGTACCCGGATCGACGGCGTTTGGAAAAGTGCCAATTTCGACTTCATAGTGATTGCGCGTATCGATCACCAGCGTATCGGGATTGTCGATGAGTTCGTTCCATTCGTCCGGGGGCACATGCCTGCCGGTCCATCGTTGCGGCTTTATGTCCGGCCGGCCGAGCGTGACGATCTCCTTTTTTATCCGTACGCGCATACGGCGAAATGGTGCCTCTGCGGTATCCGTCCAGCGCGCTTCGATCGGCGTATCCAGAGCGAGGGCATTCCTTAACCAGACAAATATTGCCTCCACCGCCTCCCGACTGCCCGCCAAGGTGCCGTTGACGCCTTCGCTGGCCACGAGAATCGTGCCGAGCAATCCTTTTTCGTTACATAAGGCCAGCAGGGATTCGCCATGTGCTTTTGGATCCGGGAGATCGAGAAACCGGTAAAAGGATACAACGTGCAAGAAATCTAACCTTCTTCTACATCTGCAAACGTCAGCGACAGAATGCTGTGACGAATCTCTTCACCCAGGACGAGCCTGGCGTCTTCGCCGATGCCCGTAATGTCTTCGTCGAACTCGAGCAGACCGTTGTCATTGCGTCGCAATACGCCCTGCTCTCGCAATGTGCGAATGAAATCGTGGAAAAGTGCTTTGTCGAAGAAGTCCGGAGAATGCAGTCCGTAAATCATCGACAGGCGCTGTGCGCTTTGCTGACAGAGCTGTTCGAGTTTGTTCCGAGACAGTACACCCGAGCCGTTCTTGACCAGCAGGGAAATGACCAAATAGAACCGTTGCAGCATCGGCACCATCGATTGCCCGAGCACCAGCAGTTGATAGGCCTTGCCGGAACCGGCCGGTGGTCGTATGAGCACTTTGCCATCCTTGCTGCGGGAAAGGATCTTCAGGTCCAGCAGCGCTTTGATACCTGTCGTCGTTACGTCGTCGATTTCTTCATAGCCCCACTTGAGGCAAAGCTCTTCTTTCATGAAAGGATAAATCAGGCGGACAAGCCGCTGAAGCTCGACATGTTCAAGTCGGCGTCCGTGGATGAAGCAACAGGCAATCGAGGCCGGAATCGCAAACAGGTGCTGTACGTTGTTTCTGAAATAGGTCATGAGCACGGCTTCGTGCTCGGACATGTGGAGGACATCCCCGAGCGGATGCGCAGTGCGGCTGATGACACCGAGGTTTTCGCCGTGCTCAATGATTGCCTCCGGCGACCAGTCGGGCAAAGTCACCGAGTCGGAGTATTTGAATTTAGTAAGTAAATCGAGGCTCATTCTGAGCTGCCGGATGAGCTCCTGTTCTCCGACGGACTGTTTCGGCGTGGACAATAAGACAGTTGCGAGCAGGCTGATCGGCGTCACTGCAGCAGCGGAGTTGACGCCGATCATGATCCGCGCCCCAAGCTCATCGATAATCCGGTTCATCCACGCCGGGCGCTCATCTTCATCTTCCATCGCCTCGCGCCAGTCCGGTTTGAGTTCATCGAGGATCGGTTCGAGCGATACGGGCTCGCCGACGTTGACATAAACTTTGCCGAAGTTATGCCGCAGAGACCTGATGGATCGGATCAGCCCGACCAGCGTTTCCTTTTTCTTTTCGGCACCGCCAAGTTCACGGATGAACGAATCGCCCTCAATCAGCTTTTCGTAGCCGAAATAGACTGGCATAAAAACGATAGGACGACGCGGGTCCTGCATATACGAATGCACCGTCATCGCCAGCATGCCGGCTTTGGGTTCAAGCAGTCTGCCGGTGCGGCTGCGGCCACCCTCGACGAAGTACTCGATGGAGTGCCCGCGTTTCAGAATCTCGTGAAGGTAAGCGTTGAAGACCGCAGCGTAAAGTCTGTTGCCCTTGAAGCTTCTTCGCAAATAGAATGCCCCGCCACGCCGAAGTATCGCGCCGATAACCGGCATATTCAGGTTAATGCCTGCCGCCGTGTGAGGAATACTCAGATCCTGATCGCGGACGATGTATGCCAGTAACAGATAGTCGAAATGACTCCTGTGGCAGGGCGCGTAGACGACTTCTTTGTCTCTGGCGTGTTCGTGAAGGCGCTCGACGTGATTGAGAACGATGCCGTCGTATATCCGGTTCCAAAGCCAGCGAAGGAATAGCATGACCACTCTTATAGCTGGATAGGAGATGTGCGCAGCGATTTCCTGGGCATACTTTCGTGCTTTATGTGTGCTGCGTTCCAATAGCGCACGGTTGTCTCCGCTCTCCGCTTTGATGACGCGTCGAACGCGCGGGTTCATCAGCACCTGATTCACGAGTGTTCGGCGGTGTGAAAGATCCGGCCCGACTGTCGCAGTTCGTCTTTGTCGAAAATGAACGCGCAGGATCCGGGAGACTTTCCGGTAAGCCAGCTCGGGTTTGACGTCTTCCTGAACAATCGAGCTCAGTGCTGCCGGTTCGCTGAATCGAAGCAGCGTATTTCTGCCGTGCAGCAAAGTTGCAAAAAATTTGCGCGTGCGGCCGGCCACGTCCCAGTTTTCGGAGAACAGGAGTTTGAGGAATGACCGTTCTTTATCTGGCGAGCGGCCCCAGTAAATCGCGACAGGGATCAGCAATAATTCCTTGCCACCCGCGTTGCCGCTCGCATCAACGAGACGCTTGAGCCGCATGGACCCGGTTATCCGCTTGCGGCGAAATATGAACCCGCTCATACGCCGCATAACGATCAGGCGTCGGTTTTCGCGAATTCCGGCGAAATTCAGGCTGCCGGCCGGTGGCGGCATTCCGTGGATTCTACAGACTCGTTCGAGTGCCAGCTTATCGGCGAGGCCGCCGCTTTCGAGCACATAACAGACCTCTGCACCGGCGCCCT
>Ga0224508_10004607_pt1 | contig 11210 bp, 12 predicted proteins | sample SF_Jan12_sed_USG_4_FD_170157 | JGI IMG/M metagenome (GOLD analysis project Ga0224508, IMG submission 170157) | Sediment microbial communities from San Francisco Bay, California, United States - SF_Jan12_sed_USGS_21 | ecosystem: Environmental > Aquatic > Marine > Sediment | place: USA...
TCGACGCCATGATGAAGGGCGACGACCCGGGCCCCGAGGCCTCCATACGCAAGGCGCTGGCCGATGTCCACGGTCAAGACCTCATGACGCTGGTGAAGGACCTGGCGGGCGCCGAGGGCATGGTCGGTCTGCAAAGCGACGAGGCCGAAGAGCTCGACCCCTGGCACTGGGGCTACCTGTTCAGCCGGGCCCTCACGATCGGGGGCGGTACGAGCGAGGTCCAGCGGAACATCATCGGGGAGCGGCTGCTCGGCCTCCCTCGGGAGCCGAACACCTAGGAGAAGCAGCTCCGTGACCTATGACGACTTCGAGTATCTGCGCTTCGAGCGCCTCGACGGGCACATCCTGGTGGTCACCATCGACCGTCCCGAGAATCCCCTCAACGCGGTCAACGAACAGATGCACGACGAGCTCACCCATCTGTTCCCGGCACTCCAGGCCGAGCGCGAGGCCCGGTGCATCGTGCTCACGGGGTCAGGGCCGACCTTCTCGGCCGGCGGGGACTTCGACTGGTTCCCGACCCTCCAGGCGCCCGACCGCCTCGAGCGACTGCGCCAGGACGGTAAGAACCTGATCTGGGACATGCTCGATGTCCAAGTGCCTATCGTGGCCGCGGTGAACGGTCACGCCATGGGTCTGGCCGCCTCGATCGCCCTGCTGTGCGACGTGATCTTCGTGGCCGAATCGGCCCGCATCGGCGATCCCCACGTGAAGGTGGGCATCGTGGCGGGGGATGGAGGGACGGTGGCCTGGCCCCTGGCCGTCGGCCCGGCCCTGGCCAAGCAGTACCTTCTCACCGGTGATCCGATCTCGGCCGCCGAAGCGCATCGCATCGGCATGATCAACTTCGTCACTCCAGACCACGAGTGCCTCGATCAGGCCGTAGCCTTCGCTCGCTCCATCGCCGCCAATGCGCCGATGGCCGTGCAGTACACGAAGCTGGCGGTCAACAAGCTCCTGAAGGACGCGGCGAACACCGCTTTCGACGTCGCCACCGCGCTCGAGATCGTGACCTTTCAGAGCGACGACCACGCCGAGGCGCTGGCGGCGATCAAGGAGCGTCGCGATCCCACCTTCCACAACCGCTGATCCCACCGGAGTCCCGAGAACATGGAACTGCACGACGCCCTCATGACCACCCGGGCCATGCGCCGGTTCTCAGACGAGCCGGTGAGCGACGCCACCATCCAGCGCATCCTGCGAGCCGCAGTGCAGGCTCCTAGCGGGGGCAACATCCAGCCCTACCAATTCCTCGTCGTCACCGAGCAGGACCTCAAGGACCAGCTCGCCGCCATCTACCTCAGGGCCCACGAGCGCTACGAGCCGGCCATCCAGCAGTACGTGCCCCCCTTCAAGGACGACGCCGCCGAACGTCGCCACCAACGCAACTGGGCTGCCACCGACCACCTGGCCCGCAACCTGGCCGCGGTCCCGGCGATGGTGCTCGTGCTCGTGCCCAAGATCTCCATGGCCATCGAGGACGACGAGGGCACGATGGACGTCGGACCCGTGTACGCATCGGTGTACCCGGCGGTGCAGAACCTCATCCTGGCCGCCCGCAACGAAGGTCTCGGCACCGTGCTGACCACGGTGTTCCGGATCTACGAGGACGAGGTGCGTGAGGTGTGCGGGATCCCAGACCGATTCGAGGTCGTCGCCCTGCTCCCGCTCGGCGTGCCCACCGGCACGTGGGGGGTCGCCCACCGGCGGCCGGCCGAGTCCCTCACCAGCTGGAACCGCTTCGGCGAGAAGCGTGAGCGCCTCGAAACGGGCAGCTGACCGTGGCCTCGCTCGACGACCGGCTAGAACGCCAACTCGAAGGGGTGCTGCGGTGCGCTCTCGTTCCCGGGGTTGGCGGGTGCCGGTAGTAGCCACGTCGCTCAAGGCATCGTTCCGCTCTGCTGGGCATCGCCAACACGATGGCACTGTCGGTCGTTCCCGGCCCGGCGGGCCAGTCGTCTCAATGCCCTCGATGCCATCGCCGAGCTGTAGATACTGCCCGCCACGCTCGGTGCTGGCATCGAGAACGCCCGCTGTAGCAGCGATCGGCCCGGCCTCTTGGCAACACGATCCTGCTCGCTCCGCTCACTCAGACAGACGCCCGGGTCCTCGTCGAGGAGAGCGAGCATCGCCAGCTGGTCGATGCTGGCAAGCACGGCACCGGCCGCTACACCTCTTGTGAGACCAAGCGGTTGAGGACGGTGAGCCATAGGATCGTGGCGAAGGCAGTCCCCAGAGCGGCGCCAGCGACGACGTCGAGCACATTGTGCTCGCCGTAGTACAGCCGAGCGATACCGACGACGGCAGCCCAGGTGAGGGGTAGGGGCCACCACGAGCGGGGCAGGAAGCCGGACATGAGAATTGCCAGAGCGAAGGCGGTCGTGGCGTGACCCGACGGGAAGCTCAGCCCCTCGAAGGCCGGTCCGCGGACGTTGATGTCAGGGCCGATCGAGACGAACGGCCGCTCTCGCTCGACGAGTTGCTTGACGACCGCCTTCTCTATCCCGAGCTTGAGCGGGAGCACGAGCACGAACGGAATCAGGTGCTGCCACTTGCGGGTGAACCAAACGACGATCAACCCGGCGACGACCGGAGACCCGATGACGCCGACCTGTTGCAGCACCCACATCGGCGGCTCGAGCCAGTCGGGCCACTCGTTGAAGAAGCGCAGGCCTGCCGCCTCCCAGCCGGCGACGTCCCCGTCGGCGGCGGCGATCGAGCTGACGACGGCGACCGCCGCTGAGAGCGCGACGATTGCCGCAGCGAGCCGAGCAGGGATCGCGTAGCGGACGGCGAACGGCGACGAGCGGTGCGGGGAGCGAGCGCGGACGGTCATGGCAGAAGAGTCCGACCAAGCCTGCCATGGTCGCGGTGTCGAACGGACAGAGAACGCGACGCCTCGGCGGTGAAGGCCAGTGACCGCTGGGGAACGAACTCGGCAAACTGGACGCCGTAGACGCCTTCGAGCCGGACGCGACACAATGGACGGTCAGGGCATTCGGGCGGTCCGCCAAAGCGCCGGTCCCCGACGTACGACAGGAGGTCGCTGTTGGTTTCGAGCTTGTCCACATCGGCGGTGGCGGCCGTGACCACGATGACGTTCTTGTCTTCCGCCGGAGAAGGCACCAGCGCGACCAGGCCCCGCGGAACGAGTTGGTCGTTGAGGGCGGCCAGTGCAGTCCCGCTGTCGGGGTTCGGTTCGGTGCTGCCTGCGTACCGCAACGCCGTCCCGAGATACTCGGGCCCGAGAGCGATGCGGTCGAGCTCCAACGCCGGGGCGACGAGCTCTCGAGGACCGATCGGGCCGAGCCGAACGACCGGCACGCCGGCGGCCTCCAAGCCCTGGGCGTACAGCTCGGCCAGCAACCTGCTCCCGTCAAAGTCGAAGCTGGCCATCCGGAGCCCGTCCGCCGGCCCTGCCTCAGCCGGCGCCTCGTCGCCCCGACCGCAACCGGCGAGCACGACCAGCGCGCTGACCACGAACCCGAGGCGGACCCAGCGAGCCACGCGACACGTCTTGCACCCCAAACCAGGTCGTGCGCGATGACCGAGCTGGCGGTCGAGCAGCGGCCAGCGCAACACCTGCAGCGACGACCGTCCGGCGAGCCCCCACCGCTGCCCCACGAGCTCAACAAGGCTGCGATCGTTTGGCTCGTCGCCTTCATCGGGTGGGCTGCCCTCTGGGCCTGGGTGTTCTTGTCCGACGACCCGGCGATCTGGATCACCGAACGTGACCTGGAGGCCATGGCCCCGATCGTCGACAACCGGCAGAGCTGGCTGACGCCGACGATGCAGCGCATCAACGAGATCGGCACCTTCTGGGCGACACCGGTCGTCGGCTGGATGACGATCATCGCCGGTCTCGCCGTCCGCCGGATCCGCCATGTGCTGCTGCTGATCGCCGCCTTGTCGACCGTTGCTGCCATCTCGACGGTCATCTCGACCGAGATCCTCCGGCCCCGGCCGTTGGGGGTCACCCAGATCGGGCAATGGGAGGGCTTCGCCCAGCCCTCTCGGCCTGTGGCGCTGCTGACCACCGCGCTCGTTGGCGCCGGGCTGACCTTGATGCCCTCGGGGACGTGGCGCCGGACCTGGAACGTGTTCACCGCAGTGGTTGTTGTCGTGTTCGGATTCGCCCAGCTGTACGTTGGGGTCGACCATCCGAGCGACGTGCTGGCCGCAGGCACCGTCGGGGTGGCGGTCACGTTGCTCCTCTACTTGCTGTGGGCGCCGGAGAAGGTGTTCCCGATCGCCTACCGAACGGGCAACACGGCGCATCTCGACGTGACCGGTGCCCGCGGGGAGGCTATCCGGCTCGGACTGAAGCGACAGCTCGGCGTCGTGGCCACCGACATCAAACCGGTGGGGCTGGAGGGGTCGGCTGGATCAACCCCGCTCCGCATCAAGCAGGAGGACGGACCGGATCTGTTCGCCAAGCTCTACGCTCGCAGTCATCTCCGCTCGGACCGGTCCTACAAGCTCGGCCGGACGTTGCTGTACGGGCGGCTGGAGGACGAGCAGCACTTCACGTCGGTCCGGCGGTTGATCCAGCACGAGGACTACATGCTCCACGTGATGCACCGGACCAGGCTGGCCTCCACGGAGCCGATGGGCATCGTGGAGATCACGCCCGACTACGAGTACCTCCTGGTGACCGAGTTCCTGACTGGGGCGGTGGAGATCAGCGAGGAAGAGGTCACGACGGAGATGATCGACGCCGGGCTTGCCATGGTGGCCCGGATGTGGCGTGCCGGCCTGGCTCACCGCGACATCAAGCCGTCCAATATCATGGTGCAGGACGGCCGGCTGCGATTGATTGACGTCGCCTTCGCTCAGATCCGACCGTCTCCGTGGCGTCAGGCGGTGGACCTGGCCAACATGATGTTGGTGCTCGGGCTCGGGAGCTCGGCCGAGCTGGTCTATGAGCGAGCACTGCTGCAGTTCAGCGAGGACGAGATCGCCGAGGCCTTCGCCGCCTCGCGAGGGGTAACGCTGCCTTCTCAGCTGCGAGCGAGCGTGCGGCGCGACGGCCGGGCGCTGCTTGAGGAGTTCCGGCGTCTGGCCCCCGACCGAGATCCGGTGGCCATCCAGCGGTGGTCCCTGCGTCGGGTTGGCCTGACGCTGTGGGTGGCCCTGGTCGTCGTCGCCCTGGTGTCGATCTTCGTCGACAACCTCGCAGACATCGGGTTGTTGTGATGATGCGCCGGACCTGCCTCGCTGTCGTGGTCGGCCTCGGGCTCGTGGCGTCGGCGTGCTCGCTTGAGCAGGCGCTGCCCGTCCCGGACTGCATCGAAGGAGGATCGGGGTTGATCGTGGCTCAGTCGGTGTCGACGGCCGAGCTGGTGCCGTGCCTGGGACCCCTCCCCGACGGGTGGTCTGTCGAGGCCGTGACTGTTGACCAGGACGGGAGCGAGGTGCGACTTGATTCGGATCGGGCCGGCGACAGCGCTGCCCGGCTGCTCTATCGGCAGACGTGCGACGTCGGCGAGGCGGTCTCGGTGCCGAGCGACCAGGAGGGCGCCGAGGCATATGAGTACGTCGGTCGGATCACGCCCGGTTTCCAAGCCGATCGCCTGTACCTGTTCGAAGGCGGTTGCGTGCGGTGGGAGTTCGATTTCGACACCGACGCCTCGGCCACGTTGTCGATCGAGCTCCAGGACAGCCTGACGCTGCTTTCCCGCACGGCTCTCAACGAGTCGATTCGAGAGTCGTTCATCGACGAGGAGCTGTGATGTGCTGGGGTCGCGCCAGCCACGCGATGGCGATCGCAGACCTGATCGGCAGTGCCCGGGCCCCGTCGCCCGGAGATTCGACCTGCCGAGGAGCGCGTCTTCCAGATGGTCAACAACGCGCCGGACCGGCTCAACGTCCCCGTCTGGGTCCTCATGCAAGGCGACTGTTGAGGGGCCCGGATGTATGTCGGCGCTGACCTCCCGCTGGACGTCCTCGGCGGCGCGGCCATTGGCGTCCTGACCTCGCCGACCCGACCGAGGCTCCCGAACTGGTCGGCAAACGATCGCCCGACCGCCCGAACCGTTGGCCGGCGCCGTCTCTTCCTCCGCCTGGGAGTCACACGCCTGCGGGCCGAGGTCTCGGCGGCGAGCGCTTGGGAGCCGTTCGCGGTCCCCCGGGCGATCTCCGCCCCAACCACCTCTCAGCTCGCCTGCTGGACGATCGCGGCCCCGGCGCCCTGGGGTGGCAAGCGAGCCGGGTTCCCCGCCTCATGACCGCCACCACCAGGCTCAGGGCGTTGCTGCGGATTGCGGTGACGGTGATCATCGTCGTCGGCATCTTCGTCGGGGTCCTGCCCCGGATCGCCAGCTACTCCGACGTATGGGCCACGATCGCCGACATGACCTGGCTCGAAGTGACCTCGCTCCTCGTGATTGCTGGGTGGAACGTGGTCACCTACTGGTTCGTGATGATTGCTGCCCTACCGGGCCTGCGCTTCGGTCAGGCCGCAGTGGTCAACCAGGCGTCGACCGCCATCTCCAACACCCTCCCGGCCGGGGGCGCCGTTGGCGTCGGCGTGACCTACGCCATGTACAGCTCGTGGGACTTCACCCCGGGCGCCATCGCCCGGTCAGTCGTCGTGTCCGGGGTCTGGAACAACTTCATGAAACTCGGATTCCCCGTCGCCACCCTCGGCCTACTGGCGATCGAGGGCGATGTCTCGGTCGCGCTCGTCCTCGCCGCGCTGTTCGGTGTCGCCGTGCTCGTCGCAAGCGTCGTCGTGTTCGCCCTGCTGCTCCGCAGCGACGCCCTGGCCCGCGCCATCGGCGACCGCGCACAGAGGTTGGTCTCCCGGGTGCGACGCTGGTTCGGAAGGGCCCCTGTCACGAGCTGGGGCGAATCAGCCAGTCGCTTCCGGACCGACACAATCGACCTGGTCGGCGACCGCTGGCGGTTCCTGACCGTGTCGTCGTTCGTCAGCCACCTCTCGCTGGCGATCGTCCTGCTCACCGCCCTGCGCCACGTCGGCATCGACCAGGACACCGTCAGCTGGATCGCGGTGCTGGCCTCCTTCGCCTTCGTCCGCCTCATCTCCGCTCTGCCGATCACACCCGGCGGGGTCGGCGTCGTCGAGCTGGGCTACGTCGCCGCCCTGACGATCGGGCTCGACGAGCTCCACCGGGCGAGCGTCGTCGCCGCCGTGCTGGTGTTCCGGTTCCTGACCTACTTCCTACCGATCCCAGTCGGCTTAGTGGCCTACCTCTACTGGCGAGCCAACAGCGAGCGGCGTCGCGCCCTTGGCATCGACTCGAGAATCTCAGAGTCGGTCCAGGGCGACACCCGATAGAGGCGGAGCGCAGGCACCGTCGAAGTTGGGGCATGACGCGATGCCTCAACCTTGAAACGGCGGCCACGATCGATAACGCGGCGATCATCAGCAACACATGCCGAACCCGGCGGACTGAGGGCTGCGAGACGGGTCGGCGCCCTCTGCACCGGTCGCCGTCCCATCACCTCGAGTCACGGTTCGACTGGCGTCGGGTGAGCCTGCGTGGAAGGGTGCGCGGATGGTCGAGAACGATCGGGGCGCCATCGATGACCTGGCCCACGCCTACGCCGACGCCGTGTGTCGAAACGACCACGAGGCCTGGCTCGACACCTGGGCCGATGACGGCGTGTGGAACATCGGTCGAGGTGAGGTGGTTGGCCGGGTCGCCCTGGCCGAGGCGTTTGCCACCGCCATGGGTCTGTTCGAGTCGGTACTCCAGATCGCGGGCAGTGGAGCCGCCGCACTCGACGGCGATAGGGGCACCGGCCGCCGGTACATGCAGGAGCTGGCCCGAGCGGCGTCGGGCCGCACGATCCTCTACCACGGCTACTACGACGACACCTATGCTCGTACCGATGCCGGTTGGCGCTTCGCCGAGCGCCGTCTCGTCTGGCTCTACCAAGGGCCGCCCGACCTGTCCGGCACGTTCGGGCCGCCGCCCGGCTATGAGGACCTCACCCGATGAGCGACGAACGACCGCTGCCCAGCGACCGGATCGCCTACAGCCCGATCATCGAGCGCCCACCGATCCGGTGGCCCGGGGAGGCCCGGGTGGCGTTCTGGGTGGCCCCCAACGTCGAGTTCTACGAGTACGTGCCGCCCCGCGACGGAGTCCGCAACCCTTGGCCCAAGTCACCCCACCCCGACGTACAGGGGTATGCCGAGCGCGAGTATGGCAACCGGGTCGGGTTCTGGCGCATGCTCCCGGTGCTCGATCGCTACGACGTCCGTTGCACGGTGTCGCTGAACTTCGCCGTGCTCGATCACTTCCCGGAGATCGGCGAGGCGATGATCAGCCGTCGGTGGGAGCTCATGTCGCATGGGATCTACAACACCCGCTACCTCACCACCCTCACCGAGGCCGAGGAACGGGAGTTCTACCGGGACAACATCGAAAGCTGCATGCGAGCCACCGGTCAGCCATTGAAGGGCATGCTCGGCCCGGCCATCTCCAACACGCTCGCCACCCCCGACCTGATGGCGGAGGCCGGGCTGATCTACCACGCCGACTGGCTCCACGATGATCAACCGGTTCCCATCGCCGTCGAATCGGGGCGCCTCGTCTCCGTACCGTACTCCATCGAGTTGAACGACACGCCGGTCTACAACCAGCACTACGAGGCCGATCACTTCCTGCGGATCTGCAAGGCTCAGTTCGACCAGCTGTACGAGGAAGGGGCCGAGAGCGGGCGGGTGATGTGCCTTGCCCTCCACCCCTACGCCACCGGTGCCCCACACCGGATCCGCTATCTCGACGAGACGCTCGAATACATCCTCGGCCATGACGGTGTGTGGCAGTGCACGGCGGCTGAGATCGCCGAGCACTATCTGGCCAACCACTACGACGACGCAGTCGACGCCACCGCCCGCCATGCCCGCTGAACGCCGCCCCGGGCTCGACCACGGCCATTACGAGTGGTCGCCGATATCGGCCCGGGCCCAGCGCCAGCTGCCAGGTGGTGCACGCTTGGCGGTGTCGGTGCTCGTCGTGCTCGAGTACCTGGAGTGGCGGCCCCCGGAAGGGGCGATCACCAACCGGCGACTGCCCGGCGGGTTCGGCCCGCTGCCCTTTCCCGACTACGTGAAACACACCCACCGGGAATACGGGCATCGGGTCGGGGTCTTCCGGCTCCTCGACCTGCTGGAGCGTCGCGGCATCCCGCCGACGGTCGCCATCGATGCCCTCACGATCGAGCGCTATCCCTGGCTGGCCCGCCACGTGCACGAGCGTGGCTGCGAGCTCGTGGGCCACGGGATCTCGCTGAGCCGCATGATCTCCAGCCGGATGAGCGAAGCGGAGGAGCAGGCCTACATCGCCGAGTCTCTGGATGCGGTGGCCGGGGTGACCGGCGGCCGCCCCGAAGGTTGGTTCGGCATCGAGTACAACGAATCGGAACGGACCCCGGCCCTGTTGGCCGAGGCCGGGGTCCGCTACGTCTGCGACTGGGTCAACGACGAGCAGCCCTATCCGATGCACGTACCGAACGGCGAGCTGTGGTCGGTGCCCTTGTTGCTCACCGCCGACGACGCCCACGCGATGGGTACCCGTCGGGTTCCCATCGATCGCTACTGTCGCCTGCTGGTCGAGTCGGCGGAGGTGATGGCCGACGACGGTGGCCGGCATCTCTTCATCGCCCTTCGCCCATGGCTGTCGGGTCAGCCGTTCCGGGCCCGGGAGCTAGACCGAGCCTTGGCCGCCATCATGGCCATCGACGGGGTGATCGCCATCCGCCCGGCCGAGCTGCTCTGAGACGATTACCAGCGGGCGAATACGTTGGGGAGTGATGGTGGTGAGTAGGTCCAGACTCCTTCGCCCGGAATCAGGTGAGGGGACCCAATGGTCGGTCCAAGTGGCATGACCCCCCTGTTCTTCGGCCAATTGCACGGAGGACTACATCACCTTCGGCTAACTGAAGAGCGTCGCTATTCGGCTGCTACGGCCCAATCGCTGTGAGGAGCGGCGTGAGGGCCGGGTCTCGTGGTTTCTTGCCCTTGACCCGAGGACGTTCGACCCTGTGCAGGCAGACCGCTGTCGACAGACGCTCTTGGACAGGAGGTCGTTGGGCCGATTCCGCTCAAGAGTTCCCGACGAATAGCCATGCCCGAGACCGCAATCTCCGACCACCCGGTCAGCACTATCGCCTCGAAGTACGTCATCACGGTCGAATCCAATGCGTCATTGCGAACCGTGGTCGAGCACATCATCGAGGGTAGGGTCAGCCTGGTCGTGGTCGATGACTCAGGTAGCGTGGTCGGCGTCGTGAGCGAGCACGACGTGCTCCAGGCCATCCACGACGGAGCCGACATCGACGAAGTCTGGGCCGCCGACATCATGTCGACCGACGTCGTGACTGCACACGGCGACGAAACAATTGCCGAAGTGGCTCATCGCATGCTCGAGAATCGACTTCGTCATGTGCTCGTCCAGGGGGACGAGGGCGGCGTCGTCTCAATTCGCGACATCTTGGATGCGCTCCTCTCTTGACCCGCTCCCGAGCGAGCCCAGGCCGGTCGACAGTGGAGGAGAGAGCCTGGCGAGGCAGGAACATCCGCCCTGGCCGTCAGCGCAAGCCGCGACCCGGTCCGACGATCGCTGGCTCATAGTCCAAAACGGCATTCCATGCGAGACCCCTTTGTGGCGCTGACCTCGTGCTTGACATGCTCGTAGGTGAACGAGTGGGTTGACCGGCAACCTACCGGTGACGGCGGCCGGCTAGGGGGACCTCAGGACGTTGTTCTCTGGTTGCGAGCGACGAGGCTTGCTGTTGTTGGTATGTGGCAGGCATGCGCTTCACAACCACGCTGGTGGTGTTGTCGGCGGCGGTGGGGTCGTTTGTCATGTCATGTGGCGAGTCTGTCGACGGTGACGCAGCGGCGACTACTACAACCCCTGCAGGGGATTACTTGCTCGACCAGCCGGCCAGTCGACGATCGTGTGGTGGATCCCCCGGGGAACAAGCGCGCAACAGGAGCTGCTCGTCCCTGCGCCGTCCAGTGGCCACCGGCTCACGTTGCACGATTCGTATTCGACGCCGGATGGCTTTGCCGTCCTCTACACCCGCCACGAGACCGAGCCTCCGGTCGACGAGCTTGTCGACAGCTTGAGGCGCTTTGAGGTCCCGGCTCGCCAAGTGACCGAGCTGTATTCGCAAGGAGCCTTCGAGCAGGGCTATCGCGAGGTGTCCGTCGGTGGGGACCTGATCTCCGG
>Ga0224508_10004608_pt1 | contig 11209 bp, 9 predicted proteins | sample SF_Jan12_sed_USG_4_FD_170157 | JGI IMG/M metagenome (GOLD analysis project Ga0224508, IMG submission 170157) | Sediment microbial communities from San Francisco Bay, California, United States - SF_Jan12_sed_USGS_21 | ecosystem: Environmental > Aquatic > Marine > Sediment | place: USA: California...
AGCCCGAGGACTACGATCGCTGGGTCGAGCTCGGCAACCCGGGATGGGCTTACGACGACGTGCTGCCGTACTTCAAAAAATCGGAAGACAATTCGCGCGGTGCCGATGCGTTTCACGCCATCGGCGGACCGCAAAAGGTTTCTGACCTGCGTCTACGGCGCCCGATTGCCGAAAATTTCATCCAGGCGGCCACCGAAATCGGCATTACGCTGAACGAAGACTACAACGGCAGCCAGCAGGAGGGCGTCGGCTATTTCCAGCAAACCGCGTATAACGGCTTTCGCTGGAGTACCGCGAAAAGTTTCCTGCGCCCCGCTAGGGGCCGCGACAACCTCAGCGTAGTGACCCGCACCCAGGTCACCAGCCTCACCTTCGACGGCAAGCGCGTCACCGGGGTCAACTACCGGCGCGGGCACGAACACAACACCGCGAACGCCAGCGCCGAGGTCATTCTCAGCGCCGGTGCGATCAATTCACCGCAAATCCTACAGAATTCTGGCGTAGGCGATCCGGTATGGCTGCAGCAGGCCGACATCGATACGCGCCACGCGCTGCCCGGTGTCGGCAAGAACCTGCAGGACCATTTGCAGATACGCCTGGTTTTCAAAACCAATAAGCACACCCTCAACGATGAATTAAACAACCCACTAAAACGTATGATGGTTGGCATGCAGTACATGCTGACGCGCACCGGTCCGCTGACGCTGGCAGCGAGCCAGGTTGCGGTCTTCACGCGCTCCAGCGAAGACATCGAGCGTCCCGACATCCAGTTTCACATGCAGCCGCTTTCGGCCGACAAGCCCGGCGACGGCGTGCACCCGTTTTCGGCATTTACGTCGTCGGTATGCCAACTGCGCCCTTTCAGCCGCGGCGAAGTCGTGGTCGAAACCAGCGATCCGATGGCCTACCCGAAAATTTACCCGAATTATTTATCCGACGAGCGTGACTGCGCGGTTGCGATCGGCGGCATCAAAGTTGCGCGCCGTATCGCCGAAGCCCCCGCCCTGCGTAATTGCGTCATCGACGAATACGTGCCGGGGCGCGAATTCCAGAGCGACGAGGAACTGCTCGATGCAGCACGCCGCTATAGCCAGACGATCTATCACCCGACGTCTACCTGCAAGATGGGAAACGACGATTCGGCCGTGGTCGATCATCAACTGCGCGTGCACGGAATCGAAGGATTACGCGTCGCCGATGCGTCGATCATGCCAGAAATTGTGTCCGGCAATACCAACGCGCCGACAATCATGATTGCGGAGAAGGCAGCCGACATGATTCTGGGGAAAAAGTGTTAATTTGATTGCAATACGTGGGCATCATCGGCACCTCGGGTACGATACTCGGTATCGTGGCCCTGATACTGATTATTATGTTCCCGCAGATCGCGCTGTGGTTGCCGGAATATCTGTATCCGACCCCATAGCATTTAGGCGGGGCAAATACAGACATACTAGCATCTGATTATTATTTAGGCTTAACAATATAGAGGAGAAATCTCTTTGTATAAATCCATTCTTATTCCAGTCGACTTAGCTAATGTTGCAAAAGTCAATTCCCTAGTTGATCATGCTTCTGTCTACAATAGCAGCAACTCTAAGATTATTCTGCTTAATGTGGTGGAAGATATTCCAAGCTGGGCAGCAGTTGAACTGCCGCGTGGTATCCTTGATAAGTCCGTGCAGTCATCTTTGGAGAAATTGAAGGCTCTTGCTGCATCCTCCAATATCGAGGTAGAAGTTGAAGTCCGAGTTGGTCATCCCTACCGAACGATTCTTGAAGTAGCAGAGGAAAATAGTGCTGAACTGATAATCGTCGCTTCACATCAACCAGAACTTCCGAACTATTTTCTTGGATCAACAGCAGCCAAAGTTGTGCGCCATGCAACTTGCTCAGTTTTAGTAGTCCGTTAGTCAAAAATTAATTGAGCTAGCCAACAAGGAAAGACGGTATAACAATATATAGATGTTCAGTTGAATGAACTAACGCATGCGCTTGTGACGTTAGTCCATGCCTGAGAGGCTGTTTCTGACCGGAGATTGCCTCTCGGCGGGATTTATGGGAGTCCGCTTATCGAGAGAGCAGACACAGAAATTGACCGTACCTCGAGACCGAGAGCGATCCAAAAAAGTTGCTCAGCCTACTGTCAGCGAAGCCCCGTCATGACAGAGTTTCGATAACCTCAGACAGTCAATTATTCGCCTTTTCCAACTTTCTCTTCTGTTGGTTAGAGTTTACTCTACGGCTTTGCCGTAGTTTCCCTTACCATTAATTTGGTCTCTATCTCAGCAGGTAGTTCAAGCGGTTCCTGCCTGATTTGCGCCACCAGATATTCAGCCGCATTTTTACCCATCTCGGCAGAAGGCACGTAAACGGTAGTCAGCGCCGGCATGATCTGTGAACTCATATCGAGGTCATCGAAACCGGCAATCGATATTTCGTCGGGAATCTTTATTCCGCTCGACTGGCATTCGACCACTGCCCCCATCGCCAGAATATCGTTACCGCATAAAACAGCGGTCGGTAACTCGTCCATCTGCAACAGTTGTCGCATGGCATCGCGACCTTGTTTGACGGAATAGCTTCGTTCGATGATTTTCTCGGTCGCCAGCGTCAAGTTACGCGCTTCGATCGCGTCCTTGATTCCCAGCACGCGATCTCTTGCCCGGTCATTGTTGGCAGTTCGTCCAGCGATAATGGCAAGGTCGACATGCCCCAGGTCGAGTAGATAGTCGGCAATTTTTCTGGCGGCTTTTCTGTTATCGAAACCTATATAAGGCTGCGATGCGTCCAAGTTCCAGGCCCAGCAATTAACGTAGGGAACGCGCTTTATATTGAGCAACTGCAGCAATGCCGGATCGTGTTGCGACCCCACTATCAATAGTGCATCTACGCCCTGGCGTAATAACATCTTGACCTCGCTCAACTCCTCGGCAAGATCGTATTCGTGGCTGGCGACAATCAATGTGTAGTCAAGCTGTCTAAGCCTGCGCTGCAGGCTTTGTATACCCGTCGCGAATAGCGCGTTGTCCAGAGTCGGTACAACGGCACCGATAATTCCGGAGTGGCGCGATGCCAGTGCCCTGGCCGCGCCATCGGGGATGTAACCGAGCGCTTCGATCGACGCATTTACCGCGATCCGACTCTTGGTGGCGACTTTTTCGGGGTTGTTTATTACCCTGGAAACGGTGGCCGTGGAAACACCGGAATGTTGCGCGACATCGTCCAGGGAAACGCTTTTTGCAGTGAGGGTCCTTTGACGACTCGATCCGGCGTTACTGTCTTTTGCTTTCAGTCTTTTCGGCATTTGTTTAATTACGACCTGGGTTTTTAAACAATTTTTTGCCGTGGCATTTTGATAGCGAAACCTTCGGGTAAATATTTGCGATATTGTCCACCAATAGCCTGATTTCGTTTGACGGATAGACCGAATTCACCCTAAAATGTAAGCGCTTACATTTTGCAAGAGAATATCAATGGCAATCGAATATATCAAGAAGGCGGCGAAGACGTCTGCAACCGGTGAAGACAATACCCGCGAGGTTGTCGTCAAAATGCTGAACGAGATCGAAGCGGGTGGCGAAGAAAAAGCGCTGGAGTACGCCAAGCAGTTGGACGGCTGGGATGGTGGTAACCCGGTGATGACCCGCGAGCAAATCGATGCCGCAGTAGCAAGAGTGTCACAACAGGAAAAAGACGACATCAAGTTTTCCTACGATCGCGTCAGCAAATTTGCCCAGCACCAACGCGATAGCATGGTCGAATTTGAAACCGAACTGAGCCCCGGCCTGTTTGCCGGACAGAAGTTGATTCCGATGTCCACCGCGGGTTGTTACGTACCTGGTGGACGATACGCTCATATTGCGTCGGCAATCATGAGTGTCGCTACCGCCAAGGTAGCGGGCGTCGAAAATGTCGTTGCCTGTTCGGTACCCCATGGCGAAGAAGGTATCCATCCAGCGATCGTGTACGCAATGGATCTGTCTGGTGCCGATACCATTCTGGCGATGGGTGGTGTTCAAGGTGTCGCGGCAATGGCTTTCGGGCTGTTTACCGGAAACCCGGCCGATATCCTGGTTGGACCCGGAAACCGATTTGTTGCCGAAGCCAAGCGCCTGTTGTTCGGTCGTGTCGGAATCGATGTGTTTGCCGGTCCGACTGAAATCGCGATAATTGCCGATGAAACCGCAGATCCCGAAATCGTCGCCAGCGACCTGGCAGGGCAAGCAGAACACGGTCCGGATTCTCCCGCCTGGCTGTTTACCGAGTCCCGCGAACTGGCGCAAAAGGTTATCGATATCATGCCCAAGCACATCGATTCGCTGCCCCAAGTTCAACGCGATGCGGCGACCGCCGCCTGGCGCGACTATGGCGAGGTCATCCTCTGTGATACTCGCGAGGAAGTCGCCACGATCAGTGATCAATATGCAGGCGAGCACCTCGAAATCCAGGCCAAAGATCTGGATTGGTGGCTTGGTCGACTGAAGAACTACGGCTCCCTGTTTGTCGGTGAAGAGGCCACGGTTTCCTTCGGTGACAAGTGTTCCGGCACCAACCATATTCTCCCGACAAAAGGCGCTGGTCGTTATACCGGTGGTTTGAGTGCTGCCAAATTCATCAAGGTAGTAACTTACCAACGCCAAACCCGCGAAGCGACTCGGGAAGTGGGCGCAGCCTGTGCGCGCATTTCACGTAGCGAAGGCATGGAAGGTCACGCCCGTGCCGGCGATATTCGGCTGGCGAAATATTTCCCCGATGAAACTTTCAACCTGGGCGAACTGCGCTAGGCCCGAATTTTCAGGGCGGGTGAGTCAGGCAGTCTGATGCTGGAAAACATCCAACAACTGTTTGATTTGAGCGGCAGGGTTGCGCTGTGCACTGGCGGCAGCTCCGGTATCGGCCGGCGTATGGCACTGGCGCTTTCGCAAGCTGGCGCCGAGGTTGTTCTGGTGGGTCGCAACGAGGCTGCACTGGTCGAGGCGATGGAGCAGATAAAAGCCGAGGGAGGTAGCCGCGGTGCGACAATTGCGGCTGATTTGCTCGATCGCTCTACGATGTCGTTGCCGAGGCTTCGAAGGCGTTCGGCGAACCGGATATATTGATCAATGCGCCGGTATCAACCTGCGCGAACCCTATGATGAAATCAGCGAAGACAGCTGGCAGCAGACACTGGATATCAATTAATCGACACCGTTCTTTCTGGCGCGGCATTGTATTCCTGGAATGAAAAGCAAAGGTCGGGGCAACATCATCAACGTCGCCTCGCTGCAATCTTTTCGCGCCTTCGCCAATAGCATTGCTTACGGTGCGTCCAAGGGCGGGATCGCGCAAATGACGCGCGCCATGGCGGAAGCCTGGTCGCCTTTCGGCATCGTCAGTAATGCCGTCGTGCCGGGTGGCTCTTCGAATATCACGCACTGTTTTCTCGGCACTGGCTTTGGAATAGTTACTCTTTGTCATCATTGCTCTCCTGGGTCTAGGTTAACAATGAGCTAAAACTATCTCTTATTCAATTACCCCTCTTTATCCAACTTACGCTGACGGGGTACAGCTTAACACCAACGCTTACTGCCCCGTAATCACAAGCCAATCAATATAATCCCATTGTGATGAATCCGCATATTCGTGCACAATGATAAATTCACTCCCTTAATAACTGGTCTCGTAATTGGTGGCACGTCAATCACAGTAAAGAGCGAAAGATGAAGAAAACAAAAAGGCCTGTAAATACTCACAAAGCTTACCATGCTCACATTTACTTTGATGATGCTACGAAAGATACTGCTCGAAAGGGTGCAGTCAAGTTAAGCAGCTGCTCAGAACCAAAGGGGATTCTACAAGATATTTCTTGTCCCATTTCGAGCGCAAAGTAGTATATTTGCATGAAATTCAGATAGTCGGACGACCTCCGGGACGATGTCGCCCCTCGCAGTTTCCTTAACTTGATAGTACCCTTTGAAGGATAACCTAAGCAGATCGGTCCGCAATAAAACCGAGATCAGACCCAATTACGAATTTTAAATAATTTCCGAGATTAGCTATACACAGGATGATCGAAACTCGTCATCGACAAGTAAGGACGGTGTTAAGACGAACTCGATTATTCGTTTTAGTTTCATGTGTGGCAGTTGTATTCGGTTTTTCACTATTTATGGTATTCCGTGTCAAATACCCATCTGTAGAGGGAGATATGATCCAGGCCACACCTGACGTCATGTTTCGCGACCTAGATCCCTGGGTACGTAAATCGTTTCTTCACGATTCTCAGCCCGTCAATGAGCGTTATGCCGATCTTTTCAAATATTTTATCGCTGGTTTTTTGGCATACCAAGACGGCAGTGGCGCACGAGCACATTACCCAGGCGCGGGGAGCACTCATGGACGTAGTATCGATGGGCTGGAGGGGTTTAGTCGGATTTCTCCTCTGATCGCGTCATGGTTGGCTGGTGGGCGCAGTCATATTATTTCTACGCCGAACTTTGACAGAGTTGACCTTGTACACTTACTGACCGAGGGTATTAAGGTGGGTACCGATCCGTCATCAATTCATTACTGGGGGCACATCGTCGAAGATGATCAACGAGTGGTTGAGGCTGCAGATATTGCCTTATCAATTTGGTTAACCAAAGATATATTGTGGCCAGGTCTCAATGAAGAAGAGCGGGACAATATAGTAAAGTGGCTCAAGCAAGTGCAAGGTAAAGTTACAACGGCCCAGGCAACCAATTGGCGACTGTTTCCAATAATCGTCAGCTGTGTGCTTAAAGCCTTGGGTGAAAATGTTTCTGAAGAGAGTCTCTACACCGAATGGTCATTCATCAAGAACCGTTACGCTGGAAATGGTTGGTTTGGAGATTCAAACGACAACGGATTTGACTACTATAACGCTTGGTCATTTCACTACGGACTTTATTGGATTTCCCAAATAGACACCGAGTTCGAGTCGAATTTCATAAAGGATGCTAGGCGCAAGTTTGTGAGTACCTACAAATATCTTATTACGCCTGATGGGTTGCCAATATTTGGACGCTCTATATGTTACCGTATGGCGAGTCCGACACCGTATCTGATCGCATCTCTCACCGACATGGACCTTGTTCCAGCAGGACAAGCTAAAAGAGCATTGGATGTCATTTGGCGTTATTTTGTTGAACGGGGCGCGTTAGCGAATGGTGGAATTACGCAAGGCTATTGCGGGGTCGACCTTCGCATTGTAGAACGCTATTCTGGGCCGGCGAGTTGCCTTTGGGGTGTTCGTTCATTAGTGATCGCGTTTTCGCAAGGAAACAACTCACCTATTTGGACTGCGACCGAATTACCATTACCTATCGAGACCAGTGATTTCGAGATCACTGAATCCACACTTAGATGGGTCATCGAGGGTCGCGCGGCTGACAATTCCGTAATGGTGCGCTGGCTAGAGCGTAGTGGAGACTCGCAACTAGAATCCTATACGTGGAAACGACGTCTTGCCGAAATGATATTTGGTCGACCGTTTAGACCTCCCAACAGGCTAGCCAAATCACAACGCTCTCACTACAGCTCCAAAGTCCCTTTTTGCGGTTGTAACTCTACCCAACCAATTTAGGTATGAGTTCTTCAAAACTATACGGACACTGATGCTTGTATGAAGCGCAGGATGCTACTCAGTTTGTTCATTCCAATGATCTTATACTCAAGATGCAGTTTGGCAAACAAACTAGTGCCTATCGATAACCTATACCGACTTGATATATTAATGTCAAAGATTAGGGAGTTTTCCGGTAATCTTGAGGCATCAATTGCGGTCGGGGAGAGATTTTTGCAACTATACCCAGAAAAAAAGGAAACTACGCATTTAATGTATGGCGTTGGATGCAATCCTCGACAAGTTCACACCTACTCTCGCCTCAAATTCCTTAAAAGGCGATATCAAGACTATCTGCTGGGGAACACGCTTATTGTTGATGGCTGGGTGCTAGCCCAAGCTGAGCTATGTGTGTGCGCACTGGTGGCGCTCTATCATTCTCGTTTATCATGCCGATGATCCTGGATATCTCGAAGTTAGATGCGTCTAAAGAATTCGAAACCGACGTTTGTATAGTTGGTGCGGGCGCCGCGGGGATTGCAATCGCTCAAGCGCTCACTAACAGTGACGTTGATTGTTACGTCGTAGAAAGTGGAAGTCTTGAATTTGATGCGAACACGCACACTTTGACTAGAACCGAACAAGTTGGCGTGGATGATAAACGTATTTGCCGTCTCCGGTATTTTGGGGGAAGTACGAATCACTGGGGTGGTTGGTGCATGCCACTCAGTGAAATAGATTTTCAGCCACGACCATGGATTCCTTATAGTGGGTGGCCTATTAAACTTGCAGACCTCGACGGCTACTATCAAGCAGCCAACGCTATTTGTAAGCTTGGATTGTACAAATACGATAAGAGCGATTACGCAGACAACTTGGATAGACTGGGGTTTGTCGACACAACGAAATTAAACACGCGGTTTTTCCGAATCAGTAAGCCACCTGTTCGCTTCGGTGAGGTCTACCGATCAGGCTTGAGAGAAGCAAAAAACGTGCGCGTTATATTAAATGCCAATGTCACAAGTTTAGAAACTAACGAAAACGCACGTACCGTTCGATTTGTTCGTGCGAAGTCCCTATATGGGCACACCGCGTACTTCAAAGCAAAGTACTTCGTGCTGGCATGCGGCGCGGTAGGAAATGCACAACTACTTCTGTTGTCGAATAGTGTCGAAAAAGCTGGCCTTGGAAACGGTTTTGATATAGTGGGTCGTTTTTTCATGCAACACCCCCATGTCTATTGCGCCAATATTTTTGGTACTAATACGAAAGATATTCGCGATCTTTTTCGCGAACACTCTGAGTCCGGAACTGCAACACGTGCCACTATTGGGCCTTCGCCGAAGGTTCAAAGTGATCTTAAAATACTGAATTGCAGTGCGACTATTCATTTTCCTACTGATCCGAGCTCGGGCTACGGAGCTGCTAAAGAATTGATAGGAGACATCAAACAAGGAAAGTGGCCAGAAGATTCTACAGAAAAAATACAGGATGTCATCAAGGATTTTGATTCGATTGTTACAAGGCTTCGAAAAGGACCGCCCGTGTTGAATGTACAGATGCGGGCGGAGCAGGCGCCTAACCCAGATAGCAGGGTCATGCTCAGTTCTGATTTGGATCGGCTCGGCCAACGCACTGTAAAAATGGACTGGCAACTCTCTGAAGTAGATTGGAGGACAATTCGTGTCGCCGCCGTATTGATTGGTGAAGAATTCGGGCGCTTAAGTTATGGTCGTGTAAGGTTGCCCAGCTGGTTAACTGGCGGAACTATCGATTGGCCCGATGCGTTGTGGGGCGGATGCCACCACATCGGCACGACGCGGATGGCGGATGCACCACGAGACGGTGTTGTCGATAGAAATTGCCGAGTGCACTCCGTAGACAACTTATACATCGCCGGAAGCTCTGTGTTTCCAACCAGTGGATATGCGAATCCAACATTGTCCATTGTTGCCTTAGCCCTCCGCCTTACCGATCACCTTCAAAACCGTCTGCGTTATGGCTAGTGCTTGAAAGTACCGGAGCTGTTCCAAACAACTGTTAAGATGATCCGATCTCTTTGCACGCTACTGTGTAGCAGTATGCGCCATGACACGCAGGAGATGTCGTGTGTAGCAACGTGATATTGGTGTCCGTAACAACAGGCAGACATGTTAGTTAGTATCATAATCACAAATCACAACTACTGTGACTATTTAGGATACGCTATCGACAGCGCACTTTGTCAGTCGTACAAACACAAAGAAATAATTGTCGTAGATGATGGGTCCACGGATGGCTCAATCAAGTTAATCAAAAGCTATGGCGGCAGAATAAATTCTCTATTAAAAGACCGCGGAGGCCACTGTTCAGCAGTCAACGCTGGATTCAGAATAAGTCACGGGGAAATAATATTTTTTTTAGATGCCGATGACTATCTTTTAGATCATGCAATTGAGTCGCTTGTATCGCCTCATATAAAAGATAAGTCCGTGGTTAAGTCTCAGGGTTACCTTAGTGTTGTCAATCGAGATGGTGAACCGATGGGACAGCGAATTCCGCGTAAGTTTGATCCCCCTGGGAATTATTGTGAAGAAGCATTGCTTTGTGGCCTTCATATATTTAGACACACTTACACGTCTGGAAACGCGTGGGCACGGAGTTTTTTGGAGTGCGTGACGCCACTTCCTGAAAACCGACATGTTGGCGCAGATGGCCTACTAAATAGTGTTTCACCCCTATTCGGTAATTTGTCGAATGTTGATCGCGCTGTTGCAGCATATCGGGTGCATGGACACAACAATGGACCCGTGGGTACGACTTTCAGTTTCGAATCCTTAAAGAAGAGGGTCGATGAACAAGAGTCCAATCGCGAGTTTTTGGTGAGCTGGGCAAATGCACTAGGATACTCTGTCCCTAATGATTCTTGGCAGTCCAGTAATTGGCATCATGTCCTGCGTGCCCATTCTTTGGGATTGATGAATGAAACGTACCCAAACCAACGATTTAACGATTTGATTCTTTCGCCATTCAGAACGTTGCGTACTAATCCGGTTAAGCGATCAGGCGTTTTTCTGTTGTTAAGCATACTTTGGTGTTTGCCGAGGCGCGCAGCGTTAACCATGGCTAGAAATATGCTCAAGTTACCGAAACTATAAGCATGCAAACAAATCAAGGGACCGCTCACACGACAGGTATGTCACGCTGTGGTGACTTAGATTTTGTGTGAAAGAAGGTAGGATTTAGCATAATTGCAGAGATATGTTACAAAATATCCTGGTCACCTAGATCACACTACCCACCACAATCTGTGATGTGGGAGCTGTATCCCCTCAAAGGAATCGAGGCCAAAGTTATGTCTTTTTTGGTTCAGTGGCGTATATCCTGTCAGCATAAGTTGGACCAAATGGAATGATTGAAAATGACATAGTTTATAGGTTGCAATGTTACAGTCTGTGACCCATCAACGAAAGTTGGACAAAAGTACGTAGGATTGAAAAAATCCGAGGACTACGAGCCGCCCGTATCACTACGACGACTTCAATAGTTCTTTAATGCTAGCGACCTCCTGTGCTCCGCATTTATAAAAGTCACCGTCAACACGGTGTTAATTCGTAGTTGTGATGCAATCCGCCCAGCACCGAGTTCGCAATGACACGAAGT
>Ga0224508_10004609_pt1 | contig 11206 bp, 8 predicted proteins | sample SF_Jan12_sed_USG_4_FD_170157 | JGI IMG/M metagenome (GOLD analysis project Ga0224508, IMG submission 170157) | Sediment microbial communities from San Francisco Bay, California, United States - SF_Jan12_sed_USGS_21 | ecosystem: Environmental > Aquatic > Marine > Sediment | place: USA: California...
TCATTGCCGCTTTGATTTCGCAAACGGATATCATCATGGGTTATCTCAATGAACATGGATTAAGCCTAACTTTATCTGTTGTTGCTCTATCCGTTGCCATTCTTATGGCTTTTCTGGTTTTAGTGATCCTGCGCAGGTCTACCCACCGATGGGCCTTGAAGCTAAAAGATCTTATACGGGGTTTATTAGATGGGATCCTTAGTATTTTTAAGATGAAACGAAAATGGTCATTTATAGGCCACACTTTCTTTATTTGGGGGGCCTATATTGTTATGTTTTGGGTGATTAAGTATACAGTGCCGGAAATAGCAGATCTTGGACTTGGAGAATTACTGGTTGCATTTATCGCTGGCTCATTTGCAATGACGGCAACCAATGGCGGCTTGGGTTTATATCCCATAGCAGTCAGCGCCTCCCTTGCCATTTTCGGCATTAGTGCAGCCTCAGGAGATGCCTTTGGGTGGATCATGTGGATCTCTCAAACCTTGATGGTTGTCATTTTTGGCGCAATATCTTTTCTTCTCCTGCCGTTATGGAACAGGAGCAAGTAATGCCTTAAATTCCTGTCATTATGAAAAATATCATCTTAGTTGTATTCAGCCTGTTCTTTGGTCTTGGACTGCAAGCCCAGATTTCGGAAGAAATTTTCGAATCTTTCAAACTGCAGGAAAGACGTAAGATCAAATATTACATACCTGAAAATTACGATGAGACTAAGAAGTACCCTCTAGTTGTCGTCTTAGACGGGGAGTATTTGTATGACCAGGTATTGGCCGTGTCTAAATATTACAGTGAGTTTCAGGGCATGCCCGAATCCATTGTTCTGGGTATTTTTCAGAAGGAAGATGACAATCGCTGGAAGGACTGTGCATATGATGAAGATTCCGGCTTACCAACTGAACAAGGAAGTGCGTTTTTCGAATTCCTTAGCATGGAGGTCATCGCTTTTATTTCAACCACTTATAATGTAGCCCCGTTCAAGGTTTTTGTCGGCTATGACATTACAGCAAATTTTGGCAACTATTACTTGTTTAAAGATCGCTCCCTATTTAATGCATTTATCAGCATTTCACCTTATTTGGCACCTGAAATGGAATCACGTATTCCACAACGGCTGTCAGAATTAGATCAAAAGATATTCTATCATCTTATCGTAGAAGGAGAGAAAAGCAAGAATAGATCCCAGATAATGGACCTTCACAAAAACTTGTCTACCATCAATCGTGAAAATATTCAATACTATTTCGATGAATATCCCGATGCTGATCAAACTTCAGTGGTAGCATACGGTTTCGGCAAAGCCTGGGATACCACCTTTAAGATATTTAAGCCTATCAGCCCTAAAGAATACAAAGAGGAAATTCTTAGCTCGGAAGAGCCGGTGTACAACTACCTGGAAAATAAATACAATGCCATTGAGAAGCTCTTCGGGTTTCGTAAAACAGTAGAGTTAAATGATATTATGGCCATTTATGCTGCCAGTCGCAAAAAAGAAGATTTTGAATCTTTGAAACCCCTTTCCGATCTGTGCAAACGCGAATTCCCGGACAGCATGTTAGGCTTTTATTTTGAAGGGGAATACTATGAGCAATTGGGGGAACCAAAGAAAGCCATGCGAACTTTCGAAAAGGCATTCCAAATGGAAGAGATCGATTTCCTTACCAAAGACATGGCATTGGATAAAATAGATGCAATCAAAGCCGACTTCGGTTATTAAATCCCTTTGAAATTACAGTAAGCCACTCTATCTTTAGCCTCTACCTCAGCGTTGATGGCTAAAACAAAAACAGCTTTTTTTTGTCAGAATTGCGGCAACCAATACCCCAAATGGATTGGGCAGTGTTCTGCGTGCAAGGAGTGGAATACCGTGGTGGAGGAAGTCATTCAAAAGAAAGAAGACGCTGGCTGGAATGAAGGCCATAAAACAACTTCCAAACGGGCTAAAGCCCTTCCCCTGCATACCATAACTGCGCAAGCAGATGACAGGATGATCCTGGCAGACCAGGAATTCAACCGCGTTCTTGGCGAAGGCTTAGTCCCTGGCTCAGTAATCCTTTTGGGAGGTGAACCAGGTATTGGGAAAAGCACACTACTGCTACAACTCGCCTTAAAAACGTCCTATCGTACTTTATATGTTTCAGGAGAAGAAAGTGCAAGGCAGATAAAAATGCGGGCAGACAGGATACAGGAAGGAGAAAGTCCGTGTCACGTCCTCACAGAAACTAATACGCAACAACTTTTTCACCAGGTAGCCAATATGGAACCGGATCTTCTGGTGATCGATTCTATTCAAACCTTGCAGTCAGGGAAAATAGATGCGGCCGCGGGAAGCATTTCACAAATTCGTGTGTGCACAGCAGAGCTGATACAGTTCGCTAAGGAAACTGGAACCCCTGTTATTCTCATTGGGCATATTACCAAAGACGGACATATTGCGGGACCTAAGATTTTAGAACATATGGTAGATACCGTCCTGCAACTTGAAGGAGACAGGCATCATGTTTACCGAATCCTACGCGTTCTCAAAAACCGTTTTGGGGCTACCTCTGAGCTTGGGATCTATGAAATGCAATCCACAGGGATGAGAGAAGTTCAAAATCCATCTGAACTCCTGATCTCCACCCAGGATGAGGATTTGAGCGGGACAGCTATTGCGTGCACAATTGAGGGACTCCGACCTCTGATGATAGAAATTCAGGCCCTGGTGAGTACTGCTGTCTACGGAACACCTCAGCGTTCAACAACAGGATTTCCGGCAAAAAGATTAAATATGCTTCTGGCTGTCTTGGAAAAAAGAGCCGGCTTTAAATTAGCTGCCAAAGATGTTTTTCTCAATATAACCGGGGGCATATCCATCGATGATCCCGCACTAGACCTGGCTGTTATCATCGCCATTCTTTCAAGTAATTTCAATATCCCGATACCTCGGGGATATTGCTTCGCAGGCGAAATAGGTCTGGCAGGAGAGATAAGGCCAGTACAACACGCAGACAGGCGGATTGCAGAAGCCGAGAAATTAGGATTTACAACCTTTTTTACAGCCAAGGGCACGACAAATGCTAGCTCCAAGAAAGGTCTACAAATCAAGAAACCAGGGAAGATTGAAGACTTGCTTACTTCTTTGTTTGGCTAATACTTCTGTAGTAGAGAATTCAATATATTTATAGGACTGCAAAAGCCAATCATCATGAAAAAATATTGTGTAGCACTTCTTCTTGCTATAAGTCTTATAGCGTGCAAAAGAACGCATAAGGAAGTCCATGACATTCACGAGACAGAGAACACGTATCTCAGTTTTGAAAATAGGGATGACCAATTCACCGGCGGGATTAAAATGATCCCTATCAGTACGCCAAAAGGCGAATTTAAGGTGTGGACAAAGCGGGTAGGAAACAATCCGACAAAGAAAGTCCTCCTGCTCCACGGGGGGCCCGGGATGACCCACGAACTTTATGAATGTGCAGATGGCTACTTTCCTCAGGAAGGCGTGGAATACATCTACTATGATCAACTAGGGTCCTATTATAGTGATCAACCGGATGATCTGGATCTGTGGACTACGGAGCGCTTTGTGGAAGAAGTTGAGCAAGTGAGAAAAGCATTGGGATTAGATTCTTCCAATTTTTATTTACTCGGACAATCCTGGGGCGGTATCCTGGCAATGGAATACGCCCTGAAATATCAGAAAAATTTAAAAGGCCTGATCATTTCCAATATGATGAGCAGTATCCCTGAATACAATGCCTATGCACAGGAAGTTTTAGGCCCCCAAATGGATCCGGAGATCTATAAGGAAGTAAAAGCAATGGAAGATGCCGGAGATTATAGCAATCCCAGGTATGGAGAATTACTCTTTGAACATTACTATACAGAACATGTACTCCGCATGCCTCCCGATCAATGGCCTGAAGCGGTAATGCGTACCTTAAAACACGCTAACAATCAAGTCTATGTTCATATGCAGGGTTATAGCGAATTTGGTATAACAGGGGATGCAAGCTTAAAAGACTGGGATGTAAAAGATCGCTTAAAAGAATTGGAAGTCCCTACCCTGGTCATTGGCGCTCAACATGACACTATGGATCCAAAACACATGGAATGGATGTCTGCCGAAGTTCAAAATGGAAGGTATCTTCATTGTGAGAATGGTAGTCACCTTTCACAATATGACGATCAAAAAACCTATTTTAACGGGGTGATCTCTTTTATCAATGACGTTGACGATGCCTCTTTTTAAGGCGCTGGATTCGGGATAGCTTCGTGAATCTCTTCGATAGATTTGAGAAGTTCATCGCTTAGATCAACATCAATACTTCCAATGTTTTCTTTAAGTTGATCCATACGGGTAGCACCAATGATGTTTGCTGTGACAAAGGGTCGGGAAGTAACAAATGCCAGTGCCATTTGCGTCAGGGAGATATTATTTTCCTGTGCCAGTTCGTAGTACTTCTGTACGGCAGCTTCTGAATTGGGTTTACTGTACCGATTATAATTTGGAAAGAGCGAGATACGGGCATTAGCCGGTTTCATTCCTCCCATATATTTGCCTGTTAACATGCCAAAACCTAAAGGAGAATAGGCCAGTAAGCCCATTTGTTCCCGCATCGCAATTTCCGCTGTACCCACTTCAAACAAGCGGTTAAGCATGTTATACGGGTTTTGGATAGTGATCATCCGAGGTAAAGTTTCATGAACCTTGCTCTCTTCTAAAAATCGCATGCAACCCCATGGCGTTTCATTGGAAAGTCCAACATGACGGATCTTTCCTTCCTGGCGGAGATCCCTTAAAGTCTCAAGGACCTGGTGTACGTTATCTTCCCAATAATCCTTGGTAGAATGGGTATAGCCACGCTGACCAAAAAAATTAGTATTTCTCTCAGGCCAGTGCAGTTGATACAGATCAATATAATCTGTCTGAAGTCGTTTTAAGCTTCCTTCAACGGCTTCTATAATAGAGTCTCTGCTAAAGCCAGTTGTGCGAATGAATTTTGTATAATCTCCTCTTCCGGCGATTTTGGAGCCCAGGATTATCTGGTCTCTTTTTCCGGTTTTTTTAAACCAATTGCCAATAATGGTTTCCGTAACGGCATAGAGCTCTTTTTTGGCAGGCACAGGATATAGCTCTGCCGTGTCAAAGAAGTTAATGCCCTGATTAAAGGCATAGTCCATTTGCTCATGGCCTTCAGCTTCATTGTTTTGACGTCCCCATGTCATGGTTCCCAAACAAATTTTGCTGACTTCAATATCGGTATGCGGTAAGGTTGTGTAGATCACGTATTCGAGAAGCTTGCTCTATCTCTTCAAAAATACTTAATCCCGATGGGATTATCGTGATAAGCTTAGTTGATTTCGACCAAAAGAGGACAATGGTCACTATGAACTGCTTCGGAGAGAATAACCGAACGCTTTAATCTGGCGGCAAGCGGATTACTGACCATGGCATAATCTAAGCGCCATCCTTTATTATTTGACCGTGAATTAGCCCGGTAGCTCCACCAGGTATAATTGTGCGGATCGGGATTTAAGTGCCTGAAACTATCAACAAAGCCTTCGGAAAGGAAATCTGTCATCCATTGGCGTTCTACGGGGAGAAATCCGGAAACATTTTTATTGCGAACCGGATCATGGATGTCTATCGCCTGATGGCATACATTGTAATCGCCGCATACAACAAGGTTGGGTAATTTTTCCATCAACCCCATAACATGAGCCTTGAAATCTGTCATGTACTGAAGTTTAAATTCCAAGCGGTCCATATTACTTCCGGATGGAACATAAACCGACAATACAGAAAGACCATTGAATTCGGCTCGAAGATTCCGGCCTTCATTATCCATATAGGATATGCCGGTACCATAGGTGACATTATCAGGTTTGGTTTTGCTTAAGATCGCTACCCCGCTATATCCTTTTTTCTGCGCACTGAACCAGTGCTGATACTCATAACCCAGCGCTTTAAAAGCCAGGGTGTCTACCTGGTCTTCCATCGCCTTGATCTCCTGCAGGCAGATCACATCCGGATCCGAAGCTTTTAGCCAGGAAACAAAACCTTTATTCATGGCAGCCCGAATGCCATTTACATTATAGGTGAGTATTTTCATATGCGTACGTCTGCCAAAAATAGGAAAGTTAGAAGTTATGACCGCCTATAAGAAATACCTATATTCATTATTAAATTAATACAATGAAATATCCCCTGCTATCTGGAAGAGGCGGCATATCTCTTGGGTTTCAATACTAATCAATTTACTTCAGTTGATAAGGCGCACATTTTTCATAGGTATCATCTTTTGTATTAGTGCAAAAGGGCTAGCCCAGATCCAATCTCAGGATTCCATAACATTGCTGCCTGAAATTACCTTGGTCGAACCTGCTAAAAGTCAGGAATTAGGCAATACTACTTCATCTGTCCTTAGAGCCTCGGCCCTTCAACAATTCGGACCTACAGATTTTGCCTCAACACTCAATCAAACCTCCGGGGTATACCACTTATCAGGCGCTTTAAATACTAATCGGATCACCATCCGCGGCGTTGGGGCACGCACTCCTTTTGGCACAGATAAATTGCGACTTTATTATAAGAATATCCCCGTAACCAACGGCACCGGAGTTTCCAGCCTGGAGGCCTTTGATCTGGAAGACCTCTATGCCATTGAAATTGTTAAAGGGCCAAAGGCCTCTGCTTATGGAAGTGCACTCGGCGGGGCCATCCTCCTAAAACCAGAGACACCATCCAAACGATCGCTACTAAAAAATTCTTTGACCCTGGGATCTTATCAATTGATCAAAGATCATCTCAGTTTCACAACCTCCGCATCAAATTTCGCCCTGCGCATTAATGCCAACCTAATGCGAACAGACGGATATAGGGAAAACAATGATTTTGAAAGAAATGGATTTCTGGCGGATGCAACAATTCGATTAAATTCCAAAAACAGCCTTAGTCTCTTGCTCACCCATATGGATTACTTTGCCCAGATCCCAAGCTCGCTAAATGAGACAGATTTTAATGATAAGCCCACTAAGGCGGCATTTACCTGGGCGCAGGCAAAAGGTTTTGAGGATAATCAATATACTTTAACCGGACTAAACTGGAAATATAATATCTCTTCTGCACTAAGCAGTGAACAATCAGTTTTTTACAGTTATTTAGATCATTACGAAGCCAGGCCTTTTAACATTTTAGATGAGTTCTCTAATACTTTTGGTTGGCGAGGTTTACTGACCCATAAGTCGGAAACCAATAAACCCATCTTTCGGTTTGGGATGGAGCTCTTTAAAGATGAGTACAATTGGGCTACCTATGAAAATCTGTATGAAGATAACAATGGCCTGGGTAGTTTGCAGGGATCCAGGCTTAGTAACAACAAGGAATTTCGTTCCCAGTATTTTATCTTCAGTCAGGCACAATTTCCAGTCACTCCTTCATTTCTTGCACAATTGAATTTAAATCTCAATAGAACAACATATGATTTTCGGGACCTGTTCAATAGTGGGAGTAACAATACGAGTGCACAAAAGAAATTTGATTGGATTTTTATGCCGGGGATAGATCTCTCTTATACATTGTCCAAAGGAAAACGCATTTATGCCAATATAAGTCGGGGGTTTTCAAATCCCGGCCTGGAAGAAACGCTAACGCCGGATGGCCTAATTAATCCGGATCTAGAACAAGAAAAGGGATGGCAATATGAAGTGGGAACTCAGGTGAATTTTCCGGAATCTGGTTGGAATATTCAGCTATCCCTGTATCGAATGCGCATTAAAGATCTTTTAATTTCAGACCGGATTGGAGAAGATCAGTTTATTGGGAGAAATGCCGGGAGTACCATGCACAATGGTTTGGAGCTGGATCTTCAAAAAACTATCCGCCTGGCCCAGGGTAAGCTGCTGATCCCTTACCTAAGCTATACATTAAATGACCATGAGTTTCAGGAATTTATTGATGAAGGGGTTGATTTTTCAGGTAACCCATTGACAGGAGTTCCAAGACAACGTGCGAATGCAGGTCTGCGCGCTATTTTTGGTGCCCATTGGCAGTGGAATACCGGCATACAATACGTAGATGAGATTCCATTGACAGATGGGAATACCTTGAATAGTAACCCATATTCTATATGGCATACAAATCTTAGCTATAGAAATCGGATTTCAGATGCGCTAAAACTACAAATTAATGCTGGCGTAAATAATTTGTTCAATGAGCACTATGCACAATCTGTCCTGATCAATGCAACAAGCTTTGGAGGGTCTCTTCCCAGGTATTTCTATCCGGGAAATAACAGGAATTTTTATGCAGGTATATCCCTGGAGTGGTCTCTATAAGTGGGCCAGCCAGCCGGCCATGTCCACATCTTTTTTAAGGATATCAGCAACCTCACTGATGGCAACACGGCTTTGTTCCATGCTGTCTCTCTCGCGTATGGTGACTGTCTGGTCATCCAGGGTCTGATGATCTACAGTAACACAGAAAGGTGTACCAATGGCATCCTGTCTTCTATATCTTCTTCCCACTGCATCTTTTTCATCATAGTGCACATTGAAGTGACATTTTAGTTCATCCACTAATGTATGTCCGATCTCCGGGAGCCCGTCTTTTTTTACCAGGGGTAGAATAGCGGCTTTTACCGGGGCAAGGAATGCTGGTACTTTTAGTACTGTGCGCTTGCTGCCATTTTCCAATTCTTCTTCTTGCAAGGCGTTTGAAAAAACAGCCAGGAACATCCGGTCCAAGCCTATCGAGGTTTCGACTACATAAGGCACGTAGCTCTCGTTTAATTCCGGATCAAAATACTGAAGTTTCTTACCCGAAAACTTTTCGTGGCTTCCCAGGTCAAAATCTGTTCTGGAGTGAATGCCTTCCAACTCCTTAAAACCGAAGGGGAATTTAAATTCTATATCGGAAGCGGCGTCTGCATAATGGGCTAGTTTTTCGTGATCGTGAAAGCGGTAATTCTCTTCCCCAAGTCCGAGGGATAAATGCCATTGCATCCTTTTTTCCTTCCAGTACTCATACCATTCTTTCTGGCTTCCTGGCCGAATAAAGAACTGCATTTCCATTTGCTCGAATTCCCTCATTCTAAAGATAAACTGGCGGGCAACGATCTCATTCCTAAATGCTTTCCCAACCTGGGCGATCCCAAAAGGGATCTTTAACCTCCCGGATTTTTGAACATTCAGAAAATTTACAAAAATGCCCTGTGCCGTTTCCGGCCGCAAAAACAGGTCCGTAGCGCTTTCAGCTGAAGCGCCAAGTTTGGTGCCGAACATCAGATTGAATTGCTTAACATCCGTCCAGTTTCTTGATCCCGAAATTGGACATGCTATCTCTAATTCTTCGATTAGCTTTTTAACATCTTCCAGGTCTTCGTTCTCTAATGAACGTGCCATACGCTTAATAGCAGCCTCGGCTTTTTCGCGGTATTCTACTACTCTGGGATTTGTAGTAATGAATTGTTCTTTATCAAAAGCTTCTCCAAAACGCTTTTGTGCTTTCTGGACTTCCTTTTCGATCTTAGCTTCGATCTTGGCGACATGGTCTTCGATCAGCACATCTGCCCTATACCGCTTTTTAGAATCTTTATTGTCAATAAGTGGATCGTTAAAGGCATCTACATGACCGGAGGCTTTCCAAGTCGTAGGATGCATCAGGATGGCTGCATCGATCCCAACGATATTCTCGTTCAACTGAACCATGGCCTTCCACCAATACCAACGTATATTATTCTTAAGCTCGGCCCCATTCTGGCCATAATCGTAGACTGCGCTTAAGCCATCATAGATCTCACTGGAAGGAACTACAAAACCGTATTCCTTTGCATGTGAGATAACATCTTTAAAATGATCTGCTGATTTTGCCATTGGGCAAAAATAGCCCATTAGCACTAGATAGGGAATATTATTTCAGCTGAAATTCCGAGCTGGAAAGTAATTTTTCGTCTTCGAAAACATTGAGGGTGTATATACCCGGTTTAAGGGAGCCTTCAGGAACTGTTATAAAATCACAAACAACGATCTCCTCGCCTACATAGATCAATTCTACCCGTTTGCTATACACATTGCCACTGACAGAGATAGTGTTGGCATTGTCTTCAATTACCCCCATATTAGTTCCGAGAAACTGAAGGTAAAGGACTTTTTCTTCACTACGTGCTGTCGGGTTTGCCATAATGGTTACACAGCCACGCAGTTTCTCAATTGTCGAAGCCTTATTGGTTTTAATGGGCCGTCCATTCCGCAAACGGAATCCACTACCTTCTGAATTGTTTAACTGTAAATAGTTCTTAGTCTTAAGTTCCTGACTAAGTTCTTTGTTCTTTTCCCGCAGCAAAGCCTCGGCTTCTGCCAAGGTATTACTCTTGCTTCGCAATTCGTTAATTATGGCCCGGGTTTCTTGATTCTGTTCTGTGAGTTGTGCGTTGTTGTAGCGAAGGAAACTATTGCTTTTGATCAAACTGTCGTTGCGTGCTTCCAGGATGCGAAGTTCTTTTCTGTATTCCCGTAATTTTGTGACCGTAAAATTTAATCTTCCTACTGAATCTAATAGCGTCTGAACCCGGTATCTGGAGTCTTGCAATTCAATCTCGTTTACCTCATTCAAAGCTGAAAGTCGATCTACTTCCGTTCTCATTAAGGTAAGGTCTTTTACAAGTAGTCCGCGCTCTTCTTCCAGGTAATTAATCTGTGCCTTGGATTGGGCATAGCTATAGTAGAAGGCGATTAATATCCCTACAATAACTGCTATCAAAGCAGCAAGAATAATTTTGTAGTTGAATTTGTTATCTTGAACGTCCATTCAATCGGATAAGTTACCGGTAGATTATTGTAGAGATTTGACCTTTCGCAAGATTTCAAAGATACTAAATGATGTAAACACCATTCTCTTCCCCCCCCTGTGTTTTGGATGTAATGCACGATTATATCGAGGAGAGAAGCTGCTATGTACCATTTGTCGCGACCAAATACCTCTTACCGAGCACAATTTTGAGGCCGAAAATGAAGTAGACCGGGTATTTTATGGTAGAATTAACATTCAAAAAGCCGCTGCATTCCTCTTTTTTGAGGAAGAAGGAATCGTAAAAAACCTAATCCATCACCTAAAATATAAGGGCCAGGAAGAGATTGGAATTTTTCTGGGAGACTGGTTTGGAACTCAATTAAAATTTCAGGATCCTCCGTTAAAAGTTGATCTGGTTATCCCTGTTCC
>Ga0224508_10004610_pt1 | contig 11206 bp, 10 predicted proteins | sample SF_Jan12_sed_USG_4_FD_170157 | JGI IMG/M metagenome (GOLD analysis project Ga0224508, IMG submission 170157) | Sediment microbial communities from San Francisco Bay, California, United States - SF_Jan12_sed_USGS_21 | ecosystem: Environmental > Aquatic > Marine > Sediment | place: USA...
CTCGGGGACGAGGCGCGATCCGGAATCCGAGGAGACGAGATGACCGGCAAGCTCGACGGCAAGGTGGCGGTGGTGACGGGAGGCGCGAGCGGGATGGGCCGCTCGACCGTGTTCCGGTTTCTGGCCGAGGGCGCACGCGTCGTCGTCGCCGACGTGAACGAGGAGACGGGCAAGCAGACGGTGGAGCTCGCCGGGGAGCAGGGCGCCGGGGATCGCGTGCGCTTCGTGCGCACGGACGTCGCGGAAGAATCCGACATCGAGGCGATGATCGCGCTCGCGGTGTCCGATTTCGGACGGCTCGACTGCGTGTTCAACAACGCCGGTGTCGGCGGCGCGCTCGGCAGCGTCCTCGAGACCGAGGCCGAAGACTGGGATTTCACGTTCGCGGTGCTCGTGAAGGCGGTCTTTCTCGGGATCAAGCACGGCGGACGCGTGCTGAAGGAGCAGGGAGAGGGCGGCTCGATCATCAACACCGCCTCGGTGGCCGGGCTCTCGGGCGGTGCGGGTCCCGTCGCCTACTCGGCGGCGAAGGCGGCGGTCATCAATCTTTCCCGCGCGGCGGCCGTGGAGCTCGCCGAGCACCGCATCCGCGTCAATGCGATCTGCCCCGGCGGCATCCTGACCCCGCTCATCCACCGCGGAAACGAGGCCGTGGCGCGCGAGCGGCTCGCGAAGCTTCAGCCCTGGCCCGACGTGGGAACGGGCGAGCACATTGCCGGGGCGGCGCTCTTTCTGGCCGGCAGCGACTCCGAGTTCGTCACGGGCGAGGCGCTCGTCGTCGACGGTGGCCTCGAGGCGCAGGGGCCGTCGCTGGCGAGCCGGCTGCGCGACGAGAACGAGCAGATGCGCGCGCTCCAGTTCGTCGGGGTCGACAAGGGGAGCACCGGGCTTCCGCCCGTCGTTCGAAAGATGGGAGACGGCTCCTAGCGCCCATGCCGTCGGACGCACTGCTGCGCGACGCGAGCGACGTCCCGCGTTGGGACCTCGATGCGGAAGTCGTGGTCGTCGGGCTCGGCGCCGCCGGAGCTGCTGCGACCCTCGAGGCCTCGGCCGCGGGCGCCGACGTGCTCGCACTCGAGCGCGCGAGTGCGGGCGGTGGCACCTCTTCGATGTCCGGCGGCGTGCTCTACCTCGGCGGGGGCACTCCGCTCCAGAAGGAATGCGGTTTCGAAGACTCGCCCGAGGAGATGTTCAAGTATCTGATGGCGTCGTGCGGCGAGCAGCCGGACGAAGCCCGCATCCGGCTCTACTGCGACGGCAGTGTCGACCACTACCACTGGCTCCTCGATCAGGGCGTGCCGTTCAAGCCCGTCTTCTACCCGGGTTACAGCGGGGAGCCGCCGACCGACGACGGGCTCGTCTACTCCGGCACCGAGAACGCATTCCCGTTCGACCGGATCGCCAAGCCGGCGCCGCGCGGCCACGTGCCGCAGGTGGAGCACCAGGCCGGACCGTTGCTGATGCAGAAGCTGCTCGCGGCCGTCGCCGCGAGTGCGGCGAGGGTCGAAGCCGACCTGCGCTGCCGGAGCCTCGTCCGAGACGGCGACCGGATCGTCGGCTTGCTCGCCGCCCGGGCCGGTGCGCCGGTGGCCGTGCGTGCCCGACGAGGCGTCGTGCTCGCGACCGGGGGCTTCATCAATGACCCGGAGATGCTCGCGCGGCACGCGCCGGCGCTCGCGCGCTGCAAGTTCCGCGTCGGCGCGGAGGGGGACGACGGCAGCGGGATCCGGCTCGGCGCGGCGGCCGGCGCGGAGACGATGAACCTCGGGATGGGCTCGATCTCCCTGCCGGTGACTCCGCCGAAGGAGATGCTGCGCGGTCTCTTCGTGAACGCGGCCGGCCAGCGCTTTCTCAACGAGGATGCCTACATGGGGCGCCTCGGCGAGTACGCGGTGCTGCGGCACGACGGGGAGTGCTACTGGATCTTCGACGACGCGACCTTCGTCCGGCCCGCCGTTCCGCGGGAGATCGTCGCCGTCGGCGAAACGCCGACCGAACTCGCGGACGAACTCGGCCTGCCCCGGGGCGCGCTCGAACGCACCGTGGATCTCTACAACGAACACGCGGCCCACGGCGAAGATCCGCAGTTCCACAAGCGCAGCGAGTGGGTCGTGCCGCTCGTGCAGCCGCCGTTCGGTGCCCTCGACTGCCGGGTCGAATCCTCCCTCTACGCCGCGTTCACGCTCGGCGGTCTGCGCACGAGCCCTCGAGGCGAAGTGCTGCGGGGCAACGGAGATCGCGTCGAGGGGCTCTACGCCGCCGGCCGGGCATCCGCGTGTCTCGCCTGCCCCGGCTACTCGAGTGGTCTCTCCCTCGGCGACGGCACGTTCTTCGGCCGCCGCGCGGGTCGCGCCGCCTCCGCCTCCGACTAGCGCGATCCGGTTCGGGACGTCCGCAGCCCGAGTGCGGCATGCCGCTTGCAATCGTTGGGTCCAGGTAGAGGAGGTGCGTGCCATGTGGATCCGGGCGGCTCTCATTTCGGTGATTCTCGCGCTCTCGGTGGCCTGTGGGCCGCCGAGTGAGCCCGAGAGCGCTCCCGACGCCGCGCAGGAGGCCGGTCCGGTCTCGTTCGCAGGCCAATATCAGGTCACGGGGGTCACGATCGACCAGGCCACCGGGGCGCAGCGCCCCATCCAAGGGACGATCGTCCTGACGGAGTTGGAGGGAGGAAGCCGCTACTCGAGCCACGTCGAGCTCGAGACGTTCTTCCCCGGCTCCGAGGCGGCGGCCGCCGAGATCGTCGGAACGGGGGAGGGGAAGGTCACCGGCCGGAAGCTCGAGGGGACTGCCGAGACGCAGCTCGTCGCGGCCACCGTCCCGGGCGTGGATACGGGCTTTGCGTTCGTCCCGCGCCAGGTGAGCCAACGCATCCGATCCTCCTCGGTCGCCGAGATCCGGGAGGGGGGCACGATCGCGGTGGAGATCGAGAACGAGCCGGCCGAAGGCGAGGCGGAGTACTCCCCCACGAGGACGCTTCTCGTGGGCTACCCGGTCGAGACTCCCTGAGAAAGGGGTCGCGAGCGCGCACCGAGCCCGACGGCGCTCGGTGCGCACGGCGGTGGACTCCCTTCTCGCCGCGGATCGATCCCGGAAGCGCGCTGCGGGTCCGAATCCCCGCACGGTCGGGTCGAGGCCGGGAGACAAAGAGGCACACGCGGGAGGTGCAGCGGCACACGATCGGGGCGAATCGTCGCAGCTTCCGCCGCGAGAATCGCTCTGTGTCCGAGTTCGAAGTCCGGGCGCCGGCCGAACGCCGCCCCGCGGTCAGCGGCCGGTCATCGCGCGGAAGAGGCGCGCGGCCAGACCGCCCGGGCGGCCCGCATCTTCGGCGGCGTCGGCGCGCGCACCGGCTCGTGAAACCAGCTGCACGCCGAGCCAACGGAACGGTTCGGGCTCCCAGCGCCGGGAAGGCGGCGCCACCCAAGGCAGCCGGGTTCGCTCCGTGTCCTGGCCGGCGATGAGTTCGGCGAGGGTGCGCCCCGCGAGATTCGAGGCCGCGACGCCTTGGCCGACGTAGCCGCCGACCCAGGCCATCCCGGTCTTGCGCTCGAGGCCGAGCGTCGGGCGCCACGAGCGCGGGACGCCGAGCGGGCCGCCCCAGTGGTGTGTGATCTCGCAACGTTCGAGGACCGGGAAGAACCCGCGCAGCGTCTGCTTCATCCACTCGAAGTGCGGGTGTTGCGGGTCGAAGTGGGTGCGGACCCGGGAGCCGAACTCATAGGTCCCGCGCGCGCCGAATGCCAGGCGCCCGTCGGCCGTTCGCTGCCCGTACGTGGTGATGCGCCGCGCGTCGCCGAAAGCCTCGCGACCCTCGAGCCCGATCTCCTGCCACACGGCGTCGGGCAACGGCTCGGTCGCGATCATCCACGAATGAAGCGGGAGCAGCGCTCGCTCGAAGCCGGGCAGAGAGCCGGAAAAACCCTCTGTCGCCCGCACGACGATCTCGGCGCGTAGCTCGCCGCCGGGCGTCGTGACGCGGCCGGGCTCGATCCGCATGGCCGACGTGTGTTCGTGCAGTTCGGCTCCGTGACTCTCCACTGCACGCGCGAGCCCTCGCACGAGCCGAGCGGGATGCAGCACCGCGCAGTGTCGCTCGTAGAAGCCACCGAGGCAGCGTGTCGGACGCAAGCGCTCGGCCACCCCTTCGGGTTCGAGCCAATGGCAATCGTCGGCGCCGAACCCCCAGGACGCCCACGCTGCGGCGTGATCCTGCAGGGCCTGGCGTTGGCCGGCGTTCGTCGCGAAATGAACGGTGCCGCCGTGCTCGAAGTCGGCGTCGATGGATTCTGTGGCGCAGACGCGGCCGATTTCCTCGACCGCGTCGAACATCGCCCGTTGCAGTGCGACCGCCGCAGGTCGCTGCGCTTCGCGGGCGAGCTGCTCGTCGAGGCCGCTCAGATGCGCGGTCGCCCAGCCGCCATTGCGTCCCGACGCACCGAACCCGGCGACCTCGGCTTCGACGATCGCGACGCGGAGGTCCGGCCGGAGCCGTCGCAGGTAGTAGGCCGTCCAGAGTCCCGAATAGCCCGCGCCCACGATCGCGACGTCGACATCGGTGGATTGCTTGAGCGCAGGTCGGGGTTCGAACTCGCCTTCGAGCGAATCGAACCAGTAGCTGAGCGATCGGTAGCGCTCCAGATCCGACTTCACTCGCCAGATATACCGCGGGCGGCTGCTCGTGGCCCGCGAAGAAGACGAGCCCGATCGTGCCGGTCGTCGCCCGGATCGTGCGTCGGGGTCAACCCAGCAGCTCCGGGTTCCGCGCTTCGACCATCCGGCGGATGCCGTCGCGCCAGGGGACCTTCGTCTCGCCGAGCAGCGCGTGCATGCGGGTCAGGTCGAGCTGGAGGCTGCCGAACGCGCTCGGCGACGGCTCGAGCTTCGCTTCGAGGCCGGTCAGCTCGGTGAGGTAGGCGGTCCAGTCTTCGATCGAGACGGCTTCGCTGCCGCCCCAATTGACGGTCGTTGCCGGGGTGGTGGCGGCTTCGAGCAGCTTCGGGATGTGGGCGATGTAGTCGTCTTCGTGGAGCGGGTGGTAGACGTTCGGCTGCTCGGGGTGGATCGTGATCGGCGCGCCCGACTGCATCATCATCAGGTGCCACCACGGCCAGCCGCCGTTGTTGCCGTACGGGACGGAGAGCCGCGCGATCGTCGTGGGCACACCGAACTCGCGCGAAGCGAAGCGCACGGTCGTTTCGGCGGCGATCTTCGAGATCGAGTAGGTGGGGAACATCGCGCGGTGGTTGTCGCCGAGCGCGGCGTCTTCGGCACGCGGCTCGTGCCCCTGGTACTCGTAGACGGCCGTCGACGAGACGTGCAGGAACGCCTTCGCGCTGCGGCAGTGGGCGAGCAGCCGCGCCGAGCCCTCGGCGTTCGCGCGCAGGTCGTACTCCCAGTCGCCGCTCTTCACGACGGCGAAGTGGAGCACGTAGTCGACGTCCTGCGGCACGGCGCCGAGGTCGTCGGCGAGATCGGCTGCGACGGGCACTGCGCCCGCCGCCCGGGCCGCCTCGCGATCGGCCGCGCGCCCGAAGCGCGCGAGGCCGAAGACCTCGTTGCGCTCCGAGAGCACCCGCACCAACGGCAGCGCGACCTGACTGGCCGGACCGGTGACGAGGATCCGCGCGCCTTCCATTCCTTTGGGCTCCGATCCCGTGGCTTCGGCCCGCTCGCCTAGTAGCGGTAGTGCTCGGACTTGTACGGGCCCTCGACCGGAATGCCGAGGTAGTCGGACTGCTTTTCGGTGAGCGTCGTCAGCTTGACCCCGAGGTGGTCGAGGTGGAGCCGCGCGACCTCCTCGTCGAGCTGCTTCGGCAGCACATAGACCTCGGTCCCGCGCTTCTCGGCGTTCTCGAGCAGGTCCATCTGGGCGAGTACCTGGTTCGTGAACGATGCCGACATCACGAACGAGGGATGTCCGGTCGCGCAGCCGAGGTTCAGCAGCCTTCCTTCGGCGAGCACGAGCACGCTGTGGCCGTCCGGGAAGATCCACTGGTCGTACTGCGGCTTGATTTCGACGTGCTGGATGCCGGGCACCGACTTCAGGCCGGCCATGTCGATCTCGTTGTCGAAGTGACCGATGTTGCCGATGATCGCCTTGTCCTTCATCCGGCCCATGTCTTCGGCCGCGATCACGTGGCAGTTGCCGGTGGCGGTGACGAACACGTCGGCCTGCTCGATGATCTCGTCGAGGGGCTTGACCTCGTAGCCCTCCATCGCCGCCTGGAGCGCGCAGATCGGGTCGATCTCGGTGACGATCACCCGAGCGCCCTGGCCGCGCAGCGCCTGCGCGCAGCCCTTGCCGACCTCGCCGAAGCCGCAGACGACCGCGACCTTGCCGCCGAGCATGACGTCGGTCGCGCGCATCAGGCCGTCGGGCAGCGAGTGTCGGCAGCCGTAGAAGTTGTCGAACTTGCTCTTGGTCGCGGAGTCGTTGACGTTGACGGCCGGGAAGCGGAGCGAGCCGTCGGCCTGCATCTGGTAGAGCCGGTGGACGCCGGTGGTCGTCTCTTCCGAGACGCCGCGCACGCCCTCGGCCAGCTTCGTCCAGAGGCCCGGGTTCTCGGCGAGTTCCTTCGTGATGAGCTTCAGGATGTAGCCCCACTCCTCCGGGTCTTCCTTCTCGTCGAACTCGGGGATCTTGCCCGCGGCCTCGAACTCGGCAGCCTTGTGGACGAGCAGCGTCGCGTCGCCGCCGTCGTCGACGATCTGGTCCGGACCGGAGCCGTCGGGCCACACGAGCATCTCGCGCGTGCACCACCAGTACTCGTCGAGCGTCTCGCCCTTCCAGGCGAACACCGGCACGCCGTTCGGCTTCTCGGGGCTGCCCTCCGGTCCGACCACGACCGCGGCGGCCGCGTGGTCCTGGGTCGAGAAGATGTTGCACGACGCCCAGCGCACGTCGGCACCGAGCGCGGTCAGAGTCTCGATCAGCACGGCGGTCTGGACGGTCATGTGCAGGCTGCCGGCGATCTTCACGCCCTTCAGCGGCTGGCTCTTGCTGTAGCGGCGGCGCAGCTCCATCAGGCCCGGCATTTCGTGTTCGGCGAGGCCCAGCTCGCGGCGACCGAAGTCGGCAAGGGAAAGGTCGGCGACCTTGTAGGCGGGGCGATCGTTGGCCATGGGGGAGACTCCTTCATTCGCTTATGCGGATCCCAGGATATAGACCGGATCCCAGGCCGCAACAGCGTCCCCGAGGGGATGATCTACTTTTGGAGCATGCGTATCTCTCTCGCCCTCTTCGCTCCGTTCTTCCTGCTCAGCGCGCTCGCATCCGGCGCCGAAGAGCCCGATCCCCGGTATGTCCTGGGCTTCGAGATGAAGCGCCTCGACGGCAGGAAACAATCTCTCGGGGACTACGGCGGCCAGGTGCTGCTGATGGTCAACGTGGCCAGCAAATGCGGCCTGACGCCGCAGTACGAGGCCCTCGAGGCGCTCCATGAGCGATACCGGGTGCGCGGCTTCTCGGTGCTCGGCTTTCCGGCGAACGACTTCGCGGGCCAGGAGCCCGGCACCGATGCGGAGATCGCGGAGTTCTGTCGGGCGACCTACGGCGTCGAGTTTCCGATGTTCTCGAAGATCACCGTGAAGGGGGACGGCCAGCACCCGCTCTATCAGAAGCTCACCGGTCTCCCCGAGCCGATCGGCGGCGAGGTCGAGTGGAACTTCCAGAAGTACCTGGTGAACCGGAAGGGTGAGGTCGTCGCGCGCTTCGCTCCGCGCACCGCGCCCGACGACCCTGCGCTCGTCGCACAGCTCAAAGCGTTGTTGGCCGAGTCTCCGTTCTAGGAGGGCGCGGATTCGTCGGCGGTCACGCCGCACAGCTCCGCGCTGCGTTCCCACAGGCGGCGCGCGTTCTCGAGGTCTGTCGCGTGGGCGGCGGCTTCGATCGCGCGCAGATCCTTGAAGTACTGGCCCGTGACGTCGGCGATCTCGGGTGCAGTCGCGAGGTGGATCGACGTCTCGGCCCCGCGCGCGGGGCTGCGAAAGAACGGCTTCAACAGCGTCGTCACGATCGGTGCCCACCAGCCGTGCTGGTGTCCGAGCCGCGTCGAGACGGCGCCCGGATGCAGGCAGTTGACCGTCACACCGCTCCCGGCGAGTCGCCGGGCCAGCTCCTGGGTGAAGAGGATGTTGGCGGTCTTCGAGCGGCCGTACACGCGCATCCCCTTGTATTCGCGCTCCGCCTGCAGGTCGTCGAAGTCGAGCTTCCCGAAGCGGTGCCCCTCGGACGAGACGTTGACGATGCGCGCAGGGGCGGCGGCGACGATCGCGGGCAGCAACAGTTCCGTCAGCAGGAAATAGGCGAGGTGGTTGACCGCAAAGGTGGCCTCCAGCCCGTCGGCGGTCGTCTCGCGGCGGAAGTTCACGATGCCGGCGTTGTTCACGAGTCGATGGATCTGCGGGTGGCGCGCGAGGATCTCGCTCGCGGCGCGGCGGACGTCGGCCTGCACGCCGAGATCCGCGAGGTGGATCTCGCCGGTCGCGCCGGTGACTTCGCGCTGGATCGCCGCGAGCGTCGCCTCCGCGCGCTCCCGGCTGCGCGCGACGAGGACGAGATGGCCGCCCTGTCGCGCGAGGCCGATTGCGGTGGCCTCTCCGATCCCGGAAGTCGCGCCGGTCACGACGCACGTCTTGCCCGCGAGGGTCCGCTCAGCCGTTCCAGTGCTCATTGACGCGGGATGATAGGCTCCCGGGGTGAGATGGGGCTTGCTGTTTCTTTGCTGCGTCGGCCTGCTCGGGGTCGATGGGTTTCCGGACACGATGCCGCCGGAGCGGGAGTCTCCCGCCTACCTGCTCGACGGCCCCGAGGTGCGGAGCCTTACGCCCGCCGAGCTCGCTCCGTCGAATACGGCGTTCCCGTGGCCGGTCGGAGAACGCCTCGTCTACCAGGTGAGCTACTTCGCGGTGCCCGTCGGCCTCGCCACGATCGAGTATGCCCGTGTGATCGAGGTGGCCGATCGGCAGCTGGCCCACCTCGTGGCGCACGCCCGGACGAACGAAGTCTTCAGCAAGCTCTTCCGCGTCGAGGACCGCCACGAGGCCTGGATCGATCTCGCGACGGGGCGGGTGATCCGCACCCGCACTCGCACCCAGCACGGAAAGAAGCAGGCGCGCGAAGAGATCGAGTTCGACTGGGACACCCACTTCGTCACGATGCGCGAGGTGAAGGTGCACAAGCAGCGCCTCCGCGAAGTCTCGTTCGATTTCGGTCCGCACGTGTACGACGTGTTCGACGCGTTCTATGCGCTCCGCAGCATCCCCGTGAAGGCCGAAACCCACGAGGAGCTCCCCGTCTATGCCTCGCGCAAGGTGCACGGTTTTCGCGTCAAGGCGGTCGGGCAGCGGGAGCAGGGCAATCGCGTCGTCGGGCGTGTGACGGCGTGGGAACTCCGCCCGTACGACACGATCGACGGGACGGAAGAGGACGTCGGGAAGGGACGGGTGATCGTCTGGCCCGAGGGTCGCAATCTGCCGCTGCGCCTCGAGGGATGGTTCCGGGCGACGCGGAGCCTGCGCATCGGCGGCGTCGTGGCCGAACTCGTGGAGTGGTCGCGCGGGGACCCCGCGTGGCCCGATCCTCCGGCGGTGCGTTGGTCGTCGCCGCCGGTCGCGCCGAAGAGCGTCGACGGTTGGCCCCGGTGGGACGCGCCGCCGGCCGTGATCGAAGCCCGTCGGGAACGCGGCGTCGAGGCCTACAAGCGGAAGATCGACCTCGGTGTGCAGGCCGCCGCATCGCCGGCCCCGGCGGCCGGCGCGGAGTAGCCCGCGTCCGCTACTCCATGCGCCGCGTCTCGGTGAACGTGGCCACCGCCGCGAGCACGCAGAGCATCGCTGTGGCGACGACCTGGAGCGTCGCGAGCAAGCCGATCTGCCCGGCAAGAAAGCCAGCGAGCGTGGCGCCGAACGGCGCCGCTCCGACGAAGCCCAGCTGGTACGTCGAGAGCACCCGCGCGCGCTCGGCGACCGGAGCGGCTTCCTGGTAGAGCGTGCGGCTGCAGTTGATGAAGACCGAGCCGCAGAGCCCCCACGCGAGGGCCGCGGCCATCATGCCGGGGAAGGGCAGGCCGAAGCCGATCGTCCCCAGGCTGGTCGCGCCGAGAGCGAGGGCGATGAGCGCCGCCTGGCCCTTGCGGCGGATTCCGCCCCTCGCGCGGATCAGCAGCGATCCGGCGATCGTGCCGATCGGGAATACGGTCATCACGAGCGCGAGCATGGCCGCGTCTCCGCCGTAGTAGTCGCGCACGAGGAGCGGGAAGCACACGACGAACGGGCCGATGAAGAAGAGCCCGACGCAGACCACGAGCACGAACGGCCAGCGGAGTGCCGGCGTTCTCGCCATCACCCGCAGCCCGAGAGTGAGTTCGTGCCACGGGCTGACGGGCGTGCCGGTGCGCGCCACCGGCGCGACCTTCGGGATGCTGCGCATTCCGGCGGAGCCGAGCAGGATGACCGCACCCTGGACGGCGAGCATCGGCGCGGAGCCGAGGAGGCGCGCGGCCCCCGCCACGAGCGCTCCGATCGCCTGCGCCGCGAACTGCGCGGCGGTCATGCCGGAGACCGCGTGCATCATGTCGTCCCCGGCGACCCGCGAGAGCAGTGAGTCGCGGGCCGGCAGGACGAACGCACCGAGGGTTCCCATCGTCACGCCGAATGCGATGAGCAGCGGAATCGACAGGTGTCCGGAAACGACCGCGGCCGCGAGGGCTAGCGGGGCGAGTGCGGCCAGCGCGTGGAGGCGGATCAGCAGACCCCGCGGATCGTGCCGCTCCGCCGCGGCGCCGCCCACGAGCAAGAGCAGGAACGAGGGCAGCAGCGTCGAGGTCTGGACGATGCCGACCCACTCCGGGCTCGCCTTCAGCTCGCCGACGACGAGCCACGAGAACAGCACCGATTGCATGCCCGCCGAGCCGAACCACGAGCCGACGCCGGCGAGGTAGCCCCGGAACGCGCGCGCCGCGTCCGGCGTGCCCACGCTGCTGGGTTCGGTCGGCTCGGACTCCGCGGGCTCGGCCATTCGTGGATACTCGCCCATCGCGTGGTTTCGCGCGCTCGCCTTGATCTTGCGGTGCGTTCGAGGTGACAGGGCTGCGTCACGCGTCGCGGAGTGTCAGCCCAGCTCGCGCCACAGCGTCGCGCGGTCCGGCAGGTCGAGCGCCGCCCGTGCCGCTTCGACCCCCGAGTCCATCACGACGTAGACCCCGCC
>Ga0224508_10004611_pt1 | contig 11205 bp, 9 predicted proteins | sample SF_Jan12_sed_USG_4_FD_170157 | JGI IMG/M metagenome (GOLD analysis project Ga0224508, IMG submission 170157) | Sediment microbial communities from San Francisco Bay, California, United States - SF_Jan12_sed_USGS_21 | ecosystem: Environmental > Aquatic > Marine > Sediment | place: USA: California...
CGACGGCGTGTAGAAACCGCCGAGCAGGATGTCGGCGTTGATGAACGGCACCTTCTCCTCGATCTGGTCGGGGGTCAGCAACTCGGCTTCGATGCCCCAACAAGTGGCCGATGTCATCCGGCGCCGCAGCTCTTCCATGCGCTCCTCGGTGCGGGCCACCTCGATGCCGCCACACGTGGTGTTGAGCCCGAGCTCTGCGTACTGCCGCTGGCTCTCGACCGTGAGGAACGCCATCTCCTTGTTGTGGTCGACCGGGAAGATGAAGTTCGACGCGTGCCCGGTCGATCCGCCGGGGTTGGGCAGCGGGCCCTTGTCGAGCAGGACGATGTCGCTCCAGCCGAGCTCGGCCAGGTGACCGACGAGACAGTTGCCGACGATGCCAGCGCCGATCACGACGGCCTCGGCTCGCTCGGGAAAACCAGCAGTGCTCATGTACCTACCTCACATCGGGTTCGGAGTCTCGAATCTAGGGTCGGGAGCGTGCTCGCGCCCGAAGATCGGGGCTGTCCAGGAACGATCCGGTTCTGTATAATGGAATCGTTCTGCATCGTGGAACACCTGGCGCCCAGACTACGTCATCGGGACCCATCATCTCAACCACGGCCGCGACCGTCTTCGACCCAAGGAATTCCGAGCCCGATGCCTTTCCCCAGCGACCTCGACATCGCAGCCCGAGCGAGCCTCCGGCCCCTCGCCGACATCGCCGACCGAGCCGGGATCCCGGCCGAGCTGCTCGAGCCCTACGGGACCGGGGCGGCCAAGATCGGCCTCGACGCCATCGAGGCCATGGCCGACCGGCCGGCGGCCCGCTACGTCGTGGTCTCCGCCATCACGCCGACCCCGCTCGGCGAGGGCAAGACGACGACGACCGTCGGCCTCGGCCAGGGCTTCGGCCACATCGGCCGCACCGCCACCATCACCATCCGCCAGCCCTCGATGGGCCCGACGTTCGGCATAAAGGGTGGCGCCGCCGGTGGCGGGTACAGCCAGGTCGTCCCGATGGAGCTGCTCAACCTCCACCTCACGGGCGACATGCACGCGGTGACCGCCGCCCACAACCTGTGCTCGGCCATGCTCGATGCCCACCTCTACCACGGCAACGGGGCCGGCTTCGATCTCCACAACATCACCTGGCGCCGGGTCCTCGACGTCAACGACCGGGCGCTGCGCAACACCGTGATCGGCCTCGGAGGCCGGCTCGACGGCGTGCCCCGGGAGACCGGCTTCGACATCACGGCCGCATCGGAGGTGATGGCCGCGCTCGCCCTGGCCACCTCGCTCCGCGACCTCCGAGCCCGAATGGGCCGGATCGTGCTCGGGTACACCCCCGACGGTGAGCCGATCACCGCCGAGGAGATCGGTGCTGCCGGCTCGATGACGGTCATCCTCCGGGAGGCGATCAAGCCGAACCTGATGCAGACGCTCGAGAACACGCCGGCCCTCGTCCACACCGGCCCGTTCGGCAACATCGCCACCGGCAACTCCTCGATCGTCGCCGACCTCGTCGGCATCCGCACCGGCGACTTCCTCGTCACCGAGGCCGGGTTCGGCGCCGACATGGGGGCCGAGCGGTTCTTCAACATCAAGTGCCGCAGCTCCGGCCTCGTTCCCGACGCTGCGGTGCTCGTGGCCACGGTGCGCGGCCTCAAGGCCCATTCAGGCAACCACCGGATCGTGGCCGGTCGCCCGCTCCCCGAGGATCTCCTGGCCGAGAACCCCGACGAGGTTCACCAGGGCGGCGCCAACCTCCGGAAACAGATCGAGAACATGACGCTCCACGGCGTGACCCCCGTTGTGGCGGTCAACGTGTTTCCCGGCGACCACGACGCCGATGTCGCCGCCGTCTGCGAGATCGCCGCCGAGCACGGCGTCCGGGCCGCCGTCACCACCCACTTCACCGACGGCGGGAAGGGCGCGGCCGAGCTGGCGACGGCGGTGGCCGAGGCGGCCGAGGAGCCGAGCGACTTCACGCTCCTGTACCCCGACGCTGCCCCGTTGCGAGACAAGATCCACGCGGTCGCCACCCAGGTGTACGGGGCCGACGGCGTCGACTACTCGCCTGCTGCCGCCAAGCAGCTCGACACCTACGCCGCAGCCGGTTTCGGCGAGCTGCCCGTCTGCATCGCCAAGACCCACCTCTCACTGTCGGCCGACGCGTCGCTGAAGGGGGCACCGACGGGGTGGACCCTGTCGGTCCGAGAGGTCAGGGCATCGGTCGGGGCCGGATTCATCTACCCGATCTGCGGCGACATGCGCACCATGCCCGGCCTGGGACGCACCCCAGCTGCGCTCGGGATCGACATCGACGGCAATGGCGACATCGTGGGTCTCAGCTGATGGTCGACCACTCAACCGCCCCCGAGGGCCCCGGGGAAAGGGATCGACGCCTGGCCCTCGTGGCCGACATGAAGTATGAGCTGGTGCCCTTGCGCTCGGTCGACGTCGCCGTCGCCGCGCTACCCCCCGCGTCGCCGGTCTCGATCACCTGCTCGCCGGTCCGGGGCATCGACGCCACGATGCAGCTCACCGATCACGTGCGGTCGCTTGGCCACACCGCGGTACCCCACCTCTCCGCCCGGATGGTCGAGGGCCCGGACCACGCACATCGGATCGCCCGCTGGCTCAGGACCGAGGCGGTCGGACATGCGTTCCTCGTCGGCGGCGACATCGAGTCGCCGGCCGGGCCTTACCACGACGCCACCCACTTCCTACGGGCGCTCCTCGATGCCGGCCCAGAGCTGACGTCGATCGGCGTCACCGCCTACCCCGACGGACATCCCTTCATCGACGATGCCGCCCTGCGGCAGGCCCTCCACGGCAAGCAGTCGATCCTGAGCGAGGCCGGCATCGCCTGCTATGCCGTCACCCAGATGTGCTTCGACCCGGCGACGGTCACGCAGTGGCTGACGACGGAGCGGGAGGCGGGACTGACACTTCCCGTGCATCTCGGCCTCGCCGGTGTTGTCGACCGGAAGAAGCTCATGACGATGGGCGTACGGCTCGGCGTCGGCACGTCGCTGCGGTACCTCAGGAAGAACCGATCGGCCGTCGGCCGGCTGCTGACCACGTCCCGCTTCGATCCCAATACGCTGCTCGAGCCGCTCAGCCGGTCGCTCGACGCGCTCGACATCGCCGGGCTCCACTGCTTCACGTTCAACCAGGTGGCGTCGACCGTCTCCTGGCAACGGGCCACCCTCGACCAGCGATGACGCCGCCCCGAGTCTCGGCCCGACCCGACCGGGGTTCGGGGCTACTCGACGGTCGGCATCCGATCGCAGATCGCCGGGTTCTCGACCGCGAGCACCGATCTGGTCATGGCCGCCTATTTCGGCGGGTTCCTGGCCGGCAGCCGGACGGTCACCGTCGCACTTCGCTCCGTGGGCCATATTCGGCGCCGGCGCGCCCCGGCCCGCGCGTCGGCCCGCGCCGGGTCGCTCTTCGGGCGCCGGGCTGCGGCGCGCCACTCTCCGTTGCGCCCGGTCAGCGACTCTCGGGGTGATCGACCGTCTCGTCGCGGGCGTCGGGGAGTCGGATAGGGGCGACGGCAACCTCGGGCTGGTCGCTGCGGGGCGTAGCCTCGTGGTGGCGGAGCCAGACCGTGCGCTGGGGGTACGGGATCTCGATCCCGGCCTCATCGAGCGCCTCCTTGATCCGCAGCCGCAGCTCACGAGCCACGATCCACTGCTCGGCCGGATCGGTCTTGACCACGAGGCGGATGGCGACGCCGTCGGCCCCGAGCCGCTCGACGCCCCACACCTCCGGGGGATCGATGATGTCACCGCCGTCGAAGCCGGCGTCCTGCCACAGGTCGTCGGCCACCCGCTGGATGATTCCCTCGGCCCTTCGCAGATCGGTGTCGTAGCCCACCTCGATATCGAGCACTGCCCGCGACCAGAGCTGCGACATGTTGGCTACCCGGTGGATCTCGGAGTTGGGGACGTGCCAGACGTTGCCGTTCACGTCGCGCAAGGTGGTGACCCGGAGCGAGACCTTTTCCACCGTGCCGGTGACCTCGCCGACGTCGATCACGTCACCGACGCCGAACTGGTCTTCGACGAGCATGAAGATCCCGGCCAGAAAATCGGCCACGACCGTCTGGGCCCCGAAGGCGAGCATGATGCCCACGACGCCTGCGCCGGCCAGCAGCGGAGCCAGCGAGATGCCGAGCTGGCCGAGCACGAGCAGCCCGACGGCCACCCAGACCACGATGGACACGGCGGAGGAGAACACCGAGGTGATCGTCTTGGTCCGCTGCTGGGCTCGACCGTTGAGCACCGAGTCCTCGGCGGCCTGGCCGAGCTGACGCCGCCGCTCCGCCCGAAGCTGCTCTCGCTCGCTCCGTGCGGCCAGCCGCTCCCCCGACCGGCGGACAGCTCGCTTCAGGATCCGTCCGGCGACATAGCCGACCGCCACGATGACCAGCACGCGGAGGGGCCGGTCGATGACCCAGTCGGCGGCACCGGCCCAGAACTCGTTGCCCCAGGGCTGCTCGGCCACCCACCGGCAGAGCCACCTCGGGTCCTCCCCACAGGCGTCGGTGACGTCGACCTGAGCTAGCACGGCCCCACGATAGGGCTGCTACCGGAGGGCCACACTGCGAGCGCGCGCCATCGAGCCGGTAGCCGTATCGGTGTCGCGGCCGGGCACCGCGGTGTCGCCGCGCCGGTCGATGTCCGGTGACCCGATCAGGTCGTAGACGTGGAATCGCAGGCCGGCGGACGTCAACCGCTCCCCCAACCGACCGATGTGCTCACCGGCCGAGCCGTCGTCGACGAACAGAAGCCGGACTTCCCCCACCTGAACGCCGGCCAGCTCAGCGGCGCGGCGGATGGCCCGGGCCACCCGCTGCTCGAGGTCGACCGCCCGGCCAGCGTCGTCGACCACGTCGAACGACGCCACGATGTCACCGTCGACGACGACGACCGCGCAGGTGCCGAGCGGAAGGCCGTCGATGCCGACCACGCAACCTGCGATGGGAGCCATACCGTTGCCAACGGCAGGACGACCGGCCAACCTGAGCATCCAGGTGCCCGAAGCGTCGCATCACTTCCCGACGACCGGCTTCCATGATACGGTACAGTTCCGCATTGTGGCACGGGCCCGGAGACGGTGGAGCAGTTGATGGCAGACCAGGAACCGAACGAGCCCATCGACGACGAGGAGATCGACCTGCGCTCGTTGAGCGACGAAGACCTCGCCGCTCAAATGCACGACGACCTCTACGACGGTCTGGCCGACGAGATCGCCGAAGGCACCAACATCCTGCTCGAACGAGGCTGGTCGGCCGAGAAGGTGCTCAACGACGCCCTCGTCGAAGGGATGCGGATCGTCGGAATCGACTTCCGCGACGGGATCCTGTTCGTCCCCGAGGTGCTGCTCGCCGCCAACGCGATGAAGGCGGGCATGGCCATCCTCCGGCCGCTGCTGGCCGAAACCGGGGCCGAGCCGATCGGAAAGGTCGTCATCGGCACCGTCAAGGGCGACATCCACGACATCGGCAAGAACCTGGTGGCGATGATGATGGAGGGTGCCGGGTTCGAGGTGATCGACATCGGCATCAACACCGACGTCGACGAGTATCTGGCCGCCCTCGACGAGCACCGCCCCGACATCCTCGGCATGTCAGCCCTGCTCACCACCACGATGCCGTACATGAAGGTGGTGATCGACACCCTGGTGGAGAAGGGCCTGCGGGACGAGCTGATCGTCCTTGTCGGCGGAGCCCCGCTCAACGAGGAGTTCGGCCACGCGATCGGGGCCGACGGCTACTGTCGTGACGCGGCCGTCGCCTCCGAGACCGCAACCCGCCTGGTCTCGAAACGTCGCGCCGCCGCCTGAGCGACCGCCAGGCGATGACCGACCACCAGCCCCCCGCTCCGCCCGAAGTCCTCGTCCTCGCGTGCGGGGCGCTCGCCCGCGAGCTCCGCGACATCATCACCGCCAACTCCTTCGACCACGTGACCATCGAGTGCCTGCCCGGCGACCTCCACAACCGCCCCGACGAGATCCCCGGAGCGGTCGAGCGCCGCCTCGACGCTGTGGCCGACCGATACCGAACCGTCCTGCTCGGGTACGCCGACTGCGGGACCGGGGGTCGGCTCGACGAGCTGTGCCGCCGGCGAGGCATCCAGCGGTTGCCGGGCCCCCACTGCTACGAGCTCTACGCCGGCCACGAAGCCTTCGCCGCCCTTCACCACGAGGAGCCGGGAACGTTCTACCTCACCGACTACCTGGCGAAGCACTTCGACCGGTTCGTTTGGCGGGTCCTCGGGCTCGACCGCCATCCCGAGCTGCGGGACCAGTACTTCGGGAACTACCGCCGGTTGGTCCACCTCGCCCAGGTCGACGACCCGGAGATCCGTGCGGCGGCGGCCGCAGCCGCCGACCGGCTCGGCCTCGCCTTCGAGCACCGCATCACCGGCTATGGCGGACTCGGCGACGTGCTCGTCGACCTCGGGGCGTCGACGCGATGAGCCGGCGACGGGGAAGCACCAATGCCGTCATCGTCATCTACTGGCGGGACATCCCGGCCCAGGTGACGGCCGGGGCGGCCGACCGAGCCTCGGGCCAGCCGGAGAAGATACTCCTCGACGACCGCTTCCAACGAGCGATCGACCAGGCCGCAGTGATCGCCGACTGCACCGACACGACCAGCTACGTCGCCCAGTGGCGGCGCACGACCGAGCCCCTCGACGGCGACGCTGCCGAGGCAGCCCGGTTGCGGGCCGCCTCGTTGGAGGCGGCGTTCACCCCCGACCGGCTCGAACGGCTCGTCAGCGGCGGTGGCCGGGACCCGGCGGGCCAGGGAGACGAGAGCGTCCGCAAACGCGACGGAGAGAACAGATCGTGAGAACGACACCATGACCGACACCATCATCAGCTCGGCGACCAAGGAGGTGGTGATCGGGTTCGATCGCCCGTTCGTCATGATCGGCGAACGCATCAACCCGACCGGCCGGAAGCTCCTGGCCGAAGAGCTGAAGGCCGGCGACTTCAGCCGGGTCGAGGCCGATGCCGTCGCCCAGGTAGCGGCCGGCGCCCACATGCTCGACGTCAACGCCGGGGTCCCCCTGGCCGACGAGCCGGCCCTGCTCACCCGGGCCGTGGAGCTGGTGCAGTCGGTCACCGACGTGCCGGTCTCGATCGATTCGTCGGTGGTCGAAGCTCTGGAGGCGGCGATCGCCGTCTATGCGGGCAAGCCCCTGATCAACTCGGTCACCGGCGAGGAAGAGGTCATGGAGCGCGTGCTGCCGTTCGTCGCCCGGTACGGTGCGGCCGTGGTCGCCGTCTCCAACGACGACACGGGCATCTCCGAGGACCCCGACGTGCGCTTCGAGGTGGCTCGCCGGATCGTGAACCGGGCCGCCGACCACGGGATCCCGTCCGCCGACGTGGTAGTCGACCCCCTCGTGATGCCGATCGGGGCGATGGTCGGTGCCGGCAAGTCGGTCTTCCGCCTGGTCCACCGGCTCAGAACCGAGCTCGGGGTCAACACCACCTGCGGCGCCAGCAACGTGAGCTTCGGGTTGCCGAACCGCCACGCGGTCACCGGTGCGTTCCTGGCCACCGCCATGTCGCACGGAATGACGTCGGCCATCATGAACCCGCTCCACGACGAGGTTCGGTCGGCGGTCATGGCGGCCGATGTGCTCCTCGACCAAGACCCGAACTGCGCAGCGTGGATCTCCACCCATCGCCCACCCGACTCCAACGGCGGACGATCGGGCCAGGGTCGCCGCCGAGGCGGGCGCCGCGCTCGGACCAGACCTCCCGCCGCCGGCAATGCCTGAGTCGACCGCCAACGAGGCCCACCGGCCTCCGACGAGCACCGACCAGGAGGCCGACCATCGGATCGTCTTCACCCCGTCGGGGCTGAGCGGGGCCGTCCCGCCCGGCACGACCGTGCTCGATGCCGCCCGCCTCCTCGGCGTCGACCTCGACTCGGTGTGCGGCGGGCGCGGGATCTGCGGCCGGTGCCAGGTGACGCCCGGCTTCGGCGAGTTCCCGAAGTGGTCGATCTCGTCCTCGGCGTCGTCGCTCAGCGACCGAAGCTCCGTCGAAGACGCCTACCGGGGTCGACGCCCGCTGGCCGCTGCGGACCGCCTCGGCTGTGCCGCCCACGTCCACGGCGACCTGATCGTCGACGTTCCGGCCACGAGCCAGCTCCACCGCCAGGTGGTACGCAAAGAGGTCGCTCTCGGCGCCCTCGAGCTCGACCCGTTGATCACCCTGCACTACCTGGAGCTAGCCGAGACGACGTGTCGGGACGGCCCCCCGCTCGGCCCTGCGTCCGAACCCGAAGACGCATCGCCGGCCATGACCGAGGTCCTCCGCCGGGCGCTGGTCGACCAGTGGCAGATCGAACCCGCTGGCATCGACCCGTCCGCGCTCACCCGGCTGCAGGGCGCAGTCACGGCCGGCCGCTGCACGGTAGGCGTTCGCGGCGGGCACGTCGTCGCCATCTGGCCCGGATTCGTCGATCGCGTGCTCGGCGTGGCGATCGACATCGGATCGACCACGGTCGCCGGTCACCTCTGCGACCTGACAGACGGCGAGATCGTGGCCAGCGCCGGCCGGATGAACCCCCAGATCCGCTACGGCGAAGATCTGATGAGCCGGGTGTCCTACGCAATGTTGAACGAGGGCGGAGCGGCGGCGATGACCGGCGCTATCCGAGCCGCGCTCGGCGAGCTGATCGGCGACCTGCTCACCGAAGCTGCGTCCACCGACGAGACCGTCGCCGCCGACCGCATCGTCGACGTCGTCGCCGTCGGCAACCCGATCATGCACCACCTCGTACTCGGTCTCGACCCGACCCCGCTCGGCCAGGCGCCCTTTCCCTTGACCACCGACCAACCCGTCGACACGACGACTGCGGCCCTGGCTATCGACTCGCCGACTGCGGCGGTTCACGTGGGACCGTGCATCGCCGGCCACGTTGGCGCCGACACCGTCGCCGCCATCCTGGCTGAGGAGCTCCACCGCCACGACGCCGTGCAGCTCCTGGTCGACGTCGGCACCAACGCCGAGATCGTCCTCGGCAACCGCCGCCATCTACTCGCCGCGTCGAGCCCCACCGGTCCGGCCTTCGAAGGAGCCCAGATCAGCTCCGGTCAGCGGGCCACGATCGGCGCAATCGAACGGGTCCGGATCGACCGGGACACGCTGGAGCCCCGCTACAGGGTCATCGGGTCGGACGACTGGTACGACGCCACCGACACCGCGACCGGTGAACGACCGGCCACCGGGATCTGTGGATCCGGGATCATCGAGGCGATCAGCGAGCTGTTCCTCGCCGGGGCGATCGACGCCCAGGGGGTGATCGTGCCGGGGGGAGCCGCGCGCAGCGGCCGAGTGGAGCAGGACGACCGGACGTTCGCCTACCGGCTCACCGAGACGATTCGGATCACCCAGGCCGACGTGCGAGCCGTACAGCTGGCCAAGGCCGCTCTGCGGGCCGGGATCGACCTACTCCTCGAGCGGGCCGAGTGGGACGTTATCGACGAGATCCGCCTCGCCGGGGCGTTCGGCGCTCACATCGACCCGATCCACGCCATGGTCCTCGGCCTCCTACCGGACTGCGCCCCCGACCGGGTCCGCTCGGTCGGCAACGCCGCCGGAGCGGGAGCGATCCGCGCACTCCTGTCCGGCCGCCGACGAGCCGAGCTGGTCGACATCGCCCGCTCGGTCACCAAGATCGAGACGGCCACCGAGCCCCGCTTCCAGGAGCTGTTCGTCGCCGCCCTCGCCTTCCCTCACGCCAGTGCCGCAACCCCGCGGTTGGCTTCGGTCATCGACCTGCCGACCCCGGCCGAGCCGGTGGCGGCCGGGCGGTCGAGACGTCGCCGACGTCGGGCGGGGACGGCGACGACACCGAAGACGATCCCTGACGAGGAGACCCGATGACCGAGACCCGACGACGGCGGCGCACCGGTGGTCGAGCGGGCCGCCAGGCCGCCAGGCAAGCGGCAGCCCCGATCAAAGACGCCTTTCTCACCCGCCGGCTCGCACCGGTCGAGCTCGTCAGCGAGGAGGGACTGTCGATTCTGGAGGAGAACGCCGAGACGATCCTCGAGACCGTCGGCATCGACTTCAAGGGCTTCCCCTCGGCGCTCGACCTGCTGGCCGAGGCCGGGGCCGACGTCGACGGTGAGCGCGTCCGCTTCCCCCGTGGCCTGTGCCGCTCGATCGTCACCGAAAACGCCCCCGCCAGCTACACCCAGCACGCCCGCAACCCTGCACGCTCCGTGACGGTCGGCGGCGACGCGACCGTGTTCGCCCCGAACTACGGCTCACCGTTCGTGCACGATCTCGACCACGGCCGGCGGTACGCCACGCTCGAGGACTTCGAGAACTTCGTGAAGCTGGCCTATACCTCCGCACCGATGCACCACTCCGGAGGCACGGTGTGCGAGCCGGTCGACGTGCCGGTCAACAAGCGCCACCTCGACATGGTCTACGCCCATCTCCGCTACAGCGACAAGCCGTTCATGGGCTCGGTCACGGCCGGCGAGCGAGCCGAGGACTCGATCGAGCTGGCCCGGATCGCCTTCGGTGGCGACCTCGAAGACCGGACGGTGATGACGAGCCTGATCAACGCGGCCTCGCCCCTCACGTGGGACGCCACGATGCTGGCGGCCACCGAGGCCTACGCCCGGGCCAACCAGGCCTGCATCATCACGCCCTTCATCCTGGCCGGTGCCATGTCGCCGGTCACGACGGCCGGCGTGGCGGCCCAGACCCTGGCCGAGGCCCTCGCCGGCATGGCCTTCGTTCAGCTCGTCCGACCCGGGGCTCCGGTGGTGATGGGCTCGTTCGCCAGCTCGATGTCGATGCAGACCGGTGCCCCGACGTTCGGCACCCCCGAGCCGGCCCTCGTGCTCTACACGGTCGCCGCCCTGGCCCGGCGGCTCGGCGTGCCGTTCCGGTCCGGCGGGGCGCTCACCGCCTCGAAGCTCCCCGACGCCCAGGCGGCCTACGAGAGCGCCTCGACGCTCATCCCCACCGTGATGGGAGGCGTCAACTTCGTGCTCCACGCCGCCGGGTGGATGGAGGGCGGCCTCTCGATCGGTTACGAGAAGTTCGTCATGGACATCGACCAGCTCGGGATGATGGAGGTGTTCGCCCAGGGGGTCGACCTCTCGGAGAACGGCCAGGCGCTCCAGGCGATCATCGACAACGGCCCCGGCCAGCACTTCCTCGGCA
>Ga0224508_10004612_pt1 | contig 11205 bp, 10 predicted proteins | sample SF_Jan12_sed_USG_4_FD_170157 | JGI IMG/M metagenome (GOLD analysis project Ga0224508, IMG submission 170157) | Sediment microbial communities from San Francisco Bay, California, United States - SF_Jan12_sed_USGS_21 | ecosystem: Environmental > Aquatic > Marine > Sediment | place: USA...
CGTATGGGAAGTCCTGCAAGATCAGCTGGAACTAGTGAGCCAATAATCGACGGTGATAGTTGATCTGGCCAAGGTGATAGTTTAAGTGGGCAGCCAAGATCACCAATGCCTGCAGGGTGGTCATATTCTCGGGACCGAAACCCACCTGCTGTAGATAAGTACGATTCAAGGACTCCTCCTTAATGGAGCATATGGTGAGGGTTACCACTTTTTTTGTAGTATCGATCAGACTGAGAATCTGATCGCGGGGTACATGCTTAGACTCAAATTCAGCGGGCCGGTCCCTTTGGTAGTCAGTGCCTCCTAAAATGGCTCCCACAAAATGCTGTAAGTTTCCCAAAATGTGCAAGGCCAAATTTCCTCCACAATTGTTAATGCCCTCTTGCATCAACCACAGGGACTCCTCACTGGGGTAGGAAATGATCTCATTCGCTAACCTATCAAGGTCCTTCTCAAATACGTACGCCAGCTTTTCCAGTTCCATGATCTATATTTTAATCATCCCACATGCCTGCTTCCACGATCTCTAACAGATGCCCGTCAGGGTCGTGAAAGTAAAAAGAATAATATTTGTCGCCCCAGATCTGTTCGTGAATTATGGGAATGTTGTGCTTTTGAATCTTTTCTTTCCAAGACACATAGTCTTCGGAAGTCACCTCAAAGGCCAGATGCTGGGGACCATAGGCATAGTGTGCAGGTAGCGTGTCTTCTTTTTTGGTGGCTTCAGGGTTGAAACACAATAACACGGAGGTTCCTGCCCGAAAGAAAACATGCCTTCCCGGACGACTTCCAATTAGCGGAAACTCCAAAACCTGTGAATAGAAGTTTTTGGTGCGCTCCAGGTCTTGTACGTAAATACAGGTTTCTTTCACCTGTTTGATTTCCATAGCTATTATTCAAGGCTGGAAAAACTAATCTCAGTATTATCCCCGATATTGAGGCTTTGGCTAGGCCCTTCCAAAATAGTATCACTACCGATTACCGACTGATTAAGGACTGCAACTTCCAACTTACTGAAGGATCCCACGATACTGTTTTCGATAATTGAGTTTTTTATAATGGTAGATCCTCCAATCGCCACGTTTGGACCAATGATGGAATTCTCAATTTGACATTTTCCTGCAATACTTACTGGTGGAATGACAATGGTATTGGGGAAATTATATTGTGAAGTTTCCATAAATTCTTCCTCATTCAACAGGATCCCGTTTGCTTCTAATAAGGATTCTTTCTTCCCACAGTCGTACCATTGATTAACCGGGTAAGTCGACATTTTCTCTCCCTGTTCCAGAAGCAACATAAGCGCGTCTGTAAGTTGATATTCCCCTAGTGTTTTGGTTTTACTGGAAATGATCCCTTCAATAGCCTCCACAAATGCCTGGGGGCGTGTTAATTTATAAATTCCCACTAAGGCGAGGTTAGACTTTGGTATTTGTGGCTTTTCAATTAACCTTTTAACCAATCCCTCCTCATTCACTTCCACTACCCCGAAGTTACCGGGTGTATTCACTTTCTTAGTTCCCAAGACCGTATGCTTGCTGCTCAGAAAATCGCTTATATCAAGGTTCAAAATCGTGTCGCCCAGCATAATGATCACTTCTTGCTCATCTCTCATGGCCTCACGAGCACACCATAAGGCGTGACCAATACCCTCACGCGGTTCCTGCACTACAAATTCGAAGTTTATGTTAGATTTTCCGTAGTAATCTGTAATAAAGGCTTCGATCTTATCACCCAAATAGCCAATGATAAAACAAAAATCATGGATGCCCCCTGATACCAGCATATCCACGATATGCACCAGGATTGGCCGGCCGGCTACAGGAACCAGTGCCTTAGGCTGAGTATGAGTATGAGGTCGAAGTTTCGAGCCAATGCCTGCTACAGGAATTATTGCTTTCATCCATAAAGTTTTGACTGTTCGCAATTTAAGAGGTAAGATTTAAAAACCAGTTCAATCGTCATTAAAAATTCAATACCAGGTTTTGAAATAGAGATAGTTTATGGGAATAGTATAATTAGCCTTTTAGCAACAGAATTCACAAAAGAGTCCGCAATCCTTTGCAATACCTTAATCAACACGAATTTCTGTAGGTAATCGGGACCATCAAAAAACTACATAATCAAGAGTGCCAATGGCCAATTTCCAGGGGATATTACTTTTAATTTAACATTGACAATGTGCCAGGTTCTATCCATAAACAATTGATTCCTAAAAATTTGACCACCTTTAGGTTGATTATTTGATAAAAACACCTGTCAATTTTCGGTTTCAAAATTCAGGTGCGCTTATCCACAAAATTTTCATTTAATTAGCTCTGTTTATAGTATTGGTTATCAGCATTTTGAGTCAAAATGCTTATTATTTGTGGATAAACAGTCAAATTTGTGGAAAAGTTTACTTGACTTTTTAGAATCTTCTTTTTGTATAAATTTTAAAAGATTGGCGAACAGATTTATGGATCAAAACAGGTATAAATCACTAGATATCTTTGCCGCCACAATAAGGAGGTTTTTAGGTTAAAATCCAGCACTTTTGGGTGTTTAACCATCTAGTTACTGACAAAAATTGGTTTATTAAAAAGTCAATGAACTGGGCTGCTATCAATAGTGCTACCCCAATTTTAACTCCTGAAATTGTACCACTTGTTGCATTCTTGGAATAGTACAATGTGTTTTTTCGAGGCTTACCCAGATTGGTGGGTATCATACCTTAGTCATCTGAAGTATGTCATCCAGATATTCACGATTGTTTGACAACCGGGGCACCTTATTCTGACCTCCCAGTTTACCCCGCTTTTTCATCCACTGGTAAAAGGTCCCTTGAGGTACCGAGTGGATTACCGGAGGCATCAAAGCCAGGTCCCGATAGCGCTTGGCCTGATAGTCGGAATTGATATCTTTCAAGGTCTCATCCAGAGTTGAAATGAATGCCTTTAAGTCATTGGGCTGCTGGGCAAACTCTATGATCCACTCATGCCCTCCTTTGTTACCAGATCCCAGGTATATAGGGCCCGCCGTAAAATTGGTGATCTCTGCTGCGGTGTGCTCACAAGCCTTGGTCACAGCATATTCCGCATTTTCTATTACTACTTCTTCTCCAAAGGCGTTAATGAAATGTTTGGTGCGTCCGGTAATTTTAATTCGATAGGGGTTGGTGGAGGTGAATTTAACGGTGTCACCAATCTGGTATCGCCATAGACCGGCGTTAGTGGAAATAACCAGGGCATAAGTTTCCCCCAGCTTTACGTCTTTGAGGGTCAGAGTAGGAGGATTCTCCTCCCCAATATGTTTGAAAGGAATGAATTCATAGTATATGCCATAGTCCAGCATAAGTAGCAGTTCATCTGAGTCTGACTGATCCTGAATCCCAAAGAATCCTTCGGAGGCATTGTAAGTTTCCAGGTAATTCATATCCGGTCTGCCGATTAGCGCCTGGAACAAAGATTTATAAGGTGCAAAAGCTACCGCACCGTGAACGAACAATTCCAGATTGGGCCAGACTTCTGCTATCGATGACTTACCCTTAATTTCCATGATCCTTCTTAACAACAAAATAGTCCAGGTCGGAACACCGGAAATGCTGGTAACGTTTTCATCGGCTGTGGCCCGAGCCATTCGCTCAATTTTCTCTTCCCATTCCTCCATTAGGGCTATCTCAAGGCTTGGGGTTCTGACAAATTGCGCCCAAAGAGGCAGGTTCTTCATTATAACGGCCGAAACATCCCCGTAGTAGGAGTTGGCATGGGGGTCATACTCATTAATTTGCTGACTTCCACCAATGGCCAAACCCTTGCCATCAAACAACAGAGAAGTGGGGTGATTGTTGACATAAATGGAAATAAGATCTTTACCTCCTTTGAAGTGACAGTCTTCCAGGGCTTCCGTAGAAACCGGGATGAATTTGCTTTTAGCGTTGGTCGTACCTGATGATTTGGCAAACCATCGAATCTCACTGGGCCACAATAAATTTTGCTCCCCTTTCATAATACGGGAGATATAAGGGAACAAGGTTTCATAGGTAACTAAGGGTACCCTTTGGGCAAATTCTTCCGAAGTCTGGATGGATTTGAACTCGAACTTTGTCCCATACTCGGTATCTCTAGCTTGCTTCAGTAATTTCTCAAAAAGTTCCTGCTGCACCTCAATGGGGTGTTTCATGAAAAGCTCCACTTCGTGGATGCGCTTCTTCATTACCCAGGTCAGGATGGAATTAATGAGCGCCATTCAGATCTTGCGTTTAAGCTCAAAGTGTTTCCCTAAATATACTCTTCTCACTTGTTCGTCATTGGCCAGTTCCTCAGCACTGCCGTCCTTAAGCAGGTTACCTTCGGTCATGATATAGGCACGATCAGTGATGGATAAGGTCTCATTTACATTATGGTCGGTAATCAGAATCCCGATATTTTTTTGCCGAAGCCTAGCCACAATTGATTGTATCTCCTCCACGGCGATAGGATCCACGCCGGCAAATGGTTCGTCCAATAGCACGAAACTGGGATCTACCGCCAGCGCCCGGGCAATTTCCGTGCGTCTGCGCTCACCACCTGACAAAACCACTCCATTATTTTTCCGAACATGATTCAAGCTGAATTCGTCTAACAAAGCCTCAATTCTATCGTGCTGTTGTTCCTTAGGGAGGTCTGTCATTTCCAGAACTGCCTTAAGGTTTTCTTCTACCGTGAGGTTGCGAAAGACAGAGGCTTCCTGCGCCAGGTATCCGATTCCCAATTTGGCTCGACGGTACATAGGCAGACCGGTAATGTTCTCATCATCCAGAAATATTTGTCCGTCGTTGGGTTTGATCAAGCCTACGATCATGTAGAATGTAGTGGTTTTACCGGCACCATTAGGGCCCAGCAGTCCCACTATTTCGCCTTGTTCCACGGTAACGGAGACATGATTCACCACCGTGCGTTTGTGATATCTTTTTACCAAATCCTCCGCTTTCAGAATCATTGTTTCAGCTTAATATCTTTCACCATCATCTGCAAACTCTTCGCACCCCGGTATTCGTTCACTTCCAAAGTGTAAGCCAGATCGAAAGGGGTTCCCGCATTGATCCTATCGGCATAACGAGCAAGTCCGAATGCCACACCCTCAAAGTAACGTCCTTTTGGGGACTTTATGCGAAACTTTAGGTGCTCTTCCTTCAAAACTCTGGCCTCAGAATGTGCAGTGAGATTCTTTGACACAAGGACCGGAGTACGATTACCCGGTCCAAATGGGGCCAATTGTCTTAGCACATTGTAGAATTTCCGATCAATGTCGTCTACTTCCAAACACCTATCTATCTCCAGGACGGGAGTAAGCATTTCCTCGGTGATGGTAGCAGACACCACCTCTTCAAATCGTCTTTGGAACTGTGGTATTTTCTCCAGAGGCATAGTGAGTCCAGCCGCATACTTGTGACCCCCATAGGCATCCAATAGATCAGAACAGGCGGCGATAGCCTCATAAATATCAAACCCTTCTACCGAACGGGCCGATCCAGTAGCTTTGTCCTGTGATTCTGTTAATATAATGGTGGGTCGATAATACTTCTCAATACAGCGTGAAGCTACAATGCCGATAACCCCTTTATGCCAGTCTTCCTTGTATAGAACGGTGCTTTTTGAATCAGTGGTGTCCTCAGCCTGCTCAATCATTTGAATGGCTTCTCGGGTAATATTAGTATCAACGGTTTTGCGAGTACTGTTCCTTTCATTCACCTTATGCGCCCAGGGTTCTGCCTCTTTTCGCTTCTGCGCTAAAAGTAACCGGACCGCTGAGTTGGCATGTTCTATCCGCCCTGCCGCATTTATACGAGGAGCTATTCCGAATACGATCTCCGTAATGCCAACCTTACCCTTGAGACCGCTAACTTCGATCAGGGCGCCTAGACCAGGCCGGGGCTTTTTATTTAAGATTCGCAGTCCGTAGTAAGCCATAATACGGTTTTCTCCCAGGATGGGGACCAGATCAGCAGCAATACTTACTGCTACCAGGTCCAGGTAGTCGTAGGTGACTTCAATGGGAATATTTAACTTATGGCATAAGGCCTGCACTAACTTAAAGCCTACACCACAACCGGAAAGATCATTAAAAGGATAGGCGCAGTCCTCACGTTTGGGATCCAATATAGCCTTAGCAGCGGGCAATTGGGGCCCCGGCAGGTGATGGTCGCAAATAATGAAATTCAGGCCTTGGGCTACCCCCTGGGCTACCAGATCCACCGCCTTTATGCCACAATCCAAGGTTATGATCAACTTATATTCGTGCTCTACCGCCCAGTCCAATGCCTTAGCCGACAATCCATAGCCTTCGGTATAGCGATCAGGTACGTAAAAATCTACCTGCTGATGTTGTGATCGCAAAAAACTGTAGACCAAAGCCACAGCAGTAGTGCCATCCACGTCATAGTCCCCATAGACCAGAATTTTATGGTTTTGGGCCATAGCCTCCTGCACGCAGGTTACTGCCTCTTCCATATCTTTCATAAGAAAAGGATCGTGCAATTGCTGGAGAGAGGGTCTAAAAAAATCTTTGGCCTTCTGGAAATCGTCGATTCCCCTCTGGATCAATATGGCCGCTAGATTCCTGTCAATATTGAGTGCCGTTGACAGGGCATTAATTTCTGGATCTTGGGGTAAATCTTTAAACACCCATTTTTTCTGCATACCCCGTAAAATAACGAATTACCCGTATAAACTTAAAAGATAATATTTCTAAATTGTTCTGACCGCCATTCTGAATTGTTGAAAAAACTAAAAGAACAATATGACCGCTGGAAAGCGTACATCCGGGTGGATGTAATTATGTACCTGGTCATGATCATTTTATTTATCCTAATAATAATTTTTTACCTGTAACTGGGTTCGGAGGGCAACTGCTTGTGAGTTTCAGCACCCAGCTCCCGCAATTTTTTTGCTCTGGAAATTAGATTCCCTTTGCCATTGGCCAGCTTATTCATGGAAAGCTGAAACATACGCTGTGATTGGTTTAGCCCTTTCCCTAACTGATTTAGATCTGTGATAAGACCGCAAAGCTTATCATAGATCCTACCTCCTTCCTTGGCGATCTGCAGGGCATTGCGGTGCTGTTTCTCATTGCGCCATAGAAAGGCGATGGTTTTTAAGGTGGCAAGCAAAGTAGTAGGGGTAACCATAATTACTTTACGCTCCCAAGCGTAGCTGAGGAGGTCCTGCTGATCGGATTGCAATGCTGCACTTAAACTTCCTTCCACCGGCAGGAACATCAACACAAAATCCAGGCTGTGTAGCTGGTCAAGCTTCTGATAGTACTTAGCACTCAAGTTGTTAACGTGCCCTTTTAATGAATGCAAGTGCTGTTTGAGTTGTTGCCTCTGCAGCAGTTCATTATCGGAGTTTATGTAGGCTTCGTAAGCCTTAAGTGATACCTTAGCATCTATAATAATATGTTTCTTTTCCGGAAGCATAACGATGACATCCGGACGTTGGGCTACCCCCTCCTCGTTCCTTAATTTCATACCCGCACCCTGGGTAAAGAATTCTTGCCCTTTTTGAAGCCCGCTATGATCTAGTATTCGCTCCAACACCACTTCACCCCACAACCCTTGTGTTTTATTGTTGCCTTTCAATGCCTGGGTTAGGTTTCGGGCATCTTCCGAGATCTGGTGATTCAATTTCGCCAGTCTATGAACCTCCTGTTGAAGCAGTTTACTGCCAACTGTGTGTTCCTGATGAGTGGCCTCAATGCGGTTTTCGAACGACTGCAGTTTTTGGTGTAACGGACCTAACACGGTATTGAGCTTCTCCTCGTTCATGTCCGTTAGCTGATGAGCGTTGCGCTGTATCAATCTTTGGGCCAGATTCTCAAACTGGTTGGTATATTGCTGATGCAGTTCTTCTTGGCGAGCTCTTTCCGCCTGCAAGCGATCCTGCCAGTTTTTTTGTTCTGTCTGATACTGGGCAATCTTAGCTCTTAATTCAAACTCCGCCAGTTCCTTCTCTTTATACGAGGCTTGCAGGTTGGCCAATTGCTCTTTTCTTATCTTGTACCGATCCGCTATCAAGCATTTCTCCTTGTCGAGATCAAGATATTGTTCTTTAGTAATGACTGAACTGGTAGTGCTTTTCCAAACCAAATAGGTACAGGTCACACCGATTATCAAACCGGATAATAAGAATAGAAACTCCATAAATACACCTTTTAACAACCATATAACGGAGGGAATAAAAAAAGCAGTACATAACTGCACTGCTTTTTACTGAGCTTCAATATCTTAACCGTTATTAGATCACCCCTTCCAAAACGTCTTTCATGGGTACGCGCCGACCGTCCTTATAGGGAACGATCCAGGCATCTTTAACTCCCATCTCACGCAGATACTTTTTGAACTTATCGGCCTGCCAGTAGTCCGAGAAATTTCCCAGCGTATAACGTTGAGTGCCGTCGGCATCTACCTCACCGCCGAAATTCTCACTAGCGCTGAAGTACTTGGAAAGGTCTTTATTGCGAAAAGCCCCAATCTGTACTTTAAATACTACCCCTTTGGCCACTTTGGTATTATTAGTATTGGAATCATCGCTAATATCCAGCGTTCTGGCTTCCGCTAGATCTTGTTGAAGATTTTGCACTTTAACCTGTAATACCGAAACCTCTTCCCTTTTGTTCTGAAGCTCCGTTTCCATACTGGCAAACTCGGAGTTCAATTGGTTAACCTGCCGTTTCAAGGTACTGTTCTCCTCCACCATTGTCTTGAATTCTTCCACTTGCATGGACTTTTTGGTCTTCTTCCATTGCTTGGCCTCCGCTTTGGACAGCTGCGCCATCAGCACCGGTGAGCTTAAAAAAATACACAACCCGCTTAACAATACTATTTTTTTCATTATTCCAAGATTAGGTTACAAGTACGAATCTACGAAAATATGTCACAAAATTAATAGCCGGTTTCAAAAATAGGCACATAAGTTAGTCTGGTCACTTTAATGACCCTATCATGTCTTTGGGTTTCACCCATTGATCGAACTGCTCATCAGTTACCAACCCCAAAGCAATTGCCGCCTCCCTCAAGGTAGTGCCTTCCTGGTGGGCTTTCTTGGCTATCTTAGCCGCATTCTCGTAGCCAATATGAGTATTGAGGGCTGTCACCAGCATTAGGGATTCCTCCAGCTTCTCTTTGATCACTTCATGATTGGGCTCGATTCCTATCGCACAATTCTTTCGAAATGATTCGCAGGCATCACCCAGCAATCCGGCGCTGGTAAGGAAGTTGTAGATCATCATGGGCTTAAATACATTCAATTCGAAATGCCCGTTCATACCTCCAATTGAGATGCCCACATCCATTCCAATAACCTGCGCACAAACCATAGTGAGCGCTTCGCATTGGGTAGGGTTCACTTTGCCAGGCATTATGGATGATCCCGGTTCGTTTTCAGGTATCAGGATCTCGCCGATACCACTTCTGGGGCCTGAGGACAGCATGCGAATATCGTTACCTATTTTCATCAGGCTAACCGCCAGTTGCTTCAAAGCACCTGATGATTCCACGATGGCATCATGTGCTGCCAAAGCTTCAAACTTGTTATCTGCCGTAACAAATGGTAATCCTGAAATGTTAGCGATCTCTTGAGCCACAGCCTCGGCGTAACCAACAGGAGTATTTAAGCCGGTCCCTACCGCTGTACCACCTAATGCAACTTCCGACAGGTGGGGCAAGGTGTTTTTTAAGGCCGTCAAGCCATGATCCAATTGGGATACATATCCACTGAACTCATGACCCAGGGTCAAAGGTGTTGCATCCATAAAATGGGTGCGACCGATTTTTACGACTTCCGCAAAAGCCTGAGCTTTCGCATGAAGCACATTGCGCAGGGCGCTGACCTTGGGTATGGTTTCATCCACAATCTTGCGATAACCTGCAATGTGCATAGCGGTGGGAAACGTGTCGTTGGAGGACTGGGATTTGTTCACATCGTCGTTGGGGTGAATGATTTTGACGGTGTCATTCAAGCTGCCCCCGGAAATGACATGCGCCCGGTTTGCCACCACCTCGTTTACGTTCATATTACTTTGAGTTCCCGAACCGGTTTGCCATACCTTTAGTGGAAATTGATCGTCCAGCTCACCGCCACTTATTTCATCACAAACCTGAGCAATCAATTGGGCTTTAGACTCATCCAGAACACCCAGTTTATGGTTGGTTAGCGCAGCAGCTTTTTTTAAAACCGCAAAGGCTTTGATAACTTCCAGAGGCATTACCATAGCCTCACCTCCTATTGCAAAATTCTCCAGGGATCTTTGGGTTTGGGCCCCCCAATATTTGTCAGCGGGCACCTGAACCTCACCCATAGTATCATGTTCTGTACGGTACGACATTTATTAAAACAATTTGGTAATCGGTAATGTTAATTAAAGGTATAAGCAATTTATTTCAATTGTGATCCGTCAACAACTAATTCCTGGGTTTTTTCAAAAATGATTTTATCCAAGGATTTGAAGGGTTTGTCGAAAATCTGTAGAGCTTTGTCTTAATGTTATTTTTGGTATGATAATCGGTATTACATTTGAGTTAAAATTAATAATTGAGTAGCAATGTTTACTCGATTGCCAATCAAAGATTGGTTTCAGTTAGTTTCTTGGTTTATGTGTTGAGAACGCCCCTGTGATGCTAGTCATGGGGCTTTCTCTTTTTTAGGGGGTGCCTAATAGATTCATTTTTTCCATCAGCGACCAAACCACAATCCCCAGGCTTACCGAAATATTTAAGGAATGCTTAGTGCCGAACTGGGGAATTTCCAAATGCTCATCTGCCAAAAGCAATAGGTCTTCTTTCACACCAAATACCTCATTGCCAAATACCAATACATATTTATGTTCCGACTGCGGTTGAAACTGCGGCAGTAAGGTACTGTGATCGGTCTGCTCAACTACCAGAATATGGTACCCCTGGTCCTTCAATCCCGCCAATATTTCTGAAGCCTGAGCTGCATACTCCCAATCAACTGATTCCGTAGCCCCCAAAGCCGTCTTGTTAATGTCCCGGTGCGGCGGGGTGGCAGTAATGCCGCACAAGTAGATCTTCTCCAGTAAAAAAGCATCGGCGGTACGAAAGGCCGACCCAACATTGTGCATGCTGCGAATGTCATCTAAGACCAGAACTAAGGGGTTCTTGGGGTGCCGCTTAAACTCCTCCACATTTAATCGGTCCAACTCGCTATTCTCAATCTTGCGCATAGC
>Ga0224508_10004613_pt1 | contig 11205 bp, 6 predicted proteins | sample SF_Jan12_sed_USG_4_FD_170157 | JGI IMG/M metagenome (GOLD analysis project Ga0224508, IMG submission 170157) | Sediment microbial communities from San Francisco Bay, California, United States - SF_Jan12_sed_USGS_21 | ecosystem: Environmental > Aquatic > Marine > Sediment | place: USA: California...
AACACAAGATCGGCTTCCTTTCCCACCTGCACGGAGCCCGCGTTCGTGCCCAGAAACTCGGCAACCGCCGCTGTCCCCGTTTGCAGTGCCTCAAAAGGCGTCAGTCCCGACGCAACTAGCACGCCGAGCTCCCGGTGAGCAGAGAATCCGGGCACATTGAAAACCTGCGGAGCATCGGATCCCAGCAATAGTCGGGCACCCGCTTCGTGTAGTGCGAGTATTAGCTGGCGACGCAAAACGATCGCCAATTCCGCGACTTCGGGATCGAAATCTCGCTCACTGAGCAGCGCTTGCTTTGTTGCAATCCAACGCTCCACGGTTTCTGCCGGCATGTATTTCATTTCGGCACGGTTTTGCAGCTCGGAAGCAGGCGTTGCCGAGACACGTTGCTCTATCAAAACCTGTGTCGGCACGTTCCAGGTTCCAGACGCCGCAGTAGCCGCCGCTATCGCGCTTATCTGTTGCGGATCCAGCTCCGCCGCCAGCATGATGTCGAAGAATCCGCCGTAGCCACCCGATTCATAACTGTGAGCAGGCAAGAGCGATACCAGGTAGCCGTCGAGATGGTCGATCGTTGCCATGTTCAGCCCCAGGGCCGCCCTCACTCCGACCGCGACAGGCACATGCCCTGCGAACGGAATACCGAGCTCGTTGGCCGTTTCCGCAAGCGCCGTGAATTCGTCCGCGCTGAGACCGGGGTGCACCTTGATGAAGTCGTAGCCGGCGGCGGCCTGCTCACGAACCTGGCGCCTGGCGTCTGGCCCACCATGCACAGTTCGGCCATTCAGAGATGGCCCCGACGTGATGAGCCGTGGACCGAAGACCTCACCGTCGAGAAGCTGCTGCCGTAACGCAAGATGCGATGGTTTGCCGAGCATTCCGCGAATAGTTGTTATGCCATTGGCCACGAATAAGCTGAAATCGCGATCCAGATGGCGTGAATCGGCCGCGGGGACATGTGCATGCATCTCGGCGAGACCGGGCATCAGGTACCGATCGGTGCCGTCAACCGCTATTGCCCCTTTGGGGATGCGAATTTCATCGACGCTGCCGATTGCACTGATGATGCCGTCTTCGACAAGAACCGTTTGCGCGGCGACCACGGTATCTGACGACATCGGCACAACATTGACGTTGACGAATGCGGTCGTTTCCGCGAACGATGCCTCAGCACCAAGCAACGAAACGATAACAAGTGCCCATCGATGTGTGGCGATCCTCATGATGCTCTCAAGTTGCCTCCCGATCTGACTTGCTCGAGTTTCGTTTTGCTTATGTTGCCACCACAGATGATGACCACAACATTTCGACCGCCAATTGAATCCTGAAGTTCCAGCATGGCGGCAACAGCAACACCTGCAGCACCCTCGATCGTGTCCTCCTCACTATCCATGTAGCGCCTCATGGCCGCGGCAATCTGGTCTTCGTCGACAAGCACAAACTCGTCAACGACAGATTGATTAAGTGGAAAGGTAATGGCGCCCGCTTCGATACCACCTGCCGTGCCGTCAGACAAAGTTGCGTCGCTGTGCATTTCTATGATGTGCCCGGCTTCGATCGATCGCGCCATCACGGGAGACGCCAGCGGCTGACAGCCGATGATTCGGATATCCGGGTTGTGCTCCTTGAGGACGCTGCCCACACCGGCAACCAAACCACCGCCCCCGATAGCGACGAAAGCGACATCGACATCCGGCAGTTGTTCAACTATTTCAACGCCGCAAGTGCCCTGACCGGCGATTACCTGGCTATCGTTGTAAGGCGACAGGTAGGACAGGCCATTCTGATCGGCAAATTGGCGGGCATGTTGCTCGGTGTCGAGACCGTCCGTACCGAAGAAACGGACGTCACCGCCGAAACTCCGGATCGCATCCACTTTCGCGGTTGAAGTTTGCTCCGGTACGAAAATGATGCTGCTCACTCCGAGCTTGTGCGCGGCGCAGGCAACGGCAGCACCATGATTACCGCTCGACGCTGCAACACATCCTTTCGAGCGCTGCTCCTCGACCAGCGTCAGGAGGCGATTGGTCGCGCCACGCAGTTTGAACGACCCGGTCGTCTGCCGGTTTTCGAGTTTGAAGTAGACATTCGCGCCAAGCGCCCTGCTGAATTCAATCGAGCGCAGCAGCGGAGTCACCAGGACAAAGTCGCGAATGCGCTGCGCCGCTTGTCGTGCCTGCTGCGCGGTCTCTTTTATGTCGGCAACCCGCTCAGACCTGGTCGACATTAAATGTATCGCATGCGTCCGGATTGCCACTCTGTAGACCGGCGCGGAACCACCGCTGGCGCTGCGCCGCGGTGCCGTGTGTGAACGACTCCGGCACGACCGTGCCGCGACTTTGCCGCTGCAATGTGTCGTCACCGATTGCACTTGCAGCATTCAGGGCTTCATCGACGTCGCCAGCCTCGAGAATGTTGCGCGCTCTATCCGCATGGTTGGCCCAGACACCGGCCAGACAGTCCGCCTGAAGCTCCAGGCGCACGGACAATGCGTTGCCTTCGGCCTGACTCACGCGTTGCTTCATGGAATGGACCTGGCCAGAAATGCCCAGCAGGTTTTGTACATGATGTCCTATTTCATGGGCGATGACATAGGCTTGTGCAAAATCACCCGGCGCCCTGTAACGCGTTCGCATCTGCTCGTAGAAATTAAGATCGATATACGCTTTCTGGTCCGCTGGGCAATAAAACGGTCCCATGGCGGCCTGCCCAAGACCACAAGCCGATCGCGTCGAGCCGCTAAATATCACAAGTGTCGGCTCCTGGTAACGCCTGCCCTGACCGGCAAATATCGCTGTCCAGACATCCTCGGTATCCGCGATCACCACGGACACCATGTCCGCGAGAGGATCGTTCTTGAGGTCCTCGGCGGACGGTTGCGTGCCGCTCGTCGATGCGGCCTGGCGCGTCTGTACGGTCTGGAGGAGCGGCGTCGGATCGACACCGAAGTACATTGCGACAAGTATCAGCACAATCGTACCGACGCCGCCGCCAAGTAATTTTGGCGCGGCACCCGAACCACGTCGGTCTTCAATATTCGAACTTCGTCTTCCGCCACGCCACCGCATCGACTACTCCATTTGCCACACGCCGGACATTGTCAGATATTTGTGCGCGATTTGACAAATATTTGCCAAACTCACATTTGACCTTCGATCGGCAGGAGACTCATGAGCTTGGTCTTGAAACGCAGCCACCAGGTCGTTCGCGGCTCGGTCGTGATGACTTCGTCACCGCTATCCGCACGGAGTAGCCACTGTAAGCGGCCTTTCTCCGACAGCTGCAGTTGGTAGGCAATATCCGGCAAAGATTCGAGAATACTGGCAGCCATCGAACCGGCCAATTCGTCTGAGTCGACCATCATGCCCATCTCCGTGTTCAGGTACAGCGACCTTGGATCGAGATTGAATGAGCCGACGAAGAGCCGGGTTCGATCGATGGTTGCCACTTTCGAATGCAAGGTCAATTTTGTTGTCGAATCCGAAGACGCTACGTGCGGACGCAGTTCATACAATTCGACGCCTTGCTTCAGCAACGGCTTTCGGTAGCGCGCATACACTGCGTGGACGCTGGAGTGATTCGTCGAGGCCAGCGAGTTGCTGATAATAACTACGCGCACGCCCTTCCTGACCATGTCGCCAAAAAACTCCACTCCCTCCTTCTGCGGAACGAAATACGGAGAAATGATAATGAGCTCGGAGGTTGCAACGGCCACTGTTTGCTGCAGGAAAATGGTCGTGATGCTGGTCGACCGTCGTAATAACTTCCGAATCTTATCGGGGTAGTCCTGGATCACGGCCGCCTTCGCGCGTACCAGCGCCAGCGTTCCATCAGTAAGTTGCTTTGCGAGCCTGTCGTCGACGCTATTCAGGAACTCGCCATCTCGATATTTTTCCAGGTATTTTCGTCCCTGTTGCGTGGAGTCCTCCAGGGAACTGTGCGGCACCATGGTGTTGAATGCGTTAATCGGTATCGCCTCCTGCGAATTCCAGTACGCGTCGAACCCATCCGACACATCATCGACAACGGCACCAATTGCGAGCAGATCCTCATCAATGAACTCCAACTGGCCACCCGACTGAAAATACTCATCCGCAAGGTTTCTTCCGCCAACAATCGTGACCTGGTTGTCGACCGTGAATGACTTGTTGTGCATGCGCCGATTAAGGATATTGAAGTTCGCTATGAAACTGATCAATCGCGAACGCCGCCGCGGAAACGGATTGAAAACTCGAACCTCGATGTTGTCGTGAACGTCCAGTGTCAACAATCCAGCGTCGATTTCATGCGTGAGCGCGTCATCCATCAGCAGGCGGACGCGAACGCCGCGATCAGCGGCTGCGGCCAGGTGAAGTGCAACCAGGTTGCCGCTGATGTCATCGCGAATCAGGTAGCTTTGAATATCGATCGTCCGCTCTGCGCGGTCGATCAGGCCCAGCCGCAAACCCAGCGCATCCCGCCCCGATTCCAGACGCAATGCGCCGCAAGCTGCATCATTTTTTCGAAGCCACTGCCGCGCCGCCCGTCCCAACAAAGTACCCCCGGCATCGACGTGCTTATAGGACTCCAGTCGCTCGGGCAGCTTGAAGAATTTGTGGTATTTCGCCGGCAGCCGGGTACCGACGAGTGTCGTTAGCATTCCCATTCGTAGTTGAATTTAACAGAATATATTTCAGTAGCTTCGATTGATTGCACAGACTACCTGACTGTGCAACGATAACCTTTCGATTGACAAAGGCACACCTGTCGAAAGACAGCGTCGCAAAACTTCCGGTCTAAGGGTCTCTCCTACGACAGCGGGGTTACCAACACGATAACTCATCGCGACCGCGATGAGCACATTGAGTGTCTTTGGCAACTTTGTAACCGCTGCTGGAGACATGATATGCAAGCAAGAGGGTTCCGCGACACGGGCACGTTCACGCTTCGCCCTGCTCGGCCAGGCGTCTATTCACCGACCAATTTGGCCAGACTGATGCGCTGCCTGGATCCGCAAGGCAATATCGCCGTACCAATCCGAACTCGTGGCGCCGCAAGCGCATCCACCGATTGCAACCAGAGCCCGGCGGGTACGGTAATCCAAACGACCGGGCTCAACAGGATTGTCAGGATTGACGCCTATAACCATACGGTCACAGCTGAGGCCGGTGTAAGGCTCGGGACGCTTGTGTCGGAGCTTGCCAAACAGGGCCTGGAACTCATCGGCAATCACGAACAAATGGAAAGGACGCTGGGCGGTGCCTTGGCGTCGCCTTGTATGGGTCCCGGAATTGGAGACCGGGCAAGCTATCTGTCAAGCCAGCTGATGCACGCGAAGGTTGTCACGGCAGGCGGCAAGGTCATGAACGTATCAGAGCAAAAGAAACACCTGTTGAATGCTTTTCGTTTGAGTTACGGCTTGTTGGGAGTAATCTACGAAGCGACGCTGCGGGTTCGACCCATCTCGACGTTTTCAGCCAGTCATCGCAGCCTTTGCGTCGACAAATTCTCTGATATCGTAGATCGCCTTTCCGCCCAGGAGGTTGGTCTCAAGTTTTACCTGCTGCCGCACCGCAATCGTGTCTACGTTGATGTGCGTCGCTACGAAACGGTGCCCGGAAACGCCTACGAGACGCCTTGGAAAATCAAGGACTGGGGTGAAAGCACGGTATTGCCACATGTATTCAAGTCGCTCAACCGCGTGATACCAATCCCGTCGGTGCGCTACAAACTCATTGACGGTATCAGCGCTGCAACGTATGGCCTGGTGAATAGCAAGCTTGTCAACAACGGCAACAACGTTGCTACGGCGGGCCGGCGCCGTCGCACGAAACCGCGCAACCTCTTGTATTCGACCTGGTGTTTCCCGGCCACGGATTTTTCTGTCGTTATCAAGGCCTATGTCGATTTCTGCCAGCAGACGCAGCAAAACAATGGCTATCGCTGCGATATGCCGGCCGTTGGTTTTCGTGTGAGCAAGGATCCATCCGCCCTGCTGTCACCATCCTTTGACGAACCCGTATTCGCCCTGCAGACGACATCAACACAGCGGCGCGGATGGGACGATTTCGTCATCGACCTGGCACAGTTTGCGGAGAACTGGGGCGGTACGCCGCTCTTCAGCCAGTCCCGCGCCTTCCGCGCCGAGCACGCGGCGCAGAGTTATGCAACGCGACTGGACTTCTTTCGGAAGATCCGTCGCCAGCTCGACCCCGAGAATCGCCTGCTGAATCCGTTCCTGGCCCAGAGTTTCGGCTGAGCGCCGCCCGGAGCCGCCCCATAATTCATCAATAAATCAAAGATTTATACCTACAGACAGGTCCCTGCGAAAAAGCCTTGGATTTGATATATCGGACTGATACTATACATCGCCCCGATATATGGCGGCAATCGCCGCAGGATCTGTTTGAAATGGACGTAAAAACCGTTTGCCTGGGCATGCTGACCGATGGCGAGGCCTCCGGCTACGACCTGAAGAAGCAGTTCGAATCCAGTTTCGGCCATTTTTTCGCGGCCGGATATGGCTCCATTTACCCCGCCCTTTCCACGCTCGCCGAGCAAGGGTTGGTTAGCTGCGAAGAGATTCCTCAGGAAGGCAAGCCGGACCGAAAGGTCTACGCCATAACGGCAGAGGGCCGGCATTTCCTTCTCGACGCCCTGCAGAACACGTCGCCCTGTCACAAAGTTCGCTCCGAGTTCCTGGCGATGATGTGTTTCGCGCACCTGATGCGCCCGGCGGACGTTGAGGCCGTGCTCGATAATCGGCTGGCCGACATCGAACGCTTCAAGGGGATGTTTGACGAGATTGAATCCGGCGACATGCATGACTGGCCGCCGGGAATGAGGTTCGTGCTCGGTTTCGGAAAAACAATTGCGGCCACGATGGAACGGTACATAAACGAAAATCGTAATCTGCTCACTGAACAAACAGAAGAACGATCTGTGGCGGGCTAGTTGCCGCAGAATTAATGGATAACATCACGATGAAATTCGACAACATCAATCGCTACAAGTCCTGGCTGATTTCTGCCGGTATCGTTTTCCTGGTCAGTGTCTGGCTCATATCAGGGCAAATCGGAGCCGAGGACGATGACGAGCGCACGACGGTAGCAGAGTACCCCGCGAAGGGCGCCAAGAGTGCCGTCCGGGTTCGCACGCAGTCCGCTGAAGAGGTTATGCGGACGATTACCGTCAACGGCAACACGGCACCCGCCAGAGTCGTGCATCTTGCGGCTGAAACAGATGGCCGCATTGAGTACATCGGCGCGGACCGCGGGGCCAGCCTCGAGCGTGGCAGCGTAATTATTCGCCTTGATGAACGCGATCGCAGCGCGCGCCTCGCGCAGGCCAAAGCGACCGTGAAACAGCGCGAAGTCGAATATGCGGGACGCCTGAAGCTGAAATCCGAGAGTTATGTATCCGAAGCGCAGCTGCAGGAAGCGATCGCCATGCTCGAAGCGGCGAAAACCGAACTGAAGCGCGCCGAGCTCGATCTTTCTTATATGACAATTCGCGCCCCGTTTGCCGGCGCGCTGCAGGCCCGCAGTGTCGAAGTCGGTGACTTTGTTAAACGTGGCGATCCTGTGGCGACCTTTGTCGATAACCGCACGATTGTCGTTTCCGCGGACCTTTCAGAATTCGATGCGCGTTTTGTGAATGTCGGAGACTTGGCGGAGGCAGACCTCGCGACGGGTGAAACTGTGCGCGGCAAAATTCGCTATGTCGCGCCCGTCGCCGACGAAGCAACGCGAACTTTTGTTGTTGAGCTCGAGGTCGATAACACTGACGGCCAGCTTCGCGCTGGCGGCACAGCCGAATTGCGAATTCCAGCGGAGCTGGTATCCGCTCATCGTATTTCCCCGTCTCTGCTGACGCTGGACGATGCCGGCAATGTTGGTATCAAGATCGTCAACGACGACGGTCGAGTCGAGTTTGTTCTGGCCGATATCGCACTGTCGTCGGGCGATGGCATCTGGCTCGCCGGTCTGTCCGGAACAACGACGATAATCACGGTCGGGCAGGGTTACGTTGCCAACGGCGCACTGGTCGACGCAATCCCGGAAAGTGACATCAAGACGACAGTCGCCATCAAGGCAGACGGTGAGGTCGGCGACTGATGGATATTATTGCGCGCGCAATGTCGCGGTCGCGTACCGTAATACTGTCGCTACTGGTCGTTCTGATCGGCGGAATCGTTACCTACGTCACGATACCCAAGGAAGCCGAACCCGATATCGAAATCCCCGTGATCTACGTCAGCATCGAGCATGATGGTATTTCGCCCGAAGATTCCGAAAGGCTCCTCGTTCGCCCGATGGAACAGGAGCTGCGCTCGATCGAAGGCGTCAAGGAAATGACGGCCAGCGCTTATGAAGGCGGCGCAAACGTGCAGCTCGAGTTCGATGCCGGCATCAACACCAAACAAGCGCTGCAGGATGTTCGTGAAAAAGCCGATCTCGCCAAGGCGAAGCTCCCCGCTGAAACGGACGAACCCACCGTTCACGAAGTCAAGATGTCGCGGTTCGATCCCATGCTCGTGCTCAACCTGGCGGGCAACGTTCCCGAGCGTACGCTGATATCGATTGCAAAGGACCTCCAGGAGAAACTTGAGGCACTCGGTGGCGTCCTTGAAGTCAACCTGGTCGGTGCTCGCGAAGAACTCATGGAAGTCGTCGTGGATCCGCTAGCGATGGAGAGCTACGGCCTCGATCAGGCACAGATCATCGGCTTCATTAGTCGCAACAATCGGCTGGTCGCCGCGGGCGCGCTGCATTCGGATGAAGGCCGTTTCCCGGTCAAGGTTCCCGGCGTTTTCGAAACTGCCGATGACGTGCTCAATATGCCGATCAAAGCCGTGGGCGAGCGAATCGTCCACTTCAAGGACATAGCCAAGGTGCGCCGCACGTACAAGGATGCGGAGAGCGTCGCGCGGCTGAACGGTAAACCTGCCCTCGCAATCGAAGTCGTGCAGCGAGCCGGCGCTAACGTCATCGATACCATCGCCGAAGTGAATGCGATCATCGACGAAGAGCGTGCCTACTGGCCAGCGGAGATAGACATCGTGGCCTCTCGCGACAAATCCGATGACGTCAACGAAATGCTGACTGAGCTGCAGAACAACGTGCTCGCAGCCGTGTTGCTCGTGTTCATCGTGATTATTGGCATTCTAGGCATTCGTTCGGCGCTGCTGGTCGGCGTTGCAATACCGGGCAGTTTCCTGATGGGCATTCTGATCATTGGTTCGTTCGGTATAACGATCAATATGATGGTGTTATTCGCTCTCATAATGGCCGTTGGCATGCTCGTCGACGGCGCTATCGTCGTCACCGAGATGGCTGACCGGCGCATGGCTGAAGGCGAGACGCGTCACGACGCTTATTCCCGTGCTGCCATCCGTATGGCGTGGCCGATCATTGCGTCGACATGCACGACGCTTGCGGCATTTGTTCCGCTCGCGTTATGGCCCGGCACCTCGGGCGAGTTTATGAAGTACCTGCCGATAACATTGATTGCTGTTTTGTCCGCATCGTTGATCATGGCGCTGTTATTCGTGCCCACGCTTGGCTCGATCTTCGGCAGAACCGGCGCAAATACGGCGGAAGCTCGACGAAATCTGGCGGCGGCCGAGACGGGCGATCTCGACTCGGTAACCGGATTCACTGGCCGTTACGTACAGTTCCTCAAACGATCGCTTGAGCACCCCTGGCGGAACGTGGCCGCCGTTTCAGCGTTATTGGTGGCCATTTACGTGGCATTCTTTCTGTTCGGCAAGGGTATTGAATATTTTCCCGACGTGGAACAGCCGTTCGGCATGGTCGATATACGCGCCCGCGGTGATCTGTCAACCGAAGAGCGTGACTTCCTGGTTCGGCAGGTTGAAGAGCGCGTATTGAGTATGCCCGAAATCGAATTCCTGTACGCCAAGACCGGTAGTAGCGACCAAGGCGCCGAAGACCAGATTGGTTCGTTAACCTTGAACTACGTTGACTGGAGCCAGCGGCGGCCCGCCGACGTAATTCTCGCGGAGGTTCGTGAACGAACCAGCGACCTTGTCGGCATCCAGATTGAAACTCGCAAACCGGATTCCGGTCCACCCCAGGGCAAACCAATTCGCATCGAGTTTGCATCACGGTTCCCCGATCTCCTGAAGCAATCTGTCGTCAACGTTCGTGAGCTGATGGAGCAACACCCCGGTGTCGTCAATATCGAGGACAACCGCCCGCTGCCCGGAATTGAATGGCAGATCAAGGTGGATCGAGCTGAAGCCGCTCGATTCGGTGCCGACATTTCACTGGTCGGTGCCATGGTTCAGCTCGTTACCAACGGAATCAAGATCGGTGAGTATCGACCTGATGACAGCGATGACGAGATTGACATTCGAGTTCGATACCCCGAGGACAAACGCAGCCTATCGCAAATCGATGAGCTGAGAATTCCGAGCGATCAGGGGGCGATACCCATCAGCACGTTCATCGAGCGCGTGCCCGCACAGAAGGTCAGCACCATCAAGCGTATAGACATGCGGCGAACGATGGCTATCGATGCTGACGTTGCGGACGGTTACCTCGTTGCAGATGTCGTTGCCGAGCTTCGTGAGCTAATGCCGGAGCTCGAAATTGACCCGCGCGTATCTGCAGTATTCGGTGGAAGTACCGAAGACCAGGAAGAAGACATGGCGTTTCTGGAAAGGGCCATGATGATGGCGCTTGCGATCATGGCCATTATCCTCGTGACCCAGTTCAACAGTATCTACCAGGCAGGCCTTATTCTTACAGCTGTCGTGTTCTCGACCGGTGGCGTTCTGCTGGGCCATCTGATTATGGGCAAACCGTTTGGCGTCATCATGAGTAGCGTCGGCGTCATAACACTCGCCGGTATAGTCGTGAATAACAACATTGTGTTCATCGATTCATACAATGTTTTGCGCAGTCGGGGTGAAGCCGCGTACGACGCTATCCTCCGAACCTGTGCCATTCGTTTGCGGCCCGTATTGCTGACCACGGTCACGACGATCGTCGGCCTTATGCCAATGGTGGTTGGAATTAATATCAACCTCATTGACCGCGACGTTTCAATCGGCGCACCGAGTTCGCAGTGGTGGACCCAGCTGGCGTCTTCCGTCGCGGGCGGACTGGCATTCGCAACCATACTGACGCTGTTCCTGACGCCAAGCCTCCTGATGGTCCAGGCGAATGTATCGCGACAGTGGCAGCAGCGCCGATCATC
>Ga0224508_10004614_pt1 | contig 11204 bp, 9 predicted proteins | sample SF_Jan12_sed_USG_4_FD_170157 | JGI IMG/M metagenome (GOLD analysis project Ga0224508, IMG submission 170157) | Sediment microbial communities from San Francisco Bay, California, United States - SF_Jan12_sed_USGS_21 | ecosystem: Environmental > Aquatic > Marine > Sediment | place: USA: California...
GCGTAGCCGGTGAGGAGGATTCGAACGGTTCTCGGCGAGAGCGACCGAACGGCGGAGAGGACCTCCACACCGGTCATCTTGGGCATTCGGTGATCTGCAATGATCACGTCGATATCTTCCGACTTGACGATATCCAGTGCTTCCGCACCGTGGGAGGCGAGGTAGAGCTCAAACTTCCGGCGGAACATGATTCGCATGGAGTTGAGGACTCGCTGCTCGTCATCCACGAATAGGAGCTTCGGTTTAGGTACTGCTTGGATCTGCGCTTCCATGAGGCTTGTCAGACGGCCTCGGCCAGTTCGTCACCGGATGATTCTTCGGAAGGCTCGTCGACGTCGCCGGAAACACCTTCGCCAGAATCGTCTTCAACATCCAGACCCTGCTGCTGCTTGATCGGGAGCACGATCGTGAAGACCGATCCACTGCCGACCTCGGACTCCACGAGTAGCTCGCCGAAGTGCGCGCGGATAATCTCGTCGACGATCGAGAGGCCGAGCCCCGTGCCCGTGCCAACTTCCTTCGTCGTGAAGAACGGATCCCGGATCTTGCTGAGGTTCTCCTCCGGTATGCCACAACCGGTATCCGAGATGCTGACGGCCACGTGTTCGGGATCGTAGACCTTGGAGGTAATGACGATCTCGCCGTCCTCGTCGATCGCCTGGGCCGCGTTCGTGATGATATTCAGGAAGACCTGATTGATCTGTGAGGGTGAGCACTCTATCTCTGGTAGCTCTCCGTAGAACTTGCGAACGTTGGCTGTGTGCTTCAGCGCGTTTCTGGCGATCAACAGCGTCTTGTCGAGACCCGAGTTGACGTCGAAGCTCGCAACCGGCGCCCGGTCCAGTCGGCTGAAGTCCTTCAGACTCTGAGCCATCTCAGTCAACTCCGACAGGCCTTCGATGCTGTCCTTGGTCAGATCTCTGGCTTCGTCGAGGCTGGCCTCGATCTCATCGTCACGAAGCGAGATCTTGAGCTCCTTGAGCGATTCCACGAAGCCCGCTTGATACTCGTCTCGGTCCGGGAAGTCCTCCGGTCTCAGGGAGAAGACAGTGCTGCAGCGCTTGACGAACTCATCCATCAGCTCCAGGCGTTCCTGAACCAGTACGGAGTTATTGGCGAGGTACAGGAGCGGTGTATTGATCTCGTGACTGATGCCGGCGACCAGCTGCCCCAGGGACGACATTTTTTCCGCCTGAACGAGCTGGACCTGAGACTCCTGTAGATCGTGCAGGGTGCCCTCCAGTGCGTCCGTACGCTCCGAGACACGCTTCTCCAGCGAGACATTCAGTCCTTCCAGCTCGTTGTTCGCCTGGTTCAGCGCCCGATAGCTCTGGTTCAGCCGGTAGGCGATGAAGCCGGCTGAAGCCAGGAGGAGCAGGACGTAAACCGCCAGTAACGTTCGCCCCTGATCCACGGACGACAACGTGTCTCGATAGAGACCCTCTGCGGCTGCCGCGAGGCTCTCGGCGTTTCCCACCAGCGGCGTCTGCGTCAGCTGCCGGAGTCGGGATTGAATATCGGCTTTCGTATCAAGGATGGTACCGGCGGCGTCCAGCATTCTCCGTGTCTGCTCGGGCATGTTGGCGTCGAGGCGTTGATCACGACCGAGCGAGACGAGCAGGCGACGCAACTCGAACTCCTGAACAGAAGCATCGGGCTTGGCGAAATCCAGCGCTCCGACCAGGAGCTGGAACGTATCGGCCGCCGCGCGATCGAGCCGGATATCCCTCATCTGATCGACGATCTGCGGCCCCTCCTCTCTGAGGAAAGACGCCTGTTCCGCGTAGACGGTTTGCTCGTTCAGAAGGTCCCTGACCAGGCTGCTCGCCTCGGCGACCGTGGCGGCGTAGCCCTCGTAGCTGTTCAGCACACGAGCCTCCTGACTCGCGCCCCCCCTGACTTGAAAGAGTTGTCCGTGTACCCGTTCCGGGCTGACCGCAACTCGCGCGGCGAGCGCGCGTGCGCCTTCGCCGGGGATCCGCCCGTTCTGCCAGGCAGACTCCAATGTCGTGACCAGAGTCGTGAAGTCTTCACGGACGCGATCGAGCTCGGCGACGGCCGTGTGATGTGCGAGATGCACCTCCACGGAAACCGAGCGGGACTGGAATAGCAGAGCCATCAGCAGCGACAAGGCGCCGACGACTAGGCCGACAGCAACGATCCTACGCTTCATGGGACAGCTGTTTACGTAATCGGAAGTCCGTCCACAGTAGGCAAACGGAGGAAAACTTGCAGTGATTGGCTTCACATAGCCCGACTCCCGTATGCCGATTGGAGCCGGGAACGGGCCACGGGATCGGATTATGTTAAGTGCAGCCCGGGGGAGCGGCTTCAGTCGGTCTCGGCGCTTTTCTTCGGCGCCTCCTGGCGGCTCTGCTCGGCTTCCTTACGCAGCGCCTCGTTAGACTTCATTCGCTCGCTGGATTTCGATTTCCGGTGCGCGCCACCCTTACGAAGCAGCGGTGATCGGGCGACCGGGTTGCGGGGTTTCTTTGCCATGCTCGGAGTCTCGGCGAGCCGCCGGGTTGGGTTATGATCGGTTTTCCCAGCCAGTTTAAACCCGGGGGGGCTCGTGAAAATCAGCCGAAGTGAACCCCCGGGGCCACGGCGCAAAGTATTGTCAGACAGTGGATCCCGCGAATCATTCTGCGGAGGACCTCGAGGCACTGATGCAGGCTCCAATCCCGTATTGAACGGCATCGACCCGCAGCCAACGCCCGCCGGGCTCGGTCCGCTCGACGAAGCTGCGCCGCCACGGGCGCCCTCAACCAAGCTGCTGACCAGACTGCGAAGCCAGGTCGGCAAAGCGATCGCGGATTACAGCCTGATCGAGGACGGCGATCGCGTCATGGTCTGCCTTTCAGGCGGCAAGGACTCCTACACGCTCCTGGACGTTCTCCTCAGCCTCCAGAAACGCGCGCCCGTCCGTTTCGAGCTCATCGCGGTGAATCTCGATCAGAAACAACCGGGGTTCCCGGCTGACGTCTTACCGACCTACCTGGCGTCGATGGACGTGGCTTACCGGATCGTGGAGGAGGATACGTATTCGGTCGTGACGCGCGTCGTCGAGGAGGGCAGGACGCTCTGCGGGCTCTGCTCGAGGCTGCGGCGCGGTGTTCTTTACCGGGTGGCGAGCGAGCTCGATGCTACGAAGATCGCGCTGGGTCATCATCGAGACGACCTGGTCGAAACGCTGTTTCTGAATATGTTTTACGGCGCGCGTCTGAAGGCGATGCCCCCCAAGCTTTTGAGCGACGACGGGCGCCACATCGTCATTCGGCCCCTTGCCTATTGTCGCGAGGCAGACATCGCGCGCTACGCAACGGCACGACAATTTCCAATCATTCCGTGCAATCTCTGTGGGTCCCAGGAGAATCTCCAACGCAGGAAGATCAAGGCCATGCTGGAGAGCTGGGAACGCGAGGACCCTGGCAGAACGGAACGGTTATTCAGAAGCCTCCAGAACGTGAGCCCTTCGCACCTGGCGGATCCCGAGCTCTTCGACTTCAGCGCGTTGGTCCCGACAACCCCGAAGCGCTCGTCAGAATCATGAATTGACGTCTTCGACGGCCTGTTCCCCGATCTTGATGCCGAGCTCGGACTCGATGTCCGGGTCGATTTCCAGGGCGGCGGCGTTGATGGTATCGCTCTCCCTGGCTTCTTCGATGCTCTCGACCAGCTCTCTCGCGTTGGCAAGCCGATTCGACACATCCTTCGCCAGGAGCCGGTCAAGCAGAGCCTGGTGCTGGTTCAGGAAGTCAGGCAGCTGCGGCACGGGTGCTTCGTGATGTTGATCGAGAATAGCGTGGGTCGTTTCTCCCGTGTACGGTTTCTCGCCCGTCAGCATCTGATAGAGGATCACGCCCAGGGCGTAGAGGTCGGTGCGCTCATCCGTCGGCTCGCCGCGAGCCTGCTCGGGGCTCATGTAGTAGGGCGTGCCCCGTATCTCCTCGTCTCTCATCACGCCGTCGGAGTCGAGCAGCGTGGATTGGGAGATCCCGAAATCTATGAGTGCCACCGTGCCATCTTCACGGGACATGATGTTGGTGGGCTTGAGGTCTCGATGGATCACGCCTGCGGCGTGGATGATCGACAGCGCGTGTGCGATCTCCTCCGCAATGCTCAGGGCTTCCTGGGGCTCTACGGCCGTCGCGAGCTTGGTTCCCAGATGCCCCTCCGGAAAATACTCCATCGCGATGTAACAGTACTGGGACGTGACCCTGAAGTCGTATATCTCCGCCACCGCCGGGTCGTCGATATCGTAGAGGAGCTTGAACTCGTCTACGAACCGCCGGAAGTTCTCGTCGCGCGACAAGGCACCGCGCCCGCGATGCAGTACCTTGAGAACGACTTCTTTGCCCCGTTCACCGCTGAAAGCGACATGAACGGAGACGTTCTCGTGCCTCGCGAGACAGCGGCGAATGTCGTAGCCGAATAACCTCACGACGTTCAGGGCGTCTCCGTCCGCGGCGGTCCCTTTCATCGGCGCTCTCTCAAGCATCGCCCGCTGTACGGCGTTGATGATCTGGTCCCGACCCATGAGATGCTTCGGGATGTAGTCAAAGGCGCCGGCCTTGACAGCCTGAACGGCCGTGTACTCGCCGCCACCGTCGGTGAGGAGGATGACCGCCGGGTTGCCGGGGTCGGCAGAGAGTGCTCTCACCGCCCGAAGGCTCGGGTTGTCTGACGTGCCGTCTCCCGCAAAGCTGCAGCCGACCAGGAGCACGTCGAACCCCCGGAGGTGCTCCATATCCGAGAGCGCTTCCTCGAGTCTCAGGCTGTTGGTCTGAACGGAGGCGCCGCGCCAGCCCTTCACCGCGAATCGGCGCAGGAGGGCTCGCGTCTGCTCGTCGGATTCCAGGATGAGAATCCGGGGTGTGATGTTGGCGCTGGCGTCCACGGTAACGCGGAAACGTAGCAAACGGGGGCCCCGCTGGCAGTGACCACGGTCACAGGGTCTGCTCAGGGGCCGTTCTGGCGAAGCGCTTCGGCCCGGTCACGCACCTCGGCGAGAATGGTGGGAATGTCACGGCGCAATGAGGCGCCCACCAGAAATCTGGGCACGGGTAACCCGGGCCTGAGCTCCAGGTCGTAGACCAGCAGGGTCCCCTGGCCGCCCGCGGGCAGGATCTGCCAGACCCCTTTCAGGTGCTCGATGGGACCGCTGACCCGCTCGACGTCGATCCGCTCGTGGGGTCGGAAACGCATGCTGAAGGTATGTTCGAAACGCGGCAGAAACCACAGGTATTTCACCTCCTGCCTGAAGATGCCCGTGAGTCCATCGTCTCGGGTTTCCAGGAGCTCGCAGCTCTCCACATGGGGGACATACTCTGGCGCGCGCCCGCAGTCTGTCAGGATTTCCCAGATGTCTTCCGGATCCGCGTCGATGATCACTGCGGCTCGGACGAGTTCCCGAAACCGGGGGTCCTCACCGAAGTCGAAGAGAATATCCCCCGCCCGGAGCCTGTCCAGATCGATCCAGCCGAGGTCCGGTGCCTGGGCATCCGCGGTGCATGCGAGCAGCCAGGTCGACCACGCGAGCAGGCGGCAGGCCGTTGGCAGCCGGCTATTCGGAATCCTCATCTACGATCGTATTTCGCAGGACGCCCAGGCCCTTGATATCGATCTCCACGATGTCGCCGGGCTTCATCCAGATCGGGGGCTTGCGGACCCGACCTACACCACCCGGCGTGCCGGTGACGATGACATCACCTGGCTCGAGAGGGGTCCAGGAAGAGCAGTACTCGATGAGTTGGGGAATGTTGAAACAGAGGTCGCTGACGGGCGCGTCCTGCAGGACCTCTCCGTTCAGGCGCGTCTGCAGATGAAAAGCCCCGGGATCCGGCTGCTCGTCGCTCGTCAACATCCACGGGCCGAATCCACCGCTCTTGTAGAAGTTCTTCCCCGCGGTGAACTGAATGGTATGGTACTGGAAGTCTCGGATACTCCCTTCGTTGAAGCAGCTGTAACCGGCGACGTAGCTCATTGCCTCCGAACGCGGGACGTGCCTGGCCCGTTTTCCGATGATGACGGCGAGCTCCCCCTCGTAGTCGAAGTCCGTCGAGACCTTCGGCCGGATCATCGGGCAGTTGTGGCCTACCACCGAGTCCGCGAACCGAGTGAAGAGGACCGGGTATTCGGGGACATCGCGTCCCGTTTCCTTGATGTGGCCGAGATAGTTGATGCCCACGCAAAGTATCTTCGAAGCGTTGGGAATCACGGGCAAATAGACGATGTCCTCCTCCGAGAGATCCGGCTCCGCGCTCGCGAGATCACCCAATCGCCCGAGTGCCCCGGCGCGAAGAACCTCGCGAAGGTCCGAGAACTCGCCCGCAAGTCGGGCGCCTGCATCGACGATCCCGGTACTGGTAACGACTCCAAAACTCGGGTTGCCCCGATGTTCGAAACTGATCAAACGCATCTGACTTCCCAGGTTGAAGACACCGACATTGTACGAGCGCCTTGCGCCTAAATCACTTACCCCTCAAGAACGGATTTGGGGCGTCGATAAGTAGTGAGGGCGGGTATTCGGGGTGCGTTGACCGGCATGGCTAAGATGGACGAATCTCTCTATGCGCGTGAATTGAGCGGCGGATTTCCAGCGCTCAGGTTCGACCAACCCCTGGAGCAGGAATTTCGTGCTCACTACGTCAGGCAGAATGCGCCGCGTCTGCGCATGGCGCTCATGGCGGGGGTCGCCCTGACGCTGTCATTCGCCGTCCTGGACTGGCGACTGATCCCTGTCGACATGCAGTACCCGTCATTGATCATCCGATTGGCCGTGGTCGCCCCGGTGCTGTTGATCGCGGTAGCGGCGACTTATCCTGGACTTCTGGCCAGAAATATCGGTTGGTTGGTGCCGCTCGCCGGTGCAACCATGAGTGGCGGGGCGCTGCTGATCGCGTGGACGTACCTGAGCGCGAGCCCGGTGCTCGCGACCTCCACCCTTCTAGCGACGACGGGGTACGTCTACCTCATGTTGGGCCTGCGTCTGTCCACGGCGTTGTGGCTTGCCGTGCCGCTTCTCTTGGGATACCTGCTGCTTGGGCTCGGTTACGAGCTGCCCACACAGCGCTTTGGCTACGAGCTCATCAGCTTGTTTTTCGTGAATATCAGCGGAGCCTATGGCTGTTACCGACTCGAGCATGCGTCGCGAACCAGTTTCCTCGAAAGAGAGATTGTCAGCATTCTCAACGGGAGCGATGCCCTCACCGGTATTCCCAATCGACGGATGTTCAATACTCACCTGCAGCGCGTTTGGCGGCAGGCCACTCGAGAATCCCGTGGCATCGCGGTAGCCATCATCGACGTCGATCATTTCCGTGACTATTCGGAGCGTTACGGTCAACAGACCGCCGACGCGACGTTCAGGCGTGTGGCCCATACGATCATGGACTGCGCGCGTCGCCCGCTCGATTTCAGCGCGAGGTTCTCAGGTGAGGAATTTGCGCTGGTCCTATACGACCCCGATCAAGAGTACGTGGAGACACTCGCGGCACGAATTCGCGATCGGGTCGCGCTGCTGGATATCCCCCATGGGCCTTCACAGACCTCGGAGCGCCTCACCGTCAGTATCGGCGTTGCCGTCTCACCGCCGGGTGGCAGGGATGACCCCAAGAGCCTCCTGGAGCTGGCTGACTCGGCTCTGACCGAGGTCAAACAGCGCGGGAGAAACGCCGTGATCGTGAAGGACATCTCCGTCGAGCGCAGCCGGGTCCTGAAAGGGCCCTGGACGTCGGCCGGGCAATGACCTGGTGACCCATCAGTAGCGAATGGATTCCTCGAGCGTCACCCAGCGACCATCTATGACAGTGGTCAATAACGACTCGTCCACGCCCTTGTGATCATCCGGTCCGAATGTCAGCCGGTAGCCGAAGATGTCCTGGTAGTCGGTCATGGACTCCAGCGCCGCGATCAGACCATCAACGTTGAGATCGCGGCCGGCTATTTCCAGGGCATCGACCAGCACATCGGCGTTACGGTAGCCTTCTATCGCCGGATACCCCGGTTCAGCCCCGAATCTGTCAGTGTAACGGTCGTACCAACGCGCGACCTCCGGGCTCATCTCGTCGTCTTTGTACAGGGTGGCAATGTGAACGAATGCATAATAGCCTTCGGCGGACCCGCTTTCGGTCGCAGCGATGGCCTTGTTGTATGACGCATTCTGCCCGACGAAGGCGACGTCGGTCCAACCCATCTTTCTCGCCGCTTCGAAGATCAGAATTGTGTCTCTGTTGATGGTCCCCATCATGACTGTATCGCAGCCCGCATTACGAAGACGCAGTATCGCGGCCGTGAATTCCGTGTCCGTCGGCCTGTGCGCGGTGACCGCCGTAACCGTCATCCCCATTGCCTCGGTCTGATCGCGGGCCGCCTCCAGGATTTCCTGGCCGTAGTCGGTGTCCTGATACATCACGCAGATGCTCTGCGCGCCCCGCTCCTCCACGAAATAGCGAACGCCCGCGCGTGCTTCGTCGTAATAGATGCCACGGGCCGTGAACATCATGGGCCGGAACGGCTCGACCATCTGCCGGGCGCCTGAGATGGGGAAGAGATTCGGGACGCCGGCATCGAAAAGCGTCTGCATCACGGCGTTGTTCATGGGCGTGCCCATGCCGAGCAGCATGGCGAAGATATTGTCGCGGTTGACCAGCTTGTTGGTGGCCTGAATGGCCCTCGGGACCTGGTATTGTGCATCCTCGACGATGAAGCGGATCTGTCGCCCGTGGATTCCACCCGCCGCGTTGACCTCTTCGAACCGCAGTCGAGCTCCGTTTACGGCATCGGTGCCGAGCAACCCGGTGGGGCCGGACAGGTCGTTGTGGCTGCCGATGACGATCTCGGTATCGCTGACTCCTCTGACGGCCGCCCCGGCGCCGGTCTCGGGGACACCGTCGCCCCCACAGGAGACGGTAAGCGAAAACAAAAGGATGACCGACAGTTGTCTCGACATGCTGACTCCCCCATATGCTGGCCGCCTCTGGTGGGGTCCCGGCGGCTCGGTCTGACCCTGGTCTTATTAAGCGGCGGGACTAGCCTGCGTACATACTATCAATGAGCGTCGCGTATTTCACGTTCACCACCGTGCGCTTGAGCTTCATCGTCGGAGTCAACTCTTCGTCCTCTGGATCGAGCAGCTGGTCGATGAGCCGGTACTTCTTTATCGTCTCGACGCGAGCAAATCGGGTGTTGACTTTTTCGATCTCCTCGCCGATGAGATCGTTGACCGCAGCGGTATGACACAGGCTGGTGTAGTTCGTGAACGGGACGTCATTCATCTGCGCATACTTCGAGACGTTCTCGTGGTCGATCATGACCAGACAAGTCAGATAGGGTCGTTTGTCGCCGACGACCACGGCGTCCGATATGTAGGGTGAGAACTTGAGCTGATTCTCAATCTCACTCGGGGTAATGTTCTTGCCCCCGGCGGTGATGATGATGTCTTTCAGACGATCCACGACATAGACGAACCCGTCCGCGTCGATCCGGCCCACATCGCCCGTGTGAAGCCAGCCGTCGACGATCGTCTCGGCCGTTTTCTCGGGCTTGTTCCAGTAGCCTTGAATGATGCCCGGACTCTTGATCAGGATTTCATCCTGCTCCGAGAGTTTGATTTCGACGCCGGAGAGGGCTCTCCCGACACTGCCGATGCGGCAGTTCTCGACGGTGTTGCCGGTGGCGAGCCCGGTACACTCGGTCTGCCCGTACACTTCGTACATCGGGCGGTCCAACGCCCAGTACCATTCGATGAGGTCGGGCGAGATGGGCGCGGCGGCCGTGGACAGCCGACGGCACCTGTCTATGCCGAGGAGCTTGCGTACGTTCCTGAATACGAGCAGATCAGCAAGGGAGTTCAGAAGCGCCAAACCGAGCGGGAGCTTCTCGTTGCGCTTGCGATACTCGGCGGCACGTCGTCCGATTTCAAGCGCGCGGTCGTAGGTGAAGCGTCCGACCGCGGTGGCTTCCTTGAGCTTGATCGCGACGGTTGAGTATTGTTTTTCCCAGACGCGCGGCACCGCGAAGTGAACCGTTGGCGATACCTCCTGCTGATCCTGCACGGTCGTTTCGAGGCTTTCTACGAGGTTGACTTTGGCGCCGGACTCGATTGGAGAAAAAACGTAAAGGACGCGACCTGCAATGTGCGCGAGAGGCAGGAAACCGAGCTGCTCGTCGCCGGGGCCCATGCTCAGGGCTTCTTGAAAGAAGTTCATCGTGAACAGCATGTTCGCATGGCTGATCATCGCGCCCTTCGGTCTCCCGGTCGTGCCCGAGGTATAGGTCAGAATCATCAGGTCCGCCGGTTTCGCCGCCGCAACCTCCCTCTCCCAGGTGTCGGGATGTTTCGTGAGATGCGCTCGTCCGACATCCATCAGCTCCTCGATGCTCATGCACTGCGGGTCTTTGAAGTTTCGCAGCCCCTCCATATCGAAGATGATGATCTTCTCCAGGGTGGGTGTTGACTCGCGGACTTCCAGAACCTTGTCGAGCTGCTCCTCGTCTTCTGCAAAATAGAACCGCGTCCCGCTATCCGCAATGAGGTATTCCACCTGATTCGGAGCATCGGTGGGGTAGACTCCGTTGGTAACACCGCCCACACAGATGATGCCGAGATCCGAGAACAGCCACTCCTTATTAATCTCGGAGGCGACCGAGCAAACGTCGCCGCGCTTCAGCCCCAGAGCCTTGAGGCCGAGACCGATCAGGCGAGCCTGGTCCCCATAGTTCTGCCAGGTGTACTCGTTCCAGATGCCGAAGTCCTTCTCGCGAACGGCGACTGTATCGGCCATCTTCGTGACCCGGTTCCAGAACAGCCCCGGGAGCGTGTTGAAACCCTCTACCGTGGTGAGATCTTTGTCGTCGTGCGACATCAGCGCCAGGTCTTTCTCTGCTTCCAACGGCGCCGGCCACGGACGCCCTCGTCTTTCATGCCCAGATAGAATTCCTTGATGTCGGTCGCGCTTCTCAAGCGCTCCGATGTGTCTTCCATCACGATACGGCCGAGCTCCATGACGTAGCCAAAGTCGCTGACATCGAGGGCGAGCTTGGCGTTCTGCTCTACTAGAAAAACGGTTACGTGCTGTTCGTCGTTCAATCGGCGAATGATGGTTGCGATTTCGCCGACCAGGCGAGGTGACAGCCCGAGGGAGGGCTCGTCGAGAAGAATGACTTCGGGCCTGAGCATCATCGCGCGCGCGATCGCGAGC